>Ga0247808_10000236_pt1 | contig 30738 bp, 30 predicted proteins | sample UWRJL089202R1_FD_179914 | JGI IMG/M metagenome (GOLD analysis project Ga0247808, IMG submission 179914) | Plant litter microbial communities from Arlington Agricultural Research Station in Wisconsin, United States - UWRJ-L089-202R-1 | ecosystem: Environmental > Terrestrial > Plant litter >... | reverse complement strand
CGTGCCGTTACGAGCGGTGCACCTAGTTCATCAAGGACTGCCGGATGGTGATCAGAGCTTGAAACATACCATGGTGAAAATACTGTGCCAGACTTTTTTAGCAGTGCCGCTACCAATAGCGAATCTTTTCCGCCACTTTGGAGCGCGAGTACTCCTTCACCTTCATAAGTAACCGCCCGGAGCGGTGTATCGCCGGTTGGTACAAACTGCGCGAGATCGCTGCGTGTCAGTTGATTCTCAAAAGCAAACTGACTTAATCCTTCTTGATAGACCGAATTTAGAAAAGCCGCTTGGTGGGTATCAATCGTGCCGGTCTCGATCCTGACGTCATGTGTCGGGAACGTTTTGAAATAAGAGGTACCAATAACTAGATGTGCCAAGAACAAAGCTCGTTCAAGGGCGTCGGGATTATAATCGGCCGACGGAGCAAAGGTAACAGCTTCAACCAAACGTCGTCCGTCATCATACCTGTAGCGGAAGGTTGCCTCGCCGGTATCTGGATGGTAATCGTACCCTTCGAAAATAAACTGACTCATAGTGATTGCACGTATTCCCTAAACTGGGTGCCACGGTCGTAAAAATCTTTAAACATATCGAAACTCGCACAGGCAGGGCTGAGGAGAATGACGTCTCCAGTTTCTGATCGACTCCGCGCATAGTCGACGATCTCTGGCATTGTTTTACCGTCGAATATTGTCGCGAGGGCGGTCACTCCGGCATCATGAAGTCCTTTATGGAGCTTGTGGCGGATTTCACCTATAAGAATTAATTCTTTAATGTTCGGTTGAAGAAGAATTGCTTTGTATAGCTCAGCAAAATCACCACCCTTATCGATTCCACCGATAATGACGATTTCCGGGCGAGTGAATGATTTTATCGCCGCAACGGTTGCCGCAGGGGCTGACGAGAAACTATCGTTGTAGTAGTCGACACCTTCGAATTCTCGAACAAATTCGGTGCGGTGAGGCAGTCCTTTAAAGCTGAGGAGTCCTTTTTCAATAGCTTCGTTAGTTATACCGTGCGCGAGCGCTACGGTAATTGCCGCACAGGCGTTTTCTTGGTTATGAACGCCGATTAATTGCAGTGCATCAACTGAACAAATAATGTGTTCGTTCTGCATAAACGATCCATCAGCGACATAGACTCCCCCATCTTCCGGGACGCCATATTTAACGATTTTACCCTTTTCGTTGTTGTGCGCAATGTCATATGAATAATGATTAGTCGGATGATAGACGCAGAGATCATCATCGTTTTGGAACCGACGGATCGCTCCCTTCGCACTCACGTAATCTTCCATACCGTCATGTACATTGAGGTGGTCCGGTTCGATCAAAAGGACGACCGCCGACTGCGGCGAACGCTCAAGATCCCATAGTTGGAAGCTTGAAAGCTCATAGACGACAATGTCATCGGCTTGAATTTGATCAAGGAGGTCGATTGAGGCGACGCCGATGTTTCCAACAAGCCATACTTTCTTACCGGCGGCTTCAAAAATAGCAGCGATAAGACTTGCCGTCGTCCCCTTACCCTTTGTCCCTGTGACGCCAATAATTTTGGCAGGACATTTTTCAAAGAATTCATTCGTTGCTGACCAAATCTTTCCGTTAGTCTTGAGAGAAGCACGGGGAATTGGTGGCGACCGGAGGATCAGGTCATAATCCTGAAGTTTTTCAAACGCATCAGGTCCGAGAACTGTTTCAACACCTTCAGGTGCCTCGAGGTTCGGATTTTGGTCAAAGATTGTAATGCTATTACTGGGATCTTTCGAGTAATAACGATAGCTTGCTTGCCCTTCCACACCGTATGCAACGATTGCTATCTTCATGTGTTTATTCTACCTTGGATTCAAACAATTCCGCTACTTTATCGTTAAGTTCGAGCAGTTCTTGCTTTTCTCCGCTAGAAACCGCAGCCAGTACCCACGTATTTGCATCGATGAAGCTCTGAGCAGTCGCAACGATCTTTTCTCGCGTCACGCGACGGATCATGTCGGGAACTTTTGCGTAATCTTTGATGAAATCATCAGCGAAGTAACGATTTGTATAAAATCCGCTGATTTGTGAGACAGTTTGCGCACCCATTTGATACCTACCAAGTCCAAATGATTTGGCTGATTCGATTTCTTTATCGGTAAGCTTGCCATCGAGGACTGCTTTAATTTCTTTGGCAATGATCTCAAACAAAGCCGGCGCTGTATCGTGATTTACCTGCCCTGAGATGTCCCAGGCGCTGTCGTAAAAGCCGGCACCGGTATAGGAACCAACACTGTACGCAAGACCCTTAGAACGCGCCTGGCCAAAGATACGTGAGTTCGTTGTCCCAGTAAGGATGTGGTTAAGGTTATGCATCGCATCAAGCTCTTCATCATTAAGTTCGCGCGGAAGACTGAGCGTCCATCCGAAGGTAATGTTCGAAGCGTCTTTGCGACGAATCACCGTCGGATTGCCACTTGAAAGTTCATCGCGTGGCACTTCAAAGCGTTCACCTTCAGGTAGTTCAAACCCTTCAAGTTGGCGAATGATCTCTGTTTTACGCCCCCGCAGTTTACCGGCGATCACAAAGCGCATGTTGCGCGTTGTGTGGGTGCGACGGTGGTGTTCGCGAATGTCTGCCAGGCTGACGTTCGCAATGGTTTGGAGTGACTGACGATACGTAAGAACGTCTTCACCAAGAAGCTGCTGCACGCGTGGCCATAAGATACGGTGATGGTCATTAAGGTAGTTTGTCAGCTCGCTGCGGACATTCCCCTTTTCAGCTTCAAGTTCTTTTTCGTTAAAACGAGGCTGGCAGATACTTACTTTTTGGAGTTCAAGAATTCGATCCCATTCAAAGTCGGCACAGTCAGATTCGTAGACCATCGAAAGATCGCTCGTATAGGCGTTGTGGTAGGCGCCATTCTTGGTAAACTCAGATTCAAAGTCATGTTCTGATTTGAATTTGGCATTTGCTCCAAAGGCAAGGTGCTCCATGATATGAGCTACCTGTTCGATGTCTTTTGATTTTGCATAACGATTTCCGGCACGGAAATGGAACTGCATGCTCATTACAGTGGCGCCGGGTACGTTAATAAATAGTCCCCTTGCGCCGTTTTTTAGTTTCACTTCTTCAACACTATGATTCATGCACTGTCTCTTTCGGATTTATTTACGGCCGGATTTACGATTTTGGCGCTGACCCTTTTTCTTCTTGCGGGCTGCGTTCTTTTTTTGGTTTGCTTCGGCGTGCGTACTCGCCTTTTCAACCTTGAAGTCATCATCACGGTTTGCTTCACCGCGTGTTACTTCGTTTACACCCTTCTCAACTGCAGATTCTGCAAGTCGAGTCAGTTCTGTGTCATATTCTTCGTCAGTACGAGCGACAGCGTCTCGTGGCGTGACGTGCATGACCGTACGGAGTACTTCATCACGAAGTGTTGCCTGCAGACTATCGAATAGTTTTTGAGATTCACTACGGTATTCAACCAGTGGATCACGTTGACCAACGCTGCGCCAGTGAATTCCTTCACGGAGGTGCTGCATGTTCTCAAGGTGCTGCATCCAGAGAGTATCGAGGACCTGCAAGTAAACTTCACGTTCAACTTTACGAATAACGTCAGTTTCAAGCTCATCTTCTTTTGCTTTGTAGAGTTTCGAAACTTCTTTTTGAGCAAGTTCGAAGCGAGCCTTATCGTTCTTTTCAGCACCAATTGCATTGATGCGCTTGTCAGACAACGGGAAGACTGTTTCGAATTGTTCAACAAAGTGCTTGTTGTTCTTTGCAGGAACAACGGTCAGTTCGCGTAGTTTCGCATCAATCAGTCGTTCGATCTCAGTCTTGATCTCGGCACCTTCAAGAATCTTGCGACGAATTGTGTAGACAACCCGACGGTGACGATTAATAACGTTGTCATACTGGACGACGTTTTTACGGTTGTCAAAGTTGTAGCCTTCAACACGCTTTTGGGCAGCTTCGAGTGTCTTGCTGACCATACGGTGTTGGATCGGTTGATCGTCAGACAGTCCAATACGATCCATAAGGCTCGCGATTCGCTCACCCTGGAAGATACGCATAAGGTCGTCTTCGGTCGACACGTAGAACTGTGTGACACCAGGGTCACCTTGACGTCCACCACGACCACGGAGCTGATTGTCGATGCGACGAGACTCGTGTCGCTCTGATCCGATCACTACAAGGCCACCGAGTTCTTTGACACCTTCGCCAAGCTTGATGTCAGTACCACGACCGGCAATGTTGGTAGCAAGTGTCACTGCACCCTTTTCACCGGCTTTGTCGACAATTGCTGCCTCACGTTCGTTGTTCTTAGCGTTAAGAATTTCGTAGGGAACTTTTTCTTTTTCGAGCCATTCAGCGATGAGTTCGTTCTTTGCAATTGAGGCTGACCCAACCAGGACCGGACGTCCCTCTTTGTGGTACTCCTTGATAGCGTCAGCGATAGCTTTCAGTTTTGCTTTTTCAGACTTAAAGATGAGATCTTGTTTGTCCTCACGGGCAACCGGACGGTTAGACGGAATTTGCACAACATCAAGCTTGTAGATCTGTTGGAATTCTTCAGCCTCAGTAAAGGCAGTACCGGTCATACCAGAAAGCTTTTTATAGAGACGGAAGTAGTTCTGGAATGAGATTGTCGCAAGGGTCATGCTCTCTTGGAGGACATCGACATTTTCTTTTGCTTCAATTGCTTGGTGTAGTCCTTCGTTATAACGACGACCTTGCATCAAACGACCGGTAAATTCGTCAACGATAATCACTTCACCTTCTTTAGAGACGACGTAATCTTTATCACGTCGGAACAGTGTCTGTGCACGAAGTGCTTGGTCAAGGTGGTAAACAGAGCGGATGTAATCAGGGCTGTAGAGGTTTTTTACCCCAAGCATGCGCTGCACTTTTTCAACACCTTCATCGGTAAGAGAAACCATTTTTCGTTTTTCATCGAGGACGTAGTCACCTGAGGTAAGTTTGGCGGCAATTTTTGAAAATTGAAGATAGCTTTCAGGGTTTTCGGCGGCAGGCGCGCTAATAATGAGTGGCGTTCGGGCTTCGTCGACAAGAATCGAGTCAACCTCGTCAACGATCGCGTAATGAAGATCGCGTTGGCGAAGCAGGTCAACTTCGTTTACCATGTTGTCACGAAGATAGTCAAAACCGAATTCGTTGTTTGTTCCGTAGGTAACGTCAGCAGCGTAGGCTTCTTTACGAGTTGCCGGACGCAGTTTTTTCATACGCGGGTCAGAGTGGTCTTCGTTATCGAAATTAGGATCCCATAAGAACGAGGCTTCGTTAATGATCACACCGACACTGAGCCCCAGGAAGTGATACAACTCACCCATCCACCCTGCATCACGTTGCGCCAAGTAATCGTTAACGGTGACAACGTGGACACCTTTTCCTTCAAGGGCGTTCAAATAGACAGGCAAAGTGGCGACAAGTGTCTTACCTTCACCAGTTTTCATTTCGGCAATATCACCTTGGTTAAGGACCATTCCACCGATAAGTTGGACATCGAAGTGACGCATACCAAGGACGCGGTCACTTGCTTCGCGAACAAGCGCAAAAGCGTCAGGCAGAACGGTGTCGAGTGATTGACCCTTCTTTTGGAGGCGTTTTTTGAGGACGTCAGTTTGCTTTTTGAGATCTGCTTTTGAGAATTTCTTGTACTTCTCTTCAAGTGCATTAACAGCTTCGACTTTCTTTTCAAGTCGTTTCAAAATCTTCTTTTGCGGATCACCAAAAATTTTAGTGAGCGCGCCTTGCCTACTTATCATATAAACCCCTCATTTCGGAAAGTAATCGGTATTTGCTCTTTGCCTATATTATACGGTTTAAAGGGGTTTCAGACAAGCTATTTACGACGTGAGAATAGTCGTCGGCGTCCAACATGCGTAATTGTCGCCTGTTTGTATTTCCGAAGTTGCGCCATAAGCTTTGCTTCGACAATGTCTACAGCCGCTAGCATGTTCACCGTTGAGTCTGATGCGGTCAATCGCTTATCTGGAACATTGAGAATCACCTCGGCTTCATACTTGTTGCCGTGATCACGATTGACCAACTTGAGTTTTACATCGGCAGTCACACTCTTGCGGGCGTGTGCGGGTAAAAACCTATCAAGTCGTCCGACTTTGCGCATAACATACTTCAAAGTCGTCGCGTCGACGTTATATTTTACCCCTGTAATGTCAATTGATGCAATCATTGTACCCTCCGCTCTTTTAAGGCTTCGTTGTACTCTTATTATAGCACTATTTAGAGGACTGCGCGGCCGCCAATGTACGGACGGAGTACTTCTGGGATAGCAACATTGCCTTCAGCATCTTGGCCATTTTCGATAATCGCAATCATAATTCGACCGAGTGCAAAGGCGGTTGCATCGTTTGTGTGAACGAGTTCAAGTTCACCCGATTCACGGCGAACACGCGTCTTAAGACGACGAGATTGGTAGTCGGTCATGTAATCAGCAGTATGTGTTTCGCGGTACTGGTCTTGGCCAGGAAGCCACGTATCCATATCGATACCACGAGCGTTTGGTTTACCGATATCAGCTGTACACTTTTGAATCACACGGAAAGGCAATCCGAGTGAGGTCAACAGGTGTTCTTGGATGGCAACAAACAAGTGGTGTTCGTTAAGGCCGTCATCAGCAGTGGTGAAACTCTCAATCTCAAGCTTGTCGAACTGGTGCATACGAAGAATGCCTTCCATATCTTTGCCGTATGTTCCCGCTTCGCGGCGGAAACTCGTTGCGTAACCAACATAACGGATCGGCAGATCACTTTGTTCAAAGATTTCATCAGCGTGCATGCTCCCAAGGACGTGTTCAGCACTCCCCTGTAGCCAGAGATCATCGTCTTCGAGTTTGTAGCGATCATCACGCGGCTCCAGTCGATCCATTGCATCGTAGAGTTCAGTTCGGATCATGAGAGGGGGTAAAATCGGAGTAAATGGCTTGTGAGATACCGGAAGTCCGGCATGAGCTGCGATTTCTGCAATTTTATTGCTATCACCAAGAATATCAAACGTATACTGCACAATCGCCATTTGCAGTCGAACAAGATCGCCTTTGATATAAGCGAATCGACTACCGGCTACCTTAGCAGCGCGCTCTTTATCAAGCCATCCGCGTTGATTAGCGATATCGGCATGATTACGAACAGCAAAATCAAACGTCGGAACATCGCCAATTGTTTTGGCGATAACGTTCTCGTCTTCACTCTTCCCTACTGGAACATCGGCCGCTGCCATGTTCGGCACTTTTTTAAGCAGTTCAAGTGCTGATTGTTCCGCAGATTTGAGTTCTGGCTCAATCGCAGATAAGGCATCTTTGATAGTCATCGCCTCGGCGAGTAGCTCATCAGACGGCTTGCCACCTTTCATCTGGGCGGTCAAGACGTTACGCTTTTCGCGCAGTTCATCGGCTTGCTGAGAAAGTGTCCGACGAGTATCATCAAGTGCTAATAAATCAGCGATCGAAACATCGTAGCCTTTATTAACAGCATTTGTTTGAACAAGGTCGGCATTTTCACGGATAAATTTGATATCTAACATAGCTTTAATTGTACCAAACTTATCTTATTCCGTTCGCAGTGCTTCAATTGGGTCAAGCTTGGCAGCTTTACGAGCCGGTAGAATTCCCGCTCCAACAGATACCAGTACGAGGCCAATCACGACAATTGCAACTTGCATCGGGTCAAATATTAATAAGTGTGTATCACCGATACCAACAGCCTTGCTGATTGCCGGGTTGGCAATGGTGCCAGCAACAACTGCAACACCTGATCCGATAAGTCCACCGAGGAATCCGATCCAGGCAGCTTCAAGTTTAAACAGGCGCCCAACATCACGACGACGCATACCAAGCGCCTTCATCAAACCGATCTGTTGTGTTCGCTCAAGCACCGAGATGTATTGGGTGTTGATGATTCCGAATACTGATGTCAGGACAGCAAGCGCACCGAATCCGATAAGGATACCTTGGAGAACGTTAATGAATGTATTCACCGTTCCAAGGATATCGGCTGCAGTTTGCGCTTCGTACCCCTTACTATTCAAAGCATCTTTGACGGCTGTGGCGTTACCAGCGTCGTCAACTTGGACTGATGCGAGCAGGAAGTTGCCGTAGGCGCGTGTGCCGCTGTTGATGTATTCGTAGAGTGTTTCAGCAGCGGCATTGCTTACGAGCAGTGAGCCTTGAGCACGGAAGGCAAATCCTGATTTACTACTGACGGCTTTTACCGTGTAAGTAAATAACTCATTCTCCGGTGCAGTGACCGGTGAAGATAGCTTATCAGCACGAAGTGTCACCGTCTTTCCCACTGCATCTTGCGCAGTCTTAAATCCAAGTGCAGTCGCAAATTCTTCAGTAAGAATAATCTCATTATTCTTCAAATCACCTTCGAATGCACCGGCCGCATATTCAAGTTGGACACTTGGGCTAAAGGTTGAAATCGAATCAACAACATACTTATCAGCACCGTCGGCAGTAATATAGGTTACTTTCGGTGCGTAGTTAGGAGAAACCGACACAACATGTTCAACGTCACTAATCTTCGCGATATCGTCTTCGTTCAAGAAGTTAACTTGAGAAGATCCACTCCCACCCAAAGGGCCAGTGACTGCTCCACTTGATACGCCTGATGCTTCGAATTTTTTTGGTCCAGTGCTCGCTTCTGGTTGCTTCTTTGTGACAACAAGTTCGCGAACGTCAGTGTTGGCACTAACGATCTGATCAGTATAGGCACGTCCGCCCTGCCCTGCTGCAAGACTGAGGGTAATCGTAAAGGCACCAACACCAATAGCAAGGCTCGTGAGGAGCGTTCGGGCTTTGGCATTTTTGAGGCTACGTCCGGCCCGTGCAACAGTATCAAGAAATTTCATTAGGCAACCTTCCCTTTCGCAGCTTTTTTAGCAGGTGTTTTCTTTGACTCTTTAATAGTGCGGATCGATTCGATTTTTCCGTCCTTGATATTCACCTGCATGTCACAACGAGCAGCGAGGTCTTGATCGTGGGTCACGATAATCAAAGTAACGCCATTTTCTTTATTGTAGCCAAACAGCATGTCCTCTACTTTGTTACCGGTGACACTATCGAGGTTACCGGTTGGTTCATCGGCAAAAATGATTTGCGGACGATTGACAATAGCCCGAGCAACGGCCAGACGTTGCTTTTGACCACCAGAGAGATTCTTGGCTTTGTTGTTAACTTTTTCGATAAGATCAACGTTTTCAAGAGCTTCACGAATCTTAGCTTTTCGTTGACTACGAGGTACGTCAGCAATTTCGAGTGGCAGACTCACATTATCAGCAACAGTTTCATTCGCCTGAACAAAAAAGCTCTGGAAAATAAAACCGATGGTCTGGGCGCGGAATCTATCGACATGTTTTGTGTTGAGCTTTAGGATATCAACACCATCAATCAAAACTTCGCCCTGTTCTGGACGATCAAGGCCGCTGATAGCATGCATCAAAGTAGATTTTCCGCTTCCAGATTTACCCAAGATAGCAACGCTTGCGCCGTCAGGTATCGTGAAACTTACATTATCGAGTGCCAAGAAGGCATTCTGTTTTTTCCCATAGGTTTTTGTAACATTCTTAATTTCAATCATACGCCCCTCTTCTTCTCATCTATTGTACAGGATTAAGGCCAGTCTCAGCGAGACGTTTACGAATCGAGTTGATCGCGAGTAAACCGGGTATTAAATAATTGAGTATCCGGTTGAAAATGCAGCCCTTCAGCAAGCGTTCCACCGTTTGACGCATCAAAGCCGAGGCTTTCAATATAGTGTACGACTCGCTGCTTCGCATCGTCATCATCACTTGCCACCAAGACGACACGACCAGTCCCCGTATGCTCTTCGAGTTCATTGTAGGCAATATGATTTAAAGATTTCACGATTCGAGCGGTATCGAAATACTGTTGGATATACTCCGAGCTACTCAGTTCAGACGCATCAAGCACTTCAATCGTTCCTTCGACTGGCGCCCAGTAATTGGTCGCATCGATAACAAGTTTTCCATCGAATAATGTTTTATCGAGTTGAATCGCTTGATGAAACGGCAACGCCAAAATGACAAAATCAGTATCCCGTACAACTTCAGTGAGTTCTGCCGGCCGAGCACCGGGAATTAATACTTTTGTCGCCAGCTCTAAGGATTCAGGACCACGAGAATTCGCAATCGCTACTTCATGACCACCGTTCAGAGAAAGCCGCGCGAGCGACGTCCCTAATCGTCCTGCACCGATAATTCCTATTTTCATTATTTAGCTAACGCCTCTCGCACCAATGGGGCAACTTTTGTCCCAAGTAATTCAATCGCCTTCAAATATTTATCGTGTGGCATTTGACCAACGTCCATTTGGAAGAAATGACGAGTGTGCCCTATTCGTTTATGAAGTTCAATAATGCGGTCAGCAATCTCTTGAGGACTACCGGCAAATAACGCACCGTCGTGGTTAGATTCGGCGTCGTAGTGATCACGGGTTGGTGCTGCAAAGCCGCGCACTTTGCCGAGTGTTGTCATCGTTGAACTCCACGCATCCCAGAACGTATCTTTGGCATCCTGCGCATTTTCAGCAATAAATCCAGGCGACGCAATTGAAACCTCAAGTGCTTTTTCCGTACCGTATTGTTTGCCGGCTTCGCGGTATAGTTCGATCAAGGGAACAAAGCGCGACATACGACCACCAATAATTGCATAGGCAATCGGCATACTCAGTCGAGCCGCACGAATTGTCGACTCCGGATTACCACCGGTTGCGAGCCAAATCTTCAACGGCTTTTTTGATTGTGGAACAATCTCTACCTTATCAAGCGGCGGGCGAAACGTACCTTCCCATGAGATCTTCTCGTGCTCTTTCAAGGCATTGATTTGCAGCAGAAGATCGAGCTTTTCAGCATACAGTTTGTCGTAATCCTGAAGGCTGTAGCCAAACAGCGGAAATGATTCTGTCGAAGAACCACGTCCGGCGATAATTTCAACTCGTCCGCCACTAATAATATTGGCGGTTGAGAACTGCTGATAGGTACGAACAGGGTCATCGGTACTGAGGACCGTCACCGCACTACCAAGTTTAATGTTTTTCGTTGTCGCCGCAGCAGCTGCAAGAATTGTTGAGGGAGAACTTGCCGGGAAATATTCAGTATGGTGTTCTCCGACGCCAAAGAAATCAAGCCCAACCTTATCAGCGAGCTGAATTGCTTCAAGTAAGTTTGTGATCGCATCGCGGGTCGGACCAAGCTTTCCGTTCTCGCGCTGTACATCTCCAAAACTAAAAACACCTATTTCCATCGCAACCTTTCTGCTCTCTCCAGTGTACCCGCTGACTGACGCGGGCGCAATTATTACTATATTTAGTATAGCATTTTTATATAAAATAAAAAGCCTTTGGTCGGCTTCTTATTTTTCTTCGAACTTGATGTCCGGGTAGATAGATTTTGTTGTCTCATCGTAGTCGAGACGCAGTTGCGGGAATGGCACCCCTTCGCGTGCAGTCACTCCTTCAAAGATCCAGAACAGTCGTTCGCTATAACTAAACCCACAGGTTGGCGGAATTCCATACTCAAGCATTTCAACAAAGTCGATATCAAGCATCATCGCTTCGTCATCACCTGCTTCACGCATCGCTTCTTGTTCACGGAAACGTTCAAGCTGATCAATCGGGTCGTTCAGCTCTGAGAAATTATTCCCAAGTTCTGATCCGGCAATCACCGGTTGGAAACGTTGAGTGGTCCGAGGGTCATCGAGGTTAGTTTTGGCAAGCGGGCTGACAAATAGCGGTGTATTGATGAGCCAGACAGGACCGGTGACATCTTTGCGAATATTCTTCCACAGTTTGTCGATACCGCGCGCTTTGTTATCGGCTTTTTCAACTTCAAGATTGTTTTCTTTGAGGGCTTTTTGAACATCTTCTAAACTACACTCGTAAATATCGAGGCCGTAACGCTTTTTAATCGTCTCGGCGTAATCCCAGAGCTCCCATTCTTTATCAAGATCAACATCAAATTTACCAAGCTTGAATTGCAACGTCCCGAAGGTTTCTTTCAGTACGTATTTCATCATGTTTTCTTGGAAAACAATCCCCTCTTTCCAACTTGCGTACGCCCAGTAGTATTCGAGTGCAATATGCTCAGGAAGGTGTTCGTCGCTGTAGTTTTCGTTCCTAAAACGTGGACCGAGGTCGTAGACCTTTTCAAAGCCTGCACCAATCAGACGCTTTAATGGAAGTTCATGACTAATACGGAGATAGAAGTCTTCATCAAGCGCGTCCATGTGCGTCACGAATGGGTTGGCATCAGCACCACCAGTGGTGTGTTCCAGGACGGGAATATTCACTTCAATAAATCCGTGGTCATCAAGGTACTTTCGGGTAGCTTGCCAGAATTTAGAGCGGCGCACGAAGCGGTTACGGACATCTTGGTTGACGTTCATGTCAATGTAACGACGACGCATGCGCTCTTCTTTGTTAGTGAAGCCTTCGGTTGCGCTTGGCATTGGACGCAGCGCTTTTGTCAGCAGACGAAGTTCTTTGACGAAGATTGAGATCTCGCCACTTTGGCTTTTTTCGACGGTTCCAGTTGCTTCAACGAAGTCACCGGTATCAAGCAGTGGCAAATCGACAATCCCTACACGGTTTGAAGCAACATCACGTTCAGCGACATCGGCTTCATTGAGATAAAACTGCACTTGGCCGCTAAAGTCTTTAACAACGATAAATGCGAGCTTACCAAATTTACGAATTGCGACGATTCGCCCGGCAACCGTTGCGGTTGCGCCCTGTAATTTTGCAAAGCCAGCAACAACATCACCCGCATTGTGCGTGCGATGAGAGTCGGCAGGATACGGATTAAATCCGAGCTCCTTGAGCCGGTCGAGCTTACGAAGTCGCTCATCTCGAAAGTCTTTTAACGTTGCCATATCAGATGTAAGTATACCATAGCACCCGCTTTTTGTAGGCTAATTGACTATCTTGATTTTCCTTGTATTGTAAGAATATGGAACAACGTGAAGTACGAATGATTCGCCATGCAACCGGAACACACATGGTTGACCCGACTATAGTTGTTGGTCGAGCCGACGAAGCAACACTGACAAGCAAAGGTTTGCTTGAGTCTGCCAAAAAAGGCTTACAGCTACGCGCCGAAGGATTTTCACCTGATATTATTGCGACTTCCCCTTCTGAACGTTGCCGACAAACTGGCACGTTCGCCCTTTTTGCTATGCGCATCGACAAGCCTGTAGAAGTTGCCCCTGACCTTATCGAAATGCATCAAGGCGATGCCGTTGGCATGCTACGAAGTGTTGCTTACGGCCCTGACACGCTTGAACAGATTGCCCTGAGAGGTTTTGATTTCTCATTCCCTAACGCCGAATCTGTCAATCAAGTCGGTCAACGCGGCGTCCGTTGGATGGATCAACAAAAAAACCGCCAGGATGCACCTGGCAGCATTCTTGCATTCAGTCACGGCGGGCTGATTAGCTGTACCGCAGCGTTACTTGAAGGGTGGAATTATGATCAGTATCTTGAAAAGAGACTTTCAATTAAACCAGTCAGTGAAACACGCTTTGTTCTCGAAGATGACCGATGGCAGCTTGATTACTTTGCGCGACCACTCGACAACTAATACTTAGTTGATTTGAGCGATTTTGTACGTAACATCACCCTTGGGTGTGCTAATTGTTGCAGTGTCGCCGACTTTTTTGCCGTAAAGCGCCATGCCAATAGGAGATTCATTGCTGATTCGTCCCTCTAGAGGATTTGCTTCAACAGGACCAACGATTGTGTACGCGGTTACCTTGTTGCCAATCTTTAGCTCAACCTTGCTCCCAAGATCAATTGTTGTTTTACGAGTTGCTTTGATGATATCAGCATTGTTGATAATGTCTTCAATCTCGGCAATACGAGTTTCAAGAAGACCCTGCTCTTCACGAGCAGCATCATATTCAGCGTTTTCGCTAAGGTCGCCAAAATCGCGGGCGTTAGCAATTTTTTCTGCAACTTCACCACGACGTGACTTTAGGCCTTCGAGCTCTTTTTCAAGCTCTTTCTTGCCTTCGTTTGTAATTTGATATTGTTTCTTCATTCTTTTCTTTCTTACTTGTTCAATTTAGAGCAATCTTCTTGTTTTAACGAAGTCCTACGCTATATGTAGCGTAGGACGACCTCCAAACATCTCTATTTAGCTTAGTTTAGCAAGCAGTTCATCTGGTGTCAATAGAACTGTTTCGCTTGTTTTTCGGGTTGTTAATTCAAAGGTTCCGCCGTCGAGCAATCGCTCACTCACGGTCACGCGATAAGGAATTCCCAAAAGTTCTGCGTCGGCAAATTTCGCGCCTGGTCGTTCGTCACGATCGTCGTACAATACTTCAATTCCTGCTGCCTGGAATTTCTCATATAGCTCCCCTGCTTGAGTGGCAACATCACCGATACTGACGAGATATACCTTGAATGGTGCAATGTTTTCTGGCCAGACAAGTCCTTTATCGTCAGCGAAGTGTTCAGCGATAAGTCCCATAAGTCGACTTGGACCGATCCCATAGCTTCCCATAATCACGTTCTGTGCGACGCCTGATTCATCAGTAAATGTCAGACCCAGTGGTTCACTAAAGCGTGTGCCGAGTGTAAAGATATTCCCTACCTCAACCGCAAGCTCTTCAACGAGTTCGTCTTTGTTGATTCCAAGATCAGCAAGCACTTCATCAGTGTAGACCTCTTCGTTAATCGCAATATTTTTTTCCTTGTGGACGTAAATCTTGTCCTCACCGACCGGACTCAGTGTTTGGAATTCGTGACTAAACTTAGCGAAGCTTCCCCCACTCGCGAATGTCTTGTAGGTGATCTCACCGACACCCAGGCGATCAAACACCTTGTGATAGGCAGCGCTGATTTTTTCGTAAAATGCATCATGTTCTTCTTGGGTACGGCTGAAACTATAGAGGTCTTTCATCCAGAACTCACGCCCGCGCATTAATCCGCTCTTTGATCGAAGTTCGTTTCGGAACTTAATCTGGAATTGATACGGATAGAACGGAAGATCCTTGTAGCTGTGGATATAGTTTTTCAAAAGCTTCGTGAGTGGTTCTTCATGAGTTGGCGCCAGACCGAGTTCAGTACCGTTGGCAAGCTTCGTTTTGAACCATACGTCCATAACTTCGTCGTCCCATCGTCCTGAGGCTTTCCAGACATCGCTCGACTGTAGTGCGGTCATGCTAATCTCGTTACCGCCGATAGCATCCATCTCCTCGCGGATAATCTGGGTTATCTTTTCAAGCGTCCGCTTGCCTAGTGGTAAGTAGGCATAGACACCGGCCATTTCTTTGTAAACGTAGCCGGCGCGAATCAATAGCTGCGCATTTTTTGCGACTTCATCAGCCGGTGCGTCTTTGAGAGTTTTCGTGAATAGTTGTGATATTTTCATAATTTATCCTCCTAGTGTACTGAGAAGTGTTGGATTAATAAAGAGAAGATAAAATGCCAGTCCATTTTTCATCATATGTAGCAGTATTGCCGGCCACAGGCTTTTTGAGGTAAGTCGCAGTAAACACAGGACGATACTCAGCGCAAAGACATCGATTCCAACGTTCCAAGCGCCGTGCGCAAGCCCGAAAAGCGCACTGGTAATAAGAATCGCTACCCAAATGGGCATATGCTTCATAAGCTTTCCAAATAGATAGCCGCGGAACAAAATTTCTTCAGCGACCGGTGCAATGATTACTAACGTCACGAATGCCAACAGATATTCATACCCTTGCCCGAGCTGATTAAACCCAGTGTCTTGCACTTGATCAGCGTCAAAGAACGTAAAGAATTGTGTCGCCAAAAGAATCAGGATTGCTGAGAGGAATATATAGACGAGGAAACCGGCAGGTGCTAGCAACAGATCAATCCATGTCGGTAGTTTTTCAAGACCCACATCTTTCTTGGTCGTCCTGTAGTTTTTCACAAGCATTGGTAGTCCGATAACCATCAAAAGTGTCAGTGTGTAGACGACAGCACCGGTAACGGTACTAAGGATGGCCGGATTAATACCGCCAAGTAGCCCAAGGTTGTCGGCAAGAATAAATAGCAATGAAACAACAACTTGAACAAGAATAAAACTCGCAATTACCCAGACAGGTAATACGATACCCATCCATCCTTTACGTTCTATGAATTTATTTGAAAAGTTTTGCCACATCGCCAATAGTCACCACTACAATTAATGCCATTAATATCATGAACCCTATCCCCTTAATCGTCTCTTCCTTTTCTTTTGTCAGAGGCTTCCTCATCACCTTGAACAGCGCCATAAGGAACCAACTACCACCATCAAGCGCAGGGATCGGCAACGTGTTCATGACCGCAAGTGTCAACGAAATAATCGCTGCAAGGAAAAGTATTGATTCAATACCTCCGGCACCGGCAGCCGGGAAGATTGTCCCAAGGATACCAACAGGACCCGCTACGCTATTACTTGCGTCAGCTAAGTTTTCACTTCCCTGTTTGCGTGTGTCCTCGTTAGGACTGAGCTGCAGGAAGAGACCGCTAAAGAAATCACTGACCAACGTACCAAGCCCTTGGAGTGTTACCCAGGTAAATTGACCCGTCGTCACGACACCAACAATTGGTGCAGACCAGGTTGCCTTTATCTTTTGTTGTTGACCAAGCGTTGAGCCAAAGACCGCGCTATCGGCATCCCTAAGCGTCACGACTGTCTGCTTTTCTTGCCCACCACGTTTGTAGACAACGTCAACAGCTTGTCCGCGCTTTTCTTTACTGACAGTCACTAATTCTTCGGCTGTTTCGATAGGTTCGCCGGCAAAGCTGACGATCATGTCACCAGATTCAAGACCCGCCTGAGCTGCCGGATAATCCTTAACCACTTGACCAAGCTGTACAGGATTGTTGATTTGGACAGTATCACTCGAAATCGAGAACTGATTCGGAATAATCTTCGGGAGACCGACAAGTGCTAATCCAGACAGGATCACCACAGCAACAAGCCAGTTAACAACGACACCGGCAAACATGATTTTTGTTTTTTGCCAAAACGTTGCTGAACCAAAGTCACCTTTTTTCTTTGCTGCGTCGTTTTCGCCCTGGAGTTTGACAAAACCACCAAGCGGGAGCCAGTTAAGACTGAAGACTACCCCGTTCTTTAATTTTTTCTTCCAGGCTCGCGGCGGGAATCCGATACCAAATTCTTCAACAACCACTCCGTTACGTCGAGCGGCAATGGCATGACCAAACTCGTGCAGTACTACAAGTACGACAAGTACAAAAAGCCCCAGTATTACTCCAAAAAATAATTCCATTTACCCTCCAAATCGTCGATGTCGACGCGAATATTCACTTATTATAGCCGTCACATCGTCTTTTGTCATATCGGGCCACATCTTGTCTAAAAAGATAAATTCGCTATAGGCAGAGCGCCACAACATAAAGTTACTCGTGCGTTTCTCACCACTGGTACGAACGATAACGTCGACTGGCGGAACCTCGGCTGCATACAGGTTCTCTGCGATAAGGTCAGCAGTAATATCATCGGGTTTCGTTCCAGCTTGAACAATTTTTTTAACCGCGTCAACGATCTCAGCTTGGCCGCCATAGTTAAGACAGATCGCGAGTGTACCGGCGTTATTATCTTTAGTTCGCTCTTCAAGTTTGTCCATAGCTTTAAGAATCTTTGGATTGAGTCCTTCGCGCGCGCCCAGTACCTTGAGACGAATATTATTATCGTCGAACATTTTTGCATCGGTTGTAAACAAACGAAGCACCAACGACATCAAGGCGCTGATCTCTTCTTGGCTTCGTTTCCAGTTTTCACTCGAGAAGATATAAATACTCATGTATTCAATACCTGCCGCATGCGTTGCAAAGGCTACTTCTTTGACGGCATTATAGCCGGCTAAGTGGCCTTCATAGGTAGGGATACCGTGTTTCTTCGCCCACCGGCGATTTCCATCAACGATATAGCCAACGTGTCGTGGGATGGCTACTTCTGATTCAGCCATTAGAGTGTCAGGATTTCTTTTTCTTTGTCGCGGAATAGTGAATCAATCTGAACATTTAACTTGGCCATTGATTCGTCAATAAGTTTTTCGACGCGCTTGACGTCATCTTCTGAGAGTTCTTTAGCGTCTTTCTTGCGTTTTACTTCTTTGAAAGCGTCCTGACGAACGTTTCGAAGGGCGATGCGAGCTTCTTCTACCTTTTCACTTGTTTGCTTTACGAGCAGCTTACGGCGCTCTTCAGTCAGCGGTGGGATCGGGACGCGAATAACACGTCCGTCGTCGCTTGGATTGAGGCCCAGGGATTGGTCGATACGAATCGCCGCTGAGATGTTTTGGATAGTACTCGGGTCAAACGGCGTAATTGTCAGTAGCTGTGGCTCTGGTGCAGTGACGTTTGCCACTTGGTTAAGTGGCATTTTTTGACCGTAGGCTTCGACATTGATGCTATCGAGCATATTTGGGTGAGCACGACCAGTCCGTACTTTCTTTAAAGCATCTTCAAAGTGGGAAACGGCGGCAGAAAATTTGTCTTCGTAGGGTTTTGTATCAAACATAGTGGGTCTATTATATCAGAGATACACCTGAACATTAATGCGCTCCTAACTGCTTCACCATCTTGGCGCCAGGCGCCAAGACTCGGGTCTTTCGGGCATTCAGGTTTGAGCGCGGTACTACAATGCCTTGTTCCCTCTTAACTATAGAAAAATACGTCCGTCGTAGCAGTGAACATATTTTCACTAAAAAAGAACCGCCGAAGCGGTTCCCTTTTATACTGCGTAACGATTTATTCGTTAACGCCGAGTTCAATTCGTTTGAATTGGCGGATAATGATGTTTTCACCCATCTTACCGATGTTTTCTTTAACGAAAGTTTCAACAGTCATAGAGTCGTCCATGATGTATTGTTGGTTCATAAGCACCTTTTCAGAGAAGTGCTTCTTTACTTGGCCTTCAACAATTTTGTCAGCCATGTCAGCTGGCTTGCCGTCAGCAATCACCTTTTCTTTAGCTTCTGTACGAACACGCTCAAGTTCTTCAGCTGGAATATCGGCTTCTGAAATATAGAGTGGGTTCATTGAAGCAACTTGAAGAGCGATAAAGTGTGCAAATTCCTTGAAGCCGTCTGTACGAGCAACGAAGTCAGTCTCACAGTTTACTTCAACGAGCACACCGATGCGTCCGCCGTGTACGTAGCTGTCGATGATACCTTCACGCGCTTCGCGGTCAGATTTCTTCTCGGCCTTTGTGAGGCCTTTTTTGCGCATCTGCTCAAGTGCTTTATCAAAGTCACCCTCTGCTTCAACAAGTGCAACCTTGGCGTCAGTCAGACCAACACCAGTGAGTTCTTTTAGTTTTCGGATGTCATCAATTGATACAGCCATAGTGATTATGCCTCCCCCGTTTTATCAGTTGCTGTTGGTTTTGCAGCTCCTTGACCTTCAAGAATTGCAGCGCCAACGTAGTCAAGAAGTAAGTTTACTCCCTTAATTGCGTCGTCGTTACCCGGAATCACGTAGTCAACAAGTGTTGGGTCTGCGTTTGTGTCGACAACAGCGACAACGGGGATACCGAGTGTCTTTGCTTCTTTAATCGCGTTGATGTCACCGATAACATCAGTAACGAACAGTGCACCAGGCTTGCCACTAAGGTTCTTGATACCACTGTATTTAACGTTAAGTTCATCAATTTCTTCTTGGAATCGTTGGATTTCAAGTTTGTTGTACTTCTTGTCAAATTCACCAGAGGCCATCTTCTTTTCAAGGTCGATAAGCTTCTTGATTTGTTGCGTAACGGTTGAAACGTTCGTCAGTGTTCCACCCATCCAACGTGCAGTCATGTACGGTTGGTTAAGCTTTTCAGCTGCAGCTTTTACTGCATCTTTAGTTTGCTTTTTTGTTGCAACGAAAAGCACAGGCTTTCCACTAGCTGCAACTTTTGTAAGAAAAGGCAGTGCCTTTTCAAGTCCTTCAACAGTCTTTACCAAGTCAATAATGTGACTGTCTTGACGTTTGCTGTGGATGTATGGCGCCATTTTAGGGTGCCAACGGCTCGTTTTGTGTCCAAAGTGAACACCGGCTTCGAGCAATGCCTTAATATCGACAGTAACTGCCATGATTTACTCCTTGTTCCTCACCCTCGGCCCTGAAAATTCAGGAGTTATGCGGAGGGTTGTGTCATTAAAATTTGTTACTCAACGATAATAGCACGCTGTGACCCCTGTTGTCAACGTGCTATTCAATGCCAAGTGCTTGGCCGTGCATTAGCCGATCATTCTGAGCAATAAGATAGTTCGCAAAGCCAGGGTCGGCCATTTCGAGTCCCACCAGTCCTCGGATCATTGTTTGATTAGCTCTCGAGTTAAATTCACCTGGCATATCCGGATGTCGGAGTCCATCATCACGATCAGACAAAAGACCGGAAAGATTCTCGGCAAGACTCTCTTCGCCATCAGTTCGAGCATAGTTACTGATCACCTGTGGGTTACGGAGGATTCCCCCAACGACCAGGTCTTCAATGATCGTTGGAGCGGTACCGGCGCCACCAACCTTCTCATTATCGCCGACCCCTACTTTGCCGCTGCCATCACTGAGTGCGTGAGCAAATTCATGAAGGAAAATTGACTGTTGGTCGAATCCACCGGCGGCTCCTGGAAGTGTTGAAGTAAGATCTTTAAAAGTACTCAAGACCTGATTGCTTGCACTCATATGAATCGCTTTATTACTTGGAGAATAATATGCCGCCCGACCACCACCGAAATCACTCGAATTACCTTCGTTAACCTCCCCTGGTGTCTCAAAGTATATCGATTCGAGAACTGCCTTATCAGTAAAGTTTTTAGGCAGTACCACTAACCCATCAACAACCTCAGCCGCTGCGTACTTAAGCGCATCGAGCGATACTTCATCAGAAACGATAAACTCATATCCGTAAAAAGAACCGAGTGGTGCCAATGCAGCAAGCGCCTCTTCTTTCGTCTGAGCACCGTCAAGATTAGCAAATACATCGATAGCAACCTCGGGATTCATAAATTCCTCTTTATGGGCGTCGCGGTATTCCATAGCATCGTCAAGGATTGCCTGATATTCATGATCGTCAAGTTGTTGTAGTGTTTGATTGACAACCTCTCCGGCGGCCTGGGTTCGCTCCCATTCTCCTTGCCCATCAGGCGAATTCGGTTGATATACCTCGATAGCTGCTTGCACAGTTTGCTCGGTACCAACGAACTGGTCGGCGATACTATCAGCTAAACCGCCAGGCATCAACGCAATGTAAATAGCACCGGCGCCAACTGCTCGCTTCAACCATTTCAGACGATTTTCGCGTTTTTCTTTGTCTCTATTCTCTTTGTGGATCTCTGCTCGCGAGCGAATAGAAACGGTTTCGGCAACCGACAGCTGTGCGCCGCGTTCATTCTCGCGGTCATTGCGGTATTCGATTGACCACTGAGCATTCTTTTGAGTTTGATGAGTAACATAGACGTCACCAAGCCCTGCCCGAAGCTTTGCGTCATACCCTTTCATATCGAGTGAACGAATGACCTTGCCTTCAGGGGTAATTGTCGCCATTCCAACATTACCTTTTTCGTCACGAATGAGCTCGCAGCGCCCCCCTTCGTCGTCATAGACGATACTTGCGATAATATCGCCCTCAAGCAAACGCCCTCCACGCATAGCAAGCACACGGTGGCCAAATGGCTCAAGCTCGCCTTTTACCACCTGAGTATTATGGGCTCTTAAATGAATGTGTTGAGTCGGTTGAAGTACCTCACCCGTTTCCTCAACAACTTCACCGATGATATTCGGCTTTAAATATTCGATCATATGCGGTGTTTCAAGCATTGTCGGATGCTGCGCAAGCCTATTCACTTCGTCGGCAACAATCGGCGCAGCCTCAAGATGTGTTGGCTCGGCCCAGTAACTCCGTTGGAGCTCTGAATCGAGTTGTCGTAAGTCATCTTCGTGTTCAGGCATATGCGCGTGGCCTCTCGAGGTAGTAGGTCTCGTTTGTTACGTGTATCGTTTGAATAAATTATAGCATGAGCAACTTACAGCGGTGGATTTGAGCACAATTTTTGTATTCATCTTCTCTACCTCTAGACAAACCGGGCAAAAACAGATACAATGGGTCAGATTATGAAAACAAGTTTGCACCCAACTGACTACCGCCCTGTCGTCTTCACTGACGAAGTTGCTGGATTCTCTTTTTTGACCCAGTCAACTGCACAAACCAACGAAACTGTTAAATGGGAAGACGGCAACGAGTATCCACTCGTAAAGATTCACATCTCTAGCGCCTCTCACCCATTCTTTACAGGTGAAGAAAAGATCATCGACACCGAAGGCCGTGTTGACCGATTCAAGAACCGTGCTGCAGCTGCAGAAAAGCTAAAGACTGAACTCGCTAACAAAGCGAAAAAAGCCGCAGCTACTAAAGCCAAGAAAACATCTAGCGAAAACTAGCACACTTTTAAAAAGAGCTTACAGATCTGTAAGCTCTTTTTTGTTACAATAAAACTATCAACTAATCATAGAGGAATCTCAGATGGCAATAGCGACACCAGAACCAACTCGCATGAGCACCCGAAAAAAGGTAGCCTTGTTCATCATGATTGGTCCAACCGCAGCACTCTTTGGTTCGGCGATTCTGTATGCACTTGCCGATATGGCACTGGCCGGTACTGGTGAGAGTGTTGCACGCACCGTTGTCAACATCTTCATGTACACGGTCGGCGTCGTCAGCGTCCTGGCGTGGCTACCAGGCCTTATCATTGGAATCGTCCTCCTCACAACAGCAAAGAAATAACTATATGCCAAAGATTACCCTCAATGTCGAAGAATTAACTGCCGAACAAGCTAAGCTTGACGCTTTCTTAGCTCGTCCCGACGCCTACAGCGACCCTGACTTCTCGAACATTAACAAACGGTTTATCGAACTCCAGACAATTCTTGAAAAGGCCAACTTACAGCGCTCGCTCGAATCTCAACTTGAACAAGCAAAAGAACTTGCCGGTGGAAATGACGAGATGGCCGAACTTGCCAAGTCAGAAGTTGATGATCTGAGTGAACAACTCGAAAAACTTGAAACCGAACTCTTCACAATGCTTGCGCCAAAAGACCCTAATGATGAGAAAAATGTCATTATGGAAATCCGGGCCGGTGCCGGTGGTGACGAAGCAAGCTTGTTTGCCGCTGAACTCTACCGCATGTACCTTCGCTACTGCGAAACCCACAACCTCCGCACTGAACTTATTGGTGAAAACATGAACGATACCGGTGGCTACAAAGAAGTTATTTTCTCTGTTAAAGGAAGTGCTCCTTACGCACAGCTCAAATTTGAATCAGGCGTCCACCGCGTCCAACGCGTCCCTGCGACCGAATCTCAAGGCCGTATCCACACCAGTACCGTTACTGTCGCCGTACTTCCTGAAGCCGAAGAAACTGATATCGAAATTAATGCTAATGACCTAAAAATTGACGTCTACCGCGCCGGTGGACACGGTGGTCAATCAGTTAACACCACTGACAGCGCCGTCCGTATTACTCACCTTCCGTCTGGAATGGTCGTGACCAACCAAGATGAAAAATCTCAGTTAAAGAATAAAGAAAAAGCCATGAGCGTGCTTCGCTCACGACTCCTGCAACAAAAACTTGAAACAGAAAACGCTAAACTTGCTAGTGAACGGCGCAGTCTTATCGGCTCTGGTGACCGTTCTGAAAAGATTCGTACCTACAACTTCCCGCAAGACCGTATTACTGACCACCGCATCGGGTACAGTCGCAGTGGAATCCCCGGCGCGCTTAACGGACAGATTGATGATTTAGTGGAGCAACTCCAAGCTTATGAACGAGAACTTGCCGCAGCAACAATCCATTAAAGCCTGGCTCGACGACGCGACTCGTCAGCTTGCTCATGCCGGAATTTCGAGCGCTCGACTTGATAGCGAGCTAATCTTAGCCCACACCCTGCGTCACAACCGCACCTACCTTCACGGACACGATGACGAACCAATCAGTGCTCGTGATAATGAAATCGCGACAGCTCGCGTAGCACTTCGCCTTGATCGAGTCCCTATCGCCTACATCATCGGACACAAAGAGTTTTATGGCCGACGCTTCCGCGTCACGACCTCAACGCTCATTCCTCGTCCTGAATCCGAAGTGCTGATCGAACTGCTTACACAAGCAATTCCTAACAACACGACGCTTTTGGCTGAAAAACCACTCCGCTTCATTGATGTCGGCACCGGCAGCGGTATCCTTGGTATCACCGCAAAGCTAACATACCCCGAACTAGACGTTACCCTTTCGGATATCAGTCGCCACGCTCTAAAAATTGCTGAACAAAACGCCAAACTACTTGCGGCTGACGTCGCGATTCTGCAAAGCAACCTCTTAACGAGTTACCCTTTCACTGCTGATATTATTATCGCTAACCTCCCCTACGTCGATCCTGAATGGGAACGTTCACCGGAAACAGATCACGAACCGGCCGACGCATTGTTTGCCGCCGGAAACGGCAAAGCCTTGATATTTGAGCTACTTGGACAAACAAAGAACGCGCTTGCCACTAGCGGGCACCTTATCCTCGAAGCCGACCCTGAACAACACGCTGCGATTATTACTGAAGCAAAAAAATATGGCCTTTTGTTAAAAGACCAAAAAGACTACGGAATCCTACTTCAAAAACTGAGCTAGAGCGCTGTACCGACGCGGTTGAAGACGAGCACAAGCACAGCAATGACACTGATAGTAAATAGCAGTGGCAAGATAATATCGTTAGTACGGATCTTTTGGTTGTGGTAGAAAGAGTCGTACGCCTTGAATCCGACAAAGCCTAATAGTAGTGTGATTATCGCCACCTGCGGTACCTGAAGGCTTGTGACGAACGGTAACGAGTACGCAATTGCCCAGTGATAGGCAACCCATCCAATTTCAGCAATTGCAACTCCCCATGCGAGGCTTAAAAACAATGCATGTGTTTCATCGTCATAGGTAGAAAGAACGTGACGCGCGGCCGCATACCCAATCACCCACATACCAATAACCACAATCGATACCGGCCATGCGTACGAGATAGTAAATAGCGCTGCAGTTCCCAGTAGGACAGCAACACCCGCCTGAGCGGCGACGTATGATCGTTTTGAGCGTGGCTTCAATACAAGCAGCCATACAATATACAGCGCCGTGAGGATACCAAGAATGACGAGCTTCCGCCCCTCTTCAATACCCGCCATGTTAATTGTGTACATATGAAGTACAACACTAATACTGACAATAAAGTCGATGAGATTCGAGCGCAGATTCGCAAGCCAATAGCGAGGACGAACTGCAAGCACACGCCATTTGCTAATAGCAACGAGTGCAATTGCGAGTGCAATTGATTCGGTGTAATAGATAACGACAAGCAGCGCAATCGCTAACCCAACGTTGAGGAACATATAGACCGCTTCACTCAGGAACGAACGGCGACGAACAAGTTTCAAAAACTCCATAATTGCTTCTTATTGTACCACGAGCAAGCGAGTCTATTGACCAGACGTACCGATAATCACAAGGAAATCAGTCTCGCCGACAACACTCACCGGTGGAGCCGTCGTGAGGACTTCGACACCATAGATCGATTTTAGCTTGGCAGCACTTGCTGTTTTCTCTTTATTGATCTGATAGATTTGGGCTTTTCCGTAGGTTCCCTCAGGCGCGTTATCAATTGAGTCGATAATAAATCCAAGGTCTTCAAGCTTGTCAGCTTCGGTCTGAGCCATACCACTCACGCCACTTCCGTTAAGAACGGTCACGTGCGGTGCTTCTTTTACAAATGGCTCTTGGCTAATTATCTTTTTAAGATATGCCCGGAGGTCATCAAATTCGTATTTGCCTGCAACTGGCTGCGCTGCCGGGGAAAAGATTGCCTCACCGTCTTTGTGAAGATCGATGGAAACGATCTTTTCTTTCGGAATATGTGTCGCAAGATCCATAAGTGTTCGGACTTCTTTTGTCTGAATATTTGTCCGCAGGTTCTTTCCGAGTGCATCAATAAGGCCGGTCACCGCACCGATGTTCGTCAGTGTTCCTGCGCTCATTGCTTTTTCACGAATCGCTACAAGAATTTTCTGCTGGTTGCGTTCACGGTCGAAGTTAGACTGCTCAAATCCATAGGTTGGCGCAATATCGCCACGTGCCTGTGCCAAGTACAATGCGTGTTCGGCATCAAGGACTGCTGGACCATTTGGATAATCGATAAAGTGGCCATTAGGAGGACAGACTGTTTTGCGTTTTGCGTAGTTAGGTCCACACTTCCAGTCGAAATTACTGTCCATCTGACCATTAGGGTTACGGCTTTCGATGTTGACGGTAATACTGCCGCCGATTGCATTCACAACGTCACGCATGACCGTGTAGTTGACGTGAACACCGTATTGAATATCCATACCGACGATATCACCAATGAAGGCCTGTAGCTTTGTAAGACGATCTTGTTCAGCGGCATCGTCTTCACCTTGGTTAATACAGTTAAAGTAGCTGTTAATTTTGCCCGAGTAGCCCTCAGGACATGCCATGCCGTATTCAACATTCAAGTCACGAGGAATACTGAACATGTACGCGTCTTTAGTCTTTTGGTTAATGCTAAGAATCAGGATTGTATCAGTAAGATACGGAGCATCGTGGCCAGGATCGTCTTCTGATGTACCAACGATCAAGAAATTACTGCGACCATTCTCATCTTCTTTAAGGGGTTGGTTTTGAATAAGGTCAAAGAAGTTCCCCTTGAACGCGCTATTACTCGCAAGCACTGTTCGCAGTACAACGTATCCACCGACAAGCCCGGCGATAATAAGTGCGACGATAATCACCCACTTAACAATCCGGCGCACTTTACTCTTTGGTCGTTTGTCACGGTTTTTTTTATCGCGCTTGAGTTCTCGTTTTGATTTTTTTGACGGTTCGATATCATCAATTTCACGAAGTGACTCAGTCAAATCATCACGTCCAATCTCTTTACCACGACGGGCAACGCCAACCTTTTCGGCTTTGACATTACTGCCCGTGTGAAGCGACCTATCAATAGGCTTTACTGCGTCGTCAACGTTCTTTAGGGTATGCAAATCCCCCAGTTGACTTCCGGCACGGCGAGGGACGAACCCATCTATAGAAGGTTTAGTGTTCTTCATAAATACTCATACCAGTATACCAAAGATACCAGTTTTAAGAAGCATAACTATAACCTTTTTCGGTGCGACTTATCAGACCATATAGCGTATAATAACTCGAGTAATGGAAGCTTCTTACTTCACCCGCCACCCGTTTATGAAAGACGCGCTCGGAATCGGCGTCTTTATTATCTGTGTCATTATCGGCACTATTATTATCAATACGTTCATATTTCGTAGCTATCACGTTGTCGGTCCAAGCATGGAAACAACTATGTTTACCGGCGACCGTCTCGTTGTCGACAGACTGGCTGTTACCTGGTCGCAACTCTTTAATAAACAGTACACTCCAGAGCGTGGACAAATCATTGTATTCAAAAACCCCCACTACAATCGTGGTATCGAGGATGAGTATATTGTGAAGCGTGTCATCGGCCTGCCTGGCGAACGCGTTACCCTCAAAGACGGCATGTATATGGTATATAACAAGGATAACGCCGGCGGATTTAACCCTGATGAATTCAATAATGGTGAACCAGGCGCTATTACAAGTGGTGAAGTTGATGTCACGGTACCAGAGGGTGAAATCTTCGTCTCTGGTGATCACAGAGCTGGTAATTTCTCCTATGATTCACGCAACGGAATGGGCACTATCCCCCTTTATGACGTCGTGGGACCGGTAAGTTTCCGGATCTTCCCTTTCGACAAAATTCGTAGCTTCTAGTAGCTATTTATTCGCCAAGTAGTTTTTGAAGACGTTCAAGATCATCTTCGTTTGTAAACTTAATGATAATCCGTCCGGCGCCGTGGCCGTTAACGCGGATATCAACATCAGTCGCAAGGCGTTCACGAAGTGTCACGATTTTTGACTCATGCTGTGATTCAGTATTCTTTGTTGGTTCAGCTTCAGGAGATTTACGAATCTTTTTTACGTTCACCATGTACTGTTCAACTTTACGAGAACTCCACTCTTCGGCAATAATGCGCGGAAGAATTTCGTTTACAAAAGCTTCATCTTGCCCAGCAAGTGGACGTGCCTGACCCTCTGAAAGGATGCCTTCAGCAATAGCTGTACGGGCTTCCTTTGGCAAACGCAGCAAACGCATAGTGTTGTTGACGGCGCTTGGCGATTTGTTCACCCGCTTGGCAATCTCATCCTGAGTAAGGTTAAACTGATCGCGAAGCTTTAGATATGCTGTCGCTGTTTCGATAGCGTTAAGATCGCGTCGTTGGATATTTTCAATAAGTGATACCTCAAGGCGGTGTTGGTCGCCCATAGCGCGAACAAGGACGGGAATCGTCTTGAGTCCGGCAAGCGTGGCTGCGCGAAATCGTCGTTCACCGGCGACAATCTGGAAGCCATCTTCATGAGGAGTGACGATAATCGGCTGCAGCACTCCATACTCTTTTACCGAAGCTGCTAATTCATTAATAGCCTCTTGGTCAAACGTGCGACGTGGCTGGTCGGGATTGGCGTGAACCTTTTCAATCGGAAGATCGCGCAGTTCGCTCACCTTCTCGTCTTGTTTTGCAGTTGTATCAAAGCTCTCATCAAGCAAATCAACAGGAATTAATGACTCAAAGCCACGTCCGAGTCCTTTTTTCATTGCGCTCATACAGTGCCTCCGGTTCGCACAATCACTTCTTTAGCGAGCGCCTTGTAGGCACGAGACCCCTTTGAAAACTTGTCATAGACGCCAATCGGCAGACCGTGACTTGGTGCTTCGGCGAGTCGAATGTTACGAGGGATAGTAATATCAAATACTTTACCCGGGAAGTGGCGCTTGATCTCTTCGTGCACCTGATTACTCAGTGTCGTGCGGCTATCAAGCATCGTCGGCAACACACCGAGCAGTTCAAGTTCGGTGTTCATTCCCTTACGAACAAGTTTCATCGTCTCAAGCAGCTGCCCTAAACCTTCGAGGGCGTAGAATTCAGCCTGGACTGGCAAGAGGACATACTTGGCTGCAATAAGACCATTCACCGTCAATAGACTGAGACTTGGTGGACTATCAATAAGGATGTAGTCATACGTATCACCACTCAGTTCGATAGCACTCTTGAGACGAGTGAATCGCTTGTCTGCCTGAGCAAGCTCGACTTCGGTGTTGGCGAGTACAGATGTTGTCGGCGCGACCCATAGATTCTTGTGTTCGGTTGATACAACGACGCTCGTAAGTTCGGCACCACCAAGGATAACATCGTTCATTGTCGCAAGAAGACCAGTCTTGTCGATACCAAGCCCGCTTGTCGCGTTGCCCTGAGGATCAAAGTCAATTAACAGGGTCTTTTTACCGGCTTTTGCCAAAAAGTACGCAAGATTAATGGTAGTCGTTGTTTTACCGACTCCCCCTTTTTGATTTGTGACAGCAATAACAGTCGCCACGGCGTATTTACCCTTTGCTCATTTGCCCTATTATAGCATGAGCAGTGAGGCAGCAGTTATAGAAAAAGCCTCCGGAGTGGAGGCTTTTTGACTATTTGATTGAAGTAATTTCAATCTTTGAGTACTTCTGACGGTGACCGTTCAGTTTGTGTACACGTTTTTTCGCTTTGTAACGAATAACTTGGACTTTGTCACCCTTTACGAGGTCATCGATGACCTTAGCGGTAACTTTCACATCTTTTACTGTTGGTGTACCAATAGTGACATTGTCTCCATCGATAAGCAACATAGCGTCAAGTGTGAGCTCTTTTGTTCCTTCTTGGAGGAGGTCCACCAAGAGGGTCTCTTTTTCGGCAACAACGAATTGTTTTCCGCCGATCTTAACGACTGCTTTAATCATATGATTCCTTATTTATATCAATCAGTTGTTCATTGTAACAGATACGGGGCAATCTGTAAACTAGCTAAATCTGACCGCCGCCGGTTGCGAACACTATCACCAGAGCTAATCCCACGACGCCGGCGAGTGTAATCATGCCGTGATGCTGCTTCCAACTCTTACGCCACGCAACGGGGAGTTTTTTACGGTAATGATGTGCGCCGACAGCAACAAGGCCGACGAGTGAGAGCAATGCGAGTGAGCCAAGGGTTGCCGGGCTGAGTGATTGCAGCGCGCTACCAAAGTACGTCAGTGGATTACCAACGCTATTGGTGATCGGTGCGGCGTAGCTGAGATTCTTCGTTTCTGACCCCTGGACTGCTGCCGAAGCGGGAGTTCCATAATAGGCAACGACAAGTGTCGTATCCCGACCTTCAAGTAAGCCATCAACGACGGCAAATCCAACGTCTTGGTAGCGATCGTTCATAATATTTGCACGGTGCGTTTCAGAGGCCATCCAAGCGTTTACTGTCGCTTGTGACGTAGGATAATTCTTTGCAAGATTCTCACCGGCAACATCATAACTATAGCCGGCATCCCCTAGCCACTTCCATGGTGTCGTACCGCTTGGTGAAGTGTGTGCCCAATAATTGTTAGCGATCATGTCTTGCGCCTTGGCAAAGGCCGCCTTATTTAGTTGCTCATTAATCGTCAGGTTTGGCAGCGATGATTCGCTGCGAACATTGTTTGTATCAGTCAGTAGTTCACTGACACTAATATTAGTCACCCGCCCGAGTACCTCGAGTCGCCCATTAGCAAAGTAGCCATAAAGCAGTTGCAT
>Ga0247808_10000235_pt1 | contig 30759 bp, 30 predicted proteins | sample UWRJL089202R1_FD_179914 | JGI IMG/M metagenome (GOLD analysis project Ga0247808, IMG submission 179914) | Plant litter microbial communities from Arlington Agricultural Research Station in Wisconsin, United States - UWRJ-L089-202R-1 | ecosystem: Environmental > Terrestrial > Plant litter >... | reverse complement strand
TGTGCTCGCTGGGCGTCGTAGTCGTCGTCCGTGACGGATGCGGCGGGGGACAGGCGTGCGTTGATCGCCCGGAACATCGCGTCGACCGCATCGGTGCGGGCCTGCGTCAGCAGCTGCTCGACATCGATGTCCGAGCGTGCACAGCGGCGGAGAAGGTCCGCAATGAGTCGGTGGACCTCGGGCCTGCGGCGCTGGTCCTTCCGTTTCAGCTCCGCGAGTTCCTCGTCCATGTCGGATTGGAATTCAAACGTTCCTGAGGCGTCGAGTCGCGCAGCGGTGTCATCATTGTCGGCGGCGAGGCGCTCCAGCTCCGCGCGCACAACCTCCCGCAGCACATGGGGCTCGTAGTCGACATGGTCTCCCAGCGCGCCGACAACGATGTGGTTCATCAGGGCCATGCGGGCGGATGCCACGTAGATCAGTGCGCCTTCGTCGACGACCCGTTCGATGGGCGCCAGCGGAGCGATCGGCGGATCGACATACGTGCCGACATCGGCCCGCTTTTTCCTGCCGAACATCCCGACTACTCCTCCGATTGCCCGCCCCACGGAGTGTGGTCGGGCGTTTATCTAGAGTAGTTCGTCGTTTGCCGCCGCCTGCGACAGCGTCAGCTCTAAGCGATGGGCGGCCGTCAACATGTGTGCACGCATCGCCGTTTCGACGGCATCGGGATCCCTCGTCAGTAGCGCCTCGTAGACACGGGTGTGCTCGTCCAGCGCAATCTGTGCTTCTTCTTCCATGGCCAGTCCGCGCTCAACCCACACGCGCAGCAGGGAGCGGATGCTCTGCAGCAGGTCGAGCAACACCTGGTTCTCTGCCGCCTGGGCGATCTGCAGGTGGAACTTGAGGTCCGCCTCGATGAAGCGAGTGCGGTCGCCAACGTTCGAGCGCATGGACTCGATGTGATTGCCGAGCTGTCGGAGCTGCGTTTCTGTGATCAACGTTGCCGCGAGTCGTGCCGCGAAGATCTCCAGCTGGCTTCGCACAGCGATGAGTTCTTTTGTCCGCGGCGCTGCGAGCATCAGGCCCCAGTTCAACGTCTCGGGCAGCAGCTCGGAAGCAGACCCACGGAGGTACGTTCCTGAGCCGGGTCGAACATCGACCACACCAAGAATTTCCAATGCCGCAAGGGCCTCCCGCACCGCGGAGCGGCCGATGCCCAGCGATGCCGCGAGTTGGCGCTCCGCAGGCAGCCGTGTTCCCGGCTCGATTGTGCCGCTTGTGAAATAGTCCAGCAGGCGCTTGGCGACCGCGCTGACGGCGGAACCGGTCTCTACCCGGCCAATGGCGGCCGACATTGCGTCGGATGGACTGGCGGGATAGGCGGGCACAACCGTCACGCTATCAACAGAAATGCCGACGAGGAGGGCGATAGCACTCGTTCCAAGAAAATGATAGATAATTTGGTCCACCAATTATTTGCTTAATTGGTCAACCGGTTGTTAGGTTGTTCGCGGGGGCCCCTTCGTCAGGTGGCTTTCGCTCGCCTGAACTAACAAAGGGGTTACCTTGGCAAATACGCGCGTAGAGACACCCGTCTCCGCCATCGAGAAATCGACCATTCGGAAGATCTCCATCCGGCTGGTCCCATTCGTCGCGTTGATGTTCTTCATCAACTACCTCGACCGTTCGGCCATCGGCTTTGCCGGCCCGAACGGTATGAACGACGACCTTGCACTGACCGTCACCCAGGTCGGATTCGCGGCGGGCGTCTTTTTTATTGGTTACATCCTCCTCGAGGTCCCGTCCAACCTCGCCCTCGCCCGCTTCGGAGCCCGCCGCTGGCTCGCGCGCATTATGGTCACCTGGGGCATCGTCGCGGTTCTGTTCACCTGGGTGGGCAGCTTTGAGCACCTCGCGATCCTCCGATTCGCGCTCGGTGTCGCCGAGGCCGGATTCTTCCCCGGAGCAATCCTCTTCCTCAGCCTGTGGGTCCCTGCCCGCCACCGCGGCAAGATCCTCGCCCTGTTCTATCTGGCTCAGCCGCTGAGCACTGTTATCGGCGCACCGCTCGCTGCTCTGCTGATCGGCGCTGACGGATTCCTTGGCCTCGAAGGCTGGCGTGTGATGTTCCTTGGTGTTGGAGCGCCCGCAATCATCGTTGGTCTGATCGCCTGGTTCTACCTGAAGGACAAGCCGTCCGACGCGAAATGGCTGACCAGCGAAGAGCAGCAGTGGCTCACCGCCGAGCTCGCGTCAGAGAGGGCCAAGACTGAAGCGCTCCACGTTGTGAGTGGCAAAAAGAAGGGCGGCTTCAAGCAGGCCTTCACCAGCGGCCGTGTCTGGACGCTTGCGTTTATTTACTTCGGCTTCATCTACGGCCTGTACATGCTCGCGTTCTTCCTTCCGACGATCATCGCCGGGTTCCAGGAGATCTATAACGTCGAGTACAACGTGTTCCAGCGTGGACTCATCACGGCGATTCCCTACGTGCCTGCGGCCTTCGCGCTCTGGTTCTGGACGAAGGACGTGTCTAAGCGTGGTCTGAAGACCTGGCACATTGCCGGTCCGGCGATCGTCGCTGCGCTCACCATCCCGCTCGCCCTCTTTGCCGGTTCGCCTGCTCTCACCATCGCAGTTATCGCGATCACGGCCATGGCGATCTTCGCAGTGCTTCCCAACTTCTGGACGTTGCCGACGCAGTTTCTCACCGGAGCTGCTGCTGCAGCGGGAGTCGCACTCATCAACACCGTGGGAAACCTGGCCGGATTCGGAGCACCGTACATCACCGGCGCCGTGGCCGACGCGACCGCAGACGCCGACGGAAACCCGCAGTACTTCCTGCCCATGGCGATCGTCGGCTTCTTTATGTTGACGTCTGCCGTGCTGATGGTGCTTCTCGCCCGCTCGGGCAAAAAGAACGTACCGATCGACGGCGAGCCCGTCGTCACCATCGCGCACTAATCCCCTGGGGCAGCTGTGAGACACGGCTGCCCCTCGCAACTGTTCTGGAGATCACTATGACTCGCCTCTTCAACGATCCGGTCGAATTCGCCGACGAGATGATCGACGGCTTTGTGGCCGCCAACAAAAATCACGTTCGCCGGGTGTCCGGGGGAGTGGTGCGCAGCACCCGCACTCCCGAAGGAACGGTCGTCCTGGTGGTGGGCGGTGGCTCCGGTCACTACCCCGCCTTCGGCGGCATCGTCGGATCGGGACTCGCCCACGGCGCGGCCATGGGCAACCTCTTCGCCTCTCCGTCCGCGCAGCAGGTCGAATCGGTAGCGGTCGCTGCGAACCGTGGTGGTGGTGTTCTCCTCTCCTATGGCAACTACGCCGGTGACGTGCTGCACTTCACCCAGGCGCAGGAGAAGTTGAACGCCGCGGGCATCCACACACGATCCATCGCCGTGACCGACGACATCTCCAGCGCCCCCATCGACGAAAAGCACAAACGTCGCGGCATCGCGGGCGACCTCACTGTGTTTAAATCGGCCGCCGCTGCCGCCGAGGCGGGGTACTCCCTCGACGAGGTTGTCCGTGTCGCCGAACTGGCCAACGAGCGCACCCGATCCTTCGGTGTCGCGTTCAGCGGGTGCACTCTTCCCGGCGCCGACTCGCCCCTCTTCTCGGTGCCCGAGGGACGGATGGCCGTGGGTATGGGCATCCACGGAGAGCCGGGAATCGACGAGACCGACGTGCCTACGGCCGATGAACTCGCGGAGCGCTTTGTCACTGCGCTGCTCGGCGAACTGCCCGACGGCGTCGAGAGCACGAGCGGACAACGCGTGGGTCTCATCCTCAACGGACTGGGCTCGGTCAAGTATGAAGAGCTGTTTGTTGTCTATCGCCGCGTCGCCCAGCTGATCGAGGCGGCCGGCATCGAGATCATCGACCCCGAGGTGGGTGAACTCGTCACCAGCTTCGACATGGCGGGCGCCTCGCTGACCTTCTTCTGGCTGACCGACGAACTCGAGGGCTTCTGGCGTGCCGCAGCCGACACCCCGGGATACCGCAAGGGTTCCGTTGCCGCTGTCGAACAGCTCGAGGCCAGCGAAATCGCCGAAGCGGAAGCTGTGGTGATCCCCGACTCGAGCGAAGAATCTCGTGCGTCAGCCGTTGTTGTGCTTGAGGCCATCGAGGCGCTTGCCTCGGTCATCGACGAAAACGTCACCGAGCTGGGGCGCATCGACGCCGTCGCCGGTGACGGAGATCACGGTATTGGTATGCAGCGTGGGGCTCGTGCCGGGGCGGCTGCAGCTCGGGATGCTCTGGATGCAGGCGCCGGAGCCAAAACCCTTCTCGACACCGCCGCCGCTGCATGGGCAAACCGTGCTGGCGGAACGTCGGGAGCGCTCTGGGGAGTCGCATTGTCTGCCGTGGGGGCCTCGCTCGGTGACTCGGGTGAACCGCACGCAGCGGACGTTGCCGCCGGTGTGACCGGGGCGAAGGACGCCATTATGTCCTTCGGCAAGGCTGAGGTTGGCGACAAAACCATGGTCGACGCACTCGTCCCGTTCAGCGACACCCTCGCCGCCGAGATCGCGGGTGGTGCCGACCTTGCCACCGCCTGGAAAACCGCAGCGGACGCGACCACGGCTGCCGCCGCCGCAACCGCAGAGCTGTTTCCCCGTATGGGCCGCGCGCGGCCCCACGCGGAGAAGAGCCTCGGAACTCCCGACGCCGGCGCGTACTCGCTCGGCCTCATCGTCCAGTCCATCGCCGTAGTTCTGGCGAGCCACAGAGAAGAGAAGTAGATGACTGACAAACTCCGCATTGTTATCGGATCCGACGACGCTGGATTCGACTACAAAGAGATCGTCAAAAAGGACCTCGAACTCAGCGACCTCGTCGAGTTCGTCACCGATGTTGGTGTGAACGCTGATGGCCACACCGCGTACCCCAAGGTCGCCATCGCGGCCGCCGAACTGGTCGCCGCTGGCGAAGCCGATCGTGCCCTCCTGTTCTGCGGAACCGGACTGGGCGTTGCGATCTCCGCGAACAAGGTGCAGGGCATCCGCGCCGTTACCGCGCACGACAGCTTCTCCGTTGAGCGCAGTGTTCTCAGCAACAACGCCCAGGTGCTCACCATGGGACAGCGTGTTGTGGGGATCGAGCTCGCTCGCCGCCTGGTGCGCGAGTGGCTCACCTACCGCTTCGACGAGACCAGCGCGTCCGCCGAGAAGGTTCGCGTCCTCGACCAGTACGAGACCACCGGCTCCTGCTGATGGTGTCTCCCGTCCTTGTCGGAGTGAGCCTGAAGATGTACTTCGGGCATCGCCAGAGTCTCGACTGGTGCGCCCAGGTCGCTGAGCTCGGCCGCACCCACGCGGGTGTGGCCAGCGGTGCGGTCGAACTCTTTGTGATTCCCGGGTACCTCTCCGTACCCGCGGCGGTCGAGATCTTCGCGGACGGACCCGTACTTGTGGGCGCCCAGGATCTTGCCACCGCGGACACCGGCGCCTTCACGGGCGAGGTGAGCGGGGTTGAGCTCGCAGAGATCGGCGCCCGCGTTGTTGAGGTCGGTCACGCCGAGCGGCGTCGACTGTTCGGTGAGACCGATGACATCGTGAACCAGAAAACGATCGCGGCCCTGCGTAACGGGTTGGCGCCGGTTTTGTGCATCGGGGAGTCGGTCCAGTCTGACCCCGCCGACGCGGCAGCGGAGAGTATGCGCCAGGTCGTTTCGGCCCTCGCGGATGCGCCCGACGGGCGCGTCATTGTGGCGTACGAACCCGTCTGGGCGATCGGTGCGGCGGAGCCAGCACCTGCCGACTACATTCGTGCGGTCTGCGCCATCCTGCGCGAGTCGGTCGGTGCCCTTCCCGGACGCGACGGAAGCGCCGTGATCTACGGCGGAAGCGCCGGCCCCGGTTTGCTCACCCAGCTCGGATCAGACGTCGACGGGGTCTTCCTGGGCCGGTTTGCCCACAACACATCCGCTCTCGGTCGTGTCCTCGACGAGGCAGCTCAGATCGCTGCCGCACGCGAAGCGGAGGCCATCCGATGATCGGACTCGGCACCTACTCATTCTTTTGGCAGTTCTCGTCGCTCGCGGCGGAGCCTCTCACCCTCGCAGACATGCTGCGTCGCACCCGCGAGCTCGACGTCGATCTGTTTCAGATCTGCGACTACCCGCAGTTACTGAACTACTCGACGGCCGAGGTGCGCGAACTGCGCGGTGTGGCGGACGACCTGGGAATCCAGCTCGAGCTGGGAACACGGGGTGTTCTGTCCGACCACCTCACCAGCTACCTCAGCCTGGCCGAGACACTCGGTGCGACCGTGGTGCGCAGCATGATCAATGCTGCGGATCACACACCATCGCTCGCCGAGGCCGAGTCCCTGCTGCGCACCGCGCTTCCGGCCTACGAGGGCGCCGGCGTCACGCTTGCCCTCGAAACGTACGAGCAGATCTCGTCCCGCGACCTCGTCTCCCTTGTGGAAGCCGTGGCAAGCCCGCGCCTAGGTATCTGCCTCGATCCAGCCAACTCGGTGGCCGCGCTGGAGAACCCGATCGACGTCATCGATCGCTGTGCGCCGTATGTCGCGAACATCCACTCCAAGGACTTCGCGTTCACCCGCCGCGGCGGATGGGTCGGCTTCACCCTCGAGGGGGTGCCCCTCGGCACCGGCCTGCTCGACTACGACTACCTCCTCGAAAAGGTACGTCCGGAGGAGCGCGGCATCAACCAAATCATCGAGCACTGGCTGCCGCTCGGCGAGACCATCGAGGACACCATCGCCCTCGAGAACACCTGGAACACATCCAACCTGCACTACCTAAGGAGCAAGTAATGTCGAACCCAATTTCCATCGCTGTCATCGGTGCCGGCGGAAAGATGGGCACGCGAGTGTCCAACAACCTCGCAAAGACCGACCACACCGTCTACTACAGCGAGAACTCGCCGGCCGGACAGGCCCGTATGGCTGACATCGGCCGCGTTGTCACCGCCAGCGAAGAAGCCGTTGTCGTCGCTGACGTTGTGATCCTGGCCGTCCCCGACCTGGCCCTCGGCCCGGTATCCAGTGCACTCGTGCCGCTGCTGCGTCCCGGCACCGTTGTTCTGACGCTCGACCCCGCCGCGGCTTACGCCGGTCTGCTCACCACGCGCGAAGACGTTGTCTTCGCCGTCGCCCACCCGTGCCACCCGTCCGTCTTCCTCGAGCGTCACACGCCCGAAGAGTACGCGGATACCTTTGGCGGAATCGCTGCTCCCCAGGATGTCGTCGCTGCCATCGAGAGCGACGACGACTCCAAGCGCGAGATCACCGAGGCGACCATCCGTGCGATGTACGCACCGGTCGTCGACGTGCACTGGGTCACGGTCAAGCAGCTCGCCCAGCTCGAGCCCACCCTGGTCGAGACCATCGCCTGCATGATCGGCGCGCTCCTCAAGGAGTCGCTCGATGAGGCCATCAACACCATGGGAATCCCGGAACCGGCCGCTCGCGCCATGCTCCTCGGCCACACCCAGGTCGCCCTGGCCAACACCCTCAAGGGTGATAACCCGTTCTCCGACGCCTGCCTCATTGCAATGGACTACGGCCGTTCGAACATCATCAAGGACGACTGGAAGAAGGTGTTCCAGGACGACGAGCTCGACAAAAACCTCGCCGCCATGCTGCACCTCGACGCGATTAAGCGCTAACAACGCCGACGCTTCTCCCTCACAACGCCCCGGGTTCCTGCCCGGGGCGTTGTGGTTTCCCCCACACGTCGTCCCGTAGACACCCCGGTCTCTCCCCGTATGCTGGTCAGGTGGATGGCTGGCTGCTGATCGGACTCGTGGTGCTGGTCATTGGCGTTTCCTACCTCGCATCCCATTTCGGATGGGTCGACCTGTCGAACAAAAACCGTTCGGGTTCGCGCGGCGGTGTGATGGGCTTGGGTGACGAGATCTTCAACCCGACCCGCCACGAGGCGCAGATCGAACTCGACCGCCAGACGGTTCTGCCCGCTCCCGCACCGCTCCCCGGAGATCCGGGCGAGGTCGACAGTGGTGTCTACCGCGGCCAGGTGCACATCAACTTGAACGAGCCACGCAACTACGAGCCACGCGTCTAACCCACCACCAGCGAGTTCGCCCCGGAGCCCACGTCCTCCAGGTCACGACGAATCTAATCTCCTCGTTTCAGGAGCCAATCGTCACAGGGAGTATCCCGACAGCGAAGGAACGCTGTTCAGCCGGGTATGTCGGTTCGGCCGGTCACGCCGGTTCGGTTGGCGAATCGATTTCGTAGTGCCGCGTGAACGAATCCCGCTCGAGGAGGTACTCGTCATCCTCGGGGTAAAAGACGGCCACCTCGATGTCATCGCCCGCGAACGCCCGGATCGACTCGCGGTCGGTCCAGAACGACACCGTGGTCACCTCGGTGCGGTCGCCCTCCGCGCGGAACATTGTGAACGCCCCGAGGTTGCCGGGCGTTTGCCGGTACTCGCTCAGTCCCGTCTCCTCGAGGTAGGCGCTGTACGAGGCTCGGTCGGTGGAGCGAATCCAGCCGCTCCACGTCCGCACAATCGAGGCGCCGGCCCCAGGTCCATCAGTTGTCATGACTCAAACTCCTTTATTTTCCGCGAGATTATCACTGTCAAAACCGCTTTGGTAGTAAGTTTGGGAAATGAATTCGGTGGGCGTTGAGGCCCTTTCGCCTGAGCTGATCGGCAGTCGTCCTGCCCCCGGAGCTCTCGCCGTGGTGCAGGCATTCACCAATTCCGTTGACCTCGAAGCGGGCATCGACAGGATGAGCGACGTTAACGGGTTCCTTGGCTGGCTCACGGACGCCGGGTTGATCCAGTCGCCCGCCGGATTTACTGAGGACGACCGGTGTGTGGCGATCGAGTTACGCGAGGGCATTCGCGAGCTGATTCGTGATCGCGACGGGGGTCGCAACGATAACGCTGACCACCGCGACGCGGTGCCCACCGTGCGCCCAGCCAGGTTCGAGCGTGCGATCGATCGCCTCGCCCTTGCCGTGACCTACCGGGAGGGTGCATTCGGCACGACCAGCACCACCCTTCTGGGCGCGGCACTCGGTCCGGTCGTCGAGGCGCTTTGGGTGTCGTTCAACAATGGCACCGGTGTGCGCCTCAAGGTATGCGCGCGCGACAAATGCCAGTGGCTGTTCTACGACAACTCCCGCAATCAGGCCTCGCACTGGTGCACACCGGATGTCTGCGGAAGCCGTGAAAAGGCCCGCCGCGCCTATGCCCGCAGCACGGGGAGAAACGTATGATCGAGCTCATTTCCGCGCCAACCAACCTCGGGCTTCGTCCGCCCCAGCCGGGGAGCGTTCCGGGGACCGCTAAAGCGCCCGAAGCTCTCCGGGCAGCGGGTCTTTTCGCCCGGTTCGAGACGCTGGGTGCGCGCGATGGTGGGATTGTCCTCCCGGGTCGCTATGTCGACGACGACGCGACCCGTCAACCCGGGCACGTGCGCAACGAGGCCGCGATGATCGATCACGCCCGACGCCTGGCGACCCGGATTGGTACCGTGATGGACGAGGGACGCTCCCCTTTGGTTATCGGTGGGGACTGCAGTCTCCTGCTCGGCGCCGGAGTGGCGCTCGCGCGCCGGGGACGGTTCGGACTGGTCCACGTCGACGGTCACACCGATTTTCGGCACCCGGGCAACAGCACCGAGTGCGCGAGTGTTGCCGGTGAAGATCTTGCCGCCGCCATTGGGATGCACTGGCCGGCCATCGCCAACATCGACACCCTCGCGCCCTACTTCTCGCCTGAGACCGCCGTGCACCTGGGGTGTCGTGAGAATGACGAGGAGCTCGCCGAAGTGACGCAGCTGCTCGGGCTGGTTGTGCCGGCGCAACAACTCATCACCGGGGGAGCGGAGTGGGCGGCAACGGCTGCGATGCTGGTGGCGGGCACGCCCGCGGGGTACTGGCTCCAGGTTGACGTTGATGTCCTCGACCCCACCTCTATGCCCGCCGTCGACAGCCCTGACCCCGGAGGTCTGTCACCGCAGCAGCTAGTTGCGCTACTGCGTCACCTGGCGCCCCGGGCCATCGGCGCCCAGGTCACGGTTTTTGACCCGGATCTCGACCCCACCGGCGACTACGCGGCGCTGCTCACCGACGTGCTCGCGGAGGGACTCGCCGACCTCGGGCGCGACACAGCGAGCGTGCCAGCCCAGTACTAAACGTGGGTAGCCCCGCGAGAGAAACGATCAGCTCGGCGAGAGAAGAGAGGCGACTTAGCGCTCGAGAAGGTCCTGGTAGTCCGGGTGCTCGGAGACCCAGCGCACCACAAACGGGCACGTCGCGATGACCCGCGCAGTCGAGTTTGCGCGCACATCGTCGAGTGCGTTTTTGATCAGCGTGCCACCGAGTCCGCGCTCGCGGCTGTCGCTCTCAACCACGGTGTGGGTGAAATTGATCGAGTTGTCGCCGAGTTCATACACCGCAGTGCCGACGCGGTCGCCGTCGATCGAGATCTCGTAGCGGGACTGGTCCGGGTTGTTGGCCACCGTTGTTGTCATATTCTCAGCGTACGTCGGTCAGACCGACTCGCGCTCGATGAGCTCGGTGGGAATCAGCGTCAACTTCTCGACGTGCTCGCCGTTGATGAGTTGCACCAGTACCTCGGCGATCTTTGCGCCCTGAACACCGGCAGGCTGGTCGATGGTGGTCAGCGGCGGTGTGGAGTTCTTGGCGTAGTAGTCGTTGTCCATGGTGGTAATGGAGACATCCTGCGGCACGGCCAGCCCGTGCTTCTTCAGCACCGCGAGCGCACCCGACGCCATCTGCGCCGAGGCGATAAAAATGCCATCGAAGGGGATGCCCCGATCGAGCAGTCGCGTCATGGCGGCTTCGCCGCCGGCGGGAGTGAAGTCGCCCTCTTCGACGAGGTCGTCCGCGATTGAGTTGTCGGCGAGTACCTGGGTCCAGCCCTGGAGTCGGTCGAGACCCGCAGCCATGTTCTGCGGACCGGTGATGGTCGCCAGTCGTCGGCGACCGTGGTCGACGAGGTACTGGGTGGCGCGCACTGATGCGGCGACATTGTCGACGTCGACGATGTAGTTGTCCGGACCCTCCTGGCTCATGGGGCGACCGCCGAACACCACGGGAAGGGTGCGGGCGAGTTGCACGTACGAGCGGTCGTCGCGGTGGTGCGAGAGGATCAGCGCCCCGTCGACGTTGCCACCCTGCAGGTAGCGGCGGGTCTTCTCGGGGTCGGCTTCGGACGCGATGAGCAGGGTGAGGGTGTAATCGGTGCCCGACAGGTACATCGCCACCCCCTGGATCACCGAGGCGAAGTAGGGGTCGGCGAAGAACTTGGCGGTGTTCTCGGGGATAACCAGGGCGATCGTGAAGGTGCGGCGGCTGGCAAGGCTGCGCGCGGCCCGGTTCGGTACGTACCCGAGCTGTTCTATTGCGGCGGTCACGGCCTCCACGGCCTCGGGGGTCACCCGCGGTGAGGCGTTGACCACCCGCGACACCGTGGACCGCGACACCCCCGCGATGGCCGCGACCATCTCGAGGGTGGGGGCTGTCGGCTGCCCTGTTGTTGATTGCTCTACCGTCACAGGTGTCTCCCGACTCATCCGCCCGTTACCGACGAGTTTAGATCGGAACGGAGGCGGCTTCCGCGATCATACTGGCGTACAGCAGGGCACTGTCTTTGAGCGTGCGCTCCTGGGTCTGGTAGTCGACCCGCACAATGCCAAATCGTTTGTTGTATCCCCAGGCCCACTCGAAGTTGTCGAGGAACGACCAGACAAAATATCCCCTAACGTCGGCGCCATCAGTGATGGCGTCGGCGATGGCGGCGACGTGCTGGCGGATGTAGTCGGCGCGCTGCGCATCGTGGATGCTCCCGTCCTCCGACACCTCGTCGTTGTAGGCGGCACCGTTTTCGGTCACATAGAGCGGTGGCAGGGTTGGGTACTCCTCGCCGAGCCGCACCAGCAGGTGGTGGAGCCCGTCGGGATTGACCTCCCACCCCATCGCGGTGCGCGGGAGCATCCGGGAAGGGAAGGTCAGATACTCAGCGCCAACAAACGGGGACGACGTCGGTCGGTTGGTGGGCACTAGGCCTGCGGGCTCCTCAGCGCGCAACGGGTGTCCGCTGACATTATCGTCGTGGTAGTGATTCACCCCGAGGAAGTCGATGGGCGCCCCGATGATCTCGAGGTCGCCGGGCTGGATGACCTCCGAGAGGCCGAGCCCCGACACATCCGCCAGCAGATCATCCGGATACGCCGACAGCAGGATCGGCTCGAGGAACATGCGGTTCCACAGTGCATCGAGCCGGCGCGCAGCCTCGATGTCCACGGGATCGGCCGGATCGTTCGGCACCGCATTGGTGAGGTTGAGGGTGATGCCGATGTTCTGCGCACCGCGCGATCGCAGTTCGCGGGTGGCGAGACCGTGGGCGAGGTGCTGGTGGTGCACCGCGGCCAGTGCCGCAGCGGGCTCCTGTCGTCCCGGGGCATGCTCGCCGCCGGCGTATCCGATGAGCGAGGAGCAGAGCGGCTCGTTGAAGGTCGTCCAGTGCTCGACCCGGTCGCCGAGCGCCGTGTACATCAGGTCGGCATAGTCGAGAAAACGGTAGGCGGTGTCGCGGTTGGCCCAGCCGCCCTTCTCCTCGAGGGCCTGCGGAAGGTCCCAGTGGTAGAGCGTCAGCCAGGGGAGGATGCCTGCGCCGAGAAGCTCGTCGACGAGGCGACTGTAGAAGTCGAGGCCAGCCGGGTTCGCGGCGCGGTCGCCGGGTTTGACACGCGCCCAGCTCGTGGAGAACCGATACGACTGCAGCCCGATCTCCTTCATTAGGGCGACGTCCTGCGGCATGCGGTGATAGTGGTCGACAGCGACCGCCGGGGTGTCCCCGTTTGCAACAGCTCCGGGAACCCGGGCGAACGCGTCCCAAATGGAATCCTCTTTGCCGTCTTCGTGCGCAGCGCCCTCGATCTGGGCGGCCGCGGTGGCCGAGCCCCAGAGAAACCCGGGCGGAAAACTCCCGGTGACAATGTTCTGAATCATTAACCCTTCACTGCTCCCTGCATAATTCCCGAAATGAGCTGCTTGCCGGCGACGATGAGCAGCAGAAGAAGCGGCAGTGTCGCCAGCAGGGCACCCGACAGCACAATCGAGTAGTCCACGTACTTGGCGGACTGCAGCTGACTGAGCGCGACCTGCAGGGTGGGGTTCTGCGGCACCACCAGCAGCGGCCAGAGGTAGTCGGTCCACGCCGTCATAAAGGTGAACAGACTGAGAATGGCCATCGCTGGGCGGGCGGCGGGTACACCCACGTGCCAGAAGGTTCCGATCATGGATGCTCCGTCCACACGAGCCGCTTCGATCAACTCGTCCGGAATCACATCGACGAGGTACTGGCGCATAAAAAACACACCAAACGCGGTGACGAGGGTGGGGATGATGACGGCGCCGAGGGTGCCTGTCCAGCCGAACTCGCGCATCACAATAAACAGCGGGATGATGCCGAGCTGGGTAGGAACCGCGAGGGTGGCGATCACAAACACCATCAGGCCTTCCTTGCCGCGGAACCGCAGCTTGGCGAATGCATACCCGGCGAGGGTCGAGAAGCTCACCACACTGACGGTGATCACCGTGGAGACGATGACGCTGTTGAGCAGGGCCTTCCAGAACGGAACCGTATCGAGTACCTCGGCGACGTTCACCCAGAATTGCCCGCCCGGCAGTAGCGGCGGCCAGGTGCTCGTGAGCACCGAGTTGTCATTGCTGCCCACCACAAACGACCACCAGAGCGGATACGCGCCGCCGACAAAAATGACGAGAAGCAGGGCGTAGGTGAGAAAACCGGGACGACGGTCGATGCCCACAAACTTGCTGCGCTTGCGTCGCGTGCGCGATGCCGAGCGGTCGGTTGTCGAGGCAGCGGGGTCCGTGTCGCGGGTGGGCCGGTCGAGGGTGGGGGTAGTCATGATCAACGCTCCTGCGTGGTGCTGTCGGCCGGGCCGGTCTGTTCAGATGCGCCAGGCTCAGAAGTGACGGGGTCAGATGCAGTGGGGATGGATGCCTTGGGCAGCACGGCCGGGATCGTGCCAGCTGCTCCCGACTGCACGGCGGGAACAGCACCACGTCCCCGGCGCCGCACCTTGGGGCTCGAGTTGTACTCGGATCCGCTACTCGCGATCTTCCGCGACAGGAAGAAGTTGAGGAGACCGAAGCCCACGATGATGATAAAAAGCAGCCAGGCAATCGCGGAGGCCTTGCCGAAGTCCTGCCGGTTGAACGCCATGTCCCACAGGTAGAGCACCGTCGTTTGGTATTGCCGGTGCTGCCCGCCGGGGGTCGCGCTCGCCGCATCAAACAACTTCGGCTCGGTGAAGATCTGCAGCCCACCGATGGTCGAGGTGATCACCACAAAAATCATGGTCGGACGGATGCTCGGGAGGGTGATCGAGAAGAACCGCTGCACCACACCGGCGCCGTCGAGGGACGCGGATTCGTGGATGTCGCGGGGGACCGACTGCATCGCGGCGAGCAGGATCAGGGCGTTGTAGCCGGTCCAGCGCCAGTTCACCATGGTGGCGATGGCGATGTGGGAGAAGAACGTGTCGGACTTCCACATAATCGGTTCGATCCCGAGGCCGGAGAGGGTGTTGTTCACCAGTCCGTATTTTTCACCGAACATGTTGCTGAAGATCAGTGCGACGGCCACCGGGGTGACGATGTAGGGGAGCAGCACACTCATCCGCCAGAGCGTCTTCGCGCGCAGGTTCTGGTCGAGAAACGCCGCGATAAACAGCGCCGCAAGAAGCTGCGGGATTGCGGAGAGCAGGAAGATGCTCATGGTGTTGAAGAGCGAGTTCCAGAACAGCGGGTCGGTCAGCTCGGCCTGGAAGTTCTCGAATCCGACCCATTCACCGGGGCCGGAGAGAAGGTTCCAGTCGTTGAACGACACCACAAGTGTGTAAACGATCGGGAACGCCCCCACGAGCGCAAAAAGGAGAAAAAAGGGCGAGATATAGAGGTACGGGGAGAACTTGACGTCCCACCGGCTCAGCTTCTGTCGCCGGGTCAGTTTCGAGACGATTGTCGGTTTCGGTGGTGTTCCGGGTGTCACCGGACGGCTGAGAGTGGAGGTCATGGGTTCTTTCTTCCCGGTTGCGCCCACCCGGCCGGTGTCGGCGCGCAGAAGGCTTGAGGTGGGCACCGCCTGAGTTCGGGCCCGGGAGGCGGCCCCGGGGAGTGTGTCCCCGGGGCCGCAGGAGGGTTATTCGATGTCGAGCTGCTTGAGCAGGTCGAGAGCGTCAGACCAGGCTTCGTCGCCCGTAGCATCCCCGGAGTCGATCGACTTCAGGGGAGGACCGAAGACCTGGGACTGGATGACCGAGTCATCCGGACCCTTGAACTGCGCGGTCACTCCAACGGCACGCTCGGCGAGGATCTCACCGATCGGAGCGTTGTTGTAGAACTTCGTCAGTTCGCTCTCGCCCGTGACTCCGGGATCAGACTGTGCCGAAACCGTGGCGGGGAAGGTGCCAGCGGACTGGAACGCCGCGACCTGCTGCGGAGCTTCGACGAGCCAGGCGGCGAGTTCTGCCGCCTCCTTCGGGTGCTTCGACTGGGTCGGAACGGTGAGGAAGCTGCCGCCCCAGTTGGCTGCGCCGCCGGGGAAGACGTTGGCGAAGTCCCAGCCAGTGGTGGCGTCTCCGCCGCCGGCCTCAACCTGGCCCTTGACCACACCGAGCATCCACGCCGGGCAGACGAAGGTCGCGAACGAACCGTCGGTGAACGCCTGGCCCCCGCCCCAGTCCCACGCGGTCTGGTTGTCCGAGAGGCCGGAGGTCGAGCCGTCGGCCAGCAGGGTGAACAGCGACTTCATCTCGTCGTTGCCGTCGATGTTGAGCTCACCGTCCTTGGTGTAATAACCCTCGTCGAGCTGGTTGACCATGGCGTTCCACACAAAACCGCTGTGGTCGTACCAGGCCTTGCCGGTGGTTTCGTTGTACTGGGTGCCAACCTCGAAATACTTCTCCCAGGTGGCGTCATCGCCGCCGAACAGTGCGGCGACTTCCTCGCGGTCGCTCGGCAGGCCAGCTTCGGCGAACAGCGCCGAGTTGTAGCAGAGGCCCTCGGGTGCGATGTCGGTGCCGTACCCGATGATGCGGCCGTCGGGGTCAGTGCCCTGCGCGAGCTTGTAGTCGGTGAGGGTCGGTGCGACCTCTTCGCCGTTGTAGTCGTTGAGGTCAACGAACTGGTCGGAGACCTCCATAATCGCGCCGAGCCAGCCCTCTTCGATGGCCTGCACGTCGGCGAGGCCGGAGCCTGCCGCGAGCTTGGTGAAGGCGTCTGTGCGGGCGTTGTCACCCGTGTCGATGTTGGTGGCCTTGATGGTGATACCCGGGTGGGACTCTTCGTACTGCGCGTAGAGATCGCCCAGTCCCATGGTGCCGAACGTGGTGACGGTGAGGGTGATGTCACCGCCCTCGCCCGAATCAGACCCGCTGGAACAGCCGGTGGCGACGAGCGCTAAGACGGTTGCACCGGCTACTGCGACTGCGGTTGTGCGTCGTGAGATTCTCACGGTCACTCCTTTGTGTGCGTGGATAGGGAAGCCATCAGACCGCTCCACGTACAGCTGTGAGAGCGCTCTCACGGTATTGAGACTCACCCTAAAGATGTTGCTAAGCGAAAGTCAAGGATTTTGTGAGAGCGCTCTCACAATCGATACCTAAAGCGCTCCGGGCGGTCATTTCAGCCAACACGTGTAGCGCAAATGACCGATTTCCGGCAGCGCTATGGTCGAGCTTGACGAGCCCCCGTGACCCCGGCGCGTCGGAGGCGGAGTCTAGGATCAACACTGTGCTGAGAGTTCCCCGTCTTCTTCCCGTGCTCGCCACCGCCCTCGTGGTGGTGATCGGAGTGGCGGGCTGTGTGCCCGCCGGCCCCACAGAAGACGTGTCGGCGTCCGAGCATCCATCCCCCAGCCCCACGCCGTCACCGGCCACCCCCAGCGCGACACCTGCGCCGACGGAACCCGCGCCGACCGCGACGGCCTCACCACCGGTAGGTGCCGTGACTCCTCAATTCGACAAGTCCGCGATGTCTATCGACGATCCGGCAAGCCTCTGGGTTGTCAGTGACAAGCTGCGCCCACTGAATCCCGTTGACTGGACACCGCCCGACATCATCGACGTGCCCGTCAAGTACCAGAACCCACCGCGGATGCGCCAGGTCGCGGGCGATGCCCTTGTGGCCATGTTCGCCGCGTCCGTCGCCGAGGGTGCGGGCGAGATGCAGGTGCAGAGTGGGTGGCGCTCATACGACGTGCAGGTGCGGGTCTACAACGGCTGGGTGTCGAGCCTCGGCCAGGCGCAGGCCGACGCGCAGAGTGCCCGCCCCGGCTTCAGCGAGCACCAGACGGGACTCTCCGTCGACATCTCACCCGTACCGCTGAGCTGTGCGCTGGACGCCTGCTTCGGCTCGACCCCGCAGGGCCAGTGGCTCGCCGAGAACGCCTGGCGATTCGGCTACCTCCTGCGCTACCCCGCCGACAAGGTGGCCATCACCGGGTTCACCTACGAGCCCTGGCACTTCCGCTACATCGGCACCGAGCTGTCGACCGAAATGCACAACACCGGCGTCACCACGCTCGAAGAATTCTTTGGGTTGCCCGCCGCGCCCGACTACGCACAGGGCTAACCAGCACGCCGCATATCCACCAGCCTGTTCATAGACTTGGTGAGTACCTTCCGTCGAATGCCCGGGTGAATCCTCCGGGCCGTTGCCAGGAGTTGTTGTGTTGCGTTCGTTCCGCCTGTTTCGTCCCCTCGTCGCCGCGTGCGCTGCGGTCGCCATTGTTGTTCTGGCCGGATGCTCGGAGTCCAGCACCGTTCCGTCGGCGGAGACCACTCAGCCCACTGCGGTTGTTGCGCCCAGTGTCGACGCGCTCTCGCTATCTGCCGGGTCGGTGACGGGTTCGACCGAGGTAGTGCTCACCGGGTCCGACCTCGCGGATGTCACTGCGGTGACCTTCGGCGCCAACGCGGCAGTGATTAACGCGGCCACCGCCGATGCAATCACGGTCACCACCCCGGCGGCCACCAACTTCGTCGCGGGGCCAGTTGATGTGACGGCGACGGTGGGCGATGGAGCATCCACCACGGCATTGCCCTACGAATACCAGGTCATCACGCCACTCGACGCCCAGATGACCTACGTTCTCGCGCACTGGTCGGAGCGCAACATCGCCGAGTACGGCACGCTCGTCGACAATGACTGCGTGAACTTCACCAGCCAGAGCCTCATCGAACGCGGATGGGAGATGGATGACGCGTGGTGGCACACCCAGACCAACGGGGTCGACGAATACAGCAGCGCCTGGATCAGCTCGACGTCGATGATGAAGTACTTCGCTGCCCGGCCGGCCCTCGCGACCGCGCTCACTGATGACCAGCGCGACTCGGTTGTGGTCGGCGACATTGTGCAGTTCGACTGGGACAACAGCGGAGACCGCGACCACACGGGAATCGTGACCCGGGTCGAGGGCACGGGCGCCGACCGCCAGATCTTCTTCGCCGGGCACTCGCTGGACTCCGACTACCGCTCGGTCGACGTCGCCATCACAACCGACCACCCGGGCGGAACCGCGTACTACTGGCACCTCGAGGCGTAACTGCCAAAGCGCGCCGAGCGCGGTTCACATCGCAGTTCTCGTCGCACCGCTCACCGAATGGAGCGCGCCGCCTCCACACCTGCAACGAGGGTGTCGAGGTCGGCGCGGGACAGGTACTGCCCACCGATCACCACGCCGGCAATTGTGTGGAGGGCGCTTACCGACTCCAGGGGATTCCCCTCCAGGATCACGATGTCGGCGACTTTTCCCACGTCGATCGCACCGTGGGTTGCCGATGTGCCCAGAAACTCGGCGGCGCTGCTCGTTGTTGATTGCAGCACTCGCAGAGGGGAGAGGCCAGCGCGCGCGAGTTCGTCGAATTCGTGGTGCAGCGAGGGGCCCGGAACCAGCCAGACTCCACCCGTCGCATCGGTTCCGGCCAGGATTCCGACGCCCACTTCATCGAAGATCTGGAGCAGTCGCAGTTGGAGGTCGTATTCGGCGCGAAGGGTGGCGCGCTGGGTGGGGGAGAACTTTTTGACAAATTTGTCGCGCGTCGATCGCCACAGTCTGAGGGTTGTGGGTGCAACAAATCGGTGGTCGGGGTCAGAGGAGAAGTGGGGGAGATCGCACTGCTGGGTCGTCAGTTGGCGCATCAGGGTCGGCGTCTGCCAGGTGCCGTTGGTGGCGAGCTCGTGCGCGAGGGCGCGGGCCTTCGATTCATCGAAGGTATCGATGGTGTGCTGCAGGACCGAAAGGGAGTCGGATGAGCTGAGCTGAATCGGGTTGACCACAATCCGGGCCATCACTGCGCCTAGAATTCTGCCCAGAAACGGGATTCTGAAGGGCGGCAGTTTCAGCTCCGGTGTCTGGGCGAGGGTGTGCCTTATGGCTGTTTCGTCGCTCGAGCAGGCCGCAAGCAGAGAGATACCGGGGCCGAGGTGTTCGATAGAGCGGAGGCCGTCGCGGGACGCAATGCGGGGGTCGGATGCTGCGGGCAAGTGCCCCGAGATGGTTGTGCCGAGCTCGCGCGCGGTTGTCTGTAGCGCTGTGAAGACAGTCGGTGAGACGGCCGCCACCTTGATGAAGTCGGCACCCGCCTCGACCTGGTGCCGGAGGGTCGCCATCGCCTGCTCGGCGGTCGCCCCATTGCCAGGGGAGAGCACGTCTGCGGGCAGTTCGAGCAGCTGGGGCATCCCGGTGCTGATGGGGAGCGAGCCCGTCGCGCGGGCGGCGAGGAGAGTGTCTGAACCGCTCATCTGCCGGAATCCGGTGACGCCGGAGGCCAGCATCAACTCGAGCGCGCCCGCAGGATCCTTGTCGTTCAGCGCGTGAGCGTGCATGTCGTTGTACCCGGGAACAACGAACTTGCCAGACGCGTCCACGAACCGGGTGCCCACCGTCGCTGTTGTGGAAGGTGACATCGAGGCTTCTGTGACGCTTGAAATGAGGCCGTCGACGATAGTCACGTCCATGTCCCACGCGATCGACCCGTTGCGCGGGTCCACAACGTGTGCTCCGGTCAGCACGAGTGCGGTCATGGGAAATCTCCTTCAGTGTTTGTGCCATTGGAGGCACTCATCTATTCTCAGTTGCATAACTGATGATACGATCAGAAATGTACACACGATCAGTAACGCAGGCTCTGGCCGACACGATAGAGAGACGACCATGACGCCGAAACAGAACTCCGCACGCGACGAGCCTGCCGGTCCGTCCCGACGGTCCCTCATCAAAAACATCGGCTTTATGGCCTTGGGTCTCGGAGTGGTCGCTGCATCAGGTGGGCCGCTGGTGTCGAGCCTGGCGGGACAGCCCCTTTCCGCGCGATCCACGGCGGCGGGTGCCGAGCCGCTGCGCATCGATCATGTGACGGTCGTAGATCCCCGTGACGGCAGCACACATCCCGACATGTCGGTGCTGGTGCGTGGAGGGAAAATCGTCTCGGTGCGTGCAACGGCAGTGGTGGGGGCCGCCGCGGCCGGGACGCGTGTGATCGATGCCGCCGGCAGATACGTTGTGCCCGGCTACAACAACATGCACACGCACGTCTTTCAGGACGCGCGATCTGAACTGTTTATGGCGACAATGCTGCGTGAGGGCACCACCGGTATGCGCCAGCTGGCGGGCCCGGATGCGTTGCTCCGGCGCCGCGCCGAGGGCCGTCTCGGGCTCGGCGCCAACACACCGGGACTGCTGGCGATGTCCGGCGCCATCATCATGCCGTTCAACTCGCCCACGATCGAGCGTGTGCGCCATGAGATCAGCCGCCAGAAAGACCTCGGGGCCGACTTCATCAAGCTCATCATGGTCGAACGAGACGTGTTCTTCGCTGCCGTGAGCTGGGCACACCAGCTGGGTATGACGATCGGTGGACATCTTCCGCCGTCGATCACACCTTCTGAGGCGTCGGACGCTGGTTATGACTTCTTGGAGCATCTCGGCACCAGCGCAAACGTCTGGATCGAGACATCCAGCGAGAGCTCCGCGCTCCGCGCCATTGCCAGCACCTCGCTTGCGCTGCCCAACTCGCTGGGCTACGTGCCTTTCGCCGAGCAGCTCTTCGCGAGCGAGATCGTTGTCTCAGCGACGGCGACGACCCTGCTCAACCCCGCGCTGTCGGATCCGCCCGAATTCATCCCGGTGCTCCAGAGGGCGCTCGCCACGTTCGACGAGGGCGAGGCCCGAAAGATGGCAGCCACGTTCGCGAAAAATGGCACCTGGCAGACTCCAACGTTGTCGCGGTTGCGCACGGAGTACCGGATGGATGCCCCGGAGTACAAAGATCACCCGTGGTTGAAGATGCTGTCGCCGCAGGTGGTGAGCAACTTCCAGGCAACCCGTACGACCTTCCTCGAACTGCCCAAAGCGCGTCGGGATGCCTACCACCGCTACTACGACACCTCGTTGAAGCTTGTGGGCATCATGCACGCAGCGGGCGTGCCGATCATGACCGGCACCGATGGCCCGGGAGGCAATCCCGGGCAGGACATGCCGTCCGAATTCCAGGAGTTGGCGGCCGCCGGTCTTTCGCCGCTCGACGTGCTGCGGGCGACGACTACGGTGCCAGCTGCGTTCCTCGGCCGCTCCGATCGGATGGGAGCCATCGACGCAGGAATGGCGGCCGACTTCGTGATGCTCGACGCCGATCCTCTCCAGAGCGTCGCCAACCTCAGCCAGATCAGCGCCGTTGTCAACTCCGGCCACTACGCGACCGCCGCACAAATCGACGAGACGGTTGACCAACTACTTGCATCAGCGAAGGCATCATGACGAACGACGTAACGAACCAGAAGACTCCGAGCGCCACTCATCGGCGACGGATACGCGCCGCTGGGTGGACGCTCATCGTGTTCGGCGTTGTTGTGTCGTGGGTGTGGTCGGTAGAGCTCACCATCCTGGGGGCATCCGTCAACGCGTCCATCGCAGGCGCCGCCAGTCTGCTCCTGTTTTGTGTCGGCATCGCACTGCTGTGGCGGGTATCCCCGCACCGCGGTCGTAGGGCGACGCTGGCGTTCCGGGCCGCGGTGATCGCGACCGCTGTGGGTGCGATCGTCGCGGGCATCGTGCCCGTCGTGGTGACTGCGGCAACCACCGGAACAGTGACGGCGGAAGTCACCTCCGGCACAACGGGGCCCGGGTACACGGTGTCGAACGTCGCCGTGCTGTCGAGCGACAAGTACAACCAGACCACCCTTGACCTCACCGTCAGTGCACACGATCGCACCACCCCGCAGCTTGTGGCGACCGTGTCATTCGCCGACGGCACGGCCGATGTGACCTGCGCGAACACTCGGCAGACCTGGACGCACGACATCTCGACAGCGGCGCTGTTCTGCGACAGCTTCACCCCTCTCGGTTCCCTCACGTCCGTCTCCGGGGTATCCGTCACCGAGCAGTAAGGCCCTCGGGCATGAGCGATGTAGCGTGAGACGGTGGACAAGATGACGACGCCGCCGACCGAAGGGCGCAACACGCGCCGCAAGGAGCGAACGCGCTCGGCCCTCGTGCTTGCGGCGCAACAGCTGCTCATCAGCGGACAGGCCCAGGACTCCAGTATCAAGGCGATCACCGAACTCGCCGACGTCGGCTTTGGCTCCTTCTTCAACCACTTCGAGAACAAAACTGACCTGTTCGATACGGCCCTCAGCGAGGTGGCCCAGCGGTATGAAGACTGGCTCGACTCACGTCTCGTCGGTGTAACCGACCCGCTCGAGCGACTGTCACTGAGCATCCGCCATACCGGCAGGCTTCACCTGTCCCATCCCGACGAAGCCGGCCTGCTCATCGGACAGTTCACGGTTCTTTTCGCAGGGAAAGCACCCCTAGATGGCCGGATACTCGCCGACGTTGTTGGCGCGCTTGAAGCTCTCGCCCCGAATTCCCCTCGCAGCCCCTCCACGGTGATCTCAGCAACGGGAGCGATCGCGGCCGTGCTTGGGGCGGCCACGACGCTGCCAGAAGACGGCCGAGCACAGCTTGCGGATGCACTTGTCGCCGACGTGTTGCGTCTTCTTGGGGCCGACGAGGTGGTTATCGACCGGCTGGTCAGCGCGCCCCTCGACTGACGTCACCGGCACCGCGTGGCTCACAAGCCGACTCGGCGTTACCGCCGTTTTCCGCCGAGACCGGGTACAGACGTGATCTGCGTCATCCACGCGGCGACCTGATTCGCATCAAGTTCGTCCAGGCTCTTCAGCTCAACGCCCCGTGTCGCCTTGCCCATTCCGATCGGGGTGATGGGTGGCACCGGATCGAGCAGTGTTGCTCCGTTGATAAACATCAGTTTGACGTCGCCGGCGAACCCGCCGCAGCTGAAGCACCATCCGTCACCGACGCCGTAGTACGCCATGCCCCACTTCACTGACCTCTGGAGGTGAGGGAGCGTTGCGGAGGCAAGTGTGTCCACAGCCTCGGCGATGCCGCGCTGCGGCTGAGGGAGACCCGCGATGTAGGCGAATACTGGCTTGTCGCCGACGGCCGCCTTCGCCGGGCTGGCTTTACCGGTCATAGCCGCAGGCAACGACGCGGAACTCGCGGTGTTGTCGCCGCTGTCCATAACGCACCCACCTTGTTCCGGATCGCTTGTGCACTTGGTGAACACCCTATTCAGGTGGCGGAGGAGACGCCACCAGTTGTAAGTCGCGGGCTTCTGCAAACTTGAGCCGGATGGTACGTTGCCTTGTCACGGGGACCTGGCGCCAATGGGTCTGGATAATTCGAGGGAGAATTTGTGGACACTTGGACTCAGACCCTGGGAGCAGGCCCATTGCTGGGCATTGCCGCCGGTGCGATCGCGCTCATCCTGATCCTGATTATCGGGTTCAAACTTCACGCATTCCTCACGCTGGTGCTGGTGTCACTCCTGACCGCGTTTGCAACGGGGATCCCCACCGGCGAGATCGTCAACACACTGGTGATGAGCTTTGGGTCCACCCTCGGTTCCGTCGCGCTCCTGATCGGGCTGGGGGCAATGCTCGGCAAGATGGTTGAGCACAGCGGCGGTGCTCGAGTGCTCGCCGAGAAACTCGTCAGCGTCTTTGGTGAGAAACGTGCTCCGTTTGCCCTTGGCCTTGCGTCGCTCGCCATGGGGTTCCCCATCTTCTTCGATGCTGGGCTGATCGTAATGTTGCCCATCATCTTTGCTGTTGCTCGGCGCCTGGGTGGCAAAAACGTGCTGCTGTTCGGGATCCCGGCTGCGACCGCGTTCTCCGTGATGCACGTCTTTGTCCCGCCGCACCCCGGCCCCGTCGCCGCGACCGAGCTGTATGGTGCGAACCTCGGGCTGGTGCTCCTCGTGGGCATCCTCATCGCGTTCCCGCTCTGGTACGGCACTGGTTATCTCTGGGGCAAGTTTGTTGCCGCCCGGTACATCCTTCCGGTCCCTGCCCTGTTCGGATCGATAGACGACGACCAGCCGACCAACCCGCCCAAGGTGTCGACCGTGATTTGGATGCTGTTGCTGCCGCTTGTGCTCATCTTTATGAACACCGGCCTTGACGCCCTCGGTGCCGCCGGTGTTGTGGACTCTGAGCAGACGTGGGTTCAGGTTTTGACCGTCATCGGATCGTCCCCGGTGGCGTTGCTCATCTCCGTGCTCGTCGCGATCGTGGTGCTGGGTCACCGCCGCGGCGAGAAGGGCACGGCGTTGGAGAAGGTCATCGATTCTTCGCTTGGTCCCGTGTGCTCCGTGATCCTCATCACCGGCGCAGGCGGCATGTTCGGCGGGGTGCTTCGCGCTTCCGGTATCGGTGAGGCACTGTCTGACTCGCTCGCTGCAACTGGCCTGCCAATCATTTTCGCGGCCTACATCATCGCGGTCGTCCTTCGCGTGGCGCAGGGTTCTGCAACCGTCGCTCTTGTCACTACAGCGGGACTTATGGCGCCCGCCGTTATGGACGGCGGATTCAGCCCCCTACAGATCGTTGCCATCACGCTCGCCAGCGCAGCGGGATCTGTTTTCGCCAGCCACGTCAACGACTCGGGGTTCTGGCTCGTGGGCCGCCTGATGGGAATGGACGTCAAAACCACCCTCAAGACCTGGACTGTGCAGCAGTCGCTCGAATCCGTCGGCGGCTTTGCGCTCACACTTCTGGTTTTCGGAATCGGTTCGATATAGCGCACGACCCGCTGCACGGCGGGACTCGCTGGCGCTGCAGGAGCTGAAAAACGGCGTCGCCCCCTCGGGGGCGACGCCGTTCTCAGCGTAATTGAGCGCGGTGCGGAGGCGCCGCGCGGCGAGTGTCAGTCGCCCAGGGCACCGTCCACAATGACCTTCGCCTCGGCCTGCACGCGGGCGAGGTGCTCGGCGCCTTCGAACGATTCGCCGTAGATCTTGTAGACGTCTTCCGTGCCACTGGGGCGGGCCGCGAACCAGGCCTTCTCGGTAACAACCTTGACCCCGCCGATCGCCGCACCGTTGCCGGGTGCCTCGCTGAGGCGCGCGATGATTGGGTCGCCAGCGAGTTCGGTGGCAGTGATGTCCGCTCCGCTGAGCTTGCCGAGGCGGGCCTTCTGCTCCTTGCTTGCGGCGGCGTCCTTGCGCTCGTACACGGGAGCGCCGAACTGCTCGGTCAGCTCGGTGTAGAGCTGCGATGGGGTCTTGCCGGTGACGGCGAGAATCTCGCTGGCGAGAAGCGCGAGCAGGATGCCGTCTTTGTCGGTGGTCCAGACGGTGCCGTCCTTGCGCAGGAAGCTGGCTCCCGCGCTCTCCTCGCCGCCGAATGCAACGGATCCATCGATGAGTCCGGGCACAAACCACTTAAAGCCCACCGGAACTTCCCATAGGGTGCGGCCGAGCGACTCGGCGACCCGGTCGATCATGGTGCTCGACACCAGGGTCTTACCGATGGCGGCCTCGGGGCTCCAGTTGGGGCGGTGTGTGTAGAGGTACTGCACCGCGACCGCGAGGTAGTGGTTCGGGTTCATCAGGCCGCCGTCGGGGGTGACGATCCCATGGCGGTCGGCGTCGGCGTCGTTGCCGGTGAGGATGTCGTAGTCGTGCTGGCGGGCCAACACCGACGCCATCGCCGAGGGAGACGATGGGTCCATCCGGATCTTCTCGTCCCAGTCGAGGGTCATAAAGCCCCAAGCCGGGTCGACGGTCGGGTTCACCACGGTGAGGTCGAGTCCGTAGGTCTCGGCAATGAGCTCCCAGTAGTGCACACTCGCTCCACCGAGGGGATCGGCGCCGATGTGCAGGCCAGACTTCTTGATGGCCTCAACGTCGATGATGTTGACGAGGTCGTCGACGTAGTTGCGGCGGAAGTCATAGGTTTCCACGGCGGTGGGCTCACTGCGCAGAACATCGGTCGAACCCGCGGTGATGATCTCATTCGCGCGGTTCGCGATCCAGCTGGTCGCGTCGCTGTCGGCCGGTCCGCCGTGCGGAGGGTTGTATTTAAAACCGCCGTCGCGGGGAGGGTTGTGGCTCGGGGTGATAACGATGCCATCGGCCTGGTCGTCATGACCTTCGGCGTTGTATTTGATGATCGCGTGGCTGAGCGCGGGGGTGGGAACGAAGTCGTCGAACTCGTCCACCAGCACACGCACGTTGTTGGCGACGAGCACCTCGAGCGCCGTTGTTTCAGCGGGGCGGCTCAACGCGTGGGTGTCGCGGCCCATAAACAGGGGGCCGGTGATGCCCTGGGCGGTGCGGTACTCGACGATCGCCTGGGTGATCGCGGCAATGTGGGTCTCGTTGAACGCTGCGTCGAGCGAGGAGCCGCGGTGCCCACTCGTGCCGAACGCCACCTTCTGGTTGGGGTTTGTGACATCGGGAACCAGTTCGTAGTAGGCGGCGATCAGTGCCTTTACGTCGATGAGGTCGGATTCCTGGGCGGGTGTACCAGCGCGCGTCGTTGTAGCTGTCATAACACCAGTCTGGCACTGGCCCGGCGGGCTGAGTAGCCCTCGACAGGTGGTTGCGGGATGCTCCGGATTTGCCTACCGATACGCTCTGCCCATGACCAATACACCGCCCGCCTGGCCGCTAGTGGGGCGTGGCCTGTGGCTTGGCCTCGTCATCGGTTCGGTCAGCGGACTTGTGGTCGCCCCTTCGCGTTTTTGGTTCCGTCGCTGGGAGGTACTGCAGGCGACGGAGGCAATCTGGGCTACACGGTTTTTCTGGTGCTTTTCGGCTCCTTTTTTGTGGCTCTGGTCGGCGCCATCGTTGGAGTGATCGCTGGCGCGCTCGCGTCCAGTGGTGTGTATCTCGCTTTGCGGCTCGCGGTGCGCATCAAGAGCGATGCACCCGCTGGTGTTGTGCGGATGTTGGGTGGCGCTGCCGGAGGTGCGATCGCTGGAGCGGTGCTCGTGGTGGTGTTGGTCAGGCAATTCCCGTTGACGCCGTCTATCTCTGTGCTCATCGTCATCACGATGATTGTTGTCGCGGCGGGCGTTGCGGTGGCGCAGGGCGCGGCGATCGAACGGATGCGACGATGACAGCGAGCGAATAGGGCTCCCACGGCCGACTCGTCACCCGCGAAAGTCGTCCCCGACCTGCCACCCACCTCTGGTTCGTGGCTCTCACCGTCGAAGGACCCTGCATGAGTCGCTAGGCTTCGAGGCATGTCTGACTCTGCCGCCTCCGAGACGTATTCCTACCTCGGCCCGGCCGGAACCTTTACCGAAGCCGCCCTCGCGCAGGTGCCGCAGGCCGCGGGCAAGACCTGGCGTCCCGTCAACAACGTGGGCCAAGCGCTCGACGACGTGGTCTCGGGTCGCAGCGTCGCCGCCATGATCGCCATCGAGAACACCGTCGACGGTGGGGTGAGCGCCAGCCAGGACGCCCTCGCAACGATCCCCAACCTGCGGATCATCGGCGAGTACCTCGTCAACGTGAACTTTGTGCTCGTCGCGCGCCCCGGCACCACCCTTGCCGACGTCAAAACCATCAACGCGCATCCGGTGGCCTACGGTCAGACCCACCTGTGGGTCGATGCGAACCTACCCGATCACGGACACCTGCCGGCGACCTCGAATGTGGCCGCCGCGTCATCGCTTTTCGATAACACCCTCGCTGATGCCGCGATCGCCCCGCCGACCATCACCACGCACTACAACCTCGACGTGCTCGCCGAGAATATCGGCGACAACCCCAACGCGCAGACCCGCTTTGTGCTGGTGAGCCAGGCGCGCACCCTTCCCGAACCGACCGGGTCAGACAAAACGAGCATCATTGCAGAGCTGCCGGATGACACAGCAGGACGCCTGCTCGAGATGCTCGAGCAATTTGCGACCCGGGGTGTGAACATGAGCCTGCTGGCGTCGCGGCCGATCGGGGATGCCCTTGGCCGCTACCGCTTTGTTATCGACCTCGACGGTCACGTGATGGACGAACGGGTCGCGGACGCCCTGCTCGGCCTCAAGCGATTCAGCCCGAACGTGATTTTTCTCGGGTCGTACCCGCGTGCCGACAAACTGCCGATCACGGTGCGCTCGCGCTACGACAACGACGCATTCACCGACGCCCGTGACTGGCTGCGGGCACTGATCAGCGGTGAGCCCGAAGCAGACGCGTGAGCGACGTCGCCAGACCGCACAACGCGCTGCTCCAGGCGATTCGAGCGCTGCACCAGCGCGGCGCGAGCGGACTGACGGTGTACCCCTACCTGTCGGGGAGCGGGTACTGGCGCAACGAGCTCTATGTGGGGGACGACAACGTCGGCCAGTACACCAGCGCGGACAACTGGAGGATCGCGGGCGCAGTCGACGAGAACGCCGAACCAGAAACCATCGCGCTGAAGCTGTGGGCCAATCTCAGCGACGAGCAGCGGGACCGGGCGCTGGTGCCCAACCTGGCCTATGCGTTCTGGTTCTCTGCGTTACTCGACGCGTGCGGCGCCGACCGGGTGCCGTCGCTGTTTGATGATTACAGGAACTGCTGGAACGACGGGTACATCGGCATCGTTGGTGGCGGCAAGGGAACTGGCATGTTCCCGTTGCCCCCGGGCGAGATTTCTCCCGCCCGAACGTCCCGTCCCAAACGCCCTGCTCCGGCCTATGATCCGACCCGCGGCGAGCCGGTGCTGACCGAGGATGAACTCGCCGATCCCGCACTCCGAGGGTCGTATGTGCTTCTCGAGGCGATCCGGGTGTTGCACCGGCGCGGCGCGAGCAGCCTTCTCGCCTACCCCTACTTCAGTCGGGTGGGTTACTGGCGCTGCGAGTTTTACATCGCAGGCGAGATGCCCGACGCCCGCTATACCGAGGGGTCCCCGTTGCTGTTCCCCGGATACGAGGACGCCGCGGTGCGTGACCCCGAGAGTGTGGCGGACGGAATCTGGTCGCAGCTCACCGAGGACGAACGGGACAAGGCACTAGTGCCCAACCCCGCGTATACCTTCTGGTTCTCGGCCCTGCTCGACCGGTGCGGACCCACGCGGGTGCCCGTCCTCCACGAGGAGGAGGGCAGCTTTGCGCAGAGGGGATTCATCCGGATCCAATCCGGGTCCAACCGCGAAGACTTCCCTCTCCCGCCCGGCTCGATCGCCGGCTGAGCACGGTCAGTCGACCAGCACAGCTATCAGTCGACCGGCGAAATCAGCTGAACGGCCGCGTCAGCCGATCTCGCGGTCGGCCGGGATGCGCACGGCCAGTGCGAGGTGGTCAACGGTCGCCTTGAGGGCAACGGCCTCGCCGAACGGGTCGCCGTCGAGCTCGTACTGCTGCGGCTGCTCGAGACGCATCACGAGTTGTTTGCCCTTGAGGTAGCGCAGCGTGCGTACCTCTTTGGTGAGGCTCATCAGTTTGCGACCCACCTGGCTGCGGCGCAGAACACCGTTCTCCCACACGATCTTCACCCAGATCTGCACCCAGCCGATCAGGCCGTCGGGACGCAGCGCCACAATGTCGAAGATGCCGTCGTCGACCGCGGCCTCCGGGAGCAGCAGAATGTTCGCCGGCAGCGACCCGCAGTTGCCGATCAACACGGTGTGCGCGTTGAGGGTGCGGGTGCTCTGGCCGTCGAGCTGGTAGCGGATGCGCAGGCGATTACTTCCCTTCAGGGAACGGAAGATCGCATCAACGTAGGCCAGCCAGCCGACGCGCGCCTTGAGCTTGGGGTTGGTGTTGGCGAGCATGTCGGCGTCGAGCCCGAGCCCCGCCATCACGAGAAAAACGTTGCTGACCGTTGTGCCGTCAGCGCGGCGGGCCTCAACGACTCCGAGGTCGATCTTGCGATCTTTGCCGGTGAACGCGTTCGACACCGACTCAGCGAGGTTGTCGAGGGCCAGCCCGAGGTTGCGGGCGAGCAGGTTTCCGGTGCCAGAGGGCAGAAGGCCGATCGGGATGCCCGTGCCGCGAAGTTGCTCGGCGACAGCGCGAATCGTTCCGTCGCCTCCCGCGGCCATCACCACGTCGGCGCCCGCGGCGATCGCCTCACGGGTCTGGCCGCCGCCCGGGTCTTCCTCGCTGGTCTCGAACCAGAGGCTCGGCGACCATCCCGCAGCGCCCTCGGCGGCGTCGACAGCGGCGCGGAGTTTGGTGATGTCGACCTTGATCGGGTTGAACACCACCGCGGCGGTTTGGGTGCGGGTAGATGTCTCGCTCGTCGCGGGGGCTGCCATGCCCCCACGGTACGGCATGACCCCTCCCAACAGGCGGCCACGCGCAAACTAGACTAGGGCGGTGATCGACCCACAGCTGCTGCGAGATAACCCCGATTCCGTCCGTAGATCGCAGGAGGCGCGCGGGGATTCCGTCGAGCTTGTTGACGAGGCCCTGGCCGCGGACACCCTCCGCCGATCCACTATCGG
>Ga0247808_10000234_pt1 | contig 30790 bp, 22 predicted proteins | sample UWRJL089202R1_FD_179914 | JGI IMG/M metagenome (GOLD analysis project Ga0247808, IMG submission 179914) | Plant litter microbial communities from Arlington Agricultural Research Station in Wisconsin, United States - UWRJ-L089-202R-1 | ecosystem: Environmental > Terrestrial > Plant litter >... | reverse complement strand
GGAGACGATTGAGCAGCCGACGCGGGGGTCGGTGTTGGAGTTTCGGGTGAACCGGGATGTGATCGCGTTGAACAACCTGTCGAACGGGAATGTGTGGTTGGTTGATTCGAATATGCGCTTGGTGGAGAACTGGGAAGAGGTGACTCCGCCGGAGGAGGAAGAGGCTGAGGACGGGACGGAGAAGGCGGCGCAGCAGTCGTTCGAGGACACTCTGGCGGAGCGGACGAATGTGAATCGGGCGCCGTTGGCTCGGGATGATGAGTATGGGGTGCGGCCGGGTAAGACGACGGTGTTGCCGGTGTTGGAGAACGACACGGATCCTGATGGTGATGTGTTGACGGTGACGAATGTGAGTGGTTTTTCGGCGTCGCAGGGTCGGTTGGATTTCATTGATGGTGGGCGGGCGTTGCAGTTCACGCCGGCGGTGGCGGTGGCGGGGACGGTGTCGTTCCGGTACACGGTGGCCGATGGTCGGGGTGCGGTGGCTGAGGCGCAGGTGGATGTGTCGATGCGTCCGTTGGATCAGAATGTGGCGCCGGTGTCGAACCGGGTCGGTGCGATCAGTGTGGAGCAGGGTCAGCTGGTCAGTTACAACGTGTTGTCGGATTGGATTGATCCGGACGGCGATGACATTTACCTGGTGTCGGCGTCGCCGACGACGGGCGATGGGGTGCGGTTCGGTCCGGAGGGTTTTGTCACGTTCGAGTCCAAGACGGCGGAGTTGGGTGTGAAGGAGGTGCAGTTCGTGGTGTCGGACGGCACTCTCACGGCCACGGGTGTGTTGACGGTGGATGTGAAGGCGGCGGGGTCGTTGAACCCGGTGGGGACTCCGGATTTCACGACGGTGTTCGTGGGGGAGACGGCGTTGATCGAGCCGTTGAAGAATGATGTGACGCCGTCGGGGGCGCCTCTGGCGTTGATCGGGGTGAATGAGGTTCCCAACGATGTGACTGCGGTGGCGAATCTGGAGCGCGGCACGGTTGCGGTGTCGTCGGGCAAGGCGGGCAGTTACGTCTTCACGTACAGTCTGGGTGCCGGGGCGGCGTCGAGTGTGGGTTTGATCCGGGTGGATGTGGTGGAGGACCCGGATGAGGTGTTGCCGCCGATCGCGGTGAAGGACACCGCGTATTTGCGGGCGGGTGAGCCGGTGACGATTCCGGTGTTGGATAACGATGTGTCGCCCAGCGGCCGGGTGCTGGCGGTGCAGTCGGTGGATCTGAGCACCACGGATGACCTTGTCACGGTGGAGATCCTCACGAACACGGTGTTGCGCGTGACGGCATCCGCGGCGTTGACGCAGCAGGTGCAGTTCACCTACACGATCAGCGATGGCGAGGGGTCGTCGACGGCCGGCGTGACGGTGGTGCCGGTGCCGCCGTTGATCAAGCATCAGCCGCCGGTCGCGGTCGATGACACCGTGTCCGTCCGCGCGGGCGACATCGTCACCGTCCCGGTGCTCGACAACGACTACCACCCCGACTCCGCCACCCTCACGGTGCTTCCGGAACTGGCCGACACGGCCAACGCCGGCGGACTGGCCTTCGTCACGGGCAACCAGGTGCGTTTCCAGGCCCCGACAGAGCCCGGCGGCTACAGTGTCGTCTACACGATCACGGATGCCTTCCAGGAGACCGCGACCGCCACGGTGCGCTTCACCGTGATCGGTCCCGACGACGCCGGTAATCAGGCGCCGACACCCGTGCCGCTGACCATGCGTACCTTCGCGGACTCCACCATCAAGGTGCAGGTGCCGTTGGACGGCATCGACCCCGACGGCGACTCCGTCTACCTCACCGCGGTCACGTCGACTCCGGAACTCGGCCGCATCGTCGACCAGGGCAGCGACTACTTCGTCTACGAGGCCTTCCCCGGCACCGCCGGAACCGACGCCTTCACGTATCAGGTGGCCGACACCCTCGGTGCGACGGCCGAGGGCACCGTGCGCATCGGCGTCATTCCCCGCCCCGTTGAGCTGCTGCCGCCGAACGCGGTGGATGACGCCATCGAAATCAAGCCCGGCCGCACCGGGTCGATCCCCGTGGTCCTGAACGACTCCGACCCGAACGGATACAAGCTCACCCTGACGAAGAAGCTGCCCGAGGTGGACCCGGGCCTGACCGCCAAGGTCGACGGCAGCCGCGTCATCGTGGAGGCCCCGGCCGAAGAGGGCACCTACACGCTGCGCTATGAGATCACCAATGGACACGGCGGCGCCGACACGGCGTTCGTGCAGGTCAAGGTGACCGAGGACGCCAAGGCGCAGTACCCGGTCGCGATCGACCACTTCGTCACAGCCGAGGAGGTTCTGGCCGGTGAACCCATCGACGTGCCCGTTCTCGACGGCGCGGAGAACCCCAGCGGCCTCATCGAGGACCTCGTGATCAGCCTCGAAGGCCCCAACGCGGCGAACGCGGACCTGCGCACCGACGGCACCGTACGCGTCGAACCCTCCGCGCAGCGCCAGGCCATTGCCTACCGGCTCACCAACGACGTCGACAAGCTCAGCGCGACTGCGTTCATCATCGTGCCGCCCACGCCCAAAGCCGAACCGGCCAACCAGCCCTCCACCGTGCCCACGCCCGAGGAAGAGCAGTTCCCGCCGCCGTTCCTGCGTGACATCGGGCCGCAGGTCGTCAAGATGAACGGCTCCAAGTCCTGGAGCCTCGCCGACATCGTCGAGGTGCCCTCCGGCAAGCCCGCCCTGCTGCTCAGCGCCACCGCCACGAACAGCGACGGCTCCAACCCCGTGAGCGGCGGCGGCACCCTCAACTTCGTCGCGGCCCGCGACTACCGAGGCCCCGCATCCGTCACCTTCGTCGTCACCGACGGCGCCAGCGCCGATGACCCGAAGGGACGCCAGGCGACGCTGACCATCCCGATCACGGTCGGCGACCCCAACTTCGAAGACGTCGCGCCCACCTTCACCCCACCCAAGGTCACCGTGCAGGCCGGGGAGGCTGCGACGATCGTCAACCTGCGCTCCTCCAGCGGGCACCCGAATCCGGCCATCATCGAGAAGCTCAGCTACGGTTCGCTGGCCGGCACCACCTCTACTGTCGCGGCGACCCTCGACGGCGCCAACCTCGTGGTCTCGGCCCCGCTGGGCACCCAACCGGGCACCAAGGTCACACTGACGTTCACGGTCACCTACAAGGAGTTCACGGTCCCCGGATCGGTGGACGTGAGCGTGGTCTCCTCGACCCGGCCCCTGCCGAAAGCCGTCGACGACGCCGGGCCCAACGGCGCCGGCATCGAGACCAGGCCGAGCACCTCCATCACCGTGCCCGTGCTCGACAACGACTACAACCCGTTCGCCCAGGATGGCAAACCCCTCACGGTTCTCTCCGCCGCCATCGAACAGCAGGTGGGCACCGCGTCGGTGAGCAATACCGCTTCAGGGGTGACGGTGAAAACCGGCTCGGGCGCCACCGGCACCCTTACCGTGGTTTACCGCATCCAGGACGCTACCAAAGACCCTGCCCGCCAGACCCAGGCGCGCATCACCTTCGTGATCCGCGACAATCCGGACGCCCCCAACCGGCCGCAGGCCGTGGAGGGCGACGGGAGCGCCAGCGTGAGCTTCACGGCCCCCTCGTCGAACAACTCGCCGATCACCGGATACACCATCGCCTGGACTGGTGGCGGTTCGCTGGACGTTCCTCAGGCGGGCACCCACTCGATCACGGGGCTGAGCAACGGCTCCAGCTACGCCTTCACCGTGACCGCCCACAATGCGATGGGCGATTCGACCGCATCGGCGGCGAGCGCCACCATCACGCCGTACGGGCGTCCAGGGGCGCCCGCCTCCGCAACCCTCAAGGCGCCCGGCCAGGGCACCGGAGAGCTCAGCCTGAGCTGGGCAGCACCCGGCAGCGACGGCGGCCGCGGTGTGTCGAGCTACAACTACGAGTGGATCTCGGGCAGCGCCGCCGCGAACGGGTCCACGAGCGGCGCCCGGACGGCGTCGGCCACCGGAAACGTCAACGAGCCGTACCAGTACCGGGTGCAGGCCTGTAATGCGCGTGGTTGCGGAGACTGGACATCGTCCGATGTCGCCACACCGCAGCCGAGCCCGCCGCCGCCGCCGCCGAGCGCAACCATCCAGAAGGGCCGCGCCGTCGCCGTAGACGGCTGCCCCAGCACTGCAGTGTGCGCTCGGGTGAACGTCGCGTACTCCAATTTCGAGGCTGGTGACTACCGGATCACCACCGAGGTGTCCACCGGCACGCTGACCAACAGCGTCTACTCACTCGGCACCGGTGGCACCGTCGAGATCACCAACACACTGGGTAGTCGCCCTGCAGACGAGCAGATCCGCGTTCGGCTCACCCGGGTGCGCGACGGCGCAGTGTTCTACAGCAACACGATCAGCGGGGCGCAATGGAATTCCATGTGATGCCCTCCAGCCCGATCGACCTGACCACGACCAACAGAACGGACACCATCGAATGAGCGTCACACAGGAACAGGCAGACTGGTTCGCCGAGGCGTTCGGCAAGCTCGTGGGTAACGTCGAGCAGGCCATTCTGGGCAAGGAGCACGTGATCCGGCTCGTGGTCGCCGCCATGCTCACCAACGGCCACGTGCTGCTGGAGGACTTCCCCGGAACGGGCAAGACCGTGCTCGCCAAGGCCCTGGCGAACACGCTGGACGGCACGCACTCGCGCATCCAGTTCACGCCCGACCTGCTGCCCTCCGACGTCACCGGTGTGACCATCTACGACCAGGGCAAGGGTGTCTTCGAGTTCCACAAGGGACCGATCTTCGCGTCCATCGTGCTGGCCGACGAGATCAACCGGGCCAGCCCCAAGACCCAGTCGGCGCTGCTGGAGGTCATGGAGGAGGGCCGGGTCACCGTCGACGGCGTCAGCCACGAGGTGGGCAGCCCGTTCATGGTCATCGCCACGCAGAACCCCGTCGAGCAGGCCGGCACCTACACGCTGCCCGAGGCGCAGTTGGACCGGTTCCTGTTCAAGACCTCCCTCGGTTACCCGGACCATGACACCGCGGTCACGCTGCTGCTCGACTCCTCGAACCGTGCACGGGATGCCGGCATCACGCCCATCATCGCGTCCAGCTCCGTCGTGACCATGGCGCAGCTGGCCTCAGAGGTCTTCGTCGACGCCGCGGTGCTCGGCTACCTCAACGAGATCGTCACCGCCACCCGCACCGACGTGTCCTCCACCCTCGGCGTCAGCATGCGCGGCGCCCTGGCTCTCGCCCGCGCCGCCAAGACCTGGGCGCTGTCCCAGGGGCGCACCTTTGTCACCCCCGACGACATCCGCGACCTCGCCGTGCCCGTGCTGGCCCACCGCATCATGGTCGACCCCGAGGCCGACTTCGCCGGCGTCACGGCCGAAGAGATCGTCAACCGCATCCTGGTCGAGGTAGCTCCTCCCGCCTTCCGCGCCGCATGACGCTCCGCACCGAGCGTTCCCCCCAGAGACCCTCTCCGGCCGTCCACGCCCTGAGGTCGCTGGGGCGCGCGCTCGGGGCGGCTGCCGCCAATGTGTGGCGCCTGGCCCGGCAGCTGGCCGCACTCGTGCTGGCGCGCATCCGCCCGGTCACCGACGTGGTCGGCCCGGCCGGACGCTTGGTGTTCCTGGTGGCTGTGCTCGCCTTCGTCGTGAGCGTGATGTTCGGCTGGGTGGAATTCACCTATCTGGCCAGCACACTCCTCGCGGCGCTCGTGGTCGCCGTGCCGTTCATCGTGGGGCGGGCCACCTACAGCGTCGACCTGCAGCTCAACCCGCACCGTGTGGTGGCGGGGGAGCGGGCCCTTGGCCAGATGACCGTCACCAACTCCGGCGAACGCGCCCTGCTGCCGGCCCGGATGGAACTGCCCGTGGGCAGCGGTCTGGCGGAATTCGTGATCCCCGGCCTCGCGCCGGCGGCCGAACACGACGAGCTCTTCGCCGTGCCCACCCACCGCCGCGCCGTCATCGTGGCCGGGCCCGCCATCTCGGTGCGCGGGGACCAGCTCGGCCTGCTGCGCCGCACGGTGCGCTGGACCGAAGCCGTCGAGCTGTTCGTGCACCCGGTGACCACCCGGATCGCCTCCTCGGCCGCCGGCCTGATGCGAGACCTCGAGGGCGAGATCACCAAGAAGATCACCAGCGACGACATCTCCTTCCACGCCCTGCGCGCCTACGAACCCGGCGACGCCCTGCGTAATGTGCACTGGCGCACCTCCGCGCGCACCGGCCAGCTCATGGTGCGCCAGTTCGAAGAGACCCGGCGCACCCAACTCACCCTCGTGCACAGCGCCGAGAACCGCTATTACGCCTCCGAGGACGAGTTCGAGCTGGCCGTCTCGGTCACGGCCTCGTTGGCCCTGCGCGTCATCCGCGACGGCACCGGACTGAGCGTCGTGAGCGAGAAGCTGGCCCTGCGGACCGCCACCCCGGTGGCTCTGCTCGACGACTCGTCCCGCATCGAACCGGTGAGCGACCTCTTTCCGGGCCTGCGCGAGTTCGCCCGCGCCGCCACCCGCCGGCTCCCGCCGCCCAGTGTCGTGATGATCGTCGCAGGCTCCACGATCGACCTCACCGAGTTCCGCGCCGCGCAGACCCTGTTCGGCAAGGATGCGACCACGCTCGCCTTCCGGATCGAGCCGGGCGCGCAGTCCCGGTTGTCCACAGTGTCCGGCCTCACCGTCGTCACCATCGGCGATCTGGCCGATCTGCCCAAACTCCTCCGACGGGTACACCGATGAGCCGTTCAGATCCCACCCCGCGCACCTCGACGCCGCAGAGCACGACCGCACCGGCCTCGCCCGGCCCGGTCCGGGCCCGGCTGGCCGCCCTGCGCGCGTTCCCGTCCGCGGCCTGGGCGGATGTCGCGGTGCTCAGCCTGCTCTCGCTCCTCGGGGTCCTGGGCCTGGAGACCTCCTTCGGTGACTACAACTTCCTCGTGGCGGGGCTCGGCGGCCTGATCGTGGGCACCGGCGCCGCCGTTCTCGGCTACGCCCTGCGGTTGGGCGTCGTCACCAACGTCCTCCTGGCGATCCTGGTCTATTTCCTCCTCGGCACCCCGTTCACCATGCCCGGCGAGGCCCTGCTGGGCGTGCTGCCCAGCGTCTCGTCCACCGCCGGTCTCGCCCTCGGCGCGGTCTTCGGCTGGGCCGACATCGTCACCCTCGGCACCCCCGTCGAGGCCCCGTACTACATGCCGGTGCTGCCGTACTTCGCGGCCTGGCTGGTCGCGCTGGTCGCCACCATGCTCGCCAGCCGCTGGCTGCCCCGGCACCGCCGAACGGTGTGGCGCACGGGCCTGCTGCTCGTCGGCCCGGTGCTGCTGTACCTCACCGGCATCCTGATGGGCACCGATCAGACCTACTTCGCGGGCCTGCGCGGTGTGGCGTTCGCCGTCGTCGCCATCGTCTGGATCGGCTGGCGGCGCAGCAACCAGGGCTCCGCCGGCCGCTCGGGCGCCGCCCTCTCCGGCGCGGATGCGGCCGGCACCCGCCGGCTCTTCCGCCGCAAGCTCATCGGCACGGCCACCGTCATGCTCGGTGCGGTGCTCATCGGCGCCCTCGTCGGCGGCTTCCTCGCCCCGAACCCGAAGGACCGGTTCGTGCTGCGCGAGGAGATCCAGCCGCCGTTCGACCCGTTGGAGTTCTCCAGCCCGCTTGCGGGCTTCCGCCAGTACACCAAGACGCTGGCCGACACCCCGCTGTTCACCGTGACGGGCCTCAAGCCCGGCGAGGTGTTGCGGCTGGCCAGCATGGACGCCTACGACGGCAAGCTGTGGAACGTGGCCGCGCCCGACACCCTCGTCGGCGGGTCCGGCAGCTTCCGGCTCGTGGGACGCACCATCCCTGCGCCCGCGCTGGCCACCAGCATCCAGGACAGCACGGTCACCATCGACGTGCTCGGCTACGAGGATGTCTGGCTGCCCGGTGTGGGCTACCCGACCACGGTGGACTTCGACGACGCCGGCAGCCAGGCCGAGTCAGAGAGCCTGCGTTACAACAGCGACAGCGGTACCGCCGTGCTCACGAGCGGGGTGGAACCCGGCTACGAGTACACCGTGAACGCCCAGTTGCAGCAGACCTACCGCGACGAAGACCTCCAGAACGTTCCCGTCGCCGATGTCACCCTGCCGGCCGTGCAGAACATCCCGGATGTCGTCGTGGCCAAGGCCATCGAATTCTCCGGCGGCACCGACACCCCCATCGACAGTCTGCGCGCCATCGAACAGTCCCTGAAGACCAAGGGCTTCCTCAGCCACGGCCTGGCCTCCGACGGTATCCCATCCCGGGCCGGTCACGGCGCCGACCGGCTGAACGAGCTCTTCACCCGCACCCAGATGGTGGGCGATGAAGAGCAGTACGCGGCGGCCATGGCCCTGATGGCCCGCAGCCTGAACTACCCGGCCCGCGTGGTCATGGGCTTCGCACCCGAGGTGGCCGAGGACGCCGCGAGCGTGGAGGTCACCGGTACCGATGTGACAGCCTGGGTGGAAGTCGCGTTCGAGGGGATCGGCTGGGTGCCCTTCTACCCGACCCCCGATCAGACGGATGTGCCCCAGGACCAGACCCCGAAGCCCAAGACCGAGCCGCAGCCGCAGGTGCGCCAGCCCCCACGCATGGACAACGAGGCCGACGACCTGCTCACTGCCGTGGAGATCGACGACACCAAGAACGAGACCAAGGACAAGGACTTCGTACTGCCCGTCTGGGCGTGGATCGCCATCGGCGTCGTCGGCATCCCGCTGCTGCTCCTTGGCCTCCCATTGCTCATCGTGGCGCTGCTCAAGTCCCGGCGCCGGCGCCGGCGCAAGACCCGGGGAACGGGCGATCAGCGCGCCGCCGGGGCCTGGTCGGAACTGACCGACGGTTTCGCCGAGCTCGGCTACGACGTGCCCCGCGACTCCACCCGCCGCCAGGTGGCTGCGAGCCTGGACAGCCAGCTCATCGCTCAGCTCTCCACCCGGCCCGAGGCGGCCGGTGCTGAGTTGACGAGTGCTGAGTTGACGAGTGCCGAGCTGACGAGTGCCGAGCCGGCAGATGTCGAACCGGCACGTCTGGAGCCGGCGGGCGTTGCCCCGGTGGACGAGACACCCTCTGACGCGCCGGCCGCTGCCGCGCCGGCGGTACCCCGGACGAAGCCGGCCCGGTCTGCTCCGGCCCGAACGCTGAACCTCATCGACGCGGCCGAGGTCGTGGCGGCCCACCGGCTGGTGCCCGTGGCCGACGCCGTCGACAGCGCGGTGTTCGGCGGTCGCCAGATCGACGACGAGGCCGTTGACGAGACCTGGGCCCAGGCACTGGCGTCCCTCGCCACGGCGAGTGCGTCGGCTGGCCGGTTGCGCCGCCTGTTCGCCCGGTTCCGGCTGCGCTCCAAGCGCGACTGGAGCCAGGTCAATCTCCGCGGGTCCCGCGAGGGTTCCCGGGGCTCCGCACGAGGCCGAAGGTAGGGTTGCACGGTGGACACACCAGTGGATAAGCCGGATTTCATCGTTCCCCCTCCGGGCCTGTTCCCCGCCGTCGACGACCGATCGGACGCCCGCGGAGCCGGGTCCCCGGCCCAAGCCGCCGCAGCGCCTCACGCGGTGACCCCGATGCCGGGAGAGCTGCCGCCCGTCGAGCCCGCCCGGAGCCCGGCAGACGGACCCGCAGCGGATACCCGTATCGCACCGCCGGCCGTTTCTGTTGCGCCCGCACCGGCCGGAGGCCCAGCCGGAACGCCAGCCGCAGGTTCGCCGTCGATGATGACCATCCCGGCGTTCCTTCCCGCGCCGCTCGGCACCCTCCCGGTGCCGCCCCGGGCCGCGCCGATCGCACCCGTCGTCCCGGCCGCACCCGTCGTCCGTGCCGGACCCATGACCCCGGCAGGCCAGGCCGCACCTCCCGCACCATCCGTCGCAGCCTCGGCCGCAGCGCCGCCGACGGCTCCGCACACCATCACCCCTGCAGCGCCGCCGGCTGCCCCGCCCGCCACCCGGGCCGGGTGGACGCTTCGGCTCGCAGACGGGCAGACCGTTCCGGTGACGGGGTCCCTCGTGCTCGGTCGCGACCCGGTGCCGGTCACCCGGCGTGCGGCCACCATGGTCAGCGTGCAGGACCCGGCGTTCTCGGTCTCCAAGTCGCACGCCCTGGTGGAACTCTCCGCCTCGGGCGAACTCACGGTCACCGACCTGCACTCCACCAACGGGGTCAGCCTGGCCGACGCCGCCGGGCAGCGCCTGCCGCTGGACCCGGGCATCCGCACGGTCCTCAGCGACGGCGCCCACCTGCTGCTCGGCGAGTTCGGGGTCGAGGTCTCCCGGGCCTGACTGCTCCCGAAACGGAAACGTGGGCCCGGTGCGCCGGGCCCACGTGTCCGAACGGGGACCGGTTGTTCCTACGGCTCGGTGTCCGCTTCCGCTCCGTTCTGCGGCGACGATCCTGCCGGTGTCGGGGTGTTCGAGAGCGGCGGTGTCCTCGGCAGTCTCAGGGCGGCGCCGAAGCCGAGCAGGCCGGCCAGAGCGAGGCCGGCATAGACCACGGTCAGCGCGGTCTGCCTGGCCTCGGCGTTGATCGTGATCATCGCGTCCTGCTGATCAGCGGGGTACTCCGAGATCGCGGTGCGGAGTTGGGTATCGCTGATGATCTGCGCTTTTTCCGTCACCGCGGTGTCCAGCTGTGACTGCTCCGACGAGGTGAACGCCGGGCTCTCGTCGATGAGGGTCGTAGCGGTCAGTACGAATACCGACAGGATCAGCGCCCCGGCAATGGCCGTGCCGAGGGACGCGCCGATGTTCTGCGCGGTGTTGATCACCCCGGATGCCTCATTGGACCGCTTCGGCGGCACCGACGACATGATGAGATTCTGGTTCTGGGAGGCGATGGTGCCGGCGCCGAATCCGACCAGCGCCAGTCCGAGGACGAACTCGGTGCCGCTCGTGGCATCCCGTGCCAACAGGCCCATCGCTGCGGCACCGAGCACGATGATGGCGAACCCGGCGAGGATGACCGAACGAGGGGCGAAGCGGCGGCTGAGCAGCCGCCCGCTGACCGCGGCCGCGAGCAGAACGGCCAGGGACAGCGGCAGCAGGGTGAGCCCGCTCTGGATGGCCGAGTAGTTGAGCTCCATCTGCACATAGAGGGACAACGCGAAGATCGCCCCGGTCAGTACGAGGTACTGCAGCAATTGCACGGACGTTCCCGATGAGACCGCCCGGACGCTGAACAGCGTCAGGTCGAGGAGGGTGTCGTGGTGATGCCGGTCGCGGCTTCGTTCCACCAGGATGAAGGCGATGAGGACGAGCAATCCGATCGAGACGAGGATGACGGTGGGTGAGATCTGGCCGGCGGTGAGGACGACCCGGCCGAAAATCTCCACGTCGACGCGGCTGACGAACAGGCCGTACGCCGAAGCCAGCACGATGCCCAGAACCACGGTGATGAGGCCGGCGGAGCTGAGGCTGAACCCAGCCCAGTCGAAGCGCGGTTTGCGGCCGAGGAACGGCGCATCCTTGATGATCTTCAGTTGGGTGAAGATGTACAGCGCCACGAGGAGTTCGCTGGCGAAGGCCAGCCGCCAGGACAGGTAGGAGGTGAACAGGCCGCCGATGATGGGCCCGATGCCGGCCGCGATGCCCGCGATGGCGGCAAATCCGGCGTAGGCCTTGGCCCGGGCTGGGCCTGCGGTGAAGTTCGACACGATCAGCGACATCATGGCCGGGAGCATCATGGCGGCGCCGAGACCTTCGAGGATCGACCAGCCCAGGATGAAGACACCCAGGGTGGGGGAGAGCGCGGTGATGGTCGTCCCGACGGAGTAGACGGTGAGACCGAGAACGAAGGCGCGTTTGCGGCCGATGATGTCGCCCAGCTTGGCGCCGGCGATCATGAACGCGGCCATCACCAGGGTGTATAGCGTGATGGCGTTCTGGATGCCGGTGACCGTGGTGTCGAAATCCGCCACCAGGGTCGACAATGACACGTTCATGAAGGTCGAGTCGACCACGATGATGAACTGGGCGAGCAGGATCACGACCAGCACTCGGCCGGTCTTCGCTGGAGCGACTGTCTCCGTCATGCGCACACCATACGTCGACCGGGCGCGAACTGTGAGCACAGCACCGGAACACGCGAATCAGAGGTGCTCAGGTCACAGTTCGCGACGGGTACGGGGTGCAGTGTTAGCCTATGGTGTGCTGTTTAGTCGACTTCTTCTTCTGTGCCGCGACGAGTCCCGTTTCTAAAGGCCTCACTCGTCGCGGAGTCTGTCGTTGGCTGACCACCGTTCCCGAGGAAGACGCACAAACATGACTACTGCAGTGATCACCGACGCGGCGATCGAGAGTTCCCGTCCGCGCACCCTGGCCGAGAAGGTCTGGGACAAACACCTGGTTGCCAAGGGCGAGAACGGCACGCCCGACCTCATCTACATCGACCTGCACCTCGTGCACGAGGTCACCAGCCCGCAGGCCTTCGACGGTCTACGGCTGGCCGGGCGCCCGGTGCGCCGGCCCGACCTGACGATCGCGACCGAGGACCACAACACGCCGACCCTGGCGATCGACCGGCCCATCGCCGATCTCACCAGCCGCACCCAGATCGAGACGCTCCGCAAGAATTGCGCCGAGTTCGGCATCCGCCTGCACTCGCTGGGCGACATCGAACAGGGCATCGTGCACGTGGTCGGCCCGCAGCTGGGCCTCACGCAGCCGGGTATCACCGTCGTCTGCGGCGACTCGCACACCTCCACCCACGGTGCCTTCGGCGCCATGGCGCTGGGCATCGGCACCAGCGAGGTGGAGCACGTCATGGCCACGCAGACACTGCCGCTCAAGCCCTTCAAGACCATGGCCATCACGGTCGACGGCACGCTCCGCCCCGGGGTCACGGCCAAGGACATCATCCTCGCCGTGATCGCCAAGATCGGCACCGGCGGCGGCCAGGGTTACGTGCTCGAATACCGTGGCAGCGCCATCCGCGCGCTCTCCATGGAGGGCCGCATGACCATCTGCAACATGTCGATCGAGGCCGGCGCCCGCGCCGGCATGGTCGCCCCGGATGCCACCACCTACGCCTACCTCGAAGGCCGCGCGCACGCGCCGCAGGGCGCCGACTGGGACGCCGCCGTGGAGTATTGGGACACCCTGGCCACCGACGAGGGCGCCACCTTCGACGCCGAGGTCATCCTCGACGCCGACACCCTCGAACCCTTCGTGACCTGGGGCACCAATCCCGGCCAGGGCGTGTCCCTCAGCGACACCGTGCCCAACCCCGCCGAGATCGACGACGCCAACGAGCGCAGCGCCGCCGAACGCGCCCTCGAGTACATGGACCTGGCCGCGGGAACGGCTATGAAAGACATCCACGTCGATACGGTGTTCCTCGGCTCCTGCACCAACAGCCGGGTCGAAGACCTGCGCGCCGCCGCCGAGATCATCAAGGGCAAGACCATCGCCGACGGCGTCCGGATGCTCGTGGTTCCCGGCTCCGCCCGCGTGCGGATCGAAGCGGAGGCCGAGGGCCTCGACAAGATCTTCCTCGCCTTCGGCGCCGAATGGCGCTTCGCCGGCTGCTCGATGTGCCTGGGCATGAACCCGGACCAGCTCGCCCCGGGGGAGCGCTGCGCGTCCACCAGCAACCGCAACTTCGAGGGACGCCAGGGCAAGGGCGGGCGCACCCACCTGGTCTCCCCGCTCGTCGCGGCGGCCACGGCCATCCGTGGCACCCTGTCCAGTCCGTGGGACCTCGTGCAAGACGGCACGGTTCCCGCCGGCCTCGTCCCGGCAAGCCTGTAGGAGGTCCGACATGCAGAAATTCACCACCGTCACCGGCGTGGCCGTGCCCCTGCGGCGCTCGAACGTCGACACCGACCAGATCATCCCCGCGGTGTTCCTCAAACGTGTCACCAAGACCGGATTCGAGGACGCCCTGTTCTACGGTTGGCGTCAGGATCCTGAGTTCATTCTCAACCAGGGGGCCTACCGCAACCCGCGGGTGCTGGTCGCCGGAGCCGATTTCGGCACGGGATCCTCCCGGGAACACGCCGTCTGGGCGTTGCGCGATTTCGGCTTCGACGTGGTGCTCAGCCCCCGGTTCGGCGACATCTTCCGGGGCAACTCGGGCAAGCAGGGCCTGCTCGCCGGCCAGATCAGCGAGGCCGACGCGGAGACCCTCTGGGCCGTTCTCGAGGCCGACCCCGGAATAGAATTGACGGTCGATCTTGTTGCCTGTACTGCCAGTGTCGGTGACCTCACAGTCTCATTCGAGGTCGACGAATACACTAGATGGCGACTGCTGGAAGGCCTCGACGACATCGGCCTGACTTTGCGCGACGAAGCGCGGATCGCAGAATTCGAATCCCACCGGGAGCCTTGGCGCCCCCGCACTCTCCCCGCAAGGCAGGTAAATTTGTGATCATCGTCGGCGAAACCAACCAGGTCCGCGAGACCGTCAACGACCTCTCAGAGCGTGGAAACGCGCAAAGTCACGGAGCCAATGTGGGCCTGATCGGCGACAAGATCACCATCCGCGGCGGCCGCCCCCTGGTGGGCCGCATCGAGGTCAAGGGCGCCAAGAACCTGGTCACCAAGGCCATGGTCGCGGCGCTCCTCGGTGAGACGCCCAGCATCCTGCGCGACGTGCCGAACATCAGCGACGTGCGCATCGTGCGCGGCCTGCTCGAAGCGCACGGCGTCAAGGTCACCGAGGGCGACGAGCCCGGCAGCCTGCAGCTGGACCCCGTGGACGTGGAGAGCGCGCACTACGCCGACATCGACGCCCACGCCGGCTCCTCCCGCATCCCGATCCTCTTCTGCGGCCCGCTGCTGCACCGTCTCGGCGAAGCCTTCATCCCTGAACTCGGTGGCTGCCGTATCGGCGACCGACCGATCGACTACCACCTCGAGGTACTGCGCAAGTTCGGCGCCGTCGTCGAGAAGCAGCCGGACGGCATCCGCATGTCGGCGCCGAACGGCCTCAAGGGCACCAAGGTCGAGCTGCCGTACCCGAGCGTCGGGGCCACCGAGCAGGTCCTGCTCACCGCCGTGCGCGCGGAGGGCATCACCGAGCTCAAGAACGCCGCGATCGAGCCCGAGATCATGGACCTGATCAACATCCTGCAGAAGATGGGCGCCATCATCACGGTCGACACCGACCGCGTCATCCGGATCGAGGGTGTCGACAGCCTGCAGGGCTACCAGCACCGCGCCCTGTTCGACCGCAACGAGGCCGCCAGCTGGGCCGCGGCCGCGCTGGCCACCGACGGCGACATCTTCGTCGGCGGCGCCAAGCAGGCCGAGATGCTCACCTTCCTCAACGTCTTCCGCAAGGTCGGTGGCGCTTTCGACATCCACGACGACGGCATCCGGTTCTACCACCCGGGCGGCGACCTCAAGCCCGTCATCATCGAGACGGATGTCCACCCCGGCTTCATGACGGACTGGCAGCAGCCGCTCGTGATCGCGCTCACCCACGCCCACGGCGTCTCGATCGTGCACGAGACCGTCTACGAGCAGCGCTTCGGCTTCGTCGACGCTCTCGTCGAGATGGGCGCGACCATCCAAATCCACCGCGAATGCCTCGGCGGCCACCCGTGCCGGTTCGGCCAGCGCAACTTCAACCACTCCGCTGTCATCGCCGGACCCACCAAGCTCGTCGGCGCCGACATCGAGGTCCCCGACCTCCGCGGTGGCTTCAGCCACCTCATCGCGGCCCTCACGGCCGAGGGCACCTCCACCGTGAGCAACGTGGGAATCATCAGCCGTGGGTACGAGAACTTCATCACCAAGCTGCGTCTGTTGGGGGCTGACTTCGATCTCGAAGGATAATGGCACCGTGCCAGATGCAAACGTGCCAGAGTCGACCGTGCCCGATCCCGCCTCCTCGTCGTCCCCGGTGACCCGGAAGGTCCGCTCCGAGAAGAGCAGACCGTCGATCTTCTGGCTGCTGGCCGCGTTGGTCGTTCCGGCGATGAACGTGGCGGCCCGCTATAAGATCACCGACGGCCACAAGTTCCCCCGGCAGGGCGCGTTCGTCTTCTCGCCCAACCACTACAGCGAGATCGACCCGATCGTCATGGGCATGGTGAGCTGGAAGCTCGGCCGCCTGCCGCGCTTCCTGGCCAAGGCGTCGCTGTTCAAGCTTCCCGTTGCCGGCTGGCTCCTGACGAAGTCGGGCCAGATCCCCGTGCAGCGCGGCGGATCGGTGCGCGGCAGCGAACCCGTCAAGGCGGCCAGACGCCTCGTCGAACGCGGCCAGATGGTGGTGGTCTACCCGGAAGGGTCGCTCACCCGTGACCCGGAACTGTGGCCGATGCGCGGCAAGAGCGGCGCCGTGCGCATCGCGCTCGAGCAGGGCATCCCCATCGTCCCCGCAGCGCACTGGGGTACCCAACAGCTCATGGAGCGCTACTCCAACAAGCTGCACCTGTTCCCGCGCAAGACCATCCTCGTGAAAATCGGCGACCCGCTCGACCTGGCCGAATTCCGCGGCCGCAACCTCGACACGGCAACGCTGAACGAAGCGACCGCCGTGGTGATGGATGCCATCACCGCCCTGCTCGAGGACCTCCGCCAGGAGAAGGCGCCGGTCAAGCGCTGGAACCCGTCCGAGCACGACCAGAAAGAGACCGGCCGCTTTGAAGCCTAGAGTCCAGCCAGGAACCCGGGTAGCCGTTCTCGGCGCGGGAAGCTGGGGCACCACCTTTGCCAAGATCCTCACCGACGGCGGCGCAGACGTCGTTCTCTGGGCCCGCCGCCCTGAGCTGGCGCGCGAGATCACCGAAGGCCGTCGCAACAGCGACTACCTGCCGGGTATCAACCTGCCGGTCGGGCTGCGCGCCACCTCCAGGCTCGACCTGGCACTGGCCGGAGCCGAACACGTCTTCGTCTCGGTGCCGAGCCAGTCGCTGCGTGAGAACCTCATCCAGGCCGAACCGTTCCTGGCGCCCACCGCCACCATCGTGTCGCTCATGAAGGGTGTCGAGCGTGCGTCCGGTCTGCGGATGAGCGAGATCATCGAGCAGGTCCTGCCCATCGACCCGGCCCGCATCGCGGCCATCTCCGGACCGAACCTGGCCCTGGAGATCGCCAAGGAGCAGCCCACCGCCGCCGTGGTCTCCTCGTCCAGCCTCGAGACGGCCCACGCCGTGGCCCTGCTGGCCACCACGAAGTACTTCCGCTCCTACGTCAACACGGATGTCATCGGCACCGAGTTCGGCGGCGTGCTCAAGAACCTCATCGCCGTGGCGATCGGCATCGTCGACGGCGTCGGCTACGGCGAGAACACCAAGGCGTCGATCATCACCCGCGGGCTCGTGGAGATGACCGACTTCGCGGTGGCGTACGGCGCGCAGCCCGAGACCCTCGCGGGTCTGGCCGGCCTCGGCGACCTCATCGCCACGTGCCAGTCGCCGCTCTCCCGCAACAACACCGCTGGGCGGCTGCTGGGCCAGGGCTACAGCTACAACGACGTCATCGCCCAGATGCAACAGACCACTGAAGGGCTCGCCTCGGTCAGCCCGATCCTCGAACTCGCCCGGGCCAAGGGCGTCGACATGCCCATCGTCGAACAGGTGCGCCAGGTGCTGGCCGGTACGCTGAAGCCGCGGGATATTGCGCCGCACCTCACGACGGACTCCGGCGCACCGCAGGGTGAAAGGACCATTGATGACGGACAAACTCACGGTAGCGCTGCTGTTTGGGGGGCGGTCAAGCGAACATTCGATCAGCTGCGCCACAGCGGGCGGAGTGCTGGCCGCAATTGACCGTGACCGCTACACCGTCATCCCGGTGGGCATCACACGTGACGGCGCCTTCGTTCTCGAAGACGACGACCCGGAGAAATTCGCGCTGACCGCATCGGCCCTGCCCGAGGTGACCGACAACGGCACCAGGGTGCTCTGGCCCGACAGCGCCGGCAACCGGGAACTCAGCATCGTGGACGCCTCGGGGCGCCGCAGCCTCGGCACCGTCGACCTGGTCTTCCCGATCCTGCACGGCCCGTACGGCGAGGACGGCACTGTGCAGGGCATGCTCGAGCTCGTCGACCTGCCGTTCGTCGGCTCCGGGGTGCTCGCCTCGGCGCTCGGGATGGACAAGCACTACACCAAGACCGTGCTTCAGCACGCGTCGCTGGCCGTTGCGCCGTGGCGCACCATCACCGCCGACGACTGGGCCGAAGCGCCCGGCATGGCCTATGCGGCACTCGAGGAACTGGGCCTGCCCGCCTTCGTGAAGCCCGCCAGGGCCGGCTCGAGTGTGGGCGTGAGCCGGGTATCCAGCCCCGACCAGCTGGCCGAGGCCATGGCCGTGGCGCTGGCCGAAGACGACAAGGTGCTCATCGAGGTGGGCCTGGTGGGCCGCGAACTCGAGGTCGCCGTGCTGCAGGGCCGTCCCGGCGAGCCTACCCACGCCTCGGTCGCCGGAGAAGTCGTGGTCACCGGTCGCGACTTCTACGACTTCGCCGCCAAGTACCTGGATGCCGCCGGTATCGACCTGGTCTGCCCCGCGGTGCTGCCCGCCGATGACCTGGCCGAGATGCAGCGCATCGCCGTGCGGGCCTTCGAGGCCATCGACGCCGACGGCCTCGCCCGGGTGGACTTCTTCCTCACCGAGCAGGGCTGGGTGATCAACGAGATCAACACCATGCCCGGCTTCACGCCGATCTCGATGTTCCCCAGCTGTTGGCTGGCCAGCGGCTACACCTACCCGCAGCTGATCGACGAGCTCATCGAGGTGGCCCTGGCCCGGTCGGCGCGTCGCCGTCGCCCCGAGGCGGTCGCCGCGACAGCCGAGTAGGCACCGGCGCCGCCCGAGCGGGCGGCGCCGGTCCCGCCGGTCTAGGGGTCGTTAGTGCGCGGCGCCCAGTTCCACGAGCAACACGCCACCCATGATGAGCGCCATCCCTGCGGCCATCAGCCAGGTGAGCGGCTCACCGAAGAGCACCTTGCTGGCCAGAGCCGTCAGGGCCACGCCGACAGCGGCCCACACCCCGTACGCCACGCCGAGGGGCAGACCCGCACCGAGGGCCAGCGAGAGCAGCGAGAACGCCGCGAGGTAGCCGAGAGCCACGACCAGGTACCAGGCGCGCCGGCCGTGCACGGCCGCCCGCAGGGAGAGCGTGGCCGTGACCTCGGTGAGGATCGCGCCGGCCAGGAACAGCCAGCCCATCATGGGGCCGCCTCGGGAGGCACCGGCGGGTGACCGGCCCGGGGCCCTCTCGCTGCCGCACGTCGCACGGCCTGCTGCGAGCCGAGCTCCACGCACAGGACGCCGCCGATGATCAGCGCCATCCCGGCCAGCATCAGGGGCGTGAGTGCCTCACCGAAGATCACGGCCGCCAGCAAGGCGGTCGCGGCAACGCCCACGGCGCCCCAGATGCCGTAGGCCACCCCGAGCGGGAAGCCCCGGCGCAGCACGGCAGCCAGCAGCGCGAAGGAGCAGGCGTAGCCGGCGACGACGAGCACGTACCAGACGGGCTGGTCGAGAGCGCCCTTGAGTGACAGCGACGCTGCGACCTCGCTCGCGATCGCTCCGGCCAGGAGCAGCCAGGTCGTCACGGTCAGGGAGCGTTGCCGGGCAGGGTCACGTCGTCGGCTCCCACGCACTGCGTGGTCGCGGGCACGTTTGCGATGGCGGAGGCGAGATCCACCAGGGTGGTCGAGCCGCTCACCAGCTCGGAGTCGATGTAGACCTCGGTGGCCGGGTCGCGCCCGTAGGTCGTGTAACGGTAGCGGGGCTTGTCCGAATCGTCCTCGATCCAGTCGACGCCGTTGATGCTCACGCAGGGCAGTGTCGTGGGGCCGGGCACGTCGACACCGCAGGTGAGCAACACGGCCGTCGGGTCGCCCCAGGCACCCGTGGCCTGGGCGTTGGTCTCACGCTCTGGCTGGTCGGCCACGGTGGTCGGCAGCCGCACGATGATGTCGGCGCAGGCCGGATTCACGGCATCCGCTGCGGGCTGCATGGGGACCGCGGCAGAACAGCCGGTCAGCAGGATCGCGCCGAGCGCGACAACCCCGGCGCACGCCGTGCGCAGGCGGATGCGCCGGGGGCGGCCGGCGGCACCGCCGTGCGTCAGAGGCCGGGCCGGGCCGGGTGCCGGATGCGGTGCCGGGAACAGGGTCGTGAACGGGGGAGTCATCGCATTCAGGTTACCGTTTGAAGTATGACGAATGCCGCAGCCGTGCCCTCCTGGGCGACGGAGGACACCCTGGCCGACCTGAGCGAGGGCGAGGTTCTCGCGCGCATCTTCCCCCGGCTGCCGCAGGCGGACACCGAGCTGCTCGGCCCCGGCGACGACGCCGCGGTGCTCAGCGCCGCGGACGGCCGGTTCGTGGTGACCTGCGACATGATGATCCAGGGACCCGACTTCCGGCTGGCCTGGTCCACCCCGCACGACCTGGGCTGGAAGGCCGCCGCGACCAACCTCTCCGATATCGCCGCAATGGGAGCCCGGCCGACCGCGCTCGTCGTGGCGATCGCTGCCCCGCCGTCCACGCCTATCTCGGTGATCCTCGGCATCGCCGACGGACTCCGCGACGGCTGCGAGGCTCTCGCGCCGGGCTGCGGTGTCGTCGGAGGCGACCTCTCGGCCGCTGACGCGCTCACCCTGTCGATCACGGCGTTCGGCGACCTCGAGGGGCGGCCGCCGGTGCTGCGCTCGGGGGCCAGGCCCGGCGACGTCGTGGCGCACGCCGGGCGACTCGGCGACGCCGGCATCGGCCTTGGACTGCTGTTCCGCTTCGGCGTCGACGAGCACGGCGTGCCGAGCCGGGAGCAGGCCGATCTGCTCAAGGACCGGCACGGCGCCCTCGTCGCCGCCCAACTCGCTCCGGTTCCCCCGATCAACCTGGGGCCCGTCGCGGCCGCGGCCGGGGCGACAGCGATGCTCGACGTCTCCGACGGCCTGGCGATCGATGCGGGCCGGCTGGCGCGCGCCAGCGGTGTGGGCATCGACTTCGACTCCGCTGCACTCGGCGACAACCGGGAACTGGCGTTGGGCGGCGGCGAGGACCACGGCCTGCTCGCAACCTTCCCGCCGCACCGCCGGCTGCCCGACGGTTTCCGGCGCCTCGGCGCGGTGACCGGAGAGGCGGGCACGGTGCTCGTCGACGGCCAACCGCACACGCAGGGCGGCTGGGATCCCTACCGGGGATGGGACGGCCAGGCAGGCTAGACCGGCGCCAGACGCGGCTCGACCACCTTAGAATCACGCCTGGGCGGCAGGTCTGACCAGGCTGCGGGCGATCTCACGACCCCAGGCTTCGATCTGCGGCCAGTCGCGGAAGTCCCCGGCCGGGATCTTCTCCGCCGCTCCCGGGAACCGGCGAATGGTGCGGTGGGCCAGGCTCAGGGAGTCCGGGTCGATCGCACCGAAGAAGACCCGGTGGCCCACCGGGCGCACGGTGCTGCCGAAGTCGGCGATCTCCGCCGGAACCGTGTCGGCCAGGATGTCGGTGGCCTCGGCATCCGTCGCCGGAGTGCCCAGCGGGCCGCTGCTGAACAGCCAGACCGGATGCTCGAGCAGGGTGGGCTGGTAGCGGCGCACGAACGTTGTGGCGTCCCGGAGCCAGTGGCCCATGTACACGGCGCTGCCGATCACGAAGGCGTCGACACCGGCGACGTCCTCGGCGTGCGGGGGCTCAGCGGCGTCGTAGACCCGTACCGTGAGCCCCGCGGCCCGCAGTTCGGCGGCGATCCGCTCGGCGATCCCTCTGGTGGCGCCGTAATGGCTGGCACAGACCACGGCTACGCGCACGGGCTCGACCTTTCGGATGCGGCGGACCAAGCTGTCCACACACCACACGTTAGGCCTAAAAACGGTTGCTGACCAGCCCTCTTTGGGGGCTGGTCAGGCGGGCACCGCGACGTCGGCGTACCAGAGGGTGGTGTCACCGTAGTCCTTGCGACGTACGAGTTCGAGGCCTGGTCCCCAGACGGGTTCGGGGGAGCGCGAGGACCGCTCCACCACGACGAGGGCGTCGGGATCCAGCAACGGCACCAGCGCCGCGAGGTTGGCCGCCAGTTCGGTGTCGGGGAGGTCGTACGGCGGGTCGAGGAAGACCAGGTCGAAGCCGTCCGGCGTGCCGGCCAGGAACGACTGGACGGCCTGGCTCGACACCGAGATGGTCAACCCGGAGTTCTTCGGGGCGGCTTTCTGCACAGCCTGAGCGTTCTTGCGGCAGGTCTGGCTGGCCGCGAACCCGTTCTCGACCAGAGTCACCACCCGGGCGCCGCGGCTCGCGGCCTCGAGGCCGAGGGCGCCGGAGCCGGCATACAGATCGAGAACCCGGTAGTCGCGCACCGCGTCGCGCGCCTCGAGCGCGGAGAAGAGCGCCTCCCGCACCTGGTCGCTGGTGGGACGGGTGCCCTTGGCCGGCACGGTGAGGGTGAGGGAGCCGGCGAACCCGGCGATGATTCGCGTCATTTGTCTTCGAGCCTAGCCGCCGGGCGCTGTCCACATCCTTCGGCATCGACGGCGGGTGTCGGTGGCGACCTTTAGCATCGAAGTATGACCGGTCCGGATGCCGCCGCCACCCCGCACGGGGAGCCCGCCGCCGACGGCGCCGGCGCCCTCACCCTCGACTCCGGCCTGCGCGGAGCACTCGGCGCCGGCCCAGCGACGGCGTTGGCCAAGGCCTTCGGCATGACCACGGTCGGCGACCTGCTCAGCCACTACCCGCGCCGCTACGCCAGGCGAGGCGAGCTCACCACCCTGGCGGAGCTGCCGCTCGACGAGGCCGTCACCGTGCTCGCCGAGGTGCTCTCGGTCAGTGTTCAGGACCACGGCCGGGCGCAGCCGGGCAAGAAGGCGGTGCACCGCACGAAGGTCGTCATCTCGGACGGGCGCGGCATGCTCACCCTCACCTTCTTCAACCAACCCTGGCTGATCAAGACCCTGCGCCCTGGGATGCGGGCCATGTTCTCCGGCAAGGTCACGGTCTTCAACAAGACCCGGCAGCTGGCCCACCCCGCCTACGAAATCGTGCCGGGCAGCGACGACCCGCTGGACGCCACGATCACGCCCGCCGAGGCCATCGAGGCCCGCCTCTGGGCGGACCGGCCTATCCCGATCTACGCGGCCACCGCGGCCGTGACCAGCTGGACCATCGCGAAACAGATCGTGAAGGTGATCGAGCAGCTCGGCCCCATCGACGACCCGATCCCCGAGCGGCTGCGCCGTGAGCGCGGCCTGCTGGACCACCGGGACGCGCTCGTGCGCATCCACCGGCCGATCTCCGACGAAGAATGGAACGAGGCCAGGGACACGCTGCGCTTCACCGAGGCTTTCGTGTTGCAGTGCGTGCTCGTGCAGCAGCACACCGAACACCGCGCCCGGCGCACCCGCGCGCGGCTTCCCGTTCCCGGCGGGTTCCTCGAACGGTTCGACGCGTCCCTGCCGTTCTCCCTCACGGTGGACCAGGAACTCACGGGCGCCGAGATCCAGCGCGACCTGGGACTGACCGCGCCCATGAACCGGCTCGTGCAGGGGGAGGTCGGATCGGGCAAGACCGTCGTGGCCCTCCGCGCCATGCTCGCTGTGGCCGACTCGGGCGGGCAGTCCGCGTTGCTCGCACCGACCGAGGTGCTCGCCGGGCAGCACCTGCGATCGATGGCGCGCATCCTGGGCCCCGACCTCACGGCCGAGCTGATGCCGACCCTGCTCACCGGCCAGCTGCCCGTGGCCGAGCGACGCAAGGCACTGCTGCGCACGGTGTCGGGCCAGGCGCGCATCGTGATCGGCACGCATGCCCTGCTCAGCGACACCGTCGGATTCTTCGACCTCGGCCTGGTGGTCATCGACGAACAACACCGCTTCGGCGTCGACCAGCGTGAGGCTCTCCGGCTCAAGGCCGAACTGCCGCCGCACGTGCTGGTGCTCACCGCCACACCCATTCCCCGCACCATCGCCATGACGGTGTTCGGCGACCTCGACGTGAGCACCATCGCCATGCTGCCGGCCGGGCGCCCGGGCATCGAGACCTTCGTGGTGCCGCTCGACGAGAAGCCGGCCTGGGTACTGCGCGTCTGGCAGCGCATGGCCGAGGAACTGGCCCTCGGCCGGCAGTGCTTCGTGGTGTGCCCGGCCATCGCCCCGAAGAAGCTGGAGCAGGGCGAGGAGATCGACTTCGACGCCACCCCGATGACCACGGTCGAGGAACTGCTCGCGGACCTGAGGCGGCATCCGCTGCTCGCCGCCGCCCGCATCGAGCCGCTGCACGGCGCCATGACCGCGGACGAGAAGGATCACACCATGCGGGCGTTCGCGGCGGGGGATATCCAGGTCCTCGTCGCCACGACGGTCATCGAGGTCGGCGTCGACGTGCCCAACGCCTCGGCCATGGTCGTGATGGATGCGCACCGCTTCGGCGTGTCCCAGCTGCACCAGCTGCGCGGACGGGTGGGCCGCGGGGGAGTGCCGGGTCTCTGCCTGCTCGTGACGGCGGCACCGATCGGCAGCCCTGCCCGGGAGCGCATCGAAGCTGTCGCGAAGACCCTGGACGGCTTCGAACTGGCCCAGGTCGACCTCGAGCAGCGCCAGGAGGGCGATGTGCTCGGCCGGTTCCAGTCCGGCGGGCAGTCGTCGCTGCGGCTGCTGCGGGTCGCCACCGACGGGGACATCATCGCGGCCGCCCGTACCGCGGCCCGAGAGCTCATCGGTGGGGACCCGGAGATCCGCACCATTCCTGCGCTGCGGGCGGCCGTGCGCCGCCGGCTCGACGACTCCGAGCGCGCCTCCCTGTCCAAGGGGTGAGGCTGAGCCGCAGCCTCCGCCAGCCTGACAAAGGCCTTGACGTCCGGCCAATCCGGCCGCCCCGGGCAGCGGCTGGTGCGTGCTGGCGCTAGGGTGAACCGTATGCGCAGGATCGCCGTCGTACCTGGTTCGTTCGACCCCGTCACACTGGGGCATCTCGACGTGATCCAACGGGCGGCCGGGCTGTTCGACGAGCTCCACGTGCTCGTGGTGCACAACCCGGGGAAGTCCGCGCTGTTGCCCATCACCCAGCGGGTCTCGCTCATCGAACGGGCCATCGCCGAGGCGGGGGTGCCCGGCAACGTCATCGTCAGCTCGTGGAGCATGGGGCTGCTCGTGGACTACTGCGTCGACGTGGGCGCCAGCGTGCTCGTCAAGGGCATCCGTTCGCAGATCGACGTGGCGTACGAGACTCCCATGGCGATCGTGAACCGCAATCTCGCCGGGGTCGAGACCATCTTCATGCTGCCCGACCCCGCGCACGCCCACGTGTCCAGCTCCCTGGTGCGCCAGGTCGCCGCGCTCGGCGGCGACATCGCCCCGTACGTGCCGCCCGCCGTCGCCGCCTTCCTGAATCGGCCGCTGGCATGAGCGCCTTCCCCGGTCGTCTGGCCTCCGATGCGCCCCCGGCGGCGCACGCGGCCGTCGATGTGGCCGGGCGCGACCGGGCCGGGCCGCACGGCCTCGCCGCCGAGGCAGCCGAGACCGTGGTGGAGCTGGCCGACGTGCAGCACGCCGCCGTGGCCATCATGCGCAACGTCGAATCGGTCATCGACGGCAAGCACTCGGCCGTGCAGATCGCCCTCACTGTGCTCCTGGCCGAGGGGCACCTGCTCATCGAGGACGTGCCGGGCGTGGGCAAGACCATGCTGGCCAAGGCCCTCGCCACCTCGGTGGATTGCACGGTCAGCCGCATCCAGTTCACCCCCGACCTGCTGCCCTCCGACGTCACGGGCGTCTCCGTCTACAACCAGGCCGAACGCCGGTTCGAGTTCAAGCCCGGCGCCATCTTCGCGAACCTGGTGATCGGCGATGAGATCAACCGCGCCAGCCCCAAGACCCAGTCGGCCCTGCTCGAGTGCATGGAGGAGCGGCAGGTGACCGTGGACGGGCACAGCTATCGGCTGGCCCGCCCCTTCACCGTCGTGGCCACCCAGAACCCGATCGAGATGGAGGGCACGTACGCGCTGCCCGAGGCACAGCGCGACCGCTTCATGGCACGCATCTCGATGGGATACCCCGACCCGGCGTCCGAGCTGGCCATGCTCGACTCCCGCGACACGAGCAGCCCGCTCTCCCGGATCTCCGCCGTGGTCACCGAGGCGCAACTGCGCGGCATGATGACCGCTGCCCGCGGCGTGTTCGCCTCAGCCGCCGTGAAGGAATATGCGGTCGCCGTGGTGCGGGCCACCCGGGACGACCGCGACCTCCGGCTGGGCGCGAGTCCCCGGGCCACCCTCCAACTGATCCGGGCGGCCAAGGCCCAGGCCGCGCTGCACGGCAGGGAATACGTGCTGCCGGACGACATCGACTCGCTGGCCGTTGCCGTCCTCGGCCACCGGCTGGTGCCCACGTCCCGGGCGCTGGGGCACCGGTCGCAGGACAGCGCCCTCCTCATCGAAGAGACGGTCAGGCGGATCCTCGCGGCCACTCCGGTGCCGACCGGGTCCTCGGGCCGGCCCTAGCGGCGGTCGGGCGGCGGGATCGAGCGTCATGAGCGGATCGCAGGCAGTCAGGATGCGCCCTGGACAAGTCCCGGCCGGGCGCCGGGCCGTCCGCCGGCAGGTGCGCCCGACCCTGCGCGGGGCCCTGTTCCTGGCCGTCGGGGTTGCTGTGTTCATCACCGCCTGGGCCTACGACATCCGGGACCTCCTGTTCCTGGGCTCGGTGCTGCTCCTCGTGCCGCTCCTCTCGCTCGGGTACGTCCTCGTGCACCCGCTGCGGGTGGCCGTGGCCCGCACCTTCCGGCCGGGAACGGTCTCGGCCGGGCTGCCGGTGACCGTGGCCGTTCAGGTGCGCAACCTGGCCTCGGTGTCATTGCCCGGCCTCCGCTGGCGGGATGTGGCGGCGGGCGGCATCACCGTTCCCGCCGTGCAACCGCTGCCCGTGCTGGGCCCGGCCCGCCGGGGCCGCGGACCCGGCAGCGACACCGCGAGCGTGAGCTACCAGGTCCGTCCGCTCCGTCGCGGGGTCTACGCGGTGGGCCCCCTCATGCTCGGTCGCGCCGACCCCTTCGGCCTCGCCTACAGCGAGTGGCCGGCCGGGGCACCGCACGACCTCACGGTCACGCCCACCGTCTCGCCGCTGCCCGGCAGCGGCGTGTCCATCACCCGGGGCGAGGGCTCCCGTCACGAACGCCTCCGGCACCTCAACAACGACTCCGACGAACTCATCGCCAGGGAATACCGGCCGGGCGACCCGATGCGCCGGGTCAACTGGCCCGCCACCGCACGGCACGGCGAGATCATGATCCGGCAGGAAGAACAGCGCAGCCACCCGGAGGCCCGGGTGGTACTGGACACCGGCCGGGGCGGCCGGGCAGAGGGCCGGGAACACGATGCCGAGTTCGAGCGGGCCGTCGAGTTGACGGCGTCGATCGCGGTGCACCTCATCGACGCCGGATTCCGGTTGGATGTCGTGGAGCTCGGCCCGAGCCAGCTCGCCCCCGGCCGGTCTCGGGCGGCCGGCACCCTGGTGCCTCTGGACCCGGACGCCGGGCGGCGCGGAGGCCTGCACGGCGACGACCCGGTCTCGTTCACCGGCCCGGAGGGAGCCCTGGCCTTGGTCGACGCGCTGGCGCAGATCGCCCCGCAGGACCACGTCCCGCACCCCGACGGTGAGAACGGCCCGGGCGACGCCCGCCGGAACGCTGCGGCGTTCGGGCGGCAGATTCCGACCTTCGCCGTGCTCATCGACCTCGACGACCTGGATGCGGCGGCCCTGGCCGCCCTGCGGGGCCTGTGCCAGCCGGCCGTCGCCTTCGTCTTCGACACCCTGCGCGGCACCGTCCTCGAGCGGCTGGCCGAGGCCGGCTGGCAGTGCGTGGCGGTGACGGCCGCCACGCCCGTCGATGCGGCCTGGGCGCGGGTCGGCCAGGACCGGGCGGAGGTCCGATGACCGCGCCGGGTCGCACCCTGCCGCCCCCGGGCATCCGCCCGGGCGGACCGCCCCGGGCTGCGCCGTCAGCCAACGCGCGACGGCCGGCCCGCCGCCGGGTGCCGCCGTTGCGGTGGCCGCTCTCCGCTGCGCTCCTTGTGCTGCTCCTCGCCGGGTGCACCGCCCTGGGCGCCGTCCTGGCCGGGTCCGGCTGGTGGTGGGTGCTCCTGGTCATCGCGGCGGCGGTCCTGTCCGCCGCCGCCGGGTTCCGGCGCGCCCGGGTGCCGGCCGCTCTCGTGCCGATACTCTCGGCGGGCGCTCTGGTCGTCCTGCTCACGCTGGTCTTCGGCGGGGGAACCGGCGTGCTGTGGCTGATTCCCACCGGCGACACGTTCGCACGATTCACCGACCTAGCCACGTCCGGCGTGCGGTCGATCCAGACGCAGGGCACCCCGGCGCAGGTGCTGGACGGCATCCTGTTCCTCCTGGCCTGCGGGGTGGGCCTGCTGGCGATCCTGATGGATGTGCTGGCGATCGGGCTGCGCTGGCCCGCACTGGCGGGCATCCCCCCGCTCGTTCCCCTGGCCGTGCCCGGCTTCGTGATCGACACCGGCGCCGAGTGGGGCAGCCTCGTCGCCACCGCCGTGGTTTACCTGCTGATGCTGCGCGTGGACGCCCGGCTGCGCGGCATGGAGGCGATCCGGCAGGGCGGTTCGCTCGGCTGGAGTGCGACGTCACCTCCGGGCGCGGTCCGCGGCGCCCTCGCCATCGGCGCCATCGGTATAGCCGGCGCTCTCGTCATCGGCCTCACCGCCCCGATCGTCTCCGGCGTCACCGGCGGCTCCCGGCCGAACAGCGCCCTCTTCGGCGGGGGAGTGAGCCCGATGATCAATCTCGGCCAGGACCTGCGGCGCCCCGCGCCCACGCCCGCCCTGCACTACCGCACGACGGCCAGCGAACAGCCGTACCTGGCGCTGCTCACCCTCGACGACATCAAAGGGACTACCTGGCTGCCCCGGCCCGTGGAGATCGACCCCGAGAAGACCGTGGAGGCGATCGACGATCCGCCCGGCCTGTCCGAGGCCGTCACGCGCACCTCCGCCACCACCACCATCGCCATCGACGGCGTGAGGACCGACCTGTTGCCTGTGCCGGTGCCTGCCACCTCGGTCGACGGGCTCACCGGGGAGTGGTTCTGGAACAACGGCACCCGGGCCATCACCAGCCCGGACAGCTCCACGAGCGGTCAGCGCTACACGGTGACCTCCCTGGAGGTGCAGCCCACCCGTGAGCAGCTGCGCCAGGCCGGCGGACGGTATCCGGCGGGGATCGAGTCGAGCCTGGCCCTGCCGGAGGACACGCCGGGAATCATCGCGGAGACCGCGGGCACAGTCACGGCGGGCGCCGAATCGAACTACGACGCCGCGGTGGCCCTGCAGGACTACCTGCGCGGCAACGACTTCAGCTACGACACCGAGGCTCCCGTCGAAGACGGCTATGACGGTGGGGGCGGGGCGGTCATCGCGACCTTCCTCGAGGTGAAGCGGGGCTACTGCGTGCACTTCTCCTCGGCCATGGCCCTGATGGCTCGCAGCCTCGGCATCCCCGCCCGGATCTCCCTGGGGTACCTGCCCGGCACCCGCACCACCACGGTGGTCGGCGGGCTCAACCGGTACAACGTCGACTCAGACGACCTGCACGCGTGGCCCGAGCTGTACTTCACCGGGGTCGGCTGGGTGCCCTTCGAGCCCACGCCGGGCCGGGGGAGCGTTCCCGATTACGCGCTGCCGGAGAGCTCCGCGGTGGCGGGCGCTCCGGAAAGCGGTGGTGCCGCGCCCGTCGCCCCGCGCCCCAACGACAACCCCGGCATCACGGGCGGCCCCAGCGGCACGGTCACCGCGGCCGAAGACGACCTGCCCGGCATCTTGGCCCGGGTGGGCCTGCTCGTGGCCGCGGCCCTCGTGCTGCTGGCGGTGCCCGGCACGCTACGCGCCGTGCGTCGCCGTCACCGGCGCCGTCTGCTGGCCGCCGACCGGGCCGGCGCCGTCCTCGCCTGGCGGGAGTTGACCGACACAGCCCTCGACCACGGTGTTTCCGTGTACGACACCCTCACCGCACGCGAGCTGGCCGCGGCCATCCGCGACCGCACGGGGGTCGGCGACACGCCGCAGGTGCGCGACGCGCTCGAACGGATGCTCGTCGCCGTCGAGCGCGCCCACTACGCCCGGCAGGCGTCAACGGCCGCCGGGGGCGCCGAACTGCTGGACGACCTGGACGCGGTCATTCGGGCGGTTCGGCAGGGAGGCAGCGCTGCCGAGCGCGTGCGGGCCACCGTCGCCCCGGCGTCCCTGGGCTCGCCCGCCCTGCGCCGCATGGGACTGGCGCGGGATACCGCGGCCGGTCCCGACGAGGGGGCGAACCAGCGCACCCCGACGGGCGCGTAGAATTTTCCCTTGTGAACAAGTTCAAGAAGACCCCGTACAAGGTTGACGTACGTGACATCATCAACCGCCCGGGAACGCTCTACGAGCGCGACATCGACATCCTTGTGCCCAACGACCTCGGCGAAGCGCTCGTGGCCGTCAAGGCCGGCTCCACCCTGCAGGCCGAGCTGCGCCTCGAATGCATCCACGAAGGCATCCTGGTGACCGCCGATGTGACCGGAAAAGCCGCCGGAGAGTGCGGAAGATGCCTGATTGACATCGAATTGCCTGTCCGAGTTCATTTTGTCGAGCTTTTCGCGTACGATCTAGACGAAGCTTATGAGTGTGCGGTTCAAGATGACCACGTGGATCTTGAACCACTAATCAGGGATGCAGTGGTGTTGTCACTGCCGTTCCAGCCGGTTTGCCGGCGGGATTGCCCAGGTCTCGACCCAGAGACCGGGGAACGGCGTGCCACTTCCCCTGAACTTGAACCGAGTGACGTGCAGGATCCCCGCTGGTCCGCACTATTGGAATTCCAAGCTTCCGAAAGCATCAGCACGGATGA
>Ga0247808_10000233_pt1 | contig 31145 bp, 31 predicted proteins | sample UWRJL089202R1_FD_179914 | JGI IMG/M metagenome (GOLD analysis project Ga0247808, IMG submission 179914) | Plant litter microbial communities from Arlington Agricultural Research Station in Wisconsin, United States - UWRJ-L089-202R-1 | ecosystem: Environmental > Terrestrial > Plant litter >... | reverse complement strand
CGACCTTCGCGGCCCGAAGATCGTCATCCAGAAGTTCAAGAACAAGACCGGTTACAAGAAGCGTCAGGGGCACCGTCAGGAGCTCACTCGCGTTCAGGTCACCGGCATCGCCTAAGGCCTGAGGAGAAGAACAAATGGCACACAAAAAAGGCGCGAGTTCCACTCGCAACGGTCGTGACTCCAACGCACAGCGCCTCGGCGTGAAGCGCTTCGGCGGTCAGGTTGTCGGCGCGGGCGAGATCATCGTCCGTCAGCGTGGCACCCACTTCCACCCCGGCGTCAACGTCGGCCGTGGCGGCGACGACACCCTCTTCGCCCTCGAAGCCGGCTCGGTCGAGTTCGGTGCAAAGGGTGGCCGCAAGGTCGTCAACATCGTGGTAGCTGCCGCTTAGGCATCCACACAGCTTTTCAGCATGAGGGCGGGCTTCGGCTCGTCCTCATGTTTGTTTTTATCGCCACCTGAAAGGGGCATTCCCATGGCCACGTTCGTTGACCAAGTCACGCTGCATCTGCGAGCGGGCAACGGAGGAAACGGTTGTGTCTCGGTCAAACGCGAGAAGTTCAAGCCTCTCGCCGGCCCCGATGGCGGAAACGGCGGCAACGGTGGTGACATCGTCCTCGTGGCCGACCCGCAGGTCACCACCCTCCTGTCCTTCCACCGGTCCCCGCACCGCAGCTCCGCCAACGGCGGACCCGGCATGGGCGACCACCGCAACGGCTACAGCAGCGACATCATCGAGCTGCCGGTGCCGCTGGGCACCGTGGTCAAGGACGCCGAGGGCAACGAACTCGCCGACATGACGGAGCCCGGCTACCGCATCGTCGTCGCGCCCGGCGGACAGGGCGGGCTCGGCAACGCCGCCCTCGCCTCGACCAAGCGCAAGGCCCCCGGTTTCGCCTTGCTCGGCACCTACGGCTATGAGGGGGACGTCTACCTCGAGCTGAAGACCGTGGCGGATGTGGCCCTGGTCGGCTACCCGTCGGCGGGAAAGTCCAGCCTCATCGCGGCGATCTCCGCCGCGCGGCCCAAGATCGCCGACTACCCTTTCACGACCCTGCAGCCCAACCTCGGTGTCGTCGATGCCGGTGAGGTGCGCTACACCGTCGCCGACGTTCCGGGACTGATCGAGGGCGCCAGCGAGGGCAAGGGCCTTGGTCTCGAGTTCCTGCGCCACGTGGAGCGTTGCACCGCACTGCTGCACGTGCTCGACTGCGCCACGCTCGACCCCGGTCGCGACCCGATCAGCGACCTCGACATCATCCTCGGCGAGCTTGCCGCGTACCCGGTCCCCGAGGGCCAGACGCCGCTGCTCGAACGCCCGCAGCTGATCGCCCTGAACAAGATCGACGTCCCAGAGGGCCGGGAGCTCGCCGCCTTCGTCAAGGCCGAGTTGGAGGAGCGCGGCTACCGCGTCTTCGAGATCTCCACGGTCAGCCACGAGGGACTGCGCCAGCTCAACTTCGCCCTGGCCGAGACCGTTGAAGCCGGCCGTCTCAGCAGTGCAGAGGCCGCCGCGCTCAAGCCCCGCATCGTCATCCGGCCCAAGGCCGTCGACGACAGCGGCTTCATCGTGCGCGTCGAAGGCGGATCGTTCGGCAACATCTTCCGCATCCTCGGCGCCAAGCCTGAGCGCTGGGTACAGCAGACGGACTTCAAGAACGACGAAGCCGTCGGCTTCCTCGCCGACCGCCTGGCGAAGCTCGGCACCGAGGACGAACTGTTCAAGGCCGGTGCCGTGGCCGGCTCGACCGTTGTGATCGGCCCGGGCGACGGGATGATCTTCGACTGGGAGCCCACCCTCACCTCAACCGCCGAGCTGATCACCGCCCCGCGCGGAACCGACAGCCGGATGGACGACTCCAAGCGCCGCACCAGCAACGAACGTCGCGAGGAATACCTCAAGCGCATGGACGCCAAGTCCGCTGCCCGGGCCGAACTCATCCGCGAGCGCGAGGCCGGCATGTGGTCGACCGGTGAAGAAGAGTACAACGCCGGCGAAGGCGTCGTGACCGAGAACAACGCCGCCCGTCGCCGCACCAAGGAGGGCGACTCCGAGTGACCGATGGAGCGGTGAGTGGCGCCACACGGCGCCGCCTGGAGCGTAGCGGCATCGCCACGGCCAGACGCATCGTCGTCAAGGTCGGATCGTCGTCGATCAGCGGCGCCAACGTCGGCCAGATCGCACCCCTCGTCGACGCCCTCGCCACGGCCCACGGGCGCGGCGCCGAGGTGGTCCTGGTCTCCTCCGGCGCCATCGCCACGGGCATGCCCTACCTGCAGCTCGACGAGCGCCCCACCGATCTCGCGACCCAGCAGGCCGCGGCGTCGGTGGGTCAGAACCTCCTCATCTTCCGGTACCAGGACAGCCTCGACCGGTACGACATCATCGCGGGCCAGGTGCTGCTCACGGCCGGAGACCTCGAGAACGCGTCGCCGCGCAGCAATGCCCAGCGCGCCATGGAACGCCTGCTCGGGCTGCGCATCCTGCCCATCGTGAACGAGAACGACACCGTCGCCACCCACGAGATCCGGTTCGGCGACAACGACAGGCTCGCCGCCCTCGTGGCCACCCTGGTGAAGGCCGACCTGCTCGTGCTGCTCAGCGACGTGGATGCCCTGTACACCCGGCCGCCGCACCTGCCCGGTGCCGAGCGCATCGACCATGTGGCCGTGGGCGACACCCTGCCCGGTGTGGAGTTCGGCGCCTCGCTGTCCGGAGTGGGCACTGGAGGCGCCGGCACCAAGGTGTCCGCCGCCCGGATCGCCCAGGATGCCGGAACCGCCGTGCTCGTGACCTCGACGGCGCTCGTCGCCGAGGCGCTCAGGGGAGAGAAGATCGGCACCTGGTTCGAGCCGGCCGAGCCCGGTCTGGGCGGACGCACCGTCGCACACGAGCTGCCCTAAACTAGGGGCATGTCGCAGACCCGCCCCGTCGCCCTGCCGTCCACCGAGGACAAGGCGGGGACCGCGCCAGACGCTGTGCCATCCGAGGCTGTGCCATCCGAGGCTGTGCCGTCCGATGCTGTGCCCGCGGACACGGATGACGGCCTCACCGCTCTGCTCAGCTCCGCACGCCAGGCCTCGCTGTCCCTCGCCTCAGCGCCCACGCAGGTGAAGAATCGCGCCCTGCGCGGCATCGCCCAAGCCCTCCGCGACAACGTCGCCGGTATCGTCGCGGCCAACGCCGCCGACCTGGCCGTCGGGGTCGTGAACGGCCTGAGTGCGGCCCTACTGGACCGGCTGACCTTGGATGAGACCCGCATCCGCTCTCTCGCCGACGCCGTGGCCGAGATCGAATTGCTCACCGACCCTGTCGGCGAGGTGGTGCGCGGCAGCAGCCTGCCCAACGGCGTCAAGATCAGCCAGGTGCGCGTGCCGTTCGGTGTGGTCGGTGTCATCTACGAGGCCCGGCCCAATGTGACCGTCGACATCGCCGCCCTGGCGCTCAAGAGCGGTAACGCAGCGGTGCTCCGCGGCGGATCTGCTGCTGAGAACTCGAACCGGGTTCTGGTGGGGCTGATTCAACGGGCCCTGGTCGAGGCTGGGCTGCCGGGGGAGTCCGTGCAGACCATCGACCCCTACGGACGCGACGGCGCCACCCGCCTCATGCGGGCCCGCGGACTCGTGGATGTCCTGATTCCCCGCGGCAGTGCCGGGCTGATCCAAGCGGTCGTGACCGAATCCACCGTGCCCGTCATCGAAACCGGGGCCGGAGTCGTGCACATCTTCCTCGACGACTCCGCGAATCTCGAGTGGGCCACGGACATCGTGCACAACGCAAAGGTGCAGCGACCCAGCGTCTGCAACGCCGTCGAGACCGTGCTCGTGCACGAGGCCGCAGCGACCCGGCTCCTGCCGACGGTGCTGGGCAGGCTCGCCGAGGCGGGCGTGACCATTCACGGGGATGCTGCGGTGCGCGAGGTGTTCCCGGCCGCGGTGCCGGCTACCGAGGAAGACTGGGCCACCGAGTACATGAGCCTTGACGTGTCCGTGGCGGTGGTCGCCGACCTCGACGAGGCGATCGCACACATTCGGCGCTATTCCACTGGGCACACCGAGTCCATCATCACCAACGACATCGTCAACGCCGAGCGCTTTCTGGGCGAGGTCGACTCCGCGGCCGTGATGGTGAACGCCTCGACACGGTTCACCGACGGCGGCGAGTTCGGCTTCGGCGCCGAGGTCGGCATCTCCACGCAGAAACTGCACGCACGGGGGCCCATGGGCCTGCCCGAACTCACGAGCACCAAATGGATCGTGCGCGGAACCGGCCAGATCCGGTCCTAGGACGTCGTCGACGCACCCCTGGCTCCGCTCCCTGGCCGGGCGGGTCGCCCCGCTAGACTGGTCCCGGTACCGGTGCCGCCCGTCGCGGCTTCCGACTGACACCACGCTTCCCCGAACGGAGATTCCATGTTGTTCCTGACCGCTGTCCTGGCCGAGGTCGAGCACGCCCAACTGCCCGTGCCCACGTGGGTCTACGGCCTGGTGGCCCTCGTGGTCTTCGCGGCGCTCGGTTTCGTCCTGTGGAGCTTCCGCGACGTCGCCAACCGCCACAGCGCCAAGGCCAACGCGTACGCGGCAGCCCACGGTGGCGCGTCCAGCCACGGCGGCCACTAACCGAACCGCCGACAATGACCCGGCACCGCCCCCGCATCGGCGTGATGGGCGGAACCTTCGACCCCATCCACCATGGGCACCTCGTGGCGGCCAGTGAGGTTGCGCAGAGCTTCGATCTCGACGAGGTCATCTTCGTGCCGACCGGGCAGCCGTGGCAGAAGCATGACGTGACCGTGGCCGAGCACCGCTACCTCATGACGGTGATCGCCACGGCATCCAACCCGCGGTTCACGGTGAGCCGGGTAGACATCGACCGCACCGGCCCCACCTTCACCATCGACACGCTGCGGGACTTGCACGCCGAGCGTCCTGACGCCGAGCTCTTCTTCATCACCGGAGCCGACGCCATCACCCAGATCCTGGGCTGGAAGGATGCCTCCGAACTGTGGAAGCTGGCACACTTCGTGGCTGTGAGTCGCCCGGGACATGATCTGAGCATTTCAGGTTTACCTAACCAGGACGTAAGCTTGTTGGAGGTTCCGGCTCTGGCCATTTCGTCCACCGACTGCCGGGAACGCGTGAACCGGGGATTCCCGGTCTGGTATTTGGTCCCCGACGGGGTTGTCCAGTACATCTCAAAGCATCACCTGTATCGGAGTGTGGCATGACGTTGGGTAATAGCCCGCAGCCACTGACGCGACGACAGTTGCGCGAGTTGGCCCGGGAAAACGAACCGGTCTCTGCAGAGGACCGTTCGATCGACGAATCACCCGCGTCCCCCGCAGTTCGCCCCGCCTCCTCGCAGGCGCCGATCGAGCCCGACGAACACCACTCCCGGCACACCGCGCCGCCCGTCGAACGTGCTGAACCCGCCCGCCCTGCTCCGGCTCCATTGCCGATCCCCGAGCCCGCCATGGTGCAGGACACCGGCCGCACTCTGAGCCGCCGCGAACTGCGTGCACTGCAGGCCGCGGCAACGGCGAGCACCGACGGTGCACATGACGGACATGCAGCCGATGAACGTGCAACCGACGACCATTCAACTCACAACGGGACTCCTGACGAACGCCAGCTGGCGCCGGCGGCTGTCCCCGCGAACCGGGACGCCGGCACCGACGCGGCGCCATCTCTGAATCCCGCCCCCGCATCCAGCGGGCTGCACCCGCCCATCGGCCATTGGTCGGTCGACCGGGAAGACGACAGCCACATCGAGACCATCGGCCGTCGCGACGACCAGACCTTCGACGACCTCGTGGGTCGGGGCGTCGGAGCGGGCGGGATCCCGACGACGACCAACGCACTCATCCTGCCGTCGATCCCCAGGCAGGGCCCGGCCGGTCCGATCACCAGCACCGGCGAGATCATGATCACCGGTTCCATCGACCTGCCGCGCAGCCTCGGCGCCACTGGCCAGCACCCCAACCTCTTCGACTCGTCCGAGATGGACCGCATGCTGGACCAGCTCGACGAGGGCGGTCACCACAACGACGTCGCGCCCGTGAGCGCGAGCCGCGCCGTCAGCACCCATACCTCGACCCGCGGCGTCATGACGCCGCCGCGCAAGCGGGGAGCGTCACTGCCGACGGTTCTCGCCATCACCGCGGCGGTGCTCGCCATCGGCGTGCTGTCACTGTTCGTGGTCGGCTACGCCTTCAATATCTACTAGCGACCCATGCTTTCTGGTGACCGACTAGTCTCGTTTCTTCTTATGCCATCCTTTTCACTTTTACTAACTCAGGGATTCAATCGATGACCGCTTCTGCCCACGCTCTCGAGCTCCTCAAGGTGGCTGCCGCCGCCGCCGACTCGAAAGCGGGGGAGGACCTCGTTGCTATCGACGTTTCCAACCCGTTGCCGTTGGCCGACATCTTCCTCATCGTCACCGGACGTTCCGAGCGCAACGTCGTCGCGATCGCCGGCGAGATCGAGGACAAGCTCATCGAGGCCGGCTACAAGCCCCTCCGTCGTGAGGGACGCGCCGAGGGCCGCTGGGTCCTCGTCGACTTCGGCGACCTGGTCGTGCACGTGTTCCACGAAGAAGAGCGGGTCTACTACTCTCTCGAACGCCTCTGGAAGGACTGCCCGGTCATCCCGATCGATCTGCCCAGCGCGCGTGCCCTCGACGAGCCCGTTGTGGAGCCCGCTGTGGCGTCCCCGACCGAATCCGTGGTCGAAATTGACGCCGCGGACTAGCGTTTGGTTCGCGAGCACTCAAAACATGTAGTAACCTAATGAAGTTGTTTCGGAGGAATTCGAAACAAAGTCTGGGTCCGTGGCGCAGCTGGTAGCGCACCTGCATGGCATGCAGGGGGTCAGGGGTTCGAATCCCCTCGGATCCACAAGAAAGTACAGAAACCCCCGGTGACAGTAGTCATCCGGGGGTTTTTTGCGTGCCGGTCCTGGTGTCCTGGGAAAAGTATTTCTGCTTTTTTCCGCACGATTCCGTAGGCCGCTGACAGGCCAAGGCGGAGGCGCGATGGATCGCCGGGACGGGACCGGGAACGGGTAGACGCCAGGCCTAACCGGCCGCAGGCCCACGGCCGATACTGAGCCAGCCGTCCGGGCCTCCGGACGGTCCTTTTCCCGTCGCTCCACCCTCTGCCTCACCCGCCGAACCCGAACCGCCCCCGGAGGCCGCATCCTTCATCGCCTGTAATTGGCGTTCGACATCCGCCCTGGTGGCGCCGGAGGAGAGCTGGCGCTCCAGATCGTCGTCCGGCGGCGCCGTCAGATCGTTCAGCGCTCCGCTGGCGAGCAGCTCGTCGGTGGCAGCGGCCCTGGCCTTCATCTGGGCCACCCGGTCCTTGGCCCTGTCGAGGGTCACCCCGACATCGCTCATCTCTGAGCCGATTCCCGCCGCGGCCTCGTTGGCCCGTGCCTGAGCTTCGGATGCCGCATACGTGGCCTTGATGGTTTCCTTCTCGGTACGGAACGCGGCGACCCGGTCGGCGAGCCGGCGCTCGATGTCCTGCAGGCGCTCCTGCTGTTGCTGTAGCGCCGTGTACTGGTCCCGGAGCGAGGCGACCTGCCCCTCGAGCAGAGAACGGCGCTCAAGGGCCGTGCGGGCGAGGTCCTCGCGCCCCTGGGCGAGGGCCTCCTGCGCCTGGTCACCCAATCGGCGGTGCCGGACGCCCATCTCCTGCCCCTGGAGTTCGAGCCGTTTCTTCGCCGTGGCCACATCGGCCAAACCACGCCGCACCTGCTGGAGCATGACCACCAGTTGCTCGTAGCTGTCGTCGAGGGCTTCCCGAGGGTCCTCCAGGCGGTCGAGGGTGCGGGATGCTTTGCTGCGGAAGATGACGCGGAGCCGGGAGGTGAAGGTCATGAGTGGGTCCCTCGGTCAAGGTGGGTGTCCAGGCGACGAGACGCCGGTTGCGACGGCGGCTGCGCATCCGGGTGGTTCAGGGTGTGCAGCTGTGCCAGACCGGCGTCGAGAGCAGCGATCTCCCGGTCGACCTCGAGCTGCAGCGTGAGGAGGGCATCGTCGCTGAACCCGCCGAGTCCTGCGGCGACCGCCGAGCGCACCTTGCGCACCAGCCCGGTTACCTGGTCGACCCGGTGAACGGCCAGCGGCATGGCTCCGCGGAGCACCTCCGGTTCTGTCTCTGAGGACAGCAGCAGCAGGTGGGCGTCCACCGTCTCGGCCTCCCCCTCGATCCGGCGGAACAACCGTTTCAGCTCGCCGTGCGGTCCGGCGCTGCGACCCGCGAGATCGAGGGCGGCGTGCCCGCTGTACAGCGAGTCCCTCAGCCGTACCCGCTGCGCCAGGATCTCGTGCTGCGGCCCCACGCTCAGAGTCGCCCGGGTGCGGAGCAGTCCACGGTTCACCGCTCGGCTGCGGCGCATCCGCGTGTAGACCGTCCGACCGATCAGCACCACCGTCAACGTCGACACGAGAACGATGGTTCCCAGTGCGGCCAGGACCTCGATGAGCACACCCATTGCTGCCTCCCGAATTCTGCTGGGCGAGTCGCGCCCGCGAACACGGCACGATCTACCCGGTAAGGTACGCCGGAAACTGTGGAATTGTCAGGGAATCACGTGGCGGAGCCGAGTTCATCCGACCCCTACGATGAGGAGGTGAATGAGACTCTGCCTCCGTGCCCGGAATGCTCCAGCGATATGTCCTACGAGATGGGGGCGTTGCTGGTCTGTCCGCTCTGCGGCCACGAGTGGACGGCAGAGTCTGTCGCCGCCGATGAGCCGGCGCAGGAGGCCGTCATCACCGATGCGTTCGGCACGGTCCTGGCCGACCACGACTCGGTCACCATCATCAAGGACCTCAAGATCAAGGGCAGTTCCAGCGTGATCAAGGTCGGCACGAAGGTGCGCGGCATCAGGCTGCGTCAGGGCGTGGGCGACCACGACATCGAATGCCGTATCGAAGGCGTCTCCATGCAGCTCAAGTCCGGTGTGGTCAAGAAGGCCTGATCGGGAGCGAACCCGATCCCACCCCCGTCCGGGGCACCTGGATTACACTCCGTGGCATGACCGAGCAGCAGCCGTACACGGTGGTGCGGGCATTTCCCGGTTTCGACGTCCGCCGCTATCCGGACAGCGTGCGGGTCCAGGTGCGCGTGCAGGGCGACGTCACTCGAGCGGTCCGCCACGGTGTGCGGCCCCTGCTTCAGTACCTCAGAGGCCACAACAGCTCTGCCACCCGGTTCGCCCAGACGGCCCCGGTGCTCCATGAGGTGGCGGGCGAGGCCACATACCTGGTCAGCGTGGTGCTGCCGGGCCGGCAGGACCCGCACGACGTGCCGTCGCCCTTGGACGATGCTGTGACGGTGCGGGCGGTGCCCGCATTCGAGGCGGCGGCTTTGCTCTTCCGCGGCGGCTGGAGCACGCGGCGTTTTGTCGACCGTGGGCTGCACCTGCTCGGCGAGGTGCTGGCGGCGGACCTCCTGCCCGACGGCCCGGTGTACTACACCCGGGTTGACCCGAAGCCTGCCCCGGGCTTCCTCACCCGGCATGAGGCGTTGGTGCGGGTGACGTCGGCCTGACCTGATGGCGGAGAATTGCTCTGTGCCCCTCTCCGACCCCCTGTCGTCGTCTCCCACCTTGGACCGCTGCCCCTGCCTGAGCGGGGTGAGCTATGCCGACTGCTGCGGACGCCTGCATCGCGGCGACGCACGCGCGGCCACGGCCGAGCAGCTGATGCGGTCGCGGTATGCGGCCTTCGCCGTCCCGCACGCCGACTACCTGCTGCGCAGCTGGCATCCGAGCACCCGGCCGGAGACCCTGGAACTGGACCCCACGCTGCGCTGGGTGCGGTTGGACATCGGGCGCACGGTGCGGGGCGGACCGTTCGACACCGAGGGGAGCGTGGAATTCACGGCGTACTACCGGCAGGATGGGCAGCGCGGTGAGCAACACGAGGTGAGCCGTTTCGTCAAGATCGACGGTGGCTGGCTCTACCTGGACGCGCTCGACTGACCGCCGTACGTGACGCCGTGACACGCGCCGGCCTGCAGAAGGCGCATACTTTGCTCATGGAAGACGATCCGCGCATCCTGGTCGTCGAAGACGAGGCTCGGCTCTCCGGCATGCTCCAGGAGCTGCTCGGCAGTGAGGGATACGTCGTAACCGTTGCCAGGGACGGCCAGCGTGCGCTGCATGCCGGCCTGACCCAGGACTTCGATGTGATCCTGCTGGACCGTGGCCTGCCCGTGATCAACGGACTGGACGTTCTCACGAAACTCCGCGCCGGCGGCGTCCTGACCCCGGTGCTGGTGCTCTCAGCCCTGGGTAACCCTGCCGATCGGGTGGAGGGGTTGGACCGCGGCGCCGAGGACTACCTGGCCAAGCCGTTCGACCTGGACGAGCTCCTGGCGCGCCTGAGGGCCTTGCGACGGCGGACGGTCTCGACGGTTCCCGTGCTGCGGGTTCCCCGAGGCCGGCTCAGCGTCGCCGACCGCGAGGTCACCCTCGACGAGGGTGGAACGGTGACTCTGTCCGAACGCGAGTGCGATCTTCTGGAGAGACTCGCCCGTCGGCCGGATCAAACGTACCCGCGCGAGGATCTGCTCAGCGTGGTCTTCCCTGACGCTGACGACGAAGGCGTTGTCGACACGTACGTGCACTACCTGCGCAAGAAACTGGGCCGCGATTGTGTGCACACCGTGCGCGGTATCGGCTACCGGATCGGACGCCCTCTGTGAACCGCGCGGACACCGGCCGGCCACGCACGGCCCTGGGCAGGACGGCCCTGCTGTCAACCGGCGCGCGGACGGACCGCACGGACGATCCTGAGCTGCGCCTGGCCGCGCGGCGTCTCGCCATGCAGTTCACCGGTCTCATCGTCGTCCTGCTGCTACTCGTGGGCGGGCTCGTGCTGGGCATCGTCAGCGCGGGCCAGCAGGAGGCATCCGATCAGGAGCTGCGCAACAGCGCCTCGATCGACTCCCCGGACGAGGCGCCCGACGGCGTCTACCTCATCGTCGTCGACGACGGCAGGCTTCGCACCTCCCGGGACCTGCCCGCCCAACTTCCCGACGAGGACGCCCTGCGGTCTGTCGCCGAGACCGGGAAGTCCGTGGAGAGCTCCGTGCGCATCGACGGACACGACTACCGGGTGCTCACCAGCCAGGACGGTCCGCACCTGACCCAGGTGGCCGTCGACCAGCACCAACGTGACGAGGAACGGGGCCGGCTGATCCTGGCACTCTCCGTGTCCGGCATCCTGGCTGCCGTTGCCGCGTGGTTCCTGGCCACGTGGATGGCGCGGCGCGCTATGCAGCCCCTGGCCGAGGCCCTCGCCCTCCAGCGCAGGTTCGTCGCCGACGCCAGTCACGAACTCCGTACTCCGCTCACGGTCCTGAGCACCAGAGCCCAGATGTTACGGCGCCGGCTCCCGGCTCTGACCGGGCCCGACCACGACGGCGCTCCGGGAGCATCGGCCCAGATTCGCGGACAGGTCGACGAGATCGTGCAGGATTCACGGATGCTCACCGAAATCCTCGAAGACCTGTTGATCGCGGCCGATCCGCGCGAGGTCCTCGAGCAGCAGCCGCTGGACATCGCCGCACTCGCCGACGAAGCGGTCGCCTCGTTGAGGCCGGCCGCTGAGCACCAGAACCTTACGCTGGAGCGCACCGGGTCCGCGGCCCCGGTCATGGTGAACGGCGCGAGAATCGCCCTGCACCGGCTGTTCACGGCACTGGTGTCCAACGCCGTGGACCATGCCGTGCACAGCGTGCAGGTGGACGTGCAGATCGTGGGCGCGAACGCGGTCATCCGGGTCAGCGACGACGGTCCCGGCTTCCCCGCCGGCACGGACGCGCGCGCCTTCGAACGATTCGCCAGCACGCGTGCCGGGGCGCCGGCGGGCGCCGGGGACGCATCCGAATCCGCAGCCGCGGACGCAGATGCAGCCGCTCCACGGCACTACGGCCTGGGGCTCGCCCTGGTGGCCGAGGTGGCGGCGCGGCACGGCGGCTCCGTCTCCATTGAGCCGCTCAGCGGCAGAGGGGCGACCGTGGCCGTGTTCCTTCCGGCCCGGCGCTGACGGGATACCCGACGGTGTCCGGCAGCCAAGGGGTGTTGCCCTCGGGTTCCTGCACAAGGCTGCCCTCGACCGGTTCTGCACAGACTTCGTGAGCTAAGAATCTTGGAAGAAATCCGTCGCATGCTCGACGGAGGACAGGTCGAGGGAGGTGCCCTCGAGCATGGACGCCGTCGCGGTCGTCCGGGTCGGAAAGGGACGTGTCATGAGCATCAGAAGCACAGGCAAGGCCGCCGCGCTGGCCGTGACCATGGCCGTCGGCGCTGTCAGCGTCGTCAGCGGGGGCGTGGTCGCCGGCCTGCTCTGGGTGGCCGGTGCGGGCACATCCGGTGCGGGCACGAGCAGCTCCGACCCATCCGTGCCGTCCGATTCCGTGCCGGCACAGCCTGCACCGGTACAGCCCGCACCAGTACAGCCCGCACCAGTACAGCCCGCACCTGTACAGCCAGGCCAGGGCCAGGCGCCGCACGCCCAGTCGTCGGGTTCCTGAGGGCCGTGCCCCGCGAACGGGCCTCGCCGGCCCCACACCCCAAGCGGTGAGGCTAGGCCAGGAACACCGCGGCCAGCAGGGCGATGTACACGATCACGAAGATCGCGGGCGTCAGGAATCGAACCACGTTCAGCCAGGGGGCCGACGCGATGACCCGACGGCTGAGGGCCGACGGTGCGCTCAGCAATGCCAGGTCCTCGATGATCGCCCCGCCCTCATTCGCGGCGGCGATCTGCGCGAGAGCGCCCAGGATTCCGGAGGCGAGCAACACGCCGGCGGCGGCGATGCGCACGCTGACGGGGGTGTCGCCCAGCCCCAGCGCGGTGAACCCGATCAGGGCGGTGAGCAGGAAGGTGGGTGCCAGCTGGGACACGATGATGTGCCACCGGGCCGCGGCCCAGCGAGTCAGCAGATCGGCTTCGGTCATGATCGCTCCGTTCGTGAGGGCGGCCGGACAGCCCCCGATGTCCCCCCAGTGTGACCCCAAACCCGAGCGAACGCCGCACGCCGCACCGGTCGCACGGGACGATCCACGGGCCGACGGAGCGGCCTGGCGTCAGGCGAAGGTCTCGTCGAGGGCGGCCGCGAGATCCCCGATCAGGTCGGCGGCGTCCTCCAGCCCCACCGAGAGCCGCAGGTGCCCGAACCGCTGGAATTCCTCCGGGTAGTAGGCGGCCCGCGGCCCGCTGCCCGACACATGCACGATCAGGCTCTCGTCGTGGCCGAGGGAGACAGCGGAGGTGATCACGCGGAGCCGGGCCACGAACCGGTTCTGGGCGTCGGCGTCGCCCGCCACGGCGAACGCGAGCATGCCCCCGAACCCGTGCTGGAACTGGCGGACGGCCAGTTCATGCTGCGGATGCGTCGGCAACCCCGGGTAGGCGACATACTCGATCCGCGGGTCGGCGGCCAGGAACTCCGCGACCAGTTGGGCGTTCTCGGTGTGCTGGCGCAACCGCAGCGGCAACGTGACCGACCCGCGCATGATCAACCAGGCGTTGAATGGGCTGATCACCCCGCCGACGTCCACCATCGCCTCGGACTTGATCCGCTGCACCAGCGTGCTGGAGCCGATCACGGCCCCGCCCATGGCATCCCCGTGGCCGTTGATGTACTTGGTGAGGGAGTGCACGACGAGGTCGGCGCCGAGATCGAGCGGACGCAGCACCGGTGGCGGGGTGAACGTCGAATCGACCGACAGCAGGACGCCGGCCGCCCGGGTGATGGCCGCGATCGCGGCGATGTCGGCAACCCGGGTGGTCGGGTTGGCGATGGCCTCCACGTGCACCAGGCGGGTCTCTGGGCGAAGGGCCGCCGCGACGGCCGCCGGGTCGCTCGTGTCCACGAACGTCGCCGAGATGCCGTACTTGTCGGGCAGGAGCTCGCGGAAGAGCTTGAAGGTGGCCTCGTAGGCGACATCGGAGACGACGACATGATCTCCCGTGCGCAGGAAGGTGAAGAACACGGCGTGCAGCGCGGCGACGCCGCTGGCCAGTGCCACGGCGTCCTCGCCGTGCTCGAGGAGCGCCAACTTACGCTGCAGGCCGAGCTGGTTGACGCCGCTGTTGCGGGTGTAGAGGGGAACATCGGTGCCCGACCAGCTGATCGTCGAGGGGTCGTCGGGAAGAGCGTACGAGTTCGCCATCACGATCGGGGTGCGCACCGCACCCGTGCCGGGGTCGATGTCGTTGCCCGCGTGCACGGCGCGGCTGGACTCGGCGAGGGACTGCGGCGCATGCTTGTCTGGTCGAACCGTCATGAGGCCAGCGTAATGACCTCGATGAGCGGCGGGCGAGGGTGTGACGCCGCGCGACGGCCGGTGTCGCGAATGGGAAACTAGACCCATGACCGCAACACTCGTCGCCAAGGGCCTGGCCGGCGGCTACGCCCACCGCACACTGTTCGACTCCCTCGACCTCACCGTGGCGCCCGGAGACGTCGTGGGCGTAGTGGGGGTGAACGGGGCCGGCAAGTCCACCCTCCTGCGCCTGCTCGCCGGGATCGACGAGCCCTCGTCCGGCAGCGTCTCGCTCTCACCGGCGGATGCCTTCGTGGGCTGGCTGCCGCAGGAACACGAGCGCGTGCCCGGCGAGACCGTCTCGGACTACATCGCCCGGCGCACCGGATGCGCTGAGGCCACCCGGGAGATGGACGTCGCGGCGGCAGCTCTCGCCGAACCGGCCACACCCGGCGGCCCTGACCCCGCCGACGTCTACTCGCACGCACTCGACCGATGGCTGGCCAGCGGTGCGGCCGATCTCGACGACAGGCTGCCGGGCGTCCTGCACGACCTCGGTCTCACGCTGGATGCCGACGTCGCGGCGGACGCCCCGATGACGGCGCTGTCCGGCGGCCAGGTCGCGCGGGTGGGCCTGGCGGCGCTGCTGCTGTCCAGGTTCGACATCGTCCTCCTCGACGAACCCACCAACGACCTCGACCTCGACGGCCTCGAGCGCCTCGAGTCCTTCGTACGAGGCCTCCGCGGCGGCGTCGTGCTCGTCAGCCACGACCGCGAGTTCCTGTCGCGGTCCGTGACGCGGGTACTCGAATTGGATCTGGCCCAGAACGCCAACCGGGTCTTCGGCGGCGGGTACGACTCCTACCTCGAGGAACGCGAAACGGCCCGCCGGCAGAAGCGGGCCGCGTTCGACGAGTTCGCCGACAAGAAGGCCGACCTGGTCGGCCGCGCCCGCATCCAGCGCGAGTGGTCGAGCCAGGGCGTGCGCAACGCCATGAAGAAGGCGCCGGACAACGACAAGATCCGCCGCAAGGCCTCCGCCGAGTCCAGCGAGAAGCAGGCTCAGAAGGTCCGCCAGATGGAGAGCCGCATCGCCAGGCTCGACGAGGTCGACGAACCGCGCAAGGAATGGAGGCTCGAGTTCACTATCGGCCCGGCCCCCCGGTCGAGCACCGTCGTGTCGGTCCTCAACGACGCGATCGTGCGGCAGGGCGACTTCGTCTTCGGCCCCGTGTCGCTGCAGGTCAATGCGGGGGAGCGCATCGGCATCACGGGGCCGAACGGCGCGGGCAAGACCACGCTGCTGCGGGCGCTGCTGGGCCGTCGCGTCCCCGACGCCGGGTCGGCGAGCATGGGCACGAGCGTCGCGATCGGCGAGATCGACCAGGCACGGGCCAGTGTCACCGGTGACCAGAGCCTGGTGGCCGTCTTCGAGGAGCGCCTGCCCGACCTGGCCGCCGGAGAGATCCGCACCCTGCTGGCCAAGTTCGGGCTGACCGCCGATCACGTCAACCGGCCGGCCAACGCCCTCTCGCCCGGAGAGCGCACGCGCGCTGGACTCGCGCTGCTGCAGGCCACCGGCGTCAACCTGCTGGTGCTCGACGAGCCCACCAACCACCTGGACCTGGCGGCGATCGAACAGCTCGAGCAAGCCCTGGACTCCTACACGGGTACGCTGCTGCTGGTGACGCACGACCGACGGATGCTGTCCACTGTGAGTCTCGACAGGCACTGGGCGGTCGAGGCCGGCCAGGTCGTCGAGACCAGCGCCGCCGCATCCGCTGCTCGCTGAACCGGCAGCACCGGACCGGCAGCGCCGGGCCGGCAGCGCTGAACGCACCTGGAATAGAACCGGCCACGCCGCCGTTGGGGCGTAGTATGCGTTTGCATACAAACTGATGGGAAGGGCGCACCACACATGGCACCGACACTGGAATTGGGTCTCGACACGTTCGGCGACGTCACGTACGCCCCCGACGGAACCCTGCTCAGCCACGCAGAGGTGCTGCGGAACGTCGTGGCGGAGGCTGTGCTGGCCGACCAGGTGGGCCTGAGCTTCTTCGGCATCGGCGAGCACCACCGCGAGGACTTCGCCGTCTCCGCCCCCGAAGTCGTGCTCGCCGCGATCGCCGGGCAGACCTCCACCATCAAGCTCGGCTCCGCCGTCACCGTGCTCAGCTCCGACGACCCGGTGCGGGTTTTCCAGCGTTTCGCCACGCTCGACGCCGTCTCCAACGGCCGCGCCGAGGTGATCCTCGGCCGGGGCTCGTTCACCGAGTCGTTCCCGTTGTTCGGCCTGGAGCTGAGCGACTACGAGCAGCTGTTCGAGGAGAAGCTCGAGCTGTTCACCGAACTGCTCAAGGAAGAGCCGGTCACGTGGACCGGCACCACCAGGGGCTCGCTGACCGATCAGCGGGTCTTCCCGCCCACCGAGTCGGGCAGCATCCGCACCTGGATCGGCGTGGGCGGGAGCCCGCAGTCGGTAGTGCGTGCCGCCCACTACGGTCTGCCCCTGATGCTCGCGATCATCGGCGGCGAACCGTTGGCGTTCGCCCAGTTCACCGACCTGTATCACCGCGCTCTCGACCAGTTCGGGCGCGACCGGCTGCCCATCGGCGAGCACTCGCCCGGCTATGTGGCCGCGACCGACGAGCAGGCCCGCGAGGAGATGTGGCCGCACTACCGGGCCATGCAGGACCGCATCGGCCGCGAGCGCGGCTGGGGCCCGGCCACCAAGGCGCGCTTCGAGCAGGACGCCGGACCCGACGGCGCGCTGTTCGTCGGCTCGCCGCAGACCGTCGCCACCAAGATCGCCAAGATGGCCACCGGACTGTCGCTGTCCCGGTTCGACCTCAAGTACAGCCTGGGCACCCTCTCGCACGAGAAGCTCATGAACAGCATCGAGCTGTACGGCACGGAAGTGGCCCCGCTCGTGCACGACCTGATGGCCTGACGGGCGAGCACGGTCCCTCGGACGGGGTAGCGTGAACGAGTGGGCCCGGCTCAGGCAAGCCGCCCACGTTCATCCTTTCGCTCACCCATTCCTCGAGGAGTACACCGTGGAAACCTGGCCCGGATCTGCCTACCCGCTCGGCGCGACCTATGACGGCAGCGGCACGAACTTCGCCCTGTTCAGCGAGGCCGCCGAGCGGGTGGAGTTGTGCCTGTTCGATGAGAACGGCGCGGAGACTCCCGTGGAGGTCCGCGAGTCGAGCGCCTTCGTCTGGCACTGCTACCTGCCGGAGGTGCAGCCGGGCCAGCGCTACGGCTACCGGGTGCACGGCGAGTACAACCCCAGCGAGGGCAAACGCGCCAACCCCAACAAGCTGCTGCTCGACCCGTACGCCAAGGCCACCTGTGGTGTCATGGACTGGGACCAGGCCCTGTTTTCGTACAACTTCGGCGACCCGGACTCCCGCAACGACGAGGACTCCGCCCCGCACATGATGCTCGGCGTGGTCGTCAACCCGTTCTTCGACTGGACCGGCGACCGGTCGCCGCGCACTCCCTATAACGAGACGGTGATCTACGAGGCCCACGTCAAGGGCCTCACCCAGCTGCAGAGCGAGGTGCCAGAGTCCCAGCGCGGCACCTACGCCGCCGTCGCGCATCCGTCGGTCATCGAGCACCTGCAGAAGCTCGGCGTCACCGCCATCGAGCTGATGCCGGTGCACCAGTTCGTCAACGACTCCACCCTGCAGGACCAGGGCCTGAGCAACTACTGGGGTTACAACACCATCGGGTTCTTCGCCCCGCACAACGCATACTCCTCCAGCGGCGACCTCGGCCAGCAGGTGCAGGAGTTCAAGGGCATGGTCAAGAACCTGCACGCCGCCGGCATCGAGGTCATCCTCGACGTGGTCTACAACCACACCGCGGAGGGCAACCACCTGGGCCCGACCATCTCGTTCAAGGGCATCGACAACGCCGCCTACTACCGTTTGATGGACGACGACGGCCGCTACTACATGGACTACACCGGCACCGGCAACACCCTGAACGTGCGTCACCCGCACGCGTTGCAGCTGATCATGGACTCGCTGCGCTACTGGGCCATCGAGATGCATGTCGACGGCTTCCGCTTCGACCTCGCCAGCGCCCTGGCCCGCGACCTGTACGACGTCGACAAGCTCTCCACCTTCTTCGAACTCGTGCAGCAGGACCCGATCGTCTCCCAGGTGAAGCTCATCGCCGAACCCTGGGACGTCGGCCCCGGCGGCTACCAGGTCGGCAACTTCCCGCCGCAGTGGACCGAATGGAACGGGAAATACCGCGACACCGTGCGCGACTTCTGGCGCGGTGAACCGTCGACGCTGGGAGAGTTCGCCTCCCGCATCTCCGGCTCCGCCGACCTCTACGAGCACTCCGGCCGCCGCCCGGTCGCCTCGATCAACTTCGTCACCGCGCACGACGGCTTCACCCTCAACGACCTGGTGTCGTACAACGAGAAGCACAACGACGCCAACGGCGAGGGCAACAACGACGGCGAGAGCCACAACCGGTCCTGGAACTCGGGCGTCGAGGGCCCCACCGACGACGACGCCATCCGCACCCTGCGCGGCCGCCAGCAGCGCAACTTCATCGCCACCATGCTGCTGTCCCAGGGCGTGCCGATGATCCTGCACGGCGACGAACTGGGCCGTACCCAGCACGGCAACAACAACACCTATGCGCAGGACTCCGAGCTGAGCTGGATCCACTGGGACGAGGCCGATGTGCCTTTGATCGAATTCACGGCGGCCGTGGTGCGCCTCCGCAAGGAACACCCCACCTTCCGCCGCAGCCGTTTCTTCGACGGCCACCCCGGCAAGCGTGGTGAGGGCGACCCGCTGGCGGACATCGTCTGGTTGAACACCGACGGCGAGGAGATGCGGGCGCAGGACTGGGACGAAAGCCGCGCCCGCACCGTAGGCATGTTCCTCAACGGCCAGGGCATCCGTGAGCGCGACTCGCGTGGCCGGGAGGTCACCGACGTCAACTTCATCCTGCTGTTCAACGCGGATGGTGAGGATGTCGAGTTCACTCTGCCCAGCGACGAGTACTCGCCGGCCTGGGAGATCGTGATCGACACCGGGGGAGAGGGGGCCGACTCACTGCCCCGGCCGGCCGGTGCCATCCACACCGTGAAGGGACGCTCCCTCGTCGTGCTCCGCGAGTACCACGAACCCGAGGCCCTGCCGGATCACTCCGTGGCCGCATCGCTCGCGAGCCACCCATCCCCACCGACGGCGACGCTCACGCTGCCGGTGCTGCCCGACCCGTACGCCGCGACCGAAGGACACGCGTAACCACTATGACCGTCCCCGTCTCCACCTATCGCCTGCAGATCACGTCGGCCTTCGACCTGGATGCGGCGGCAGCCGTGCTCGACTACGTCACCGCACTCGGCGCCGACTGGATCTACCTCTCACCGTTGCTCACCGCCGAGGCGGGCTCAGATCACGGCTACGACGTGATCGACCACGGTACCGTCGACCCGGCCAGGGGCGGCCCCGAAGCGCTCGCTCGGCTCTCGGAGCAGGCCACGGCCGCCGGTCGGGGCATCCTGGTCGACATAGTGCCCAACCACATGGGGGTGAACACACCCCACGACAACGCGTGGTGGTGGGACCTGCTCACGCGCGGCCAGGAGTCGCGGTATGCGGAGGCCTTCGACGTGGACTGGCCGGCCGGCCACGGCCGGGTGCTGCTTCCGGTGCTCGGAGACGGCGACACCGAACTCGAGAAACTCACGATCGTCGGCGACGAACTGCACTACTACGACAACCGGTTCCCGCTGGCCCCGGGGACGGCGGACGACGGTGCGAGCGCCAGGGCGGTACACGAGCGACAGCACTACGAACTGGTGAACTGGCGCCGCGCCGACGCCGACCTCAACTACCGGCGGTTCTTCGCGGTGAACACCCTCGCCGGCCTCCGCGTCGAGGTGCCGTGGGTCTTCGAGGAATCCCACCGGGAGATCCTGCGCTGGGTGCACACTGCTCAGGTGCAGGGCTTGCGGGTGGACCACCCGGACGGCCTGGCCGACCCGGGCGGCTACCTCGATCGCCTGCAGGCCGCGATGGGTGGTCGTTACCTCCTGGTGGAGAAGATCCTCGAGGGTCGTGAGCAGCTGCCCAGCAACTGGTCGACCGACGGCACCACGGGCTACGACGCCCTCGCCGACTTCGACCGGGTCCTCGTCGACCAAGCGGGCGCGGAACGGCTCGACGCTCTCGAGGCGGCCCTGCAGGCCGAGCGGAGCGGAGCCGAGGCCCCGGTCTCCTGGAGCGAACTGGTCTACGCGGGCAAACGCGCCATCGCGGACACGATCCTGCAGAGCGAGGTGCGCCGGCTGGACCGGCTGATCCCCGAGGTGCCCGACGCGGTCGACGCCCTGTCGGAACTGATCGCCTGGTTCCCGGTGTACCGCTCCTACCTGCCCGTCGGCCGGCACGAGCTCGACACCGCGGTGCGGTTGGCCCGGCAGCGCCGGCCAGACCTGGACGCCACCATCAGCGCCCTGCTTCCCGTCCTCACGGACCCCGCCCACCCGGCGGCCGTGCGGTTCCAACAGACCTCAGGCATGGTCATGGCCAAGGGCGTCGAAGACACCGCCTATTACCGCTACAGCCGGCTCACCTCGCTCAACGAGGTCGGCGCGGATCCGAGCGAGTTCGCGGTACCGGTGGACGAGTTCCAGCGCCGCCAGCAGACCCGCCTGGCCGTCGCGCCCGCGTCCCAGACCACGCTGTCCACCCACGACACCAAGCGTGCGGAGGACGTGCGCAGCCGCATCTCGGTCATCGCCGAACTTCCAGACGAGTGGGCCGCTGTGCTGGGCACGCTGCGCGGGCTGGCCCCTCTCGGCGACGCGCCCTTCGAGAACCTGCTCTGGCAGGCCATCGTCGGCTCCTGGCCGGCGTCGACGGATCGCCTCATCGGCTACGCCGAGAAGGCGTCCCGGGAAGCCAACCTCTCCACCACCTGGACCGCGCCGAACGAGGAGTTCGAGAACGCCATGCGCGACCTCGTCCGCACCCTGGCCGAACCCGGCCCACTGCGCGACACCGTCACCGCGTTCGTCGATAGGATCCGGCAGGCCGGCTGGAGCAACTCGCTCGCCCTCAAGCTGATCCAGCTCACCGCTCCGGGTGTCCCCGACGTCTACCAGGGCAGCGAGCTCTGGGAGACCTCCCTCGTCGACCCCGACAACCGTCGCCCCGTCGACTACGGGGTGCGCCGCGAGTACCTGGCCCGGGTCACCGAGGGCTGGCTGCCGCCGGTGGATGAGACGGGCGCGGCCAAGCTGCTGGTCACCACCCGTGCGCTCCGGCTGCGGCGGGATCGGCCGGACCTGTTCCGCCGGCACGCCCCCGTCGAGGCCTTCGGGTCGGCCGCCTCCCACGTCGTGGCCTTCGACCGGGGTGGCGCCGTCACGGTCGCCACCCGGCTCCCGGTGGCCCTGTCCCGCACCGGCTGGGGCGACACCACGATCATGCTCGCCGGCCACGACTGGCAGGACATCCTCACCGGCGCCCATGTCCCCGGGGGAGAGGTGCGCCTGGCCGACCTGCTCTCGCACTACCCGGTGGCACTGCTCATCCCCGCGTCCGCCACCGAGCCCGCATCCGCCGCCACCGAGGAGGTCGCCCCGTGACTGAGGACACCACCAGCTCCGCACCAGATCGAGCAGCCGCAGCGCCGCTCCCCATCGACGTGTGGGCGCCGAATGCCGCCGACGTGCAGTTGGTGAGCGAAGCCGGCCCGGCGCCGATGCGCCGCGACGAGTCCGGGTGGTGGCATGTGGGCCTGTCTGGCGCGCCCGACGGCGCCGACTACGGCTTCTTGGTCGACGGCGCCGGCCCGTTCCCCGACCCGCGCTCCCGGCGCCAGCCCTCGGGCGTGCACGGTCTCTCCCGCACCTTCGACCCGGCCGCCCACGCCTGGCAGGACGGCGCCTGGACCGGCCGCCAGCTGGCCGGCGGCAGCATCTACGAGCTGCACATCGGCACCTTCACCCCCGAGGGCACGCTGGATGCCGCAGCCGCGCGGCTCGACCACCTCGTGGACCTCGGCGTCGACTTCGTCGAACTGCTCCCGGTCAACGGGTTCAACGGCAGCCACAACTGGGGTTACGACGGAGTGCTCTGGTACACCGTGCACGAGGGATACGGCGGCCCCGCCGCCTACCAGCGCTTCGTCGACGCCTGCCACGCTGCCGGCATCGGGGTCATCCAGGACGTCGTGCACAACCACCTCGGGCCCAGCGGCAACTACCTGCCCAACTTCGGCCCGTACCTCAGCGACGCCGAAGGGAACACCTGGGGCGCATCGGTCAACCTGGACGGCCCGCACTCCGACGAGGTGCGCCGGTACATCATCGACAGCGCCCTGATGTGGTTGCGCGACTACCACGTCGACGGGCTGCGCCTGGATGCCGTGCACGCGCTCAAGGACCACTCCGCCGTGCACCTGCTCGAACAGCTTGCCGAGGAGACCGCCGTGCTCAGCGCATTCGTCGGCCGCCCGCTCACCCTCATCGCCGAGTCCGACCTCAACGACCCGCGCCTCATCACGCCCCGCGAAGCCAACGGTTACGGGCTGGACGCGCAGTGGAGCGACGACTTCCACCACGCCGTGCACGTCGCGCTCACCGGCGAGACCGTGGGCTACTACGCTGATTTCGCGCCGCTCGGCGCCCTGGCCAAGGTGCTCACCCGCGGGTTCTTCCACGACGGTACCTTCTCCAGTTTCCGGGGCCGGCTGCACGGCCGCCCCGTCGACCTGCAGCGGATGCCGGCCTGGCGCCTGGTCGTCGCCTCCCAGAACCACGATCAGATCGGCAACCGCGCCATCGGCGACAGGTTGAGCGCCCAGCTCGACACCGGCCAGCTGGCCATCGCCGCAGCCCTCACGCTGCTCGGCCCGTTCACCCCGATGCTGTTCATGGGCGAGGAATGGGGCGCCCGCACCCCGTGGCAGTTCTTCACGTCGCACCCGGAGCCGGAACTGGGCGTCGCAACGGCCGAGGGCCGGATCGGCGAGTTCGCCCGGATGGGCTGGGACCCGGCCGTGGTGCCCGACCCGCAGGACCCCGCCACCTTCGAGCGGTCCAAGTTGGACTGGTCCGAGCTGCAGCGGCCCGACGCGGGCCGCCTGTTCGCGTTCTACCGCCACCTGGCGGTGCTGCGCCGCGAGCACTGCGACCTGACCGATCCCCGGCTGCTCAGGGTAGCCGTGGAGTTCGACGAGGCCGACGGCTGGGTGAAGCTCACCCGGGGCGTCACCGAGATCCTGCTGAACCTGTCGACGAGCCCGCGCTGGGTTCCGGCGGCGGGGAGCACGGTCGTCCTGGCCTTCGCGAACAACGCCGATGCAGCACCCCGCCTGGACGCCGGTGCGGTCTTGTTGCCCCCGCACTCCGTCGCCGTGCTCGCCTGACCCGAACATCGCGCCCTAGCCGACGCAGAATCGAGGAGAAAACCGTGGGTTCCTTCCTGTCCCAGCAGAGCGCCGAGGCTCTGGCCAGGCTCGTCCGGCTGGACGGCGAAGAGTCCGCGCCGCCCCTGGAACGGATGCGGGCGATCCGCGCCGTGCAACATCACCTTGATGCCGATCCCGCCGCGCTCAGCAGCGTGCGCGACGCCCTCGCGGGCGGGTCAGGCTGGCCGGAGATCGCCGAAGCGGCCGGCCTCAAGCCCACCGCGGCCAAGTGGCGTTGGCAGGGCACCGACGACGAGATCGCCGCGCGGCTGTCCGCTGGCCGCAAGCGCAGCATCCGGCCCAGCAGCGTGCCCACCGACCTGCCCGGCCGCTCGGTGGCCGAGGCGGCGGCGCAGCTCGGGGTGTCCGTGCAGGCCGTCTACCTGCAGGTGACCCGGGGTAGGCTGATCAGCCGCACGGTCGAGCTGGCCGACGGGCGGAGCTACAAACGCGTCTTCCTCCCCGGTGACGCGCTACCCTCCACTGCAGAAACACCGGCGCACTCGCTCGATGATTCGCCCGAGGACCCGACCAGTACCGATCGCTAAGAACAGACCGCTAGCCCGACACCGACGGAGTGACCATGACCGATCAGAGCTACGACCCCTTCGACCGCACCCGCCCCGTGCAGACCGCTGCAGCGGACCAGACGCACACCGAGCGCCTCGACTTCGACCGCGACCCGGTCACAGCCCCGTCGGAGGCCGAACTGGCGGAGACCACAACCGAGTCGCGCGGTGCCAGGCCCCGCAGCCGCACGCTGATCTCCGACCTGCGCACCGGCGGCCCCCAGCGTGCCGCGCTGGTGGTGCTGGTGGGCATCGCCGTTCTCACGATCGCGTTCATCATCATGATCTTCGTGAACGTGTCCAACGAGTCCATCATCGCCCTGGCCGTGATCGCCACGCCGATCGCGTCGATGGTGGCGGCCTACTACGCGGTGACCCTGAGCATCCAGCAGGTCAAGACGGAGCGAGCCGACAAGGAGAAGGCCCTGGCCAAGCTCGAGGCCGTCGAAGCGGCCGCACGCGAGACCGAGGTGTGGGCCTCCCAGATGGAATCCGGCCTCCGGGTCGCGGTGGCCAAGCTCGATGGCGCCGGACTGTCCAGCGTCGCCGTCACTCGCGCCGCCGGCACGCCGGACGACTTCTTCTAGGCCGGATCCCGGCCGGCCGCGTCCCTAGATCTCGCCGGATGCGGCGCCGAGCCGCTCGGACTCGGAACGTTCGGCGGCGGACCGGGCCCGGGCGGCACGCAGGTAGTGGCGCATCGGCGCGTGCCGCACTCGCCGCGGCAACCGCGGGTAGACCGCGCGCAGGAGCGTCAGAACAAGGTTGAAGCGCCGTTGCCGCCCCGGCGACCACGGCAGCGCGAACAGGGCGCGTTCCCCGGGCTCGAGCAGCCCGGCCGTGACCAGGCGGGCCAGCGGCATGGCAAGGCGCAGCCAGACCGGCCCGGTCCGCGGATGCAGCAGCGTGTCGGCGACGGCGCGAGTCGTGGCATCCGTCGACAGTGCGCGGCCGGCGCTCCGCCAGTATTCCGCGAAGTCCTGCCGGGTCGGCGGCCACAACCCGGCCGGCACCTGCAGGGCGGTGCCCAGCACCGCGTAGTCGCGGTAGACCGCCTCCGCGTCGTCGTCGGGGAGCGGGCCGAAGACCAGGTCGTGCATGCGGGTGGCCGACTCGTAGAGGGTGGCGGCCACCCAGAGCTGAAGCGCCGGATCGAACGCGTTGTAGGCGGGGTCCCCGTCAGGGACGGTTCGGGGGCTGTGCACCGGACGGTGCGCCAGCGACACTCGGCGAACCGCCGCCGCCCTGTCGATGGGAGTTCCGCAGGTGACCGCGTACACGTATGCGAGGGTGCCCGTCAGCCGGTCGAGCGGCCGGGCGGCGAAGTCGCTGTGCCGGGCCACCCCGTGCCCGACGGCGGGGTTGGCCAGCTGCAGCAGGATCGCGCGCCCGCCGGCGAGGATGAGAATTCCCTCAGGCGCCAGGTCCCCGATGCCCAGGGCGGGGCGTGCCTGAGCGGGCCGGCCAGTCCCTGCGAGGGGAGTCTCGTCGTGCGCCATGGCGGCCTCCTTCACGGTGAGCCTACTTCCCCGCACGCCTTCGCCCGCGACCGTGCTCCCGACCGTCCCGTCAACCAAGCCGTTCCTGACCCGTTCACAGAAATTCTTCCCGACGATGGAATATCCTGAGGTCCTATGCGATTGCATATACCTGAGGGTGACGGATCCGGTCGCCCCACAGACCTGAGGAGCACCATGAGCGACACCGACATCATCACCATCCCCGGCTACAAAGCGGGAACCTGGACCATCGACCCCACCCACAGCGCGGTCGGCTTCAGCATCCGTCACATCATGATCAGCAAGGTCAAGGGCACCTTCGAGTCGTTCGACGCCACGTTCGTCACCACCGAGAACCCCCTCGAGACCAGCGTCACCGCCTCCGCGACGGTCGCCTCCATCAACACCAACGAGCCCAACCGCGACGGCCACCTGCGCACCGGCGACTTCTTCGACGCCGAGACCTACCCGACCATCGACTTCGTGTCGACCGGCGTGCGTCTGGTGAAGGGCGACTACCTCGTCGACGGCAACCTGACCATCAAGGGCGTCACCAAGCCCGTCACCTTCGACTTCGACTTCGGTGGCTTCGGTTCGGACCCCTACGGCAACTACAAGTTCGGCGCTACCGCCAAGGCCGAGATCAACCGTGAGGACTTCGGCCTCACCTACAACGCAGCCCTCGAGACCGGCGGCATGCTGCTCGGCGACAAGGTCACCATCACCCTCGAACTGCAGGGCGCCCTCCAGGCGTAACCCAGTCCGCTGAACGGGGATCCCACCTGGTGGGGTCCCCGTTTCGTGTGTCCGGGCGGATTCAGCCGACGACCGCACCGTCCGGCGTCGGTTTGAGGACTCCAAGTCGCCGCAGCGCGAGAGCGATCACCGGATCGAGAGCGAAGATGAGGAACGCCGCGGAGCCCCACACCGTCGCCAACAGGACCACACAGAAGGCCTGCACCAGCGCGCTGGCCGAGTTGACCCTGCCGTTGTGCACGGCTTCGGGAGAGGCGCCCTGCACCAGCCTGCGGCGGGGCGAGCTGGCATGGAACCACTGCCAGGTGCTGATGAAGAGGATCAGGAAGAAGTTCACCGGGAGCAGGGTGCGGCCGAGCAGGTACCGACTGAACTCGTCGTTGAGGCTCGTCGTGAACGGCACGAGCACCACCCCGAGCAGGCGCAGGTTGTTCAGCCAGATGATGGTGGTGTCGACCCGGGGGATGAACTCGAACTGCCGCACGTGGATGAGCCAGAGCAGACCGAGCAGCAGAAAGCTGATCACGACGTTCAGGACGCTGGGAAGCAGGGCCTGCACCTGGTGCACAAGCTCGGCGTTCGAGTGCACCACGCCGATCCCGCTCACCGAGAGGTTCAACACCAACAGGGTCGCCGCGATGGCGAACACCCCGTCCGTGTAGGACTCCAGCCGCCGGGTGGCGAGCACGGTGCGCCGGTCCGGCCCGGTCCGTGGCGAGCGTGCGTTCCGGCCTCCAGGGCCCCGTTGCGGGCCGGGGAAGGCGTCCGGGTCGTTCGGCTCGGGACGAGGGGGCACGCTCGGCATGCCGGCAGCCTACTCGCCGGTGATCTCCTCGCGCACGCGGCGCAGGTCCTCCATGAGGGCCCCGATCAGGATCCAGTGCTGCGGATGCGGCGTCGTGATCATCAGGGGCGCGGTGAGCGCGGGCGGCTCCACGGTGGGCGGCACGGAGGTGGCGGCGGGCGACTCCGGCAGCACGGTCAGCAGACGCAGGTCGTGGGCCGCGCGTTCCAGCTCGATGGAGAAAGCCTGCACGGTGGGCTCCAGGTGCAACGAGTCGTCGTAATGGTCACGCAGCGCGCGGGTCATCCCCAGAGCACGGGTGACCAACGGCACCAGTCGCGTGTAGAGCTCGGTGTCGGCGTCGAGCACCTCCCGGTGCCGTGCCTGACGCGGATTGAGAGTGAGGCTCTCCTCGGCCTGGCTGATCGCCCGTTCGGCCTTGGCCAGCATCGGCCGCAACAAGCGGGCCTGGATCATCAGGGACTCGAGGTCGGAGTACTTCTGCGGACTCAGCAACGCGTTGGCTACCCGGTCGAAGGTCGCGGCGATCTCCAGCGTGAGCCGGGTGACGGCATCGTGCGCGGGGGTGAGGAGCACGGGCGGCACGATGAGGGCGTTCACGATGACGGCAATGGCGGCGCCGAGGATGGTCTCGATGATGCGATCCCTGGCGTAGGTCGGCGTCGCCGCTCCCAGGGTGAGCACGAGCATCGCGCTGATCGGGATCTGGTTGGCGGAGCCCGGCGAGAGCTTGAGCGCCCACGCGAGCAGGATGCACAGCACGATGGCCGAGAGCACGATCCAGCTGGACTGCCCGAAGAGCAGGCCGATGGCCAGGGCCACCAGGACTCCACCGACGACGCCGAGGCTGCGTTCGAGTGCCCGCCCGAGGGACTGGTTGACGCTGGGCTGCACCACGAAGATGGCCGCCATCGCGGCGAAAATGGGAAGCTCACCCGGCAGCAGCCACTGCGAGATGATCCAGGCCAGGGCCACCGCGACCGACGTCTTGAGGGTCTGCAGAAGTGGGATCCGTCTGGACACTCGCAGGTTGGCCGTTATTCGCACTGTCATAGGGTACAAGCCGGCCGGGGTCGAACCGGTCCGCCACTGCCTCAGCCGACCGGCTCTGGCGGTTCCGGCGTGGTGGCGGCCGGGAGGACGTGCACGGGGCGGCCGAGGAATCGCGCGTATTCGTGCAGGGCACGGTCGGCGCTCCGTGCCGACACGTCGGAGAACGGGAGGAAGGGATGGGGCTGGACGGTCACCCGCCGGGGCTGCCACTCCCGGCGCCAGGTGCCGATCACGCGCCCGCCTCGAACCAGGATGGGTAGGAAGATCCCGTTCTTGCCCGGGACGACCCAGGTGAACTTCTCGGGCTCGATCGCCAGGTTGCGTTCCCGGTAGCCCAGCAGGTACTCGTCGAAACCGGCCAACGCCAATACGGCCGCAGGGCCCCGTCCGGGCGCGGCGCGGGGGAGCGCTGTCGTGTCGGTGCTTCGGGGAAACAGATGGCGTACTCCGTCCACCTCGAGTTCCACCAGGTGCGGGGCCGCGACGGCGAGGGCGATCTTGGCGTCCGCCGTGGTGAGCTGCGACCACCAGATGAAGTCGGTCAGCGGGGCCGGGCCGTGGCCGACCAGATAGCGCAGCAGGTACTCGCCCAGAGCCTCGTCACGCTCGAGGCGACGCGGCCGGGGAACCCACTCGTCCAGCAGTACGAGCATCTGCTGCGAGTCGAGCTGGCGGCCCCAGCATAAGGTGCCCGATTGGGCCAGGTGCCAGATGAGGTGGTAGCCGCGTTGCCCGGCGGCGCTGATACCGTTCTGTTCCAGAAGCTCCATGAACGCCGAGCGGGACAGCTCCCGTCCGCCGATCAGGGCGTCAACGGCCACCTGTCTGGCGTGCTCGATAATGGACTCATCCAGGCCGAGGTCGCGCCGGCGAGTGGCGGCACCCGACCAGAGCCTCGGCGTGGTGAGCTCCAGCATCCAGCCCAGGTCCCGTCCGGGAACCAGGTGCAGCGTGCCGCGCATTGGCCATGAGCGCACGATCCGGCCGGAATCGATCAGTCGGTCGACGTCTGCGCTGGTGGTGCCGGGGGAGCGCACGGCCACAGCCCATTTGGCCCAGCGCAGGTCCTGGGCCTGCAGAGCGAGCATCCGTTCGACGACCGCGACAGCGCCCTCGCCGGCATCCCTGCCGCCGGCAGCCGGCACGGCGCCAGAGACGGGGAGCACCGGCGAACCGGTCAGCGACTGGCTGACCAGGCGCCGGCGCACGATGTCTGAACTCGAAGCTCGCGTCATAGCTCGGCAGTCTAGGGCCGAACGCACCGGATCCGCAGGGCACCACCCAGGTCAGCCCGTCCCGTGCACAGCCGTCAGCGGGCGAGGTGGTTCATAGACGCGGTCGCTCTCAGGCGAGGTCGTCGTCTGTGCGGGCACCGAACACTATCTCGTCCCAGCTGGGCATCGAGGCACGACCGCGCCGGCCGGTCTGACCGGTGCGTGGCTGGCCGGTGGCTGCCTGTCCCGTCGCTGCCTGGGTGGCCCAGACATTGCGCGCGGCATCCGGCCGGGCCGGAACTGGATCGGGTGCACCTTCTGCGGGTGGCTGAGGCGACGGGGCCTTGGCGGCCTCGTCGACCAGACGGATACCGGTCTCCAGCGGCGCGCGATCCGCCGAGCGGCCTTCGGGCACGGCGGCAGCCGCTGGGGCCTCGACGGCGGCGGCCTCGCGTTCGCCACGCCGACGGCGCAGGGACTCCAGCAGGTCGGCCGTCTCACTCAGGCTCTGCGCCGGTTCGTCGGCGCGCTTGATCGCGGCTTTGGACACGGCTTCCGTCGTGCCGGCGGAGCGGGCATAGGGCACCAGGTCGTGCAGCGGCGCGGTGTCATTGAGGATGTCGTCGGCCAGAGATTCCTTGAACGTGAACGCGCCGCTGTCGAAGCGGCTGACGTCGGCCAGGCTGGTCTCGGCTCCCACGGCGCGCAGTCGGGGAATCAGGGCGCCCTTGAGCTCACCCTGCTGGGAGAGCGCGATGGCCTCGCTGCCGATGGGAGCGAGCGCGTTCTTCTTCGGTTCGAAACCCCAACGGGCATCGTGATCGATGTCGTCGGCCGTGAAGGCCAGCTTGACGATCCAGCCGGCGCCCGGTTCTTTCCAGCTCGCCCAGCGCTCGTTCGAGGCGCCGAGTGAGGCGAGGCGTTCGCGGATGACGCTGCCGAAGGTGGCCGGTTCATCGCCTGGGTCGGGTTCGACCGCCGTGTGCACGGGCACGCTCAGCGCAGAGGAGACGATGTACTCCCGTTCGGCGACCACAGGGCCCTCGAAGCGGCGCACGAAGTCCAGCGACGCACCGGTCACGGCAGCCACGTCCTCGGCGGACATGCCCGCCCGGATGTGGGCCTGCACTTCCCGGGGCGACAACTTGGGTCGGACGGACGAATCCGTTTGGGTTTGGCGAAGCCGGGACTGGAGAACCGCGTCGATGGGAATCCTGAAACGATCACCATCCTCTGACGCTGCAAGCAGCGCGCCGTTCTCGACTCCGATAACTTTCAAATCCTGCATGGCGAAAGCCCTCTCGCGATCACTGATGGCCCAACCCTGCCATGCCGAGTGGTCATTTCCGGGGAATACTGCGGGCGTGCCGGAAGTTGCTCCCATTGCCAACCTGAGAGGTTGGTGATTGGTTTGCTATTCCGAACGGATTGTTGCAAACTATGGCCGCCGATTTCGTTTATCGGCGTTAATGAAATGGATGGGCATGGCAA
>Ga0247808_10000232_pt1 | contig 31292 bp, 32 predicted proteins | sample UWRJL089202R1_FD_179914 | JGI IMG/M metagenome (GOLD analysis project Ga0247808, IMG submission 179914) | Plant litter microbial communities from Arlington Agricultural Research Station in Wisconsin, United States - UWRJ-L089-202R-1 | ecosystem: Environmental > Terrestrial > Plant litter >... | reverse complement strand
AATAAATTGGACCACTGCACGAACAAGCAATAAAGCCAGTATAGACCATATACCTCCAAAAACAATAATGCCTTTAGAGAAACGATACGCATCAAAGAAATTTGAAAATGCTGCAATGACAAAAGTACCAATGACAATACCTGCCAGGATATGATAAAATTTGGCTAAAGGCTTATAGCCACCATACATGAATACGGTCAGGCCCCATACCAATACATAGACAGGAACAATGTAATGTAAATATTCAGGCGGATAAAAATCACTGTCTTCTTTGATATGCCGCTCCCAAAAATTCACCAAAACGTACATCCCGGCATACATTACAAGAGCATCAGCAAAGAATAACCACGTTTGTTGCACAAAACGAGTCATCAGGGCCATGCCCGCTCTCAGGTAAATTGCGGTATTAATCAACACGGCAAAAATACCGGCATTCTTAGTAGAGAAATGTTTTTGCGCAAAGATGATCATCGCCTTATAGAAGATGAACACATAATTGATACTCGTACGCTTTGTACTTTCCCCTTTATAGTGAATGATTCTTGTTTCAGGATAATAATAATTTTTATGACCGGATTTCAATATGCGGTAAGACAAGTCGATGTCTTCTCCATACATAAAGTAATCTTCATCCAGCAAACCAATTTTATCCAGCACAGAACTGCGCAACATCATGTAAGCGCCAGACAGCACATCTATAGGGTTTATTTCATCAGGACTTAAAAATCCCAAATGATAACGTCCGAATTTTTTAGACTTAGGGAATAGCTTGGCAAAGCCAAAGATTTTATAAAACGCAACCCAGGGAGAAGGCAATCCACGCTTAGACTCCGGAAGAAATTTACCTTTCCCATCCAACATTTTTACTCCTAACCCACCGGCATCTGGATGCTCGTCCATGAATTGACAACACTTGGATAGCGTATCTTCTTCAACGACTGTATCAGGATTCAATAATAAAATATATTCAGCATTCGACTCGCGAATAGCCTGATTGTTTGCTTTAGAAAAACCTTGATTGTGTTTGTTGGCGATGAGTTTCACCCATGGGAATTTTTCATTCACCATTTCAACGGAACCGTCTACCGAATTGTTATCCACCACAAAAACTTCAACATCTACGTGCTTTGCCGCTTTGGCAAGAGACGTCAATGCTTGTTCCAAAAAATGGCAAACGTTATAATTAACTATAATTACACTTAATTTCTTCAAACCTCTCCAGTCTTATGCTTCCAACAAGGTACGAGTAATGATGCTTCTGCCTAGCGTGATTTCGTCTGCATACTCCAATTCTCCTCCCAACGGAATACCTCTTGCTATGGCGGTGATCTTTACTTCTAATGTTTTAATCTTTTTTGACAAATAAAAAGCGGTTGTGTCGCCTTCCATGGTAGTGCTTAATGCTAAAATAACTTCTTCTACCTGATTTCCCGTTAAACGCTGAATAAGTGATTCTATTGTGAGCTGATCAGGTCCTATTCTATTCATAGGAGAAATAACCCCTCCCAATACATGATATACACCTCTGTACTGCATAGTATTCTCTATTGCCATCACATCACGCACATCTTCTACTACACATACGGTCTTGTGGTCTCTATTGTTATTCGAACAAATACTACAAACGGTATCATCCGATAAATTATGACATACGGTACAATGAGTGATGTTTTCGCGGAGATTTTTCAAAGCATCGGATAAACCATAAGTGGCCTTTGCATCCTGCTTGATCAGATGCAATACCAAACGCAAAGCAGTCTTTTTACCAATTCCTGGTAACTTAGACACTTCTTCTACTGCTTCTTCAATTAACTTGGAAGGTATGTTCATGATAGAACGAAAGCCTTAGATAATTTCTGCTGAAATACCTCTATCGCAAATGGCTTGTCTCATCGGAGTCAATTCTTCAAATGATCCCGCTTTTACTGCGCACTTACCTTTGTAATGCACCATCAATGTGCACTGTTCAGCTTGTTCTGGTGTATGACGACACACTTTAATCAGTGTATCAATCACGTGGTCAAACGTATTGACCTCATCGTTATATACAACCAAACTTCTCTTTTCTTCTTCCTGTGGTTGTTCAAGTACGGCAATGTCTTCTTCCTGCCAAGTCAAAGGTTTTGAGTTAAACTGCATAGGGTTATTTATAACTATGATGTGGTTAGTAAAATTAACAAAATTTAATGATTTTTGATGAAAATAACAATACTTATGTCTTTACCATTGATACTAACAGTAATAGGACTTTATTTTTGCGCCCTGTTAATCATTTCCTGGTATACCTCTAAAAATGCTGATTCTGAGTCGTTTTTTACGGGAAAGAAAGATTCACCCTGGTTTTTGGTCGCATTTGGCATGATTGGAACGTCCCTTTCTGGATTAACTTTTATTTCCGTACCTGGAGCAGTGGGGGTAAAGGGATTTTCCTATTACCAAATTATCCTCGGACACATGATTGGTTATTTCATCATTGCTGCCGTATTGATGCCTCTCTATTATCGCTTAAATCTTGTTTCTATCTACACATACCTCGACCAGCGCTTTGGCAGATGGTCTTATAAAACCGGCTCAGGTTTCTTCCTGCTCGCCCGCACGATCGGTTCGGCGCTTCGACTTTATATGGCAGCTGCCGTCCTGCAGTTGTTTATATTTAAGGATTATATCCCATTTCCCGTAACAGTCGGCATTACCTTACTGCTCATCTGGTTGTATACATATAGAGGAGGCGTAAAGACCATCATATGGACAGATAGCTTTCAAACCATCTTTTTAATTGCTGCATTAATCATTAGCATCTTATCCATAAGCCATCATCTCCATATGCCCTTGACCGGACTGATGGATAAGGTTGCTGATAGCAAGTACTCCACTATGTTTCATTTTGAAAATTTTCTGGATGGCAACTACTTTTGGAAACAATTGCTGGCGGGTGCATTGCTGGCACTTGTCATGACGGGGCTGGATCAGGATTTGATGCAGAAAAACCTTTCCTGTCGCAACATAGGAGATGCACAGAAAAACATGTTTTGGTTTTGTATGGTGTTGCTTATTGTCAATCTTCTTTTCTTAACTCTTGGTGCGTTACTCTACATTTATACAGACATCAAAGGCATTGCACTTCCGGAAAGAAGCGACTATTTATTTCCAATGCTAGCTCTCAATGAATTCGGTACCCTTGCCGGTATTTTCTTCCTGCTTGGCATCATGGCTTCCTCTTTTGCGAGCTCTGATTCTGCTCTTACTGCTCTTACCACATCTTTCTGTATTGACTTCCTGCATATAGAACGTCAGCACGAAAAGATTTCTAAAAAATGGCGTACTTATACGCATATAGGATTCTCTGTTTTATTCTTTATTGTGATTGTAATCTTTGATCAAATCGGAAGTTCATCGGTGATCTACGCAGTCTTTGATGCGGCGGCCTACACTTATGGGCCTTTGCTTGGTCTATTTTTCTTTGGCATCCTCTGCAAAAGAAACATCCATGATAAATGGACGCCTTACCTCGCTATCGCTTCACCTCTGCTGACTTTCGTTATCCAGCAAGCCGTACAAAAATCGACGGGATATAAATTCAGCGCCGAACTGCTTCTTGTCAACGGTGGATTAATGGCTGTAGGCTTGTGGATCAGCGGGTATTTTATCACAGACAAAAAAACTACAGCAACTCTTTAGAAGGATCCCAGAATACGGTACTAAAGGATTGGACCTTATCTTTTATAACTTTTACGCCTTCTGCTTTTAATAAAGTTTCCATACGGGATGGCGGAGAAAAATGTACTTTTCCAGTTAGCAAGCCTTGACTGTTGACCACACGATGAGCGGGAACCTGTGGATATGGTCCTGCCGCATGCATGGCCCAACCAATCATCCTGGCACCAGACTTCATTCCCAGATAAGCAGCTATAGCACCATAGCTTGTTACTCTTCCTTTTGGAATAAGTTTTACTACCTCGAAAACATCCTGAAAATCAAATTTATCTTTAGACATTGCTGAAATGTTTACTAGATCAGAATAAAAATAAAAAATAGATGAAACCCTAATTTAAACAACCCGTATTGTGACTAATTAGAAGATAATAATTCCAATTTAGTAGACAAAAAAGTGAATTTCATCTAAAACAGGCTAAATCATGAAACTCGCCCCCAACCTCTTATTTTGTTTTTCAATTCTAATCTTTTTCCTATGTTGTGCTTTTCAACATTCCAATTTATTCCAACAACTTGGGTACGAAGTTGTAAGAACTAGTAAATAATTCTGAATTTATTGAGGTCACTTATTGTCCTTTTTTGACAATAATCCTATTGCCAAACATTTGCGGTTTTAAACTATTTTCTCATCTAAATGATCTGAATATGAAACTATCATGTGTAATTTGCGCGTTTTTTATGACAGTTATTTTCTCAACTATTTGTGCAGCTCAACTATCAGAAGTACTAATGTTAACCTTATCTTCTGGTTCACGAAGTGATCAAACAGCCGTACGTTTTCTTTCGGAAGCTTCTGATTCTTTTGACAGTGAATACGATGCTTATAAAATGATGAATCCAAATCCTTCATCTAACATATATACTGTATCAGACCAATATTATGCAATAAATGCGTTGAATGATAAGTTCAATGAAAAGGCTGTTGACTTACATATCCGAGCCGCTTATCAGGCAACATATACAATAAAAGCGGAAGAAATAGGTCCATTTGAAACTTCATGGTCAATTCATTTAATCGATCATTTCCTAAATCAGGAAATCGACCTCCGGAAAGTTCTTAGCTATTCTTTTGAGGCCAACATTACAGATCGTTATAATAGATTCTCTCTTAAATTTACAAAGTCAGATATGACATCATTCCTTATAACCGAGAATTCGGAACAACTTCATGAAGACATTGATCAAATGATATATACTGACCAAAATAAAATAATGGTCTCTAAAGATAATCCATCGACGATAAATATTTACATAAATGATTTAGAGGGACAACTTATAGCTGCATCTGAAACGAGTTTAACAACCTGGACTTTTTCACCCAATAAGATGGGGGTATATGTTGTTCATGTATCATCCAATCAGCATAACTATACCAAAAAGGTTATGATCGGCAAAGATGAAACAGAGTGATAGAATTTGATCTTTATATGAATTAGATAAAAAAAAAGAGTGCGAAATTGAAGATTCAATATTCGCACTCTTGTGTTTAAGGCAGAGAGAGAGGGATTCGAACCCCCGGACCTGTAACAGTCAACGGTTTTCAAGACCGCCGCATTCGACCGCTCTGCCATCTCTCTAAATTGTTGTGCAAAGATAACTGTATTTTCTATTTATAAAACCCTAAAGGGGAAAATATTCTATCTTTCGTACAAAATAGGGAGCTTAAGCCGCGACTTCCTGCACTTTTTGTATTTCTACAGCAGGTCCTACTACCGCAAAATATTTTGAAAACTCTTTAGTGTCAATCATTAAAGAAGGGGAATGGCCTCCCCAAACTAAGGAGATTTGATACAGGCCGTTAAATGTTCTTCCCTTATAGGTTTTACCTACTTCAAAGCCTGATAAACTAGTGATTGAAGGCTTGCTTACACATTTAAATTCAACTATACTGGATTGTGACATAGCCGTAACTGTTTGGTTATACCTGAATATAACCAAACGAAATGCCAAAAAGATCATGTTGTTTAGTTCATATAAAGACGAACCATGTAATGTGCCGTAACCTTTAAGATGGATTATTTGATTTTCGACCTTTATAGACTATCTCTAACGTAGCATTGATCTCAAAGCCCAAAAGGACAATCAGTGACATAAAATAGATCCATAACATAAGACCAATCAAAGCCCCTATTGACCCATAAACCTTATTGTAAGAGCTGAAATTGTTGAAATAAAGAATAAACACAATCGAAAAAGATACCGCCAGGAAAGCAGCGATTAATGATCCAAGGGAAAAAAACTTCCAGGGATGAGTAATTGCCGGGGCTAAAGAGTAGATAAGTGAGAAGCACATTAAAAATAATAAGTAAGGTAATAAATACCTTATAATCGACAGAAATATGATCTGTCCCTGTTCATAAAAACTAATCTCGCTGAAAACCATTTCTACAACAATTTGTAGAGCGATGGAAGAAACTACACAGAACAACAGTAAAAACAGGATTTGAACACTAATGGCAATAAGTCTTATGAAACTTCTATTGTCGTGTGTTTTGTAACATTTATTAAATACATTAATCATAGCTACAATGCCGTTGACTGAAGCATAAAGCGTAAATAAAAAACCAAAAGATAATAATCCCGTTTGCGGGCGTGCAACAATATCATAAATAGTTGATTCTGCTACCTCATAGATACCTCTTGGTAATACCTGTTCTAGGTTCTTAAGAATCAGTATGTCTAGATGCTCAATCGGGATATAAGGAATCAACGTAAATAAAAAAATGATCGCCGGGAAAATAGACAGTACAAAACTATAAGCCATGCTGCGTGACATTTCCATCACATGATCTTTTTCCAGTTTGGCTATCAATATTTGCAAAAAATGGAATAATGAAATTTCATATTTTTTCAAATGAATGCCTTTCAAGTGAGTTGTGCCCCAATGAATGATCTCATCGATTCTAAGCCACGCCTTTATCTTTTTCATTATTCGAAGAATTGATGCATTAATTGCTGAAAATGTCCACCTGGCATAGCGGGCTTAGCAGTTTCTTTGTTCACAAATACTAATGTTGTTTCAGAAACATTCAACAACACTTTCGCTTCATTATAGACTTCGTACTCAAAACGGATACGAATGCCAGGTTTATCCTTAATGATTATTTTAATGGTCAGCAAATCATCATAGCGTGCGGGTTTGATGTATTTGGTCTTATATTCCAGCACAGGCATCATGATGCCTTCATCTTCCATTTCTTTATAGGAAAAACCAATGTGCCTGAAAGTCTCCACCCTGGCAACTTCAAAGTAGGTAGCATAATTGCCATAATAAACATAACCCATCTGATCTGTTTCTGCATAGCGCACGCGAAGTTGAGTTTCGTGGGTGATCATGTTTACTTAATTTTCTCTTTATCTAAATAACCTCTGTAACGATTGGCATTATTAACATGATCGTTATAATTCTCCGTAAAATCATGGAAACCAATACGGGTACAACTGGCACAAAAATACAAGTACTTGTTTCTTTCATAATTTAATACCGCATCAATACTTGCAATAGAAGGAAGATTAATCGGTCCTGGAGGCAAGCCTGTATATTTATAGGTATTATATGGACTATCGATTTGTGTATGTACCTGGTAAATCCTTTTTATGCTAAAATCTCTCACTGCATACTTTACAGTTGGATCAGCCTGCAAGGGCATATTAATATTTAGACGATTGATATACAAACCCGCAATACGACTTCTTTCACTTTGCTGGTTTGTCTCTGCTTCTACGATAGAAGCCAATGTGCTTACCTGCACAGGTGTAAAACCAATTGCCTTTGCTTTGCGGAGACGTTCTTCGGTCCAGAACTTTTCATATTCCTTGTGCATTTTATCTAAAAACACTTTCGATTTTACATCCCAATAAAATTCATAGGTGTTAGGAATAAACATGCTCATGAACGTAGCCGTATCAAAACCATAATGTTTAGCCACTTCCGGATTTTTTAAATTAGACAACAACGAATCTTCAGAAAAATAAAACTTGCCCCCTACTTTTTCTGCCAGGTCTTCCTTCAAGCGAATGTTATTAAAGGTCAACTTCACCGGGTCTTGCTTACCATTGCGAAGCATACGTACAACTTTTATATTATTGCTATTGGCTTTAATCTTATATCGACCAGGCCTTACATTCTCCTGGTAACCCGCCAATTTCGCAAGGAATGCAAATGATTTTACATCTTGCAACATCTCATTCTTCTTCAAAGAATCCAGTACTTCTTTAAAGTCTGCTCCTTTTCTGATATATAAATAGCCATCTCCTTTTCTAAACTGAAAATTAGCGGTGAATAAAATCTGATAAATGTAGTATGAGAAACATACAAACAACAACATCGCAAGAACGATGAACTGACGAAGGCGATATTTTTTGCGGTCCATTTGCATATTGACTGCGGTCTTATTAAGTTGATGAGCTTACAAGTTAGGCAAAAACCTCTTCGAAATAAATACATGTCAGCATCATCTGTTAAAATACATCCCGATAACCCTCCACTCCATAAAATAGCACAAGTCATCCAAGTGCTTCAAAAAGGCGGAATCATCATTTATCCTACTGACACAGTCTATGCCATGGGATGTGATATCACTCATCCTAAGGCAATTGATAGGATATGTAAAATAAAAGGAATTGATCCTGCCAAACATCCTTTTTCTATTCTATGTCATGATATCAGTCAAATTTCCTCTTATACCAAACATTTACCGAATACAGTTTTTAAACTTTTAAAGAAAAAACTTCCTGGTCCACATACATTTATTCTACCTATCGGAGGAGATGTTCCCAAGTCTTTATATTCCAAAAAGAAGACCATTGGGATAAGAGTACCGGATCATCGCATCGTTAATTTATTAGTGAGCCAACTTGGTAATCCACTATTAACAACCTCTATAAAACATACCGATGAGATATTAGAATACATGACGGATCCCGAAGAGATCTTTGACCGTTATAAAAATCAGGTAGACCTCATGGTAGACGGTGGTTTCGGTGACAATATACCTAGCACGGTTTGGGATTGTACGTCAGACGAAATTGTTCTGGTAAGAGAAGGCAAAGGAGACATTGAATATTGATTTGTCAGATCATGGACCCGCATAAATCTTCTTCCTTACTGATAGAGTTACACTATTTCCCCTGCGTACATTTTTTCTCTCTGCTCAGCGAACACGACACGATTGTGCTCGAAGCACATGAAACGTTCCAGAAACAAAGTTATCGCAACAGAACACAAATATTGTCATCTCAAAAAGTTGAGAATCTTTTGATTCCAGTTCTCTCCGGCAATTCACATCTACCGATACGCGATATTCGCATTGATCATAGCCAGAAATGGCGGATTATTCATCAGCGTGCCATACGTTCTGCTTATGGAAAATCACCTTTTTTTGAATACTATTCAGAAGATATTTTAAGCCTGTACGACAATCCTGTTCCTTTTCTTTTTGATTTTAATCTAAATGTACTGACACTTTGTCTTAAGCTCTTGAAATGGAAGAAGAAAATATTACTATCTTCTGGTTACCAGACCCTTGATGCAACAAAAATGTCTGATTTCAAAGACTTTAGAGGGGTTATTCATCCTAAAAAGGAGTTACAAACTGACTTCAAACCCTATCAACAAGTGTTTGGCAGGCAATTTGAGCCTAACCTTAGCATCCTTGATTTGTTGTTTTGCGAAGGGAACAATTGCAATCCATATCTGACGAGATAACGTTAATATAAATAATGCGTATAATTTTAGATTAAACGTTGAGAAGGATGGAATTTTAAATCCTCAAAAACCGTTCTTTGAACGGAAAAATGCTAGATTTACATTAATTAAAAGGCTGAATTCATGGAACAGAAATTCTCAAACAGAGTTAAAGAGGTTATCTCTCTTAGTCGGGAAGAAGCATTGCGTCTGGGCCATGACTACATTGGCACAGAACACTTGATGCTTGCGATGATTAGAGAAGGTGAGGGCGTAGCAATAAGTCTTCTAAAAAAACTCGGATTATCAATGGATGAACTCAGGACGTCCATCGAAAATACCATCAAAGGTACTGCTACGGGCAATACTAACATTACCAATATTCCTTTGACGAGACAATCTGAAAAGGTATTGAAAATAACATACCTGGAAGCAAAAATTTTCCAAAGCGAATTGATAGGCACAGAACATTTGTTGCTGTCTATTCTACGCGATGAAGATAATATAGCGACACAAGTATTGGCAAAATTTGGAGTAACATACGCAGAAATAAAAGAAATGCTAGAGTACCACACTAACAGTAATCCTAAAGCTAAAGGTGATACCGATGATCCGGATGATGATTCATCTAAATTGTTTGGTAGCGGATCTGCAGCAGGTAAAGAAACCGGCGCGAGAGCGACCGGTGAAAAATCAAGAACTCCTGTATTGGATAACTTCGGCAGAGATTTGACGAAGTATGCGGAAGAAGGTCGTTTAGATCCTATTGTAGGACGTGAGAAAGAAATCGAACGTGTTGCACAAATTTTAAGTAGAAGAAAGAAAAACAATCCAATTTTGATTGGTGAACCCGGTGTAGGTAAAACAGCCATTGCTGAAGGTCTTGCATTGCGCATCAATCAAAAGAAAGTATCACGTGTATTGTTCGGCAAGCGTGTGATCACTTTGGATCTTGCTTCTTTGGTAGCAGGTACCAAATACCGCGGTCAGTTTGAAGAACGTATGAAAGCGGTGATGAACGAACTGGAAAAATCTCCGGAAGTTATTTTGTTCATCGATGAGATACATACTATCGTTGGTGCAGGTGGAGCATCTGGTTCATTAGATGCCTCCAACATGTTCAAACCAGCCTTAGCAAGGGGCGACATCCAATGTATTGGTGCAACAACTTTAGATGAGTACCGTCAGTACATTGAAAAAGACGGAGCATTAGCTCGTCGTTTTCAAATTGTAATGGTCGATGCTACGACTCCTGAAGAGACTGTTCAGATATTGACCAACATCAAGGAGAAGTATGAAGATCACCATCATGTAAATTACACAGAGAAAGCATTGGATGCCTGTGTGAAATTATCTGACCGATACATCACAGACCGTTTCTTACCGGATAAAGCAATTGACGTATTGGATGAGGCGGGTGCACGGGTGCACATCAATAACATTCACGTCCCCGCTGAGATTCTGAAACTCGAAGAGTTGATTGAGAACGTTAAGAAAGAAAAAAACAAAGTCATCAAAAGTCAGAAGTTTGAAGAAGCTGCTCACTTGAGAGATAAAGAGAAAAAAATCTTCGATCAATTGGAACAGGCAAAAGGCCGTTGGGACGAAGAGACGAAGAAGAAACGTTACGATGTTACAGAAGAAAATGTAGCAGAAGTAATTGCCCAGATGACAGGTATTCCAGTAAGCAAAGTTGCTCAGACAGAAGGAACCAAACTTCTTAAAATGGGTGAAGAGCTGAAAGGCAGCGTTATCGGTCAGGATACAGCCATTGGCAAGTTAGTAAAAGCCATTCAACGCACACGTGTAGGTTTGAAAGATCCGAAAAAACCGATTGGTTCTTTCATCTTCTTGGGTCCTACCGGTGTTGGTAAAACTGAACTGGCGAAAACATTGGCGCGTTACCTATTCGATAAAGAAGATTCTTTGGTGCGTATTGACATGAGTGAGTACATGGAGAAATTCTCCATCAGTCGCTTGGTTGGAGCGCCTCCAGGATATGTTGGATACGAAGAAGGTGGTCAGTTGACTGAAAAAATACGTCGCAAACCATACAGTGTAATCTTGTTGGATGAGATTGAGAAAGCTCACCCGGATGTATTCAACTTATTGTTGCAGGTATTAGATGACGGTATCTTAACAGATGGTTTAGGAAGAAGAGTAGATTTCCGTAATACGATTATCATCATGACTTCTAATATTGGTGTAAGAGATTTGAAAGATTTCGGAGCCGGTATAGGATTCAGTACTCAGTCTCGTAAAGAGAATATGGACGATATGATGAAAGGCACTATTCAAAATGCTCTTCGTAAAGCGTTCTCTCCTGAATTCTTGAACCGTTTAGATGACGTAATCGTCTTCAACAGTTTAGAAAGATCTGATATTCATAAGATCATTGAAATCACATTGAAACATGTGTTTGCAAGAATCTTAGCATTGGGTTACAATATTGAGTTGACAGAAAAAGCGAAAGACTTCTTAGCTGACAAAGGTTTCGATCCTAATTATGGTGCAAGACCTTTAAACAGAGCAGTACAAAAGTACCTGGAAGATCCTGTAGCAGAAGAAATCCTTAAAGGAGATCTTCAACCTGGAGACATCATCGTAGCAGATTACGATGGAACAAGTGAAGAACTAAACCTTGTTATCAAGGATAAAGCTCCTCAAAAGACAGATGAAAAATAAAATAAGGCCCTCACTATTGTGAGGGCCTTATTTTTGAGTTGGAATATCTATAGTAAAAGAAGTTCCTTCTCCAAGAGCACTTTCCAAAGAGATTGTACCGTTCAATTTCCCTATTACTTCCTTTGTTATATACAATCCTAAGCCAGATCCTTTAGGCCTTTCAGATGCCCTGTAAAACATATCAAACACATGGTTTACTAATGATGCATCTATCCCTATTCCATTGTCAATAAATTTAATGATGACATGATGCTCATCCGATGTGACTTTAATCTTCAGTACGGACCATTCTTTTTCATCGTCATAATATTTTAAAGCATTTGAAAGTAAATTATTAAGTACGATTCGTATTCTTAAGCTGTCACCCCAAAAAGGACTTGGCTGATTCACCTCCATACTGATATGAACTCTGCTGGATTCATCACCATAAGGTCTGTTTAGTTCAATGCATTGTTCAATTAATGTTCTGAATTCTATTTCTTCAACCAGAAGACCAACCCTGTAATTTCTAGAAAAATCTATCAAACTATTTACATAATCATCCAGTCTCCTAAGACTTTTTTCCTTTAGCAAATTATAATACAAAACTTTATCAATGTTTCTCTCTCCCTTACTTAACTCTATTAAACCAAGAGACGAAGCCAAGGGAGCTCTTAGATCATGACTCACGCTGTATACAAAACGATCCAGTTCATCATTAATTTTTTGTAGTTCTACGTTTTGTTTATTTAAATCCTCAGCAACCAGTTCAAATTTTTTCTCTGAACGTTTACTGGATTTTATGATAATAAATACCATATAATGGCAAAACACTAGTACCCCAATGATGTTAAATTCAGCCACCAACTTAATCTGATCAGCACTGTAATTTTCTATCTTTAATAGAGAAAAATCAGTGGCGAAAAGTACGGCAATAAAAATAATTGGATGACAAATGTGAAAATAGTAAAGGTATTTATTTCTATAGTCTACAATAAAAGGAGTTCCGAATATAAGCGGGATGTAAAACAGAAACACTAAAGAATCAAATCCCAGCTGAGAACTTTGTATAAATAAAAGTATACTGAGCAACATTGCCAAGGCACTACCCGCAAACTCAACATGTCCTTTTCTATTGAAATAATAAAAAACGCCAATTGTGCATACTGTTAATACGATAACAGCAATACTCTCCCAGATCAAAAAATAAAAATCCGGTATTGATGTCGTAATGATAATTAAAGCCGTTAGCTTCATCAGCGTCGAAAGCAACTCCTGACGCTCTTTAAGCGTGGTAAGTTGAGTCAGCCCGACGTCTGATTTTTCGATCATGCCTTATACTCTTTTATGGCATCTACAAATGCTTTAACCATGTATCTATCCGTATCAGGATACAAACCGTGACCTAAATTTGCAATGTAGCGTTGAGTTCCGAATGCGTCCAGCATCTTCTTTACCTCCAATTCTATTCCGCTTTTGTTCTGGTATAATGCGCAAGGATCCAAATTACCCTGGAGTGTTTTATTTAGACCAATAATTTCTCTTGATTCTACCGCATCCATCGTCCAGTCCAAACCGATGACATCACATTTCATTTTTGCAAAAGGAGCTCGTGCTGAAAATGCACCTTTTGCAAAAACAGTAAGAGGTACGATATGATTCAATTCATTGCAAATGCGCTCAATATAAACCGAAGAAAATTCATGATACTGTTCAGGACTTAAAATGCTAGCCCATGAATCAAACACTTGAAGCATATCAGCACCAGCTGCTACTTGTCCTTTCAAGTATGCGATGGTAGCATCCGTAATTTTATCAAGTATGAGTTTTGATTTTTGAGGTTCAGTGTAAAGAAAACGTTTGGCTTTAGAAAATGTTTTTGATCCCTGGCCTTCGATCATATAAGCAAAAATTGTCCATGGTGCTCCGGCAAAGCCAATTAAAGGAACTCTACCATTTAAATTTTTCTTTGTTATACGAATTGCTTCATAGACATATTCCAATTCATGAGCCGCTTCAGCTCCCAAAAGCGCAGCAATGTCACGATCGTTTTCAATTGTCTTTGGGAAAAAGGGACCACGGCTTTCCTGCATCTCATAAGGTAAACCCATTGCCTCTGGTATAACCAAAATGTCTGAGAAAATGATAGCAGCATCTACACCTAATATATCTACAGGTTGTATGGTCACCTCAGCTGCTAAATCAGGAGTCATAACGAGTTCTCTAAAACCCGATAACTTCTCTCTCACTGCTCTATATTCTGGTAAGATCCTACCCGCCTGACGCATCAACCATACCGGCACTCGTTCTACCTTCTCTCCTCTCGCCGCACGCAAGATCAAATCATTTTGTAATGCCATGATACAGTATGTATAATTATTCTAAACGGTTACATTTTCTTTATTCGCCGCTTTCCATTTTTTTATTCTTTCCAATGCTTCTTGTATGTTCGATTTAGCCACACACAAAGAAGCCCTCATATAACCTTTACCGTTTGAACCGAATATTTCACCTGGAGTAAAAAAAACGGAGGCTTCATATAAAAGACGATCAACAAACGCAGGAATATCAGCTATGGCTTTGGGATTCTTAGGTTTGGCCCAAAGAAATAATCCTACTTGCTTTTCATCGAACTCAAAATCCAATAAACGCAATATCTCCTCGATCAATACTCTGCGCTCTGCGTACTCGCCATTGCGCAAAGCATGCCATTCTTCCGTATTGTCAAATGCTTTGATAGCAGCCTTCTGAAGACCTAAAAACATACCTGAATCAATATTGGATTTCACAGTCAATACCGCGTCCAAATATTCTTTTTTACCAAGTATCATACCGATTCTCCAGCCGGCCATGTTATGAGACTTACTTAAGGAATTAAGTTCTACAGCAACATCCTTCGCACCTGCTAGAGATAAAATAGAAAATGGTTTTTTCTTATTCAGAACAAGACTATATGGATTATCAAATGCCAGCAATATTTTTTTACGTTGTGCAAACTTTACTAACTCCAGCAACTGCACGGGGTCAGCTTCCGCTCCTGTAGGCATATGAGGATAGTTGACCCACATGATTTTTACTTTAGAAAGATCTTCATTTTCTAAGCTCTGAATATCTGCATGCCAGTTGTGTGCTTCGCTCAAATTGTAATAGCGGATGTGAGCACCAACAATATTGGAATTGGAAGAATAGGTTGGATAACCTGGATTAGGCACTAATACTTCATCTCCAGGATTCAAGAATGCCATGGACAAATGAAGTATTCCTTCTTTTGAACCCATAAGAGGCAAGACTTCTGTGTTCGGATCCACTGTGACACCATAAGTACGCGAATAAAAATTCGCAATGGATTCACGTAATTCCGGCACACCGCGATAAGGCTGGTATCCATGAGAAGATGATGCTCTGGCTGTTTCTACCAATGCATCTACAGAAGCCTCTGATGGTGGTAAATCGGGACTACCGATACCAAAACTAATAATCTTTTTACCCTCTTTGTTTAGACGAGCAATCTCCTCTAATTTTTTTACAAAATAATATTCTTTTACCCCGTTAAGACGGTTGGCCACCGGTATAATCATCGATCATTTCTCCTTTTTTGTACTCGCCTAATATTTTCAAATCTGTTACAATGGAATTAATTCCAATGCTTCTCTTAAAATCATCGTAGTTGCTCCACTCGCAATCTACGTAAAAAGTATACTCATTCGGTTTACCGATAATGGGTAAAGACTGAATCTTAGTCAAGTTGATTTTATTATCTACTATGATTTTCAATACTTCAGCTAAAGCCCCTACCTTATTGGGCAATTGAAAACTCAATGTGGCCTTGCTGGCACCTTCTACCTTACTTTTCTTTTCTCTTGAAAGTACAAAAAAGCGAGTGAAATTTTGCGTCACTGTTTCTATCCCTTCTGCCAATAATTCCATTTTATAATAATTGGCAGCATAACGGCTGGCAATGGCAGCCCAATCTCTGCGACCGCTTTCTTTAACATACTTTACAGCATCTGCTGTATCGTAAAACTCTTCTTTTTCTATGACAGGATGCTTATATAGAAAATCCTCACATTGAAGCAAAGCCATATAATGGGACATGACTTTATTCAATTCAGGCAATTTTGCGCCCGGATGTCCAATAAGATTCATTTTAATACGCAATTGCACTTCTCCAATGATGGCAAAATCATATTCCTTAAGCAGTGCATAATTTGGGAGAATGCTGCCTGCTATGGAATTTTCAATCGCCATTAAAGCAAAATCTATAGCGCTATCGTTTTTAAGCTTTTCACACAGCATTCTGAATGTCTCACATTCAATGGTAGTAATATCTTCGCCAAAGTGAATTCTGGAGGCAATATCGTGAAAGGAGGCCCTACCTCCCTGAATAGCAACTTTCATGGAAATCTATAATGTGAGCTGCAAAAATACGGCTTATTAATCAATTGTACACAACGGCTATCCGTCCAGAAGAGATAAAAAAATAAAAAATAGGCTTAAAAGGTATTATTTATTGGTAAAATGAGAGATCACATAATCTACTGTAAAGAAAATAGCACTCATTCCTCCTATAAAAAGTGCCATAAATACAAAAAGACTCAAATAAGACTCTGAAGGCACATTATTTACGATATCTCTTAACAAATTTAGTAACATGGCTTTGAAAAGTTTTAGCGGTTATTTGAATGTTTATACTATTCCCCGATCAAAAGTAAGCACTAAATGAAAAAAAACAAAAACTTATTGAAAATGTAATAGTTAGCTTAAAAAACCCTGCGAATTTCGTCTTTCAAATATTTAAGTGCAGGTGCGGTAGGTTCTTCGTTGCGCTCTGATTGGATTTCAAACACTTTTCTGGCTAATTCAATCCCTCTGGCATCCGGCGGCAACACACTTGCGGCCATATTGATTGTAGAAATAATATCTTCCATAGATTTTTTGATTAAAACCCAGGTTTGGTCGCTCATGTATACCTGCTGTGATAAATTATGCTGAAATTCATTTCTTATATCCGTCAAAAGAACTTGCTGAAACTGTACCACGTTATAAGAGGGATCGTTCACTCTGACTATTACATGCGAAAGTGAAATGCGCTCCAGGAACAAACTCATGCGTTCATAAGCTTGCAAACGAATAGGAAGAATAATCTCTGTATTCTTTACTTTCATTTCAATCAAACGACGTTCAAAATCCTTGGTCAAAAAAGATTTTACAACTAAAAACATAGCATATAAAATCATTCCCGCGGGAAGTACGATTTTCAACAAGTCACCAAGAAGTTGTTCCATAAATCTCTTTTCTACAAATTTATAACTTTAACTCAGATTACGCATTAAGAGCACACGATTCATTCCAATCTTTTATCATTATTAATATTGGAATGATGCAGATGGACTAAAGATTATTTCTAATTATATAACAAATAAACAAAATAGTGAGCGAACTACCCTTTCTATTGTCTGCCCCCGCTTTAGACGAATTGGAGTCTATTCTTCTCTCGAAGAAAATTCCCCAAGGATATGGGGTACGATTAGGCATTAAAGGCAGTGGCTGTGCCGGGGTTAGTTATGTCATCGGTTTTGATACCGCATCGGAAAGCGATAAAATATACCCCAACGGAAAGCTTCATTTTTTAGTTGCCAAAAAACATCTGCTGTACATTAGTGGCCTGTCTATCGATTTTGTTGATACCAACGAAGAACGAGGTTTTGTTTTTGAGCATCAGTCTTTTTAGAAAAATCTAAAAAGGTTCTTCTGACTGTATCACTACAGCGGAAGCTTTGCAAGGTGCGCCTATTGGAGGATTCAATTTTCGAATACTCACCCTTACATGAATTGCTTCAGGAAAGCTCTTCCATGTTTTTTTATGAATGGAAAGAGCAACTGTTTCCAAAAGTTTGCTGGCTGTTTTCATTTCTTCAGCAGCAACCTGATATAAGATGGTATAATCAGGAGCCTTGTCTATGTTGTCTTCCAGAGGAAGTCGTGAGAGCGGAAAACGAACACAAAGATCAAGAATAAAGGTGTTTCCTGCTTGTTGTTCATAATCATGCACTCCATGAAAAGCATGGAACTCCAGTTCTTCAAGCTTGATTTCATAACTCATATGCTATCAAAGAAAGAACTATTATCACCACTTTTAGCAGGTGGAGTAGATTTCACTTCTGCAACGACATTGGATTGATCTTCTACTTGTTTTACCGGTGTGGGCTCTTCAACCTGTCTGGGTAATTCTATTCTCTTGCCAGTATCGGATAAACTTTTGATTTGCTTTACTTTCTTATCCACTGAATTCGAAACCGGTTTGTCGACATAACGCTGAGCTTTCTGACTAAAATCAGCGGTTATAGATTGTATGTCATGTAAGAGGTTATCTCTAAGGTTCTGAATTTCCTGGAATTCCCTTTGCATTTTTTGCACATCCTCCTGCAACTCTGAAAAATATCGTTTAGACTGCATTTCTGCTTCTTCAACGATGGCGCGGGCTTTAGACCTGGATTCGTTCAAGATGGCTTCAGAATTCATTTGTGCCTCGCGCACATGTAGCTCTGCCGACTTATTGGCTTGCTCTACTAAACTAGCTCCTGTATCCTCCGCTGTCTTTAATGTTTTAAACAAAGAGTGTTCTACTTCACGCAATCTGGAAGCTTCTTGTTCAGAATGTTCCAGTCGCTTTCGAAGGTCTTTGATTTCATCATTTGCTCTTTCCCATTCTTGAGAAAGTGCTTGAAGAAAAGCATCTACTTCTTCTTTATCGTATCCACGGAATGTTTTTTCGAAATCTTTTTGTCTGATTTCTAATGGTGTAATTTTCATGTCTATCTAATTTTATATGACATCACAACAAAATTATGAACAGGACCACCAGGAATTTAAAATTTCAAACTCCAAACAGATACATTTCTATCATCGCTTCCTGATACAATATACCCATTATATTTTGTCCATAAAACCTTATTGACCGAAGTTCCATGACCGGCATGTCTTGCCTTATCAATCACTTTCAATAATTGGAACACCTTCGCATCCCATACTTTTATGGACTTATCCATGCTGCAAGTTACAAAATATCTCCCATCAGGACTGTAGGCTATATCATTTATTGCATACATGTGGGCAACTATAGATTGCTGCAAGGCATAACCTGCATTCACGTTCCAGACCTTTAGTCGCGCATCCCGGCTTCCACTGATGAGTTGTTTCCCATCCGGTGAATAAGCCAATGCAAAGACAGAATTGTCATGCGCTGCAAGTTCCAATATCAGCTTCCCATCGGATAACGAAACAATACGAATGTAATTGTCACTATATCCTATGGCAAGAAATGCTCCGTCAGGACTAAAAGCCATAGCACGGGCACTTTTTTCACTAAACTTTAAACGTCCAATGACTCCAAGTTCTGTGTCATCCATCACGACTACAGAACCGTCTCCACAGGCACAATACAAAAAGCCGTTGCGATGCAGTATGCTAAAAATATAGGAATCCGTAATGGCTACCGAACGAATCTCTTTGCGCGTGATGCAATCAATCAGGTGTACCCCTTGGAAATTCTGTCCGATCCACAACCGCTGATGGAGAGGATCCAATGCCATGGCATAAACCGAATTGGCTACTTTAGCAACCAGTTCGCCCTGATCCGGTTTTTCCATGTCCCACGCGACAACCAGACCATCTGCACCTGAACTAAAAAACTGTTGTGGAGCAATGCCTTGAAGCAGTCCATAGATACAATCCCTATGGCCTGTATACATCCCTATTTTTTCAACCTCTATCGATTGCATAACCCCAATTTTTCTTAAATTTAGTAACAGATTCTTAAAGCTAACATCTTAATCGCTTTTTAATGCCTTTATATAAACTAGAGAAACTATCTTCTGATCGTGTAACGGCGATTTGGCACATTTCAGAATCATTAGAAGAACTATTAAGCATAGCTTCTGTATATATACAAGGCATAATCGTACCGGAATACATTAAACATCCTGCCAAACAGGTCGAATGGCTGGCTTCCAGACTAGCGGTTAAGTTTTGTTGTGATCTGATGCATATACCTTATCAGGGCACATACAGGACTGATACAGGGCAACCTTTATTAGTAGGCAATAAAGCGCATATTTCCATTTCTCATTCCGTTGATTTTGCGGCTATTCTGTTGGATACACATCAAAAAGTTGGCATCGATATTGAGAAGATCAGTTCAAAAGTCGAGAAAATTGCAGGAAAATACCTGCAGGATGAAGAAAAAGAAACAAATCATGAAAGATTAACCTTAAAATGGTGTATTAAAGAAGCAGTGTATAAAGTTTCTGATCATGAAAACCTCAGTTTAAAAGACGATATACAAATATTACAACTAAATGCTTCTGATAAAGGAAAGGCTGAAGTTCTGGTTCGCAATCATGATCGCATCGACACCTTTTTTTTTAAATTGGAAGATTATTATGTAGCTTACACTATATGAGATTGACAAAGTGTATTTTCTATTTGAGCTTATTCTTTTCTTCTCTGGCCAGTTATGGGCAGTTGCAGCATGGGGAAATATTAGAAAATTTCCGACTCACGAACGCTGTTAACGGAAGCACCTTTAATCTGGAGCAGGAATATAACCACCAATTGCTGGTACTTATTTTCTTTGCGCACGATTGTCCCTATAATAAAATATATACAGAGCGTATTATTAAACTCGCCAAGAACTACGATACGAGAGATGTATTGGTAGTTGCCATCAACCCTAATTCTCCGGCCTTAAATCCAGAAGCTTCTCCGGCCAAAATGAAAAAGTATGCGGAAAGCTTCCCCTTACCTTTCCCTTATTTAGAAGATCCTCAGAAAATCGTTTCTACGAAATTGCACATTACCAAAACCCCTTCGGTATATGTGTTTAAAAACATATCGAACAAATATGTCATGCAATACCGCGCAGCTATAGATGATGCGCCTGAAAAAGAAAAATCCGTTACGGAATCTTATCTGGCAAAAGCCATTGACGCTTTGTTGGCGAATAAGTCTTTTAAGTATCGATACACTGAAGAAGTGGGTTGCCAGATTAAGTAAATAATGAACGGTGAACAGTGAGTAAAGACCTTCCCTGTTTACTAAGAAAAGGCTTCTATTTGTTATATCGACCGTTGATCTCTTCCGACTATTCCTTCGAGCAATTGATTGATTTCTTCTACCCTTTCTGTGTCTCCTAATTTTTCAAAAGAAACGATCAGGTTTCGTAACACGCGTGTTACTATATCTACATTATTACAAGGTTCATAAAAAATATCATTCTTGGCAATATTAAGTTGTGTGATATAATTGTCAATGTCTTCGCGTGTAAATACCAAGCCTTTATTAAACACATTGATGTAGAACTGAACACCTTCCATTTTGTATGTAAGGATAAACAAATTAGGAAGGTTCACACCGTAGACAGGGAGTTTAAGCCTTTGTGCGATGTGCATATAAATCACACACAATGAAATTGGATTTCCTTTTTTTGATTCCAACACGGAGTTGATCATTGAATTGGAAGGAGAATGAAAATTCTTTGTATTGGCACCAAATTTCAGCTTATTGAAAATAGCATTGTTCAATATCCTGATCTGATCTGTAGGAGATAAATCTTCTTTCATATCCGGCCAAACTTCATAATAGATTTGATCCAATGCACTCTTCACTTTTTGCAATTCCAAATCAGGGTATTGGTAGCAAGCCAATAACCACATGCCTTCTATGATATCAACAGCACCAGTTTCTTTCCATTGGCGCAATTTTTCTTTCAAGTTAAAAAAATGCAATTGGTGTATAATATCCTCAATGCGTTTTTGCACGAGAGGATTGAAATTTTTGCCCCATTCATCTTCCAAAAAAGGAATGATAGATTCACCGATGGACATGATTTCCTTTTTCACCTGTACTGTTACTTCAGTATCTTCATCATCCAGCAAAGAGATCAATGCTTTTATTTTGCTTTCTTCCTGAAACATATACTATGTCTGTATCACTCCCACATTAAATCGCTCCTCTATAGGTTTATGATTTGCGATTTCGATGCCTATTGAAATTACTTTTCTTGTTTCCAAAGGATCGATGATGGCATCGACCCATAAATTAGACGCTGCGTAATAAGGAGAAAGTTCACGATCATATTTGGATTGAATTTCTGCCAACAATGTCTTTTCGTCTTCCGGCGATAAGGTTCTGCCTTTTGCTTTTAAGGAAGCTACTTTGATTTGCAATAATGTTTTAGAAGCTGATGCTCCGCTCATCACGGCCATTTGCGCGGTAGGCCATGAAACAATCAATCGTGGATCGAACGCTTTTCCGCACATGGCATAATTTCCTGCACCGAAAGAATTTCCTATGATAATAGTAAACTTCGGTACAACAGAATTAGACACGGCATTCACCATCTTTGCCCCGTCTTTTATAATACCTCCTTGTTCTGATCTGCTACCCACCATAAATCCGGTAACATCCTGAATAAAGACCAGTGGTATTTTCTTTTGATTGCAGTTCATGATGAAACGCGCTGCCTTATCTGCAGAATCTGAATAGATTACTCCACCCATTTGCATTTCATTTTTTTTGTTCTTAACCATCTTGCGCTGATTGGCCACAATACCTACAGCCCATCCATCAATACGGCCATAACCGCAAATAATACTTTGCCCGTAAAGCTCCTTGTATTGCTCAAATTCTGATTGATCGACCAAGCGATCAATCACCTCCAGCATGTCATAAGGTTTCGTTCTGTCTAAGGGAAGCAGCCCATATAACTCTTCTTGATTTTTAATTGGCTGTGCAGATGGGACACGATTGAATCCTGCTTTTGTAGTGTCTCCCATTTTAGAAACAAGATTTCTAATTTGTTTGATGCATTCCTGATCATTGGCACATTTATAATCTGTGACCCCAGAAATTTCACTATGTGTAGTGGCTCCTCCTAAAGATTCATTATCTATATCTTCACCTATTGCTGCTTTTACTAAATAAGAACCTGCTAAAAAGATGCTGCCCGTTTTATCAACAATCAAAGCATCATCTGACATGATGGGAAGGTAGGCCCCTCCTGCCACACAGCTACCCATGATGGCAGCAATTTGTGGAATGCCAGCTGCTGACAGGCGGGCATTGTTTCGAAATATTCTTCCAAAATGTTCTTTGTCGGGAAATACTTCGTTTTGTAAAGGGAGAAAAACACCTGCGCTGTCTACCAGATAAATAATGGGAATATTATTCTCCATGGCAATTTCCTGTGCGCGCAAATTCTTTTTAGCAGTCATCGGAAACCATGCACCTGCTTTTACTGTCGCATCATTAGCTACAATGATGCATTTTTTCCCTTCTATATTTCCTATGACAACAACAACACCGGCAGATGGACAACCGCCGTATTCCTGGTACATCTCGTCTGCGGCGAAAGCACCTATTTCTTGTTTCTCACTTTTAGGATCCAACAATAAATCGATGCGTTCTCTTGCGGTGAGCTTTCCTTTCTTGTGTTCAGCTTCAATTTTTTTTTCTCCTCCGCCTAACGCTACTTGCTTCCAACGATCTTTGAGCTGATAGCACAACGCCTTGAAAGAATCTTCGTTCTTATTAAATTGTATATCCATAACAATAAACTACTCTGCAATGAACGAATTATAGATGCCAATCAGCATCGGAAAAAAAATGTACAATTATTTCTTCTTTGGTTTTTTACCCAAAGGAGCGAAATAATGATGCGGATTGTATTTGAGGTCTACCATCAAACTATCGAAACTATTCAGTGCCTTATTCAGATTGGTATACATCGTTTTGTCAGTTACCAAAGCACCCAGCGTTCCTTCACCCGCATTGATTTTGCGCGTGATTTCATTAAGATTTCCCATTGCCTGATTGGCTTTAGCAACTGTAGCTTTAAGTTCCAGGTTATTCAATGAATCAGCAAAAGCAGAAAATTTCTTAATCAATGGTTTTAACTGTGCTTCCGTGCGCAATAAAGAATCAGACAATTTTGCAAAGTTTCCTGTGATAGCAGGGACATCACTCTTCATGATTTTTTTCAAGTCACCTGTAGCAGATTCCAAGTTGTTGATGACTTGCGCCAATTTATCGTTTGGCAAGGCACCGAGTAAAGCATTTACTTTTACAATGGCAGAGTCTAAATGTTCAACAACAGGAGTTGCTTTTGCCGCTACCATATCCGCCAATCCCATTTCCTTCTCACCTCGTAATGATGCCCCGTCTTCGTATATGACAGTGTTATGACCGATACTTAATTTAATGGCCTTCGTGCCTAACAAACCGTTGTTGCTCAACAATGCAACCGTAGAATCGCCCAATTTGATTTCTTTATCTACTTCAATGCTTACCAATAAACGATTATCATGATCCTGATCCAATTGAATAGCACTTACTCTCCCTACATTCAATCCGTTTATCAGAACAGGATTAGAGACCCCCAAACCGTCTATACTAGGATAGGTTACCTGATACGTATTCGTAGAAGATAAAATATCTGTCCCTTTCAGGAAATTAAACCCCAAATACAAAATTGTACCGGACACGATGGCTAATGTAGCTACTTTAACTTCTTTTGAAATTTTCACGCTTGATGAGTTAACGGGTTTCTATTTCAGCTTTGTAATCTTTCAAAGCCCGGTATATTCCTGATGCAATATACACTTGATTCGTTTTATTATTTAAATATTTTTCTTCTTTAGCATTGGTCAAAAAGCCTATTTCGACCAAAACGCTGGGCATAGAAGTTTTCCATAAGACCAGTAATCCAGCTTGTTTTACACCTCTGCTTGACCTCCCTAATCTTGCCTGAAACTGATTTTCAATTTTTGAGGCAAAAGCAAGACTATTTCCGATGTAGGCGTTTTGATACAAAGAGAACATAATATGAGCTTGCGGGGAATTAGGATCAAAGCCATCATATTTCTTTTTATAATTTTCTTCCTTAAGAATCACGGCATTTTCGCGCTTTGCGACTTCCAAATTACCTTCCGCGGTGTGCAATCCCATCGTATAGGTTTCTGTTCCAGCAATATCTGTGGGACCGGAATTGCAATGAAGAGAAATAAATAAGTCTGCTTTATTCTTATTAGCAATTGCCGCCCGGTCGTGCAATTCTACAAATTCGTCTTTCTTGCGAGTATAGACTACCTTTACTCCTGGCATGTTTTCTGTAATCACCCTTCCCAATTCCAAGGCAACAGACAACGCTATATCCGCTTCTTCTGTACTTTTGCCATGGCAGCCAGGATCTTTTCCTCCGTGTCCGGCATCAATCACAATTGTTCGTAAAGTATACTTGCTGATTTCTAGAGGAGTATAAGAACTTAACAGGAAAAACGGAACCAGTAAGAGAGGGACAAGTAATTTTCTCACTTCTAATGGGTTTTAATGAGTTAAATCCAATAACTTTGGCACTAATTTCGGTTTTTTTTATCAGAAACTGAAAAAAATCCAAGATAAAAGAACGTTGAAGCAGGCATTGTGTTTTGTATTCCTATTGCTGGCAAATTTTTCATTTGCTCAAACCGACTCCACAAGTCAGGTCAATACGGCGGCTATACCCAAAGATACCGCTACGTTTACAGATACTTTGGTCATTCCCGCAAAGCAAGGACAAATCAGTAACACCATCATCTATTCCTGCAACGACTCCATCGCTATGGATGTCGTCAACAAAAAAGTATTTCTCTACGGTAAAGCAAAAATCATATACGAAGACTTTACATTGGAAGCCGGCAGGATAGAAATTGATTATGCAAAGAACACCGTAAAGGCAAGTCCTTCCGGAGACTCCACGGTACGTGATAAGCCCACCTTTAAGCAAGGCAGCGAGCAATATGAAACGGAGTATATGGAATATAATATACAAACGAAGAAAGGATTGATTCGTAATCTGATTACCCAACAAGGAGAGGGGTATATTCACGGAGATCCCGTGAAACGTACGGAGCAAGCCATGTACGTAAAGACGGCACGTTATACTACCTGTAACTTAGAACATCCGCATTATTACATCAGCGCACGCAAACTCAAAGTCATACCCGAAGACAAAGTAGTGACCGGACCATTTAACATTGTAGTGAGTGATATTCCTACACCGATCGGTTTGCCGTTTGGTTTCTTCCCAATCACTACTCGTTCCAAATCAGGAATTATTTTTCCGACTATAGGAGAACAAAGAACAAGAGGTTTCTACATGAGTCAAGGTGGATTCTATTGGGCAGCCAGTGATAACCTAGGCATAAAAATTACCGGAGATTATTATACCAACAAAAGTTACCTCGTAGCCGTGAACTCAGAATACCGCAAGCGCTATGTGTACGACGGTTTTGCTACGTTGAATTACAGTAAAGTAAAAGATGGTTTTGATGACGGCCCCTTCCCTACCAATTTTAGTTTGCAATGGAGACATGCCACGTTGAAAAAAACAAGTGGCAAATTGTCGGCTAACGTCAACATCACATCTAACTCGTATTACAAACTCAACTCCTACAACCCTACCAATTACCAAAGCAGTGTATTCAACTCTACTGTTACCTACAGTAAAAGTTTTAAACGCAGTCCCTTCAACCTCAACGTAGCATTGCGCCAGGATCAGAACGTGCAAACGAAAGAGATGAACCTGACTGCGCCGGAAATAGCCTTTACCATGAACAGGATTTATCCTTTAAAAGGAAAGAATAGCAGAGGAGATAAGTGGTTTGAAAAAATAAACGTGGCGTATAATATGAATACGAAGTACGTAATCAAAAACAGATTCCCCAAAGGAGGAAGTCTTACAGGAGATACGATCATTCCTGTGCGCGATACTACATTAAGTCTTTTGATATCCAAAGGACAAACCGGAATGACGCATTCGATTCCCATCAGCACTACATTGAAGGTGGCCAAGTATTTCAATTTGAACCCGACGCTGACGCTGCAGGAATATTGGTACTTGGAAAAACTGGATTACGAATACGACGAAGTATCACATCGTGTAATTACGAAAGATACCATCAGAGGATTTTCACGCGCGGGTCAGTTTAACTTCAAAGCAGACTTAACAACGCGTTTCTATGGCACTTACCGTTTCAAAGGCAAGACATTACAAGGCATAAGGCATACTGTCAATCCAATTGTTACGTATACCTATAAACCAGATTTTTCGCAGCCGTCGGCGTATAGCAACAGTTACCAGTCTGCCCCACAAGTGCTGGATGCACAGGGCAATCCAACACAGTATTCCAGGTACAACGGTTTTATTTACGGAGGTCCAAGTAGTGGTGTGCAAAACAGTATAGGTGTCTCCATTACGAACAACCTGGAAGCCAAAGTACGCAACCGGAAAGACACAACAGGAACAGCTCCAACTAAAAAGATAAATTTATTGGAAAGTGTGAGTATTGGCGGTACGTATAACTTCGCTGCAGATTCTTTGCAGATGTCCAACATTGTATTATCCGCAAGGACAAGACTTTTCAATACATTCGATATCAGTTTCAATAGTAGTTTTGATCCTTACCAATACGAACGAGATAGTACCGTAGGAACAACTGTCTATCAAAGAAAAGTGCAGAAGAATACGTTCAAGCTGGAAACATATAATTTATCCATCGGGGGAAACTTTAATCCCAAAGCGAAAAATCCTCCACCTAAAATCGTACCTACTTCAGAGAACGAAGCAGAGCTGAGCATGATCAATCGTTATCCGGAACGTTACATTGATTTTAGTATTCCGTGGAGTTTGGCATTGAGTTACAATATCAATTATTCTAAAATAGGTTACGCTGAAAAAAATATTACACAGTCTTTATCCGCTAATGGTAATTTAAGTTTGACAGAAAAATGGAAATTGACCGTTACTTCTGGTTACGATTTTGTAGCAAAAGGTTTGAGTTACACTACCATCGGCATCACTCGTGACTTGCATTGCTGGCAGATGGCTATGACGGTTGTTCCTTTTGGTATCAGACAATCTTATTTTTTCACCATCACTGCGAAGTCTTCTATCCTGCAGGATTTGAAGTTGACGAAGAGAAGTCCGACGTATTTTGCTCAATAGATTTTTCTACTAGTTGTCATCGATTAGATGAGGCAGTATCGTGATTAATTTAGTTTTATTCTGATCCTAATAATTGACTGCAGCATAGCTTTGAAGAGTAATAAGGGCGTGCCCCTGCGGGTCGGGCTATCCACTACAAGTCCTCGCTCGAAAGATCTTTCATCGCTATACAAACTTCGCAACCTCGCTGCGGGCTTTCCGTTCCTATCCCTCACGCATCAAAGAAAAGCCCTTCCAGTCAATGACCAGAAGGGCTTTTTCTAAAATCTATTGATCACTTAATGCGTCTTCTTAATTTGGATCACGGGTCTAAAACCTAACCACGTAGCGGGTTGAGAATAGGCTTGTGCTGCTACATCGGTACATCCATCTGCTCTTGTTCTGTAACCGCCGCCCATGGCAACTGTTTCATTTTTTGTCATCTCGGCTACGTTTCCTCTTAAATCGTAGAGTCCATGTACATCCGCCGGATAACTACCTACAGGATAAACTGCTTTACCTACTCTTCCATAATTCATCACCAAAGGAGCCGTAGGTTTAATGTCCGGACAATTTCCATTGGTGACTTCCTCAGGCATAGAGGCATTGAACATCGGACAGAAATTATTGTCGTAACCTCTATTCATGTGTTCTTTATAAACTGTTGAATCGTGATCTGGTTTGTAATAATGCGACAACAAAATTTTGTATTCTTCGCTTGTCATGAATGTTACGATCATCTGGTATTTGCTGAGATCATATTTCGGATCAAAGGCATTGTGAATACCACTGGCTGTTGTTCCTTTGTAAGAGATGGCAACATAAATCATGTATTCTGAAGCGGCCTGATACGAGATCCCTGTTACCGGAATTTTATCTGCACCGCGTTTCACTAAAGTTTTCTGTATCAATTCTGGTGTTAAGGATTCAATACTTTTCTCTGCATCCCATAAGCCTTCAAATTCAGGAATACTATAAAAATACTTTGCGTTGATTTCGTTCTTCTCCGGAATGATCAGCTGATAGCTACCATTACCAATCTTCTCTGTCTTGTAACGGTCCAGCATGAAGTATGCCCAATCCAATAATGTAACTTCGGTAGGTTTTACATAATGAATAAAATCAGTATCTAATTCTTTAATGTGTACCCATCCTGGAATATGCGGAACATTATCATGAACAACTTTTTTACGGGGTTCTTTTAAATGTGTTTTTTGATGAGGCTTTCTGTGATCCGGTAACTGAGCAAACGCATTGGCGAAAAAGAGACTGAAAATGAAAACAAGAAGGTAACGTTTCATAGGTATGTTGTTTTATAATAACATAATTCAATGGAGCCTAAATTTACAGGATTTTGTGTGAAAAGCGAATAGAAAATAACAGATCCTGAAGCTGTTACTTCTTAAATTTAGAAAAGCGTCCCAATATACTTAAAGGTAGTTTTTTGCCGAAAGGATCTTCTACATACAATTCTCCGTACTCAAATCCATTCACCTCTTTAAACAAGTCATGAATCAGCGTTTCGACAATCAGCGAGGAGAAGCCTATAGAATATAAATTAAGAATAAAGAAGTGCTCATTGGGATCGAGCAATTTGACACATTCCTTTAGTAAAGGATACAAATCTGTTTCGATGACCCATTTCTCACCATCCGGTCCGCGCCCATATGCCGGGGGATCCAGGATAATGCCCTGGTATTGTTTTCCTCTTTTTACTTCACGTTGTACAAACTTAGCGGCATCTTCCACTACCCAACGCACATCTTTTAGATTAGACGCTTCCATATTTTCCCGTCCCCAGGAAATCACTTGTTTTACAGAATCTACGTGCGTAACATCTGCACCTGCTGCTGCGCCTGCAATAGAGGCGCCGCCTGTGTAGGCAAATAAATTGAGCAACTTAGGTTGAGGCGTAGTCATGCGCTTCAGGGAACTATAAATATAATCCCAGTTTACTGCTTGCTCCGGAAACAAGCCTACATGCTTGAAGCCCGATAACCCCAAACGAAAATTCAATTGATACTGTGGATGCTTGTAAGGCAAGATCCATTTTTCTTTCATAGTGGGTTTCAGCGACCAGTTTCCTTTTTCAGGATTTGCTTTATCGCGTGTAAAAGTAGCATGAGCTTGCTGCTTCCACTGCTCTGCAGAAAGAGAAGGAGACCAAACTGCCTGAGGTTCTGGACGCGATAAAATGAACGCACCGAATTTTTCCAATTTCTGATAGTTTCCACTATCCAGCAGTTGATAATCGGACCAATGTTCAGGTTTTAGCGCTTGTATCATGCCATTTATATTTTGAGAATGTAAAATTACAAAACTTGTGGCTAGATCTTGTCAGTTCTCTGGTAGATTTGCTAAATTAGTTACAAATAGTATTATATGTTTAATCAGAGCATCTTTTCCAGTACATCCAAAACCCTGAATATCCATGTGATTACGGGTGTGCTGTTGACCTTGGTGACTTTGTACTTCTACCTTCCGCCTTTTGCAAAAGAAGACGTTCCGCGGAAAGCTGATTTTTTATATCAAACGTGGGAACTGAAACAAGTGTACCGTGATGGCCAGCGTGTGCTGGATCAAAGAAATGAAGGTTTAGTGATGACCATTTCACCGGATAGTACAGCGATTGAAACAGTCAGAGGTCAATCTTTTGAAACTTATTTTTATGCAGACCCTGCTTTAGAGTATATCTATACAGGACAACGCAGTAAACCTGAAAAATATAAAATTCATACGCTTACCCCTACTCTCTTAAAATACGGGCAGCATACTTCTGCCGCCCGCTATGAGTTTGTGTTAAAAGCGGTGAATAAAAACGACTAGGCTAACCAAGCCTTCACTTCATCCAATGTTGGATTCGCAATTTCCAATTTCATTTTTTTACGAAGTCCGCAAATGTCATTGAATAATTTACTTGCGTTCGCTTCTTTTAATTGATGAACAGACAACATGCCCATTTTCTGTAGCAAAGGCAGTAAATCTGCTCTCACTCCTAAATCGATGAAGTCTTGTTCAGAAGAATAATCTTGTTTCTTCTCCGGTCTCATTTGAGGGAAGAACAACACATCTTGTATAGACGGTGAGTTGGTCATGATCATCGCTAAACGATCGATCCCAATACCTAAGCCGGCTGTAGGAGGCATACCGTATTCCAGTGCACGAAGGAAATCTTCATCCAACACCATGCTCTCTGTATCTCCTCTT
>Ga0247808_10000231_pt1 | contig 31360 bp, 20 predicted proteins | sample UWRJL089202R1_FD_179914 | JGI IMG/M metagenome (GOLD analysis project Ga0247808, IMG submission 179914) | Plant litter microbial communities from Arlington Agricultural Research Station in Wisconsin, United States - UWRJ-L089-202R-1 | ecosystem: Environmental > Terrestrial > Plant litter >... | reverse complement strand
TATAACGGCGCTGTTTTATTGTTTACTGATAATGCTGCTCCTTACGCATACACCTGGACAAATGCAGCAGTGGGTGTATATACGCTTACTGCAAAAGCAACGGATAACGTGGGATCAGTAGCTGTATCACCAGCGGTTTCTGTTTCAGTTATAGCACAAGGAGGGGCTTGTACAGCACCTGTATGGGACGCTACTATTGCTTATGTAGGTGGAAACATTGTACAGTATGGCGGCATCAAATACAAAGCTAACTGGTGGACACGCGGCGACAGACCCGACATGAACAACGGTGTATATGGCACCGGCATGGTATGGACAAGTCAGGGCGGTTGCAATGCGAGAGAAGGTTATAGTAATAATGCCGATGCAGAAACCAGTACACAAACCATGACATTGGCTCCTAATCCTGTTGAACAGTTCGGTCTTGTCACATTAAATCTTGTTGAAGATGATCAGGTAGAAATTTATGTCATGGATGTCAATGGAAGAATTATGAATACATTATTTACAGGAAGTATTTCATATGGTAGTCATACGTTTACTTTAAATTCTCTATCGCTCGCTCCTGGTATTTATCATGTGATGATGAAAGGAGAGAAAGGAAATGTCAGTGTCAATTTTATTAAGAATTAAGCAGCCTTTTTATTATTGACCAAAAGGGAAGTCTTTATGGCTTCCCTTTTTTTTATGCTATAGGGTAAAACAATAATCCCTTTAAGCAGCTGATTCTTTTATTTTCCCCCCGTTGTTCACTTTTTATTGAATCGTTTGTCTTCAATGAATAGTCTTGTTTTTGCATTATTTCAATAAAAAACAGGAAAAACAAAGTAAATCAATCAGCTTTTCACCTTAAATCGGATCTTTTATGAAAAAACAACGATTCACAGACATGCTGCAAAAGCCACTCTGGTGGTTTTGTATGCTGTTATTGGGCAGTGTGCAAACGAGCATGGCCCAAACCAGTGTAGTAGGATATTTTCCTACCTGGCAAAATTTTCCTAACCTCATCAACAGTGTTGATCTGACAAAACTCACGCACGTGAACATTGCTTTTGCAAATCCCAATGCATCCGGAGTGCTGGTGGTTGACGGAGCCAGCAATGCATCGGTCACCACCGTGGTAAATGCTTCACATGCTAAGAATGTTAAAGTGCTAATGTCTATTGGAGGCGCAGGAGCCCCTGGCAACAATTACCGCACAGCTTTGAGTAATAGTACCAACATGACCAATTTTGTAAACAGCTGTGTGAATTATGCAGTGACTTACAATTTAGATGGTATTGATGTAGATATTGAAGGTGATGTATTAAATGGTGGACAGGTCACTGCGGCGCAATACCAAAGCTTTGTTACACAATTGGCAACGGGCTTGCATGCGAGAAATAAAATCATGACAGCGGCATTAGCCGATTGGTTTGGTAACAATGTAACCAATGCCGCCGCGGCACAGTTTGACTTCATCAACATCATGACATACGATGGCGCATTGCCAGGCACAGGAGATGCAGCGGGCCCGCATGCTTCGTATCAGTTTATGTTAAGTTCTTATAATTACTGGCGTACGACTAAAGGAGTTCCAGCTTCAAAATTGAACATCGGACTTCCTTTCTACGGCTATGGATGGGGCTCCTATGCGGGTGCTCAGGGAAATGATTCCTATGCAGCAATCGTTGCCAAATATCCTGGCGCTGAAAACGTGGATCAAATTGGATCGGGTGGTAATGCTGTTTATTACAATGGCATTCCAACCATCAAGCAAAAGACAGCTTACGCCATTCAAAACGGAAGTGGGGTCATGATTTGGGAAATGTCTCAGGATGCCAGCGGAAGCAAGTCTTTATTAACAGCTATCAATCAAGTCATCACTGCCAATAGCAATCCGGTTCCGGATAACCTGGCCAAAGGAAAAACGGTTACTGTTTCTTCTACAGAAGCAAGCACTACTACTTCTACTGTAGCAAGCAATGCAACAGATGGCAGTTACAGTACACGCTGGTCTTCTTTGTTTGCAGATCCGCAATGGGTTGCAGTAGACTTGGGTGGAAACTATGCGGTCAACCGCGTGAAGATTACATGGGAGGCGGCTTACGCTTCGGCTTATCAAATTCAATTTTCTTCCAACGGCAGCGATTGGACAACGGTTAAATCTGTCACAGGTAATGCAACGACTACCAACGATCAAACAGGTTTGTCAGGTACCGCCCGCTACGTTAGAATCTACGGTACTTCCAGAGTTACGACATACGGATATTCTATTTATGAATTGGAAGTGTATGGTTCAGCGGTACAAAGTCCATACAACGGAACAGTAGCTACTATCCCTGGAACCATTCAGGCAGAAAATTATGATTTGGGTGGAGAAGGGTTGGCATACCACGATACAGAAACAACAAATCAAGGCGGTGCATACCGAACAGACGGTGTAGATGTGCAGGCAACAACAGATGCAGGTGCAGGATACAACGTGGGTTACATTGCTGCCGGTGAATGGCTGGAGTATACAACAAATGTAACGGCTGCCGGTAACTACGACATCTCCATGCGTGTAGCTGCCATTGCAACAGGTTCTACATTCCATATTGAAGCAGATGGCTCCAACATCACAGGCATGGTAGCTGTTCCTAATACAGGCGACTGGCAGGCATGGCAAACGGTAACACTGAAGAACGTGGCGTTATCAGCCGGACAAAAGATCCTGAAGATTTCTATGGATGGAGGTTCGTTTAACCTGAATTATGTCACCTTCCAATCTTCTGTTACGACGATCAATACGCCGCCGACCGTGAGTCTTACGGCTCCTGCCAACAACTCTTCTTATACAGCACCGGCAACCGTTACCATCACCGCCAGCGCTTCGGATGCAGACGGTGCGTTGAGTAAGGTGGATTTCTATAATGGTTCTACTTTATTAGGAACAGATAACACGGCTCCCTATGCATATACCTGGTCGAATGTTGCTGCAGGCACTTACAGCATCACAGCAAAAGCAACAGACAATGAAAATGCAGTCACTACTTCTGCAACCGTTGTTATTACAGTGAACCAGGTGGTTTCCGATTGTCCTAAACTGACATGGTCAGACGAATTCAACGGGACAAGTTTGGATCAAAGCAAATGGAACTATCAAACAGGTGATGGCTGTCCGGGTAATTGCGGATGGGGTAATCACGAATTGGAATACTACACCAACAGCACCAACAACGTATCGGTAGCCGGTGGTAACCTGGCATTGACAGCTCGTTACCAGGCAAACTATAACGGTACCGGTAAAAATTACACTTCCGGTAAATTAGTAACGGCCGGTAAGTTTTCTCAAAAGTACGGTCGTTACGAAGCGAGAATCAAAGCACCAACGGCAGCCGGTATCTGGCCGGCCTTTTGGATGCTGGCTGACAATACCAACTGGCCAGGTACAGGTGAGATTGATATTCTGGAATGTGCCAATGCAAATCCAACCACTTGGTTCGGAACATTGCATTATGCTTCTACTTCCGGAGCACATCAAAGCAAAGGAGCTACCTGGTATACACCGACTCCTCTTTCTAATGATTTCCATGTGTATGCGGTGGAATGGAATACTACACAAATCAGTTGGTTTATCGATGGCACCTTAAGAGGTACAGCTACTAAAGCTGCTGTAATAGCAGGCGGCGGAGCCTGGCCTTTTGACAATCAAAAATTCTTTATCATCCTGAACGTAGCGGTGGGCGGAGACTTCTCCGGGCAAACACCAAACAACGCGCAGTATCCGGTATCTATGTTGGTAGATTACGTGAGAGTATATAGCGGAGATCCTTGTACGGTGACGCAAGCTCCATTTAATGGTACAGCAGCGCTTATCCCGGGTACTATTGAAGCGGAGAACTATGACTTGGGTGGTGAAGGTGTTTCTTACCATGACCTTACTGCAACCAATGACGGCGGTGCATTCAGAACAGACGGTGTAGACCTGGAAGCAAGTACTGACGCTGGTGCGGGTTATAACCTGGGTTATACTTCTGCCGGTGAATGGACAGAGTATACTGTCAACGTAACAACAGCAGGTACTTATGATATCGCTGCCCGCGTAGCTTCTACTGCTGCAGGTAAATCCCTGCATGTGGAATTAGAGGGTGTGAACATCTCAGGAAGCATTGCCGTGCCGAATACAGGAGGCTGGCAAACCTGGCAGACGGTAACCATCAAAAATATTGCATTGACTGCCGGGCAAAAAATCATGCGCATCGTAATGGATACGGATGGTTTTAACCTGAACCATGTGAAGTTTACGGCATCTGTTGGAACTCCCTCTAATCAGGCACCAACAGTCAGCCTGACGGCACCGGCTAATAATGCAAACTACAATGCGCCGGCTAGCATCACGGTAAGCGCAAATGCTTCGGATGCGGACGGTACAGTGAGTAAAGTAGATTTCTATAATGGCGCTGCATTACTGGGCAGCGACAATACTGCTCCATACAGTTATACCTGGACAAATGTAGCTGCAGGTACTTATACCATTACAGCTAAAGCAACAGACAACGCTGGTGCATCGGCTACTTCTTATGCTGTAACAGTAGTGGTGAAAACAGTAACAGCTCCAAATAGCTGTGCCGGTGTTGCAACGTACACAGAGAATGGTGGATATACTGCTGGCAGTAAAGTTCAAAGTGGCGGAAGACAGTATGTATGTAAACCTTATCCTTACGCGGGATGGTGCAATGGTGCGGCTTGGGCTTATGCTCCAGGAGCCGGTGCTTATTGGTCCGATGCCTGGACGGATAACGGCTCTTGCTCGGCTTCTGCAAGAGCAGCGGAGGAGAATGGTATCAATACCTTGACCGTATTCCCTAATCCGGCAACAGATGTATTGAATATTAATTCTTCAGACGTGTTGGGTGCTGAGATCAGCATTGTAGATATGATGGGATCAGAAGTATTGCACCTTGCTGCAACGGATACACAGGCAATCAATATTTCAACGCTTCGTTCCGGTATGTATACGGTGATTATAAGAACAAACGACAACAAAGTAAGCAGAACGTTTGTGAAGCAATAAATTAAACCAACAACAAGAAAGAGAGGCCATGTCGATTTTCGGCATGGCCTTTTTTTGTATAAATTTTTCATTTTTCATTTCCCTCATTTCATTATTGGCAAAAACTCATTTACCTTAGTTCATCCTTTGCGTTTAAGCGGAGATAAGGAGTAGGAATCATGCTGTTTAATTCATTTGAGTTTCTGTATTTTTTTCTGGTAGTGACAACGTGTTATTTTGTACTGCCTCATAAATTAAGATGGATGCTCTTGTTGGTAAGCAGCTGCTATTTTTATATGGCTTTCGTGCCGGTCTACATTTTGATTCTTTTTGGTACCATTATCATCGATTACATGGCTGGTATCTGTATAGAGAAAAAAATTACTGCACAGAAACAACAACAGGCCAGGTTTTTTTTAATTGTTAGTTTGATTGCAAACATCGGCATTCTGGCGGTTTTTAAATACTATAATTTTTTTATCGACAATACGCACGTTCTATTTCAAAGTTTGGGAATGCCCGTCGAGTTGCCCTATCTGAAGATCCTGTTACCAATTGGCCTTTCTTTTCATACGTTCCAGGCAATGAGTTATACCATTGAGGTGTACAGGGGAAATCAAAAAGCAGAAAGGCATTTTGGTATTTACGCGTTGTATGTCATGTTCTATCCGCAATTGGTAGCTGGTCCTATTGAACGTCCGCAACAAATGTTGCATCAGTTTTATGAGAAAAAAACATTTGATTACGATGGCGTTAAAAAAGGTTTACTGCTTATGTTATTTGGCTTTTTCAAAAAAGTCGTCATAGCGGATAGACTCGGAACGATTACAGATCTGGTGTTTGATCACCCACAGGATTATCCGGCCAGTTCTTTGATTCTTGCCGCAGTATGTTTTTCGTTTCAGATCTATTGCGATTTTTCAGGCTACACAGATATTGCTATAGGGAGTGCACGAGTGATGGGTTTTAAACTTATGGAAAATTTCAATCAACCGTATCACTCAAGATCAATAGCAGAATTTTGGAACAGATGGCACATTTCTCTCTCTGGTTGGTTTAGAGACTATTTGTATATTCCGCTGGGGGGCAATAGAGTGGCTTTACCCAAGTGGTGTTTTAACCTGACGATCGTATTTTTGCTCAGTGGTTTGTGGCACGGAGCGAATTGGACGTTTATCGTTTGGGGACTTCTGCACGCATTTTATATGATGACAGGCAAACTTTCTGAAAAATGGAGAAATAAAATGGCCTCCTTTATTTTACCTCGTGCATGGATGATGAATAGTATGAATGTTGCGCTAACATTTTTTCTTGTTACCATAGCCTGGATATTTTTCAGGGCAAACAATTTAAATGATGCGTTGTATTTTATCGCCCACATGTTCAAATATGATGTAACCGTTAAATTACCAGGAGGCCTCGTGTATATTCTCCTATCACTCGGATTGGTTTTGGTATTGGAGCTTATTCAACTTTTACAAAACAGAGTAGATTTATATGCCTGGCTAAACAAACAGCATCTTATTGTAAGGTGGATGACCTATTATGCGATTATTGCTGCCATCATTTATTTCGGTGAATTTGATGAAGTTCAATTTGTGTATTTCCAGTTCTAGTCCATGATTAAAGAATTCGCTGTAAAATTTATTATTTTTACATTACCCATGTCGATGGTGATTGCATCATACGTTGTCTTTGATCCATTTAAAGTGCTGTATACGTATGATGATTTTTATGATAAGTCTTATGTGAACGTCAATAGAGATTATATTTCTTCACGAACGTTTGTTAACAAATATAATAAGTACCATTACAATTCTTTTATTTTCGGATCTTCCAGAACAGAAGGTTTTCAGACAAAGGATTGGGTTACACACCTGGATAAATCCGCGAGTCCATTTGCCTTTGATGCGTCTTCTGAAAGAATAACAGGAATACACAGCAAGCTTAAATTTTTGGATGAAAGAAATGTTGACATTAAAAACGCATTGGTTCTGATTTGTTCAGATGTCACATTTGCTAAACCACAACGAATGGAAGGTGTTCTTTTATCCAAGGATCCTGAAGTGGAAGGAGAGGGTCGTTACCTGCATTTTCATCAGGCATTTTTTTCAGCATACATGCACGATTATTTTTTTGTGAGGTATTTGAAGTTTCATTTGTTTCACATCAGGAATGATGGCGGTCTCTTGATGGATTTTATAGATCTAAAAGCAGATTCTGTTACCAACGATCTTTATATTCTGTATAGAGAAGCCGAATTGAAAGAAGACTCCATAGCCTATTACGAAAACAAGGATTTTTATAAGCACAGTGGAATAGAAGAAAGATGTCCCGTTCAAATCGATGATACACTAAAAGAAAAATTGCAAGAGATCAAACATATTTTTGAGAAGAGAAAGACGAATTACGAAATTGTACTTACACCCTTATACGATCAGAAAAAATTGAATGCGAAAGACATAGAGGTGCTCCTTCAAATTTTCGGGAAAGATCATGTGCGGGATTTTTCCGGAATAAATGAAATAACGGATAACAAGTACAACTATTACGAATGGTCTCACTTCAGGCCTTTTGTAGGTAAAAAGATTATGAATCAAATTTATAAGAAGTGATGCGGATAATTTTTTTATCCAATAGCTGGAAACCAGATTTCCTTCAGATCTATCTCGTATTTTAATTGCCAGAGTTTCCTTATGGCAGAAAATATCACTAACTAAGTGTAAGACTAATTCTGCTTATTCAAACCAGGATACCTGCTGCTGCATGGAACAAAAAAAGATCACCGAAGAAAGCATTCGTTTACAGGAACATTACAGCAATCAAAAAAATTGGTTGAAGTGGGGCACTTACGTTTCCGACCGGCAATGGGGAACGGTGCGCGAAGATTACAGTGCCGACGGATCTGCCTGGGATTACTTTACGCATGATCAGGCAAGAAGCCGCAGTTACAGGTGGGGTGAGGATGGCATTGCAGGCTGGTGCAATAACCATCAGGAACTTTGTTTCGCTTTTGCTTTTTGGAACGGCAAGGATCCTATTTTGAAAGAACGTCTTTTTGGATTGAACGGCAAAGAAGGTAATCATGGGGAAGATGTGAAGGAATTGTATTACTACCTGGACGGCACGCCTACACATTCTTATATGAAAATGCTTTATAAGTATTCTCAAAAAGAATTTCCTTATAAAGACTTAGTAGAGACAAGTGCAGGTCTTACAAAACAGGATCCAGAGTATGAGTTGTTGGATACAGGAGTTTTTAAGGACAATACCTATTTTGATATTTTTATCGAGTATGCAAAAGCTTCGGAAGAAGATGTATTGATCCGTATCACAGCACACAATCGTGGTACAGAGGCAGCACCTCTTTTTATTTTGCCGACACTCTGGTTTAGAAACCGCTGGGATTTCGGATTGGTAGACCAGAAGCCAACTATAGCCTTGAGGGATACCGGAGGAGAGGTACAGTCGATTCAGGCAAATCATTCAAGACTGGGAGAGTATTATTTATACTTTAACAAACCGGATCAACTGCTGTTTACAGAAAATGAAACGAACAAAGAAAGACTTTTTCACTCGCCCAATAAATCGGTATTTGTAAAAGACTCTTTTCATGAAGCGGTTATACATAATAATTATAGTTTGTTTAATGGTAAACAGGAAGGCACAAAATGTTCACCGCTGTATCATTATACAATAGAAGCAGGAGCGAGTCGTGAAGTCATTTTACGTTTTACCAATAACAAAATAGAAGATCCCTTGGGTCAGTCCTTTCATGCCATGTTTGAGGAACGCATCAAAGAAGCGGATTTGTTTTACAAAGGCATGGAGGTTCCGGATCTTTCTGAAGATTTAAGAAACATCCAGCGACAGGCTTTTGCGGGCATGGTGTGGAGTAAGCAATATTACAACCTCGATGTGGAAGCCTGGCTCAACGGAGATCCCGGACAACCTGCGCCGCCTGAGAATAGAAAGACCGGGCGCAATCACAATTGGTTATACCTGAACAATGCCGATATTCTGAGCATGCCGGACAAATGGGAGTATCCCTGGTATGCAGCGTGGGACTTGGCTTTTCACTGTGTGCCATTAGCGATGCTCGATGCAGAGTTTGCAAAAAATCAGTTGATCACCATTTTTCGTGAGTGGTACATGAATCCCAACGGGCAGGTTCCGGCCTACGAATGGGCATTCAGTGATGTCAATCCCCCGGTACATGCCTGGGCAGCGCTGAAAGTGTATGACATCGACAAAAGCAGAACAGGTAAAGGCGATGTGAATTTTCTGAAAAGAATGTTCCACAAATTAATGCTGAACTTTACCTGGTGGGTCAATCGAAAAGATGAAGAAGGAAATAACTTATTCGAAGGAGGATTTCTGGGTTTAGATAACATCGGAGTTTTTGACCGAAGCAAAGATCTGACAGAAGGTGGCATTTTGTCGCAAGTCGACGGTACCTGCTGGATGGGCATGTATACCCTCAACATGCTGGAGATGGCCATGATCATCACAGAGGAAGATCCTGCGTACGAAGATGTCTGCACGAAGTTTTTTGAACACTTTGTATACATCGCTGAATCCTTGAATCAGTATGGCGTACACAAAGAAGGATTGTGGAACGAGCAGGACGGCATTTTCTACGATCGTCTTGAAAGGAAAGACGGTTCATCATTAGAGATCAAAGTGAAATCATTGGTTGGCCTCACAGCCTTGTTTGCGACTTCTTATATTCCGTTTGACAAATTTGAGAAGTTTAAAAATTTCAGACGGAATATTCTCTGGTTTTATAATTTCAGAAAGAACAATCACAAATACATTCCTTTCGAAGGACATAAAGAAAATCATCACTTGCTCTTGTCCATTGTTCCGGAAGAGCGCTTTTCACGCATGCTGAAGCTGATGTTGAGTGAAAGCGAGTTTCTTTCCGATGCAGGAATTCGCTCGGTGTCAAAATACCATAAAGACAATAATTACGAACTGGATATCGATGGACAGAAATTTCCCATGTCCTACGCACCAGGTGAATCGGAGACAAAGATGTTCGGAGGAAACTCCAACTGGCGGGGTCCGGTTTGGATTCCGATGAATTATTTGCTGGTGGAGTCTTTACACAAATACTACGATTATTACCAGGACAATTTCAAAGTAGAGTATCCAACGGGATCCGGTATTTTCTTAAACCTGAAGCAAGTGGCGGAAGAATTATCCAAACGACTGATTGGCATCTTTGAAAAAAATGATCAGGGTGTTCGCAAGGTGCATGGAGCTTATGATGTCTACGCAAAGGACCCGCATTTTAAAGACCTGATTTTATTCTACGAATATTTTCATGGAGACAACGGCAGAGGTGTAGGCGCGAGTCATCAGACAGGCTGGACGGGTGTGGTGGCGGATATGATACAGAGGGTTTATGGGAAGTAGATACAGCAACAGTATTTATTTAAAAAATAAAAATAAAATTAACAACTAACAACTAACAACTAACAACTAACAACTAACAACTAACAACTATTCCCCTTAAACCTCCATAAACGGAATCCAAAGCTTAACCTCCGTCCCACAGGCGCTACCTGACGTATCCTTTAAATCAGAAATCTGAATCTTATATTCACCTTTCAAGGCTTGTTTCATCAACTCCAATCGATCGTGTGTCAGTTCCATGGCCACGGATGTGTGTCCTGGTTTCACGCGTTGGCGGATGACTGAAGAGGCTTCGCGTCCAATGCCATTGTCTGTAATGGTACATTCGATGTGGTCTCCGGTTTTGGTATACGCAATTTCTATCTTTCCTCTTTCTGTCAAATGCGTCACGCCGTGAAGAATGGCATTCTCTATGTAAGGCTGTGTAATCATCGGAGGAATGGTGATGAAGTCATCTTCCAAAGACTCGTCTACTGAGATGGTATAATCAAATTTGTTAGAGTTGCGCAGCTGTTCCAGTTCCAGGTACACGTTCAATATTTTTACTTCTTCCTGTAGCGGAATAAACTGATGCCTGGAACTTTCTAAAATGTGTCTTATCAATTTGGAAAATTTTGCCAGGTAACGCGCAGCAGAACTATTGTCATGTGACGTGATGTAGTATTGTATGGAGTTTAGCGCATTGAAAATAAAATGCGGATTCATCTGCGCGCGCAAAAAACGTTGTTCTATTTCTGAACTCTGACGCAGCAATTTTTCCTTGACTGCTTTTTGTGAAAGTTTGTAACGGTTGAATAATAGAAAAGCCAATACAATACCACCTACCAGTGCCAGAAACAATAAGTACTGAACAAGTCTTTGATTCCTTAAGGTTATTTCTTTCTGGTTCAATTCTAATTGTTTGATGGTATTCTGCTGGTGCAGGGCTTCCATCTTGGCTTGCTTCTCCCGGTTTTCAATGGCTACGCTTTCTTTCAAGGAAAGTAATTCTTTTTCTCGTGATTGTCTGATCAGGGTTTGTTGCACCAGATGCAGCCTGCCGATTTCTTTTTCTTGTTGCAGTTGAACCTGCTTGGCTCTTATGGCGTTCAATTCATTATGTCGTTGAATCAATTCTATTTCTACGGCTTTGTTTTTACTTTCCAATTGCACGCGATTCAATTCGGCTTGCTGCAATTCATTTTCTGACAATAAGGTTTGAATTCTGTTTTCTAATTTTTCCGCTTCTCTTAAACGCGTTACCAACTCTTGTTCTTCTATTTTACTGCGCCGCATGAGGGTGTCTTTCACCGCCACATATTGACGGTAAGACTGCAAAGCGCTTTCATTGTCTTTTTGCAATTCATGTGCCTGCCATAAAATGCGGTAACTAACTTCCATCAGGTCAAATAATTTTCTATCCGAAGCAATGCGTTCTGCCGCTTCAGCAAACACAATGGCTTCGTTGTATTCTTTGAGAAATAAATGATTGGAAGCGATGTAATTGTAAGTTCGTGCCGTTTCTTCCTGATTGTCTTGTTTTTTAGTTAACTCCAGTGCTTTACTGAAGTAGTCATTGGCCTTGCTGTAATCACTTTCGGTCTGGCAGGCGATGCCCAGGTTAAGAAGTATGATGGCTTGATTTTGTCTGGAAGAAGAAGCCGGATAATAATCGAACGCTTTTTGAAAATAGGATAAAGCATCTGCATTTCGGTTTAATTTTTTTAGCGTAGCTCCTAAGTTATTGTAGGCATTGGCAATTTCAGTAGAGTCTTGGAAGGTAAGCTGAAATTCCAAAACCTTTTTTTCATAGGTAATGGCTTCGTTGTATTGTTCGGTCTTTTTAAGAATATTGGCCAGTTGATTGACGATGTTGAGTTTTTCTTTTTCGCTCCAGGTGTCGTACCATTTTTTATAAAGTGCTTCGTACAATGCCTGCGCTCTGCTGTAACTTTCGAGCAAGCGATGGGCATCTGCATCTTTCATGGCAATGGTGCGTTGATCTGCCGAACTTAAATATTGAGAGTACAACGGATCAGATGCACGTTCATAGTAGTCTGCCGCTTTTTCATAAACACCCCATTGGTAATAAACATCACCAATTTCCGAGAGTACATAAGCCAGGCTGGAATAATCTTTCGATTCTTCATACTGTCTTCTTAATTGAAACAGGGTGTTGATGTATTGAGGGTAATGTTTTTGTGCTTTGTATTGATCCGCCTGAAAACGCAGCTCTTTTACCTGAACAGGTTTTCTAATCGCAGGTTCGTCTGATACCTCCTGAGCAAGTGATAGGTTGATGCTGATCAAATAAAAGAAAAGAAACAGGTGCTTCTTTTTTAAAAGAGAAGAGCGCATGTTAAGAGAGGGACATTAATTCTAAAAAAGTTTCTTTGCGGCGTCTTGCTACTTCCAGTACAGAGCCATCGGTCATTTCTACGGTACTTGATTTTACGTTAAATCCTTTGACATATTTTAAATGGATCAAATGAGATTTGTGTATTCGGAAAAATTGATCGGAGGGTAAAATTTCTTCGTAGTCTTTTAATGGCTTCGATGCCAGAACATGCGTGTTCTTAAAATGAAAGGAAGTATAATTGCTTTTTGCTTCGCAGCGAACAAGTTCGTCTATGCGAAAATACTGTAACCCGTCATGCAACTGAAGACCGATCATTTGCAAACTGTTGCGATTAGCAAGGGCTGCATCTTTTTGTTTGCTGTTTTCTTCGCGGTTGAGTTTTAATAATTTTTTTTCCAAATCAATCAGTTGATCAGGATCAATGGGTTTGAGCAAGTAATCCACCGCGCTGAAACGAAAAGCTTTCACGGCGTATTCATCGTAAGCGGTAGTGAATACAATCTTCAATGCTGTTTCTCCAAGTTGTTCCAGCAAATCAAAGCCTGTACCATCTTTCATTCTGATATCAAGAAATACAACGTCTACAGAGTTACTTTTCAGCCAGTCGAGTCCGTCCGCTACACCTTCGGCTTCGGCTACGACTTCAAGTTGTGTACAAAACATTTTTAAAGAAGAACGCAGAGCATTTCTGCTGGAAATTTCGTCGTCGATGATGATCGCTTGCATGGCTGGAGTCGTTAAAAGCTTTCTATTTCCACAATATGAACAGATTGCGCCATTAGATTAGGAATCTCGTCCCGTTTTTTACTAAACTTGCAAGTTCAAGTGGTAAGTTTAATAAAGAGCGAGAGTAAAAGCAATTGTAAACACTCTTTCTTTAAACGCTATCATTGTTTTGGGGAAAACAACAAATGCTTCTGCATACGACTCATGAAATACAGCACAGCTATCTTTTTTTGTTTTTTTTGCGGCACTCTTGCTGCACAGCAAACGGACTCTCTCACATTTGAAAAAGTAAAAGACAATGCACCAGCCAGCTCTTTTGATTTATTGGACGTACCGGTTACAGAGGCCGTCAACTCTAAAGTATCAGTAGCTTCTAAAACAGAAGAAAGCAATACCGAAGCGCCAAGTTCTATTACTGTTTATAATGCCAATGACATCAACCGGCTGGGTTATTATACGCTGGAAGATCTTGCTTCCATTACATCCGGATACAGTACAACCTATCAGTATGGTGAAGCAGGATTCGAAACACGCGGACAATCAGCCGGTGGGTTCAATAACAATAAACATTTATTATTGATTGATGGGATTCCGGTCAACTTTACAAGAAGTTATAAAGCGCAGATTCAGGAAGAACTTCCTTTGTTGTTTGCGCAACGTGTAGAGTTTCTGAAAGGCCCGGCATCCGCACTGTATGGAGTTTCTGCATTTAGCGGAGTAGTAAACATTGTTCCCAAATCAATAGAAGGAAGTACGGAGCATATGGAAAACAAAATCTCTGCCGGATCAAGGGACGGGAACAAACGCTGGATGTCAAATGTCATGTTGCGCAATCAATGGTTCGATGTGCAGTTGAGTACGGGCTATTATGAAAAGGACGCATCAAGAACTTACCTGTCCGATCCGCAAAGGGAAGATTATCGCTATTGGGACCGTAATCAATCTATTTTTTGTTACTGGTCGGCTACTCTGCGTAAAGGACCGTTGAAAGGGTTGAAGCAAGGTGTTATCTACATGTACCGCAAAGGCGGGCTTGGTGAATCCTTTATAGATGCAGGCTATTCGTCAGAAGTTAATCGCATCAGTTGGAATAATATTACGCCCTATTTGCAGTATAAGAAAAAACTGTCTCGCAGAATCGATTTGAATACACATGTGAAGTTTAACAACTCCTCAGAGGAAGCGGGTTACCAGGTAAACAACAGTCAGAATACATTGCCCAATTCTTCTGCTTTATCCGTGTATAAAAGCAATGTGGTGGACATGGAAGGATTGTTTGAACTGCACTATAAAATTTCAGAACGTTCTTCCGTGATTTCGGGAATAAATTACGATTGGAGAAAAGAAATGGGCAATCCTACTTCCTATGCTTATAACATCAAGTGGAACGGTACTACGGGCAATCCTTATTCTTATCCTTTGTCGACAGACTTTGGGACGGCTTCGCCTGGCTTTAGCACACTCTCTGCTTTTCTACAATACAAAACAGAATTGAAAATTTTGAAAGGATTGATTGTCACGACCGGTTTAAGAGAAGACATTGGATTCAATCGATTGTTCAATTATTCACAATTATCTCCGAGAGTAGCCCTCGTGCAAAAAATAACCAATCATCTGAACTTGAAACTCATGGGCGGACGGGCCTTGCGAGCACCCGGCATCAAAGAGATCGGCCAGAATGCACAGTATATTAATGAACTGGGAAGAAATGGTTTCAATAACCCGGAGTTGTTTTCTGTCAAAGCGGAAGCCATACAAACGCTGGAGGCGGCATTGGTTCAGAACTATGAGAAAATTTATATTTCCTTAACAGCTTTTCACAATGAAACACGAGACGAGATCATTCGTTCAGGGTTTTCTTACATCAAAGACAGTGTGGAAGTTCCCGGCAGTTGGTTTACCAATCGCCCGGGTATCATCAAGGCACAGGGATTTGAGTTTGACTTGAAAGCACGTCTGGGAAAGCAATGGATACTGTTGTACAACATGGCTTATGCACAATCCAAAGACCAGGAAGGGAAAGAACTTCCGTCTATTCCTACTTTCAAAACAAATCTTGGCGCTACATTCACCTATTCGCAACACTTCCCACTTGCCGTGACCGTGGTTGGCAAGTACATGTCCGGTTTTACCAACCAAAGCAATGGAATGGATTATCCTTCACGTTTGATTGCAGACTTGAACATCATGGTACCCTTGCTGAGCAATCTCTCTGCAGAAGTTCAGGTGCGCAATGTATTAGACGATAAAGCGGAGCTCCCGTCTTCCGGTGTTCCCGGACCGGGACGTAGTTTTTTAGGAACGTTGGCGATGAAGTTTTAAAATATTTTTTAGGCTGAGGGATAGAACGGAAAGCCCGAAGCGGGTGGGAAGCGGGCAGCCGGACTTGGAGTGATAGCCCGACCACGCTGTAGAAAAGCATGATTGAAAAGAAAAAAAGACAGCGTGGGCAGTCCCTTATCATCAACTTAACGAATGGCAAACCACTAATTATTCTCCATTCCAATTCAGATCTAAAAAGGACAAATCTAAGATTTTATTGTCGGCTTTCAATTAAACAGTTGATGGTCAAACTTTCATGTGAATTTTTTTTCCGTTAAATCACTATTCTTTACCGTTCCCTCAATTGCTGTTGTCAACACGAATGGTGTCTTTAACTTCGTGGTAAATTAAAAACCAGCCATGAATTATTTTTACCAAAAGACCAAAGCTATTTTGACTGCGGCGCTCATTGCGATGACAATGACGGCTCACGCAGCATTTGTGCGAAATCTTCCTACGGAGATTAAGCAACCCGACGGGGTGACTTTACATGTACTTGCTTCCGGTGACGAGCACTACAACTGGGTACATGACCAAAACAATTTTACCATCATTAAAAACAAAGCGACCGGCTATTTTGTATATGCTACAAAAGTGAACGGTTTACTGGAGCCTACGGAATATGTAGTCGGTAAAGTAAATCCTGCGCAGGTAGGGCTAATTCCCGGCTTACTGGATGATGCCTCTGTCATCAAGGAGAAAGCGGCGAAATCAGTAATCGGTAAAAAAGATACCAAACAAAAACGCACGGCTTCTGGTGCAGAGCCTGCCGTAAGATCAACCGGTGATTACAACAACATTGTCGTCTACATTCAGTTCAGCGATCAGGCTTCTGAGCAATGGACATTAACGAAAGCAGAAACAGAAAGCAGATTTAACGGTACCGGAATTGTTTCGATAAAGGATTTTTACAAAGAGGTTTCTAATAATCAATTGAACATCAACACGACCTTCTATCCTCAATCAAGCAATGTATATCCTATTTCCTATACAGACTCTCATCCGAGAAGCTATTACCAAAAAGATACACCGGATGGTTATGCAACTGATCCCAATGGATCCACATTAAGAGAACATGACTTATTAAAAAATGCCATCAATTATGTGAGCAGCCAGGTGCCTTCTTCTTTGAACATAGACGGTAACAATGATGGCCTGGTTGATAACGTAGTATTTGTCATCAAAGGTTATACGGAAGGTTGGGCAGAATTATTATGGCCTCACCGTTGGTCACTGTTTTCTCATGATGTTTACATCGGCAGTAAAAAAGTATACGATTACAATTTAGTATTTGGAACATCATTGGGAGTAGGCGTGATCAGTCATGAATTATTTCACTCTTTCGGTGCACCGGATTTATACCAATACTCTGCCTGGAATACTTCGGGAGCTGCTGTAGGTCCCTGGGACCTGATGGCCAGCGAAGACTGGAATATACCACAGCATATGGGAGCTTACATGAAACAGGAATATGGAAAGTGGACGACTATTCCTGAAATTACCACGACAGGTACTTATTCCCTACAACCCTTTTCTACCAACACCTTTTCTTCTTATAAAATAAAACTTCCAAACACAGACGATTACCTGGTATTGGAGTACCGTAAAAAAGAAGGTAAATATGAAATCATGGTTCCGGCTTCCGGATTGATCGTTTCATTAATTCATCCAGGCGGTAACAATGCCGGCGGTCCGACAAATGAAGTGTATACTTTTCATGAAGGAGGAACCTATACTTTATCCGGAGACATTTACGAAGCAACATTTGGAAACGGAAGAAACAGTTTCAATGATCAAACGGCTACTTTCTGTTTTAAAAGTGACGGCACACCCTGTGGATTAGGCAATGCAGGGTTAAGTAATATTTCGGTGACGTCTACAGGGGTTACGTTCAACTACACTGCGCCTTCCGTTGCGGCATGTACTACGCCGGCGTGGAATTCAACCATTGCCTACACACAAGGACAAGAGGCTTCTTATGCCAACAATAAATACCGTGCGAGATGGTGGACACAAAACAATCGTCCCGATCTTAATTCCGGTACCGGACAACCTTGGGAACTGCTCGGTCCTTGCGGTGGTACAGTAAATCAGGTTCCGATTGTAACGATTACTGCTCCAGCTGTCGCTTCTAAATTTATTGTAGGCGGTTCTGTAACAGTAAAGGCAAATGTGACAGATACCGATGGCTCTGTGGCAAGCGTGGAAATCTATTCTCCACATATTCCAAACAGTTCTGTTATCCTGACAGCTCCTCCATACGAAGCTACCTTCTCTAACTTGCCGTCTTCCGGTGCAAGGGGCTTGACTACCTTCCTTGTAAAAGCGACAGATAACAATGGTGGCATAAACGGTGCATCCATTGATGTGACAGAAAGCAAAGCTCCGTTACTTACCATAACGTCTCCATTACCAAAGTACAATAACAGCAGCGTTGTATATACTGTGGGAAGCAGCCTTACAGTATCAGCGAATGCAACAGATGCAGATGGTATTGCAAAAGTTGAAATCTCTTTGGGCAGCAATGCTCCGGTAGTGAAAACAGCGGCGCCTTACACCGTGGCGTTTACCAACTTGCCTGCACCTGCTCCGGATGGTTCTATTTACTTTACAGTGAAAGCATACGACAACAGTGGAGAGACAACTTCTCAAATAATTGTGGCTTACAAAAACCGTCTGCCTACAGTAACCATTGCCACACCATCATCTGCTACACCAGGTTCAACGATCAACATCACTACATCGGCGAATGATGTTGACGGTGCAATCGCTAAAGTTGAATTCTACAACGGCGCAACGAAGCTCGGTGAATCCACTACGGCTCCTTATTCTTTTGCCATTGCTAATGCTGTACTTGGCAGTTATTCATTAACGGCTAAGGCAACCGATGATCTGGGTCAATCGACTACATCACCGGCAGTGACGGTAACTGTAATTGCCAACAGCTGTTCAGTAGCTGCCTGGAGCAGTACCCCTGCTTATTCAACAGGAAATAGAGTATCTAAAGGAGGTACAGTATACGAAGCTAAATGGTGGACTCAGAATAATGACCCTGTAACAAACTCTGGTCCCTATGATGTATGGAAAGTGATCGGCCCTTGCAACGCCCGTTTAAGTGCGGTGGAATCATTGAGTACAGTGACGTTATCTCCTGTGCCGTTTAGCGATGAATTGTCCATCACCATCAAAGAAGACCAGGCTCACATTGAATTGTATGATGTGTTCGGAACAAAAGTAGTACAAGCAGACGGAAGTGGAATTGTTACCCTTCCAACGGCAGCATGTGCTCCTGGACTATACCTGTGCAAAGTATTCGTAAACGGTGAAAGTAAATCATTCACTGTAGTGAAGAGATAGTAAGAGTAATAATTTGTTTTGTTAATGAGACCCGGTTGGCTTGAGTGCTGGCCGGGTTTTTATTTAGTAATCGGTTCTCAGTGATCAGTCTTCAGTTGTTGAAGTCATAGATCACTAAACTTCTCCGTTTTTTTTATTATACAGTTTAAATAAGTACATTTTGGTATTAAATAGCAGAAACCATGTATCAAAAGTTCAATCGGAGACTAGACGGCCAAACGGCTCTGGTAACGGGATCAAGTTCGGGAATAGGGAGTGCCGTTGCCTTGGCGCTGGCAAAAGAAGGGGCAAACGTGATCGTCAACTATTCTCGTGACGAAGAAGGAGCCAATAAAATTGTAGAGTCAATCAATAACGACAACGAAGCAGGTTCCGCGATCGCGCTGCGTGCAGATGTGAGCAAAGAAGATCAGGTACAGGAAATGTTTAGACAAGGCATTGCTCATTTTGGCACCATCGATATATTGGTCAACAATGCCGGCTTACAGAAAGATGCTGCGATACAAGACATGACGTTAGCAGAATGGCAATTGGTGATTGACATCAATTTAACGGGACAGTTTCTCTGTGCCAGAGAAGCGGTGAGAGAATTTTTGAAACGGGGCCCCAGGCCTGAAGTGTCCGTGGCTACAGGCAAAATCATTTGCATGAGTTCCGTACATGAAGTGATTCCATGGGGTGGTCATATTAATTATGCAGCATCCAAAGGCGGTGTCATGATGCTGATGAAATCCATGGCGCAGGAATTGGGTCCTCAAAAAATAAGGATCAACAGCATTGCTCCAGGAGCGATCAAAACACCCATCAACAAAGAGGCCTGGGATACTCCCGAAGCAGAAAAAGAATTATTGAAATTGATTCCATACAACCGTGTCGGTGAACGGTCAGACATCGGATCGGTAGCCGCCTGGCTGGCTTCGGACGAGTCCGATTATATTCACGGCACGACGATATTTGTTGATGGAGGCATGACGTTGTATCCGGGGTTTTATGGAAATGGATGATAAAGTTATACCATCTTGTCTTAACCCCTAATCCCCTGAAGGGGGCTTAAAAAAAACAAATCAAAATTAAGAAACTATTCTTCTTCACCTTCTGATTCCTTGCTGGAAAGTCCCCTTCAGGGATTTAGGGGTTAGACAGATGGTTAAAAAATATGTTTAAAAAAACAATTCTCTTTCTTCTCATCATTCACTTTACAAACTTGGCAAAGGCGCAGGTCTACGAGCCGGCTTTTATCATTTCCATATTCGGTGATACCATTCGTTGTCAACTCAAACACATTCGCTTCATCAGCAGCAAGTCGGAATTTCGTTACAAAAAATCACTGGATGATAAGAAAGAGTTATTCATCAATGCGAAAGATGTGCTATGGATTGTTACAGCAAAGGACACGTTCGAATGCCTGGCTACGGATAAAGGAATGTACAAAGGCCAGATTTACGCTTACAAATTGCTAGTAAACGGGCATTTGCGTTTGTATGAACAAGATCACTTTACAAAAATGGGCGGAGAAGCCGCCGCTTCTTTTTTTATCAAGAAACAAGGTAAGGTATTGCAAGAGATTACGGCTATGGATTATAAAAAGTACCTGCTGATGTATGCGGCAGATTATCCGGAGAATAAAGAGAAAATAGAAAAACTGGCGTATAGGGAAGAAAATCTGCAGCAGTTCATTAAAGAGTACAACGACTGGTACCTCCGTCAAAATACGGAATAAAAAAAGGCTCATTCTTAATTCGGAATGAGCCTTTTTTAAAATAGAATTTTTTCTTAGAAACGAATACCAGCTTCTAAACCGATAAGATCCATGTGTGTTCTGCTCCAATCGTTATATTTAACATCGTCTGTATTGGTAAGCGTTACATTGGTTAAGCCTCTGTTGTAATAGAAGCCAGCGAACAAGGCATTAGATTCACCAATTTTATACAACACACCTGCTCCGAAATAAAGACCTACGTCAACAGGTGAAATGATTTTGTGATCTTCTTCATCCAGGTCAACACCGCCATCACTTTTCAATTTTTCTGAAATTTTGAAATTGATGGTTGGACCAAGTTGAAAATAAAGCTGTAAGTCCGTTGCGATCTCATTGGTAAAAGCTTTCAACGTTATGGGTGTTTGTACATACTGTACAGAACGTTTAAAATGGTATTCTGGACCTGCAGTTTGATACTTAACATTTACTTGGGTAGATACATAATTTAAGCCCAGGTTGAAAGCCAAATTGTCGGTGATAAAGAAATCCAAAGCAGCACCTCCTACAAAAGCTCCACCTGCCCCATTGCTGGTGGCACTGAAACCGTCATCACCATCCTTATCAGCAACGCGTGTGAGGGCGACTGCCGGAGAAAGTTTTAAACTGAATTTAACTTGAGAAAAGGCATTGAAAGTCAATAGGCAAAAGATGAAAAGTAAACCTGTTTTTTTCATAATAAATTGTTTAAGGTTAGAGTTTAAAAGATGTTCTCTTAAAAAGATTATAATAGTGAAGATTCATACGTAATTCCTAACTTTGGGTTAGGGAATAATCACCCCAGATACATTAAATTAACACTATGAAATTCGATTATACAAAATTATCCCTCATTATATGTTCTTTTTTATTGCTGTTTGGCTGCCAGGAAGGCTCAGAAAAAGAAGTTCCACCTCTTAAAAATCCAATCCAGATCAAATTGGTAAGACTTGAAAAACAGCTTTTTTCGCTTAAAAGCAAAGAAGAAACCAGGACTTTCCTCACCAACACACCGGCTTTTACACGTCTTTACATAGGAGACGAAGATTCGGTCATCGATGATCAGGTGACGGATTTCATGTACCAGTTTTATACCAATCCTGCCTTAAAAGAATTTTACCGTTATACCGATTCGTCTTTTAGCGATACCGCTGCTTTAAGAGAAGGCTTTGTGGATTTATTCAGTCGCGTAAAAGAAAACTTTCCTGATTTTCAAGCCCCTACCGTCTATACAGTTGTCACCGGTTTTCGTTTTGACAAAGACATTGCCATCAGTGATTCAGCCCTTGTGGTGAGCATTGATTATTTTCTGGGGAGTAAGGCGCCTTTTCGTCCTAATCATTACGACTACTTTTTGAAAAGATACGACAAGCCTTATATGCTCCCTATGATTGGACTGGCTTTGTCTACCAAATACAACCGTACCAACGAGAACGATAAGACGATGTTGGCAAGTATGATCTATTACGGGAAGGCACATTATTTCCTGGAAAAGACAATGCCTGCGCTGGAAGACTCCCTCAACATCATGTACTCTGAGAAAGAGTTAAAAAGTGCACAGGAAAATTTGTCTACAATATGGGCACATTTTGTAGAACGTAAATTATTGTATGAAACAAGTCACAAAGCATTGGAAAATTATGTCGGAGAATCTCCGGCAACCAATGAAATCAGCAAAGAGGCGCCAGGCCGCATCGGTCGCTGGTTAGGCTGGCTGATTGTGAAAGAATACATGGCAAAGCATCCGGAGCTTACCTTGAAACAACTCATGGAACAAACAGACGCACAGAAAATTTTCAAGGAATCCGGTTTCAGACCGGAGAAGAAGAAATAGTATTCTATTGGCTTATTTTTTGAATAGAAAAAGGACCATGAAATTTCAGAAGAAACTGAATTCATGGTCCTTTCTATTAAGCTATGAGAAGATCTACCTCTTACCTGACAACGATAGCCTTGCTTTGCCTGATCATTGTCTTTCTATTATTATCCTGCCGTCCCGAACATCATGATGTCGGACCTTATGGGTATTGGAATGTCCCGGATGGAGGAACAGCTATTATTGAAAATACCAATCTTACGAATGCAGGGTTGTTGACCAACAGGGCCAACACGACCTGGATCATAAGAGGTGAGGTAACGATCAATGACCTGAGTGTTATCGGACGTGTTATTGTTGGTGAGGGTGCGGTATTGCATGTCAATGGTTTGATTAATGTAGCAGGAGGTGCAAACATGACGCTTCAGGGACAGGTCACCTGTGCTACCCTGACACAAGTGGGAAATGTTTATTTTAACGACGCCAATGTCCAGGTGTCTGGTCAATATACTGCTGCAGGTGGCACATTCATTTATCTTCAAAACAGTGTAATCAAAGTAAATGCCCTGCGTCTGCAAGGGTCGGTGTATGCTTTAGAAAATGATCATACGCAGGCGACCCATGTGTTTTCTGTTTTTTATTTCAATGGAGCAAACCTATACCTGAACAGGGCTTCAGGTACCACCGTATGTGGTCCGGTTTTGTTTACTTATAATGACGACAAAGGTTCTTCCGGTGTAGCGTTAAACGATTACACCAGTGCAGCCATCACAGCGAAACCTGAACTGAGAACAATTTACAATTTGCCTTCGGATATTTCTTTTTATCGCTATGGCGATCAAAATTGCACACCGGTTACTCAAGCTCCTTCTCCCTTTTAATCATTTGCTACCCACATGAAACCACGTATATCTTTCAGAGAAATCATATTACTGAGCTTACTTATCCTATCCATCGTACTCTATTCCTGCCGCTGTCATGTAGAAGAACCGCAGCCTTTGGCTTATAATTATATGAATGTTCCGGAAGGAGATACCGCAGTAGTGGAAAATTTAAATATAGCAGGAATGGGTGCCCGTAAAAATAATCCGAATACGACATGGCTTGTAAAAGGTCATGTAGTGATGGATGAATTGATTGTGAAAGGCCATGTCATCATAGAAGAAGAAGCTTTCTTACACATTATCAAAACCATTCAGGTAGAGAAAGAAGGAATACTCACTGTTAAAAGCAGTCAGTTGAAGTATGCGGAATTGAAACAGTCAGGAACAATCCATTATTATGCTTCCAATTAGGAAGGACGTTTCGATAGCGCAGATTCAAGTACTGTGGTGACCTGAGCAGTTAATGTGTTTTTATTGAATTGTTTTTCAGCTAACGCACGCGAGCGTTTGGCTATTTCATCGTAAGAGGACATGGAAGGCGCCAGTGTAACCAGTTTGCGGAAGAACGCAGCGGGGTTATTGGCAGAATAATAAAATCCTATTTCATGGTCTTGTATCAAATCACAAATCCAGCCTTTGGTAGTAATGACACAGACTTTGCCCATGGCAATAGAATCAAAAAATTTATTCGGACTGTTGGTTTCTAATACAGGCTGTGGTCCAAAGGAAGTATAGGTAACATGCGAGTGAGCCAATAAATTTTTTACAGCATCTTTATTTAAAGATCCTCTGAATTCAATATTCTTTAGCGGCTTCGCCAATTGCTGAAGCTTTTCCATTTCACTGCCCTGGCCTGCAATGATGAATTTATAATCACCGGGGAAATACGTTTGCGCATAAGCGGCTAATTCAACCAGAGATGCTACGCGATTTACTTTTCCTAAAGCGCCCAAATAGGTGATGGTAACAGGCAATGGAGGGGAAGGTGCAGGAATAAAAAAATCACAGTCGCTCATATTTGGAATCACTGTGGTTGGTGTGTTGCTTATTTTTTTTATTCCTTCTTCCATGCCCGGTGAAAGTGCGATAATGGAAGAGGCCTTATTATAAATGGATTTTTCCAAACGTTTTGCAAGAAAACGAAGGACGGGATTATTTAGATACCCCAATTGGATGGGGGCTTCCGGCCACAAGTCACGGACTTCAAACACAAAAGGTAGCTTTTGAAACTTGCGAAGCCATAGAGCGATAAGTCCTACCGTTAGAGGGGTGGATGTTGCAAAGACAAGATCTGCACCCTTGATTTTTTTAGCAGTAGCATAAGCTTTGAAAATAAAGGAAAGGAAAGCAATGATCCGTTTCGCAAAACCATAAGAATTGTCATAGCCCACGGGCAGGTAATAAACCGTTGTGCCATCGATCAGTTTAGTTTCAGGATGTAATTTGTTATGGGAAGTAATGATGTGAACATCGTGACCTTTGGCTTTGAGTGCCTGGCTGATGTAATAGGAACGGATGGCGCCTCCCTGTTCTTGTGTGAGATAATACTGATGAATGTAAACTATTTTCATGCAAACGACGCCTTATCGAAAAATAAACATACGAAAAAAAGAGCGAAGAGCGATTAACCTTGCACTCGTCTTTCCACTATATATTCGGTTTCAATTGATTTTGTAAATCCCTTTTCGTTCTCCGCTCTGATTATCCACTCTGCTATAATAAGCGCACCAGGCTTTAAGACCACACTCCTCACATTTAGGGCTTCGTGCAATACAGATGTAACGTCCATGAAGGATGAGCCAATGATGTGCAATATGTACAAGCTCAGTAGGCAGGTAATGCATCAATTGGTTTTCTACTTCAAGTGGTGTTTTAGCAGTTTGTGTAACCAGGCCAATGCGTTTGGAGACCCTGAACACATGGGTATCTACGGCCATAGTGGGCTGATTGAACACCACCGAAGCAATCACATTCGCAGTTTTACGGCCCACACCTTGGAGACTTTGCAAATCATTGACGGTAGAAGGAATTTCTCCGTTGAAATGATCCACCACCCGTTGGGCCATGCCCACGAGATGTTTGGCTTTGTTGTTGGGATAAGAAATGCTTCTGATATAAGTAAACACTTCATCAGAAGACGATTTGGCTAAATCGTATATGGTAGGAAAACGTTTGAATAAAGCAGGAGTTGTAAGATTGACCCGCTTGTCAGTGCACTGCGCACTGAGGATAACCGCTACCAACAACTCATAGGGGGTGGAGTAAACCAATTCCGTTTCGGCTTCCGGAGCGTTCGCTTCGAAATAAGCTATGACGTGTTGGTAGCGTTCTTTTTTTGTCATCAATGAAAGGCTGGAGCAATTAAGCTCCTAATTTAGCCTTTTTCGCATAGAGCAGGATAGCATCTACACTTTTTTGAGACGGTTCCAACAAGCTTTGATCGATTTGCTTGGCAACCTCGTGGAGATTACCGCAAAACTGATTCACGCCCTCGTCAATCAACGTGGCAAGTTGGAGTTGATTAGATTGTTGTTCTGTTAAATCGTTGTAAACATAACGAGTGAGGTCATTTTTGGTAAAGTTTATGGTCATAGGCATAAGATTGGGTTGCCAGTTTCTTACGCAGATTGAGTAAGGCATATCGCATGCGGCCCAGAGCAGTGTTAATGCTTACTCCTGTAGCTTCGGCGATCTCCTGAAAACTCATGTCTGAGTAGTGACGCATGATCAGCACTTCACGTTGCACGTCTGGCAGCGTTTGGATGAGATCTCTGATCAGCGTTTGGTTCTCGTCTTTGATTCTTACCGATTCAATAGAATCTTCAGAGAAACTCAAAGAGTTGAACACATTCATGCCATCTTCCAGCACGATTGTGGGGTAGCGTTTGGCCTTTCTCACGTGATCGATTGCCATGTTATGGGCAATGCGCGCGATCCAGGGAAGAAATTTACCTTCTTCGTTATAGGCTCCCGCATTAATTTTGTTTACTGTTTTTATCCAGGTTTCCTGGAATAAATCTTCCGCTACGTACTTGTCCTTAACGATCATATAGATGGTCGTATACACTTTGGATTTGTGTCTTCGGAGTAGTTCTGCAAAAGCCTCTTCGTTACCATTCTTATATAGGGACAGTAGAACACTATCTTCCATATTTTTGTTAACTTTCATGGTCGTATTATGTTTGGTTAACGTAGAGGTTTATGCCATATTGTACGAGGGTTTGGTGAATTATTAAAAACCAAGTTTATACTTGTGTTGTTAAGGTATATGAAATCCTTGAATAAGTCAAGTTCATCTTCCCATATTTAAACTTAATCTTACCACAAAAGGTTACAAAAAATTCAGAATGGCGTTTAATCCAGCGGAAATCGAAGATTTGGACCCCAGAAATTTTATTCTGGTTAAAGGTGCCAAAGTACACAACCTTAAAAATATTGATGTAGCCATCCCCAGAAACGAACTGGTTGTCATTACCGGTGTTTCAGGATCGGGAAAATCATCGCTTGCCTTCGATACTTTATTTGCAGAAGGCCAGCGCATGTATGTGGAAAGCCTTAGCTCCTACGCCAGACAGTTTTTAGGACGTATGGAAAAACCGGATGTAGAGTACATCAAAGGCATTTCTCCGGCTATTGCTATCGAACAAAAAGTCAACACACGTAACTCCCGCTCTACTGTTGGTACTACAACGGAGATCTATGATTACCTGAAATTATTATATGCGCGTGTCGGCAACACTTATTCGCCGATTTCAGGCGACGTAGTAAAAAAAGACAGTGTAGCCGATGTGGTGGATTACATCATGGCAAAAGGCGACGGCGCACGTCTGTTAGTGCTTGCACCGGTACTTCTTACAAAAGAAAGATCGCTGGAAGAAGAATGTAATTTGCTATTGCAGAAGGGGTATTCCAGAATTTATGCCGACGGTGAAACGTTATTATTGGAAGAGGCCGTCAACGATAAAGCATTTAAGAAGAAAAAAATAAAAACCTTTTCCATTGTTATTGATCGGGTAGCTGTTGCTGTAGATGACGAAGATCTACGTCAGCGTGTGTCAGACTCTGTACAGTCTGCCTTCTACGAAGGCCATGGCTACTGTGTGATCCTTGAATCGGATAAAACAGAAAAAACATTTTCAGATAAGTTTGAAAAAGACGGCATCACGTTCGAAGAACCGACGGCTAACTTTTTCAGTTTCAATAATCCATTTGGAGCTTGTACCACATGTGAAGGCTTTGGCAGCGTGCTGGGCCTGGATCCGGATTTGATCATTCCGGATAAAAGTCTTTCTGTTTTCGAAGGCGCCATTGCCCCTTGGAAAGGCGAAAAGATGGAAGAGCTTTGGTTAAAACCTTTGTTAAAAAACGGTATTCATTTCAATTTCCCGGTACACCGTCCCTATGAAGAATTGAGTGAAAAAGAAAAGCAACTACTTTGGGACGGGAATTCTTATTTCGGAGGCTTAACTAAATTTTTTGCTTACCTCGAATCTCAAACACATAAAATACAATACCGTGTCATGCTTTCGCGCTACCGCGGCAAGACCACTTGTCCCGATTGCAAGGGTACAAGGATCCGTAAAGATGCAGGTTATGTGCTGGTGGGAAAAACAGCTATACAAGATGTCGTGTTGATGCCGGTTTCAAAGGCCGTAGAGCATTTTCGAAACATCAAGTTGTCGGAGTTTGAAGCGAAGGTCGCCGACCGTTTATTAGTGGAAATCATCAACCGGTTGGATTACCTGAACAAAGTAGGATTGGGTTATCTGAATTTAAACAGACTTACTGCTTCCTTATCGGGAGGGGAATTTCAGCGTATCAAACTGGCTACTTCTCTTGGAAGTGCGCTTGTTGGTTCTATGTATATACTCGATGAGCCTAGTATTGGCCTACATTCCAGAGACACTAAAAAATTGATAGAGGTATTGCTGAATTTAAAAGAGTTGGGCAATACGGTCATTGTGGTAGAACACGACGAAGAAGTCATGCGTGCGGCGGATCAGATCATAGACATCGGTCCATTGGCCGGTTCTGGCGGAGGCGAGCTGACTTATCAGGGAACACTCGCAGAATTGATCAAGCATGCCGAGCGATCATTTACTGCGGATTACCTCAATGGAAAAGAAGCCATTGTTGCTCCAAAGAAATACAGACAGTGGTCCGATTATGTAGAAATTTCCGGAGCAAGGGAAAACAATTTGAAAAACCTTACCGTGAAGTTTCCTTTGCGTGTGCTTACAGCAGTAACAGGCGTGAGTGGCTCGGGTAAATCTACTTTGGTTAAAAAAGTATTGGTTCCGGCCATTCAACGTACGTTGGGTATGGGCAGCGATACACAAGGCCGCTACGATAAGTTAAGCGGTGCTTACCGCAAGATCAGCCGGGTAGAATTTGTAGATCAAAATCCCATTGGGAAATCATCCAGATCCAATCCTGTAACGTACATCAAAGCCTTTGATCATATCCGTCAATTGTTTTCAGAACAGCCATTGGCTAAATCTCGCGGCTATAAACCGGGTTATTTCTCGTTCAATGTGGAAGGTGGAAGATGTGAAACCTGCCAGGGAGAAGGATTGATTACCGTGGAAATGCAATTTATGGCGGATATTCACCTGACTTGCGAAGAATGCAAGGGACAACGCTATAAGCAGGAAGTATTGGAAGTTTTGTATAATGAGAAAAATATAGCGGAAGTTTTAAACCTAACCGTTGAAGAAGCCGTAAACTTTTTTGTTGACAAACCCAAAATCGCTGAGCGATTGAAACCGTTATTGGATGTTGGTTTAGGCTACATCAAGCTTGGACAATCTTCTAATACCTTATCGGGAGGAGAAGCACAGCGTGTAAAACTGGCTTATTTTATCAGTTCGGAAGGAGCGTCGCCGCAAGATCATATTTTGTTTGTATTTGATGAACCCACTACCGGCTTGCATTTCCATGATATCCGCAAACTCATCGATTCTATTCAATCGTTGATTAATCATGGACATTCAGTCATTCTGATAGAACATAACCTGGATGTGATTAAATCTGCCGATTGGGTCATCGATATTGGTCCTGACGGCGGTGAACAAGGAGGTACGGTCGTATTTGAAGGAACACCGGCAGGTTTGGCCGCTTGTCAAAAAGGTTATACGGGACAGTTTTTAAAGGAAAAATTAGCGGGTAATTAGACTTTTGTACACTCTTTTTAATCATAAATAACACACCACAAACTCCTCTACTTATGCAGAAACTGCTACTCTGTGCCGTAGGATGCGGCCTTTTTTTACTGAACACACTGCAAGCCAATGCTCAAGAGCATTGCGGAACAATGGACAAACACAAAACATTACTTAAGAACGATGCGCAATACAGAGCGCAGTATGAACAAGATCTTGAGCTAAGTAAAGTTCGCATGGCTTCGAGGGAAGCCAGTACACAGGGTACTATTTACAAAGTACCTGTAGTGGTTCATATCATGCACATAGGAGAAGCGGTTGGCACAGGATCAAACATTTCTAACGAACAAATCTATAGTGCGATTTCTTCTATGAATAATGCCTATCGTAAAAAGGCAGGAACCATTTATAGCGGAAATGGAGTAGACATGGAAATTGAATTTTGCCTCGCACAAAAAGACCCGGATGGAAATGCGACAACCGGTATCAATAGAGTGAATGCCTCTGCAACGGGTAATTACGGTACAGAAGGAATAACAGATGCCAATGAGATAAGCATCAAAGCCCTGAAAAAGTGGCCGAATACAAAGTACTATAACATCTGGGTGGTTTCTGAAATCGACGACAACGATGCAGGATCCGGAGTGCAGGGTTATGCTTACTTTGCGGGTGCGTCTTCTGCCAGAGACGGTGCTGTCATGTTGTTCAATTCATTTGGTTACGATCCTGAAGGCACAAGAAATTATAATCTTAAAAGCTATACCAATAAAAACATTACATGCATCCATGAACTGGGCCATGCCTTTGGTCTTTACCATACGTTTGAAGGAGATGGAAGTGGCTCTACTTGCCCCTCTACCAATGGTTGCGGAAGCGGTGTAGGAGATTGCTGCAATGACACTCCTGCGCACATCAGAAGCCAGAGCAATTGCGTGACAGGTACCAATGCCTGTGATGGCGTAACATCCAGAGAGTTGTTCATCCACAACTACATGGATTATTCTTCCGACGCCTGTCAAAACATGTTTACCGCGAATCAATATACAAGAGCCAGAAGCTATCTCGCTGCAGGCGGATCAAGGGCATCTCTTGTTACGAGTACAAACTTAACAGCTTGTGGTTGTAATGGAAATACAGCCCCTATTGCACGTTTCTATACCGTAAACAAACAGCCTTGCGAAGGTTCTCCCATTCAGTTTATTGATGAAAGTTTGAATGCTCCTTCCTCTTACAGCTGGACGTTAGCAGGTGCCACACCTCAGACATCTACCAGTCAAAACCCAACAGTCAGTTATGCGGGTGCAGGACCTTATCCTGTATCCTTAACAGTAGGTTCTTCCGGGGGACAAACCAATACCGCAACCAAGACGGCATATATCTCACCGCTTGCCAGCGTTAGCGGCACCTTACCGTATACCGAAAGCTTCGAAGGAGCCTTCCCTCCAACGGGCTGGAAGATTTCTTCCGACGATGCTGCAACGACGTGGGGTTCTATAGGTACTAAAGTTTGGGAGCAAAGAACAGTAACAGGCAGTGGTGCTGGAACTTTAGCAGCAGGAATAAATTTATATTATTATAGCACC
>Ga0247808_10000230_pt1 | contig 31361 bp, 30 predicted proteins | sample UWRJL089202R1_FD_179914 | JGI IMG/M metagenome (GOLD analysis project Ga0247808, IMG submission 179914) | Plant litter microbial communities from Arlington Agricultural Research Station in Wisconsin, United States - UWRJ-L089-202R-1 | ecosystem: Environmental > Terrestrial > Plant litter >... | reverse complement strand
GGCGACAACGATGCAAGTTTGAAACTGACAGAACAAATCATTACTGACTTGCTTTGTTGTTTAAATGTTTTCCAAAGGAATCTCTTCCGCGGTACCCCCTAGAAAGGAGCCCTACGACCGAGGTTTTGGCATTTGACATTGTGCACGCTGTTGAGTTCTCAAGGATCGGACGCACCCGACTTCAGGCCTGAAAGGCTGTCGCTCCGGGGCAACTTTACGATCTTAGCGTCCGCGCTGATCCGTGTCAAATCAACTGAACGGCGTGTCCCGGGCAAACTAGTGCCTTAGAACGCTTCGTTCGATCAATTTGAGTGATCGTGCGAGGAGCTGGTTTCCGACCACAGCAACAGAAAACGTCTATGACGAGTTGTGTACTGAAGGTGGGAGGTGGTCCCGCTTGAGGCCGGAAGCTCTGCGGCTTTTCCGAACCTGTGGGGTGACGAGAGATGACATTACGGGGATTCGGGAGGCGGGGCAAATCACCCCAAACTCCCGGGCGTGTCACGCATGTCCGGCGCCCCCGAGCAGGCCGGAACCGGGGTGCCCACCGGGTGCCGCGAGCTAGTGCGGAGTGACCGGGCGGTCCTGCGCGACGACCCCCTCGTCCGTGAGGCGATGTCGGATCATCTGCCACCCCTGCGGCGGAGTGGTGAGGCGGGCATGCCTGTCACAGAGGTCGTAACTATGCGGCTCGTGCGTTCCGGCAAGAGGCCCGAGCACCGCCATCGAGTCGGCGTAGGAGAAGGTGAGGGTCGCCACGGCCTCATCACTACAAGAGATACGGGAGCACGCTCTGGCTGACATGGTGATTCAGGATACCGCCGATGGCCCGGAAGTAGACTGGGGACATGTCTCGTTCACGCCGCACAACCGTGCAGACTCCGACCCAGCGCGGTCGGGGGCGGGACCGTCACGGGCGCGGCATCCGCAGTTCTGCGACCGGGCCGTTTCTCCCGCCGCTACGGACGCGCATCGATACGTTCGACATGACGATCGCGTCAACCGTGGACTATCTACGGATGGTCTGGCCGGCGGAACTGTCGGATGTGACCTTCGAGGTTGCGCCCGGCCCCGTCGCCGTGATCGAGGGTGTCGGAGTGGAACGGTATGCGGTCGACGCACGCGCACGCCGCATCACGTTCTATCGGCTGCCCATTCAACGATTGAGCCGGTTGCACCGCAATGACGAGTTCCATCAGCGGATGGTCATCGAGAGCTGCGTGTTCCGCGGAGTGGCCGAGTTGCTCGGTAAGGACCCCTGGGACTTGGCGCCGGACCGCTTCCGTCGCTACTAGACCAAGGCTCTCCCCCGCACCTATAGAAGTCTTGACAGGCTCGACCAGCGTTGGGGCGCCACACACGCGCACGTCACCGGGTCTTGACAAGCTCGACCAGCGTTGGGGCGTGAAACACACGCACGTCTCCGGGTCTCGACGAGCGATCGGGGAAAAGTTTTCAGATTGACCAAACCCTTTCTGTCAGGGGGCCGAACCACCTGCATACCAAGCAACACCCCGCAGGAACCCCCACAGCAAAGGAACACATCATGCGCAGCTTCACCAAGACCGCACTCGGACTGACCACCGCCGGCCTCCTCGTCGCCGGCCTCGCAGCCTGCTCCATGGACGAAGGCACGGCCTCGACGTCCTCCTCCAGCTCCTCCTCGAGCAGCAGCTCCGCCGAAGCCACCCCCACCCCGGTCGCGTCGATCCCCGCCCTCACCGGCGTCGACACCGCCGTCCTCCTGGACGCCGACTTCGCCGCAGCCCTCACCAGCCTCGGCCTGACCCCCGGCACCGTCGGCACCGCCACCCTCGAAGAAGGCAGCCTGCACTTCCCCATCACCGGCGGAAACGTGGACTACTACGACCCGGCCGAAGACTACCGCCCCTACGTCCAGGGCAACATCGAGCACGAAGGAAGCGGCTTCTCCCTCACCGCCGGCGACACCGTCGTCGAACTGACCAACTTCACCATCGACCCCGGCACCTCAGAACTCTTCGGAGACGTCACCGCCAACGGCGAATCCGCCGCCACCCAGGTCAAGCTCTTCGACCTCTACGGCGGAACCCTCAAGCCCCTCCAGATGGACGGCGACAACGCCATCCTCACCGGCACCACCGTGCACATCTCCGCCGACGCCGCCGGCCTGCTGAACACCACCTTCGGCACCGACGCCATCGCCGACCAGCTCCTCGTCGGCATCGCCACCATCACCGTCAACACCAAGTAACACCCCCGCAGCACCCCGCAACACACAAGAACGGCCGAGCAAACGCTCGGCCGTTCTTCTGCGTCACGGCACGACCCACACGCACGTCGCGGGGTCTCGACACGCTCGACCGACGACACGGGAACGTGCGGGAGAGCGTGCCTTGCCGCACTGCCGGAGCCCCGCTCCGGGTAGATTCCCGGGAAGGTCGCCTACGCTCGAACGGGGGTCGTCGCGGCCACAAGCCCAATACGACCTGGCAGGAATCGGAGAGCGCACGACCATGGCCACTGCCCTTCCGTCCTCGCGTGCGCTACCCGCGCCGAACGGCCGCATCTCCGTGCGACAGACATGGCCTGATTCGCTGCTGATCGGCGCCTTCGGCACCCTTCTCACCCTCGCGTTCGCGTGGCAGCCGTCGCTCTGGTACGATGAGGCCGCCACGGTCTCGGCCACCATGCGCAGCTGGCCCGAGCTCGGCCGGATGCTGCACAACGTCGACGCCGTGCACGGCCTGTACTACGCCGGCATGCACCTGTGGCTCGACCTGGTGGGCTACTCCCCGATCGCCCTGCGGCTGCCGAGCGCCGTCGCCGTCGGCGTCGCCGCGGCCCTGATCGTGCTGCTCGTGCGCACCCGGGCCGGCCGGGGCACCGCGGTGCTCGCCGGCGTGGCCTTCTGCCTGCTCCCCCGGGTCACCTGGATGGGCACGGAGGGTCGGTCCTATGCGCTCACGGCTGCCCTCGCGGTGGCTCTGACCCTGATTTTCCTGGCCGCCTGGCGGCGCGGACCCGCACCACGGCGCATCCGTGCGCTCTGGTGGACTCTCTACGCGGTGGCCGCCATCGCCTGCACCCTCGTTTTCATCTACCTCGCGTTCCTCGTCGCCGCCCACGGCGCCACCGCACTGTGGACGGTCTGGGCCGGTCGCCGCCGCGACCGGGCGGTCCGGGCATCCTTCACCGGCTGGGCCATCGCCGCGGGCTCCGCCGCGATTCTCCTGCTGCCGTTCGCGCTGTCCGTTGTACGCCAGTCCGGTCAGGTGAGTTGGATCGCCCCGATCAGCTGGGGAACCTGGAACGGCGTTTTCGTGACGCAGTGGTTCTACCTGAACCCGCCCTTCGCCGTGGTCGGCTGGGTCCTGGTGGCGTTGGGCATCCTGTTCCTGATTCTCGCCGGCCGCCGCATCCGCAGCACGGGTGCCGGCGTGCCCCGCCTGCTGTCGGGCAACCCGTCGTTGCTCGCGATCGCGGTTCCGTGGCTGGCCGTGCCGACCATCGGCGTGATCGTCGCATCGCTGCTGGTCTCCCCGCTCTACTCCCCGCGCTATCTCACCTACTGCGCCCCGGCCGTGGCGATCCTGATCGGTGTGGCCCTTGACCGGCTGCGGCGGCGCTGGCTCGCCGTGACGGCGGTGCTGCTTCTGGCCGCGCTGGCCGCACCACAATACGTGGCCCAACGCCAGCCGGAGGCCAAGCAGAATTCCTCGTGGAGCGAGGTGGCCGGCCTCATCGAATCGGAGCGCGCCGCGCGCCCCGGCGAGAACGCCGCCATCGTCTACGGGCCGGTGCGGCAGCATCCGGCGGCGACAACCCGGGTGATCGCCTACTCCTACCCGGATGCATTCGCCGGGCTCCTCGACGTGAAGCTCAAGACGCCCGCGGCCGAGACCGGGCAGCTGTGGGAGACCCGGTACCCACTGGACGAGGTGACCGACCGGTTCGACGGCGTGGACGCCGTCTGGCTGGTCACGAGCAACAAGCAGGACTGGCGGCCGAGCGTCACCGCCAAGCTCGCCGCGCTGGGGTACTCGCTCGCCGAGGAGTGGGCGCTCACCGGTGTGAACGTGCTCCGCTACGAGCGGTGACCCGGCTCCCCGGCGTCTAGTTCTCTGCCGGACGGTGCCGGTCGGGGTCCCTGGACCCGATGCGGGCGAGCGCGGCACGGCCACGAGCCAGTGCGCCCGGCCCGGCCCGGCGCACCGACACGACCACGATCACCAGGAGGGCCACGGCCAGGGAGACCCGGGTGACAGTGAGGGACGGGACCAGCAGGCGCAGGGTGAGGGCGAGCGGGATCGCCAGCCACTCCCACCGGCCGCTGAGTGCCACGAACGGCAATAGCAGCAGCGCGTACCAGGGGTAGCGGGGGCTGAGGATCAGCAAGGTGCCGCCGATCATCACGAGTTGGCCGAGCCACGGGCGCTCCGGGTCCGTCTTCCAGATCGTGAAGGCGGCCAGGCCGGCCAGCAGCACCGCGACGAGCACGATGCCGGCGCCGCCGGGGGCGATCAGGGATACCAGGGCGAACCTGGAGCCGTCTTCATATCCCTCCTCGCTGAGGTAGCCGGGCAGATAGCCGAGCACCGCGATCCCGGTGGAGAGCACATAGGGCACGTAGAGCAGGGCGAAGGTGGCCACGGCCGCCACGACGACCTTCCAGCCCTGCCGTTTGAGCATCGCCGGCGCCGCGATCACGGGGATCAGCTTGACCCCGATGGCCACACCGAGCATGATCCCGCCGCGCACGCGTTTGCCGCTGCTCACCCAGAACACGGCCGCGAGGGTGAAGGCGACACCGAGCAGGTCCACATGGGAATTGGTGATGCCCTCGGTCGCGACGAGCGGGCACCAGGCCCACAGAGCGGCGTGGCGCTGGTCGATACCGCGCCGGCGCATCCCGACCAGCAGCATCCCGGTGATGCCGAGACTGAGCAGCAGGCCAGTCAGCTGCAGCGGCCAGTAGGCGGCGTCGGCGCCGACGACGGCGCGCACGGCCGCGAAGTAGATCTCCGCCGCGGGCGGATAGATGGTGGGCACCGTGGTGCGGTTCAGCGCGGAGCACAGCGGCTCGCCGGATTCCCGTTGCACGGTCGCGATGCGCTCGCCCGTGCAGACCAGGGCGCCATCGACCTCGGTGGGGGCGGGGTAGAGCCAGGTCGGCCGCAACTCGTCGAGCCGCTCGTCGGCGGGCACATAGGCGTAGGGAGAGATCCCGGCGTTCTGCACCACGCCGTCCCAGGCGTAGCGGGCGGAGTCGGTGCTGGTGTTGGGCGGTCCGGCCATCGCGGCACCGCCGATCAGGAGCGACCCGGCCAGGACCAGTACCCCCACGGCGCGGCCGCGCACCCCGCGCAGGGCGATCAGCGCGGCGGCGAAGAGCAGCCAGAGCAGGGCGGTGCCGATCAGGAGCTCGGCGGTGTCCCGGTGCGGGCGGAACAGCTCGAATGACACCACCACGACCCCGGTGACGGCCGCGCTGACGGCCAGGAGAATCGAGACGACGGCAATACGCACCCTGCCATCCTCCCCGAGCGGGCACCGGGGTTCCGGCCGAACCGCGCCCCGTCATCGAACCGTAAGGATTGCATACACTGCCGCGAGCGACAAGGTGGTGGAATGGACTATGCGCCGATTGATGTACGAGGCCAGGGCTCAGCTCGCCTCTCCGGCGCGGACACCGCGGATGGCCACCGTGATCGGCCGGCTCCTCGGCCTGGCGTTCCTGCTCTGTTTCGGCACCGGCCTCTATAGCCATTTCCTGCAGCAGCCCCTGCCCTGGATGCGCTTCCCGACCCGGCCGACCGGGCTGTACCAGTGGACCCAGGGCACCCACATCATCGCGGGCATCGCTTGCTTCCCGCTGCTGCTGGCCAAGCTCTACGTCGTGTTCCCGCAGCTGTTCCAGTACCCGCCGGTGAAATCGTTCGCCAACTTCCTCGAACGCGCGTCGATCGCGCTCTTCGTCGGCGCCTCCCTGGTGGAGATCACCATCGGCCTGCTGAACACGTACCAGTGGTACCCGTTCCCGTTCTCGTTCAAGCAGGTGCACTTCGCGCTCGCGTTCGTGATCATCGGGTCGCTCCTGGTGCACATCGGCGTGAAACTGCCCGTGATCGCGGCGCACTGGCGGGCCACGCCCGCGCCCGGCCCCGACGAACGGCACCCCGTCGACACCGGTGAGGACACCGCAGAGGACGCCCCGGCCGACGGCGACGACGGCCAGGGCCTGCCCCGCACCCGCGGCCTCACCGGTCGCCTGCTCGCCTACATCGACGCGACACCGCGGATGGCACCCCGGACGAGCCGACGCGGCTTCCTGACCACCGTGGCCCTGGGCGTCGCCGCCGTGGTGGGTCTCACGGCCGGGCAGACCGTGGCGCCGCTGGACGGGGCGAATGTGTTCGGTCCGCGCAAGAAGGGCGTCGGCCCGCAGGGTGTCCCCGTCAACCGCACCTCCGCCCAGGCGAAGGTCGCCACCGCCGCCCTGGCCGCCGACTGGGTGCTGACCGTGGCCCACGGGGGCACCGAACGCAGCTTCAGCCGGGACGAACTGGCCGCCCTGCCGCAGACCGACGTCGACCTGCCCATCGCCTGCGTGGAGGGCTGGAGCCAGATGGCCTCCTGGCGCGGCGTGCGCCTGCGCGACCTCGTCGACCAGGTCGGCGCCTCCCCCGACGCCGATTTCCGGATCATCAGCCTGGAGCAGCGCGGTGGGTTCAAGCAGACCGAGATGGGCCGGGAATATGTGCGTGATTCACTCACCCTCGTCGCCCTCGAGCTCAATGGCGGCATCCTCGACCTCGAGCACGGCTACCCCGCCCGCATGATCGCGCCCGGCCGACCGGGTGTGCTGCAGACCAAATGGCTCAGCCGGATCGAGGCGATCGACGCATGATGACGACAACCCCCGCCGTGTCGCAGCGGATGCGCGCCGCCCGCGTCGCCCTCATCGGCCTCGGAGTGCTCGGGCTCGCCTGGGGCGCCTATGTCCTGGTCGACACCGTCGCGGTGCAGCGGCTGCCCGGGGTGGCGCTGTGGATCGGCGCGGCCATCGTGCTGCACGACGCCGTGCTCTCCCCCCTGGTGTTCGGGCTTGGTGTGCTCACCCGTCGGGCGGGCCATCGGCTGGCCGGCGGCATCATCGTGACCGTCCAGGCCGCGATCGTGCTCGGCTCGCTGCTGAGCCTGATCGTCGTGCCGGCGATCATCGCCCAAAGCCTCGGCGCGAAGAACCCCACGGTGCTGCCGCTCGACTACGCCCTGAACCTAGGCGTGGCGTGGCTCGTGCTCGCGGCCGGCAGCATCGCGGTCTCGGTGTGGTTCTACGCACGCACCAGGCGGGCGAACCAACGTCCGTCGCTCTTCCAGTCCTGAACCACACGCAGTCCGGCCTCGCCGGCGCGGGCCCGGAGCGGACCGATGCCCACCTCGGCCCACGGGAAGACCGCACTGGTGCGACCCTGCGCGTCTTCGAGGGTGCCGTCGAACGCGTGGTCGCGTTCGGGATCGGCGTGGACCTCGACGAGGACGGCGCCGTCGGACGAGATGAGTTCGGCGCAGCGGCCGAGCAGGGCGACGATGTCGCCGCCGATGCCGATGTTGCCGTCGAGCAACAGGGCGGTGCCCCAGTCACCCTCCCCCGGCAGAGCGGAGAAAACCGAACGCTCCAGCACGGTCAGGCCGGACTCGGCGGCGATGCGCACCGCCGTAGGCGACACATCGACGCCGATGGCGGCCAGGCCCTGCGCCAGCGCGGCGCGCACCATGCGCCCTGGGCCACACCCGATGTCGAGGACGGGACCGGCTGCCCCGGCGAGGAGTTGCATGTCGGTGTCGTCGGCTGCGGCGCTCCAGCGGCCCGCGTCCATGGTCGCCGCGGCGCGGCGCCGGCCGGTGGCGTGCCGGAGGTAGAGCACGGCCGATTCGTTCTCCAACGCGGCCGCGTACGGTTCGGCCCCACCCGACCCGAAGGTCGTGGCGCCGGGGACGAGCCGGCGGGGCGACAGCAGGGTCATCGGGTCGCTCCGCTCAGCTGCAAGGCGCCGAATCCGGCCAGGGTCCGCGCGAAGCTGCCGCGAGGGGCCAGGGCCGCGACGGTGAACGCGTCCTCGATGTGGTCGACGTCGGTGAGGGTCGGCAGCATCCGCACCCGGAGCCCGGCGGTACGGAGCCGTTGCAGCTGACGGGCGCCCGTGTCCGACCGGGACATCGGCACGCCCCGGATCAGGTCGCCGTCGGGAATGCGGAGCGCGAGCGCCCAGAAACCGCCGTCGGCGGCCGGACCGAACCACGCGTCGACGTCGTCGGGCCACGGCTGGAACACCGGGGCGAGCAGTTCGGCCGTGACCTGCGGGGTGTCCATGCCGATCAGCACCGCCGGCTCGGTGCACCCGTCGAAGATGGCGCCCAGACGCGCATCGAGGCCACCATCGACCTGCGGCACGACGTCGTATTCGGCCGCGGCTGCCGGCACGACGGTGCCGTCGAAGGCCAGCACACGGCGGGTGGCGGGCAGCGCTGCGACAGCGGCGAAGGTATCGTCGAGGCTGGCGGCGGCCAACCGGGCCGCCTGCTCGAGACTGAGCGGAGGATGCAGTCGGGTCTTCACCCGGCCGGGCAGACATTCCTTGGCGATCACGATCAGAGTGGTCATTTGCGCGCCTCCTTCAGCAGTCTCGACATGTCGGCGACGGCCGTGAGGGTGCCGCGCACCGTTCCGGTCACCTTGCTGCGTCCCACGCGGGGGGCATACGAGGTGTCCACCTCGCGGATGCGCCAGTCCCGCGCCGCCGCCTTCAGGAAGACCTCGAGCGGATAGCCGCTGCGCCGGTCCTGCAGATCGAGGGCCAGGAGGTCTTCTCGTCGCGCGGCCCGCATGGGGCCCAAGTCGTAGATGTTCACACCTGTTATTCGGCGCAGTCGCCAAGAAAGAGTGGAATTGGCTATCCGGGCGTGGACCGGCCAGGATCCGGCCGTCGTCGGGCGCCGGCGTCCGAGCACCAGATCGGCCTCGCCGGCGGCCACCGGATCCACCACGAGGGGCAGGTCCTGCGGGTCCATCGACGCGTCAGCGTCGCAAAAGGCCACGATGGGCGCGGTCGCGTGCAGCAGCCCGGCGTGTGCCGCTGCCCCGAACCCGCGGCGCGCCTCGTGCACGACGACGGCGCCGGCCTCCTCGGCGATGCGAGCGGAATCATCCGTGGACCCGTTGTCCACCACGATGGCGCGGTATCCCTCCGGCAGCCGGGCCAGCAGCCACGGCAACGCGCCCGCTTCGTTCAGGCAGGGCATAACCACGTCGACCCGAATCTCACTCATTATTCGACCCTATGTCGGGGGGTCCGCGCGACACTCCGCGCAAACGTTACGGAGTAGGGAAGGATTGCCGCCGCGCCGGATGTGCTGTGTGTCCCCCGTGCACCGTTTATCCTTCAGAGGTGACTCCACCGCCCCCGACGGGACCACCCCGTGCCGACACCGAACGCCGCATCCTGGTCATCGACGACGACCCGACGGTGTCCGAGATCGTCTGCCGGTACCTGGTCGCCGCCGGTTTCGCTGTCGAGCAGGCTCCGGACGGCCAGGCCGGGCTCACCCAGGCGGCCGCGCAGCGGCCCGACCTGGTTGTGCTCGACCGGATGCTGCCCCTGCTCGACGGCATCGAGGTGTGTATGCGGATCAAAGCGGCCTGGGACACCCCGGTGATCATGCTCACGGCGCTCGATCAGGAGGAGGACCGGATCGACGGGCTGGAGGCCGGCGCCGACGACTACCTCGCCAAGCCGTTCTCCCCCCGCGAGCTGGTGTTGCGGGTGCAATCGGTGCTCCGGCGCACCGTGCCGGAACCCGTGCACGACGGCGCCGTCGATGCGGGCCCGTTCACGCTGGACCTCGCGGCGCACGAGGTGCGGTTGAACGGTGATCCCCTGGTACTCACGGCCCGGGAGTTCGACCTTCTCGCGTACCTGATCGGGCATCCGCACCGGGCGTTGAGCCGGGAGGACCTGTTGAAGTCGGTGTGGGGCTGGGACTTCGGCGATCTGTCCACGGTGACCGTGCACGTGCGGCGCCTCCGGGAGAAGATCGAGGCCGATCCCACCCAGCCCACCCTGTTGAACACGGTCTGGGGCGTCGGGTACAGGTTCGACCCCGAGCCGCTGGTCGCCGCGCACGCCGATGACCGGGATGCCGGGGCGCGGCGATGACCCCGTACGGGTTGGTGAGCGTGGTCGTCATCGCCCTCGCGACGGCCGTCATCGTCGGGGCGGCGGGCCTGATCATCCTGCGGCTGCTGGCGCGGTACTCCCTGGTTCTGCAGTTGCTCGTGGTGGCCCTGGCCACGGTGGTGTCAGTCGTCAGCGGGATGGCTGCCGCCGCATCGCTCATGTATGTCTCCGCTCACGACCTGACGGTGTTCTACTTCGTGGCCGCCGCCGCTGGCAGTGTGTCGCTGGCCATGGCCGGGCTCCTCGGGCGCTGGATCGTGCGCGACAGCCAGTACCTCACGCTCGCGGCGGCCAGCCTGGGCCGCGGTGAACCCGTCGCGTCCGCGGAGCGGCACAGCAACAACGAATTCGCGGCGCTGGCGGGCCAACTCGCCGCGACCGGGGAGCGGCTGCAGGAGTCCAGGGACCGGGAAGGCCGCATCGAGGCGTCCCGCCGGGAACTGGTCGCCTGGATCTCGCACGACCTGCGCACCCCGCTGGCCGGCATCCGGGCCATGGCCGAGGCCCTCGAAGACGACATGGTCGAGGACCCGTCCCGGTACTACGGCCGGATCCGCAGCCAGGTGGACCGGCTGAACGGCATGGTCGACGATCTCTTCGAGCTCTCCAGGATCCAGACCGGCACGCTGCGCCTGACCCTGGAGACCGTTGCGCTGTACGACCTGATCAGTGACACCGTCGCCGACCTCGGGCCGGTCGCGAGGGCGAAGTCGCTCGACCTGCGCTTCGAGGGAGCCATGGGCCTGTCGATCCTCGCCGACCCCCGCGAGATGTCCCGCGCGGTGGGCAACCTGGTGATGAACGCGGTGCAGCAGTCGGCGCCCGGCAGCGCCATCGTGGTCGCGGTCACCGAGCACGGCGACGGCCGGGCCGCCATCTCGGTGCAGGATGCCGCGGGCGGGATCGACCCCGCCGACCTGCCTCGGGTGTTCGATGCCGGCTGGCGCGGCAGCGAACCGCGCACGCCCGACGCCGACCTGGTGCACGTGGGCCGAGCCGGCCTCGGCCTGGCGATCGTCGCGGGAATCGTGGCGGCACACCACGGCGAGGTCACCGTGCGGAACATCCCCAATGGATGCCGCTTCGACGTCCTGCTCCCCCGGCACCTCGAGGCCGTCGGGGCCTGATCGCCGCAGCGCTTCCGGAGCGTCCGCCGGTCACGCCGGTCAGAGCACCGCGGCGCGCAGCGGCGCCGTGGCGAACTCACACATGCCGTCCTCGAAGCTCACCGAGGGCTCCCAGCCCAGCTCGTCGCGCAGCCGCTGGGACGACGCGGTGATGTGCCGCACATCGCCCAGCCGATATTCGCCCGTGACGACCGGGGCGGGTCCGTTCGCGGCCACGCTGAGAGCACCGGCCATGTCGCCGATCGTGTGCACGATGCCGCTGCCCACGTTGAAGGCCCGGAAGGCGCCGGCTGTGGCGGGGCCGGTCCACTCGATGGCGGCGAGATTGGCCGACGCGATGTCCCGCACGTGCACGAAGTCCCGGCGCTGGCGGCCGTCCTCGAACACCGTGGGGGCCTCGCCGCGCTGCAGCGCCGACCGGAAGAGCGATGCGACGCCCGCGTAGGGCGTGTTCTGCGGCATCCCGGGTCCGTAGACGTTGTGATAGCGCAGGGCGACAGCGCGTCCGCCCGTGCTGCGACTCCACGTCGTCGCGAGGTACTCCTGGCCCAGCTTGCTGCTCGCGTACACATTGCGAGGGTCGAGCGGGTCGTCCTCGCCGACCAGGAGCGGCTCGAGCGGCTCGCCGGTCTCCGGGTCGAGCGGGTCGAAGATTCCGGCCTCGAGGTCGGCGGCGCGCCGGGGTCCCGGCCGGGTGAAGCCCGCGGAGCCGCGGTAGCTGCCCTCCCCGTAAACGACCATCGACGACGCGAGAACCAGGCGGTCGATACCGGCGGCGGCCATGCCGGCGAGCAGGACGGCGGTGCCCACCTCGTTGCTGTGCACGTAGTCGGGAGCGTCGGAGAAGTCCACCCCCAGACCCACCTTCGCGGCCTGATGGCACACCACGTCGATGCCGGCGAGAGCGTGCGCGACCACGCCGGGGTCGGTGACGTCGCCGACCAGGAACTGGATCCGCGGGTCGGGCGTCGGCAGTCCGCCGTGCACGTCGCTCCGGAGGGAGTCGAGCACCCGCACCCGCCAGCCGCGGCCGAGCGCGGCCTCGACGACTGCCTGGCCGATGAAGCCGGCGCCGCCGGTCACGAGCAGGTGCGGTCCGGCGGCGGCCGGGATCACAGCGGTGGTGTCGGTCACGACGGGCTCCTTCGGAGGGTGGGACACAGCGGTGCCCTCTGGGTCAGTGCGAGTAGACCGTTATGGCCGTGGCCATCGGCCCGATCGGGCTCAGTGCGTAGGCGGAGGACTGCCCATCGCCCGAATATCCGACGGTGGCCGCGATACCCGTTCCGCCCTCGACCAGGTAGCGGGCGGATGCCTCGACCGGCACGACGACGGACTGCCCCGCCGATACGGACAGCTCGGTGGCGGGCCCGCTCTCGGGGGTGAGGGTGAGCGCGATCTCCCTGCCGGTGGCGTTGGCCAGGTGCAGGGTCGGGGACGGCCCGGCGGCGACGGCGACCAGGAAGTCGCTGTCCTGGGTGGCGGCGGCGGACGACCAGGTGAAGTCGGGGCTGATGGTGCCGCTGGTTGTCGTGACGACCCCGGCGACGACAGGCTGGTCGGCGCTCAGCCGCACCGTGTAGTTGCCCGCTCCCACACCGCTGAGCGGCACCTCGGTGGCGACGCCGGCCTGGATGTCCACCTCGAGCGATGTGCCGGTGGAGGAGCCGTCCTCGCTCTGCACCCCGACGCTGACCGTGGCCGGGGTGCTGCCGGGCACGAGGATGCGTACCGACGGGGTGTCCTCGGACACGGCGCCGGCGTCGACCGAGGTGTCGGCGGCCTGCTGTTGGCCCACCACCACACCGGGGATGATCTGGGTGGTCGACGGTACTGTCGTCGGTCCGGCCAGCTCGACACCGCCGGGCTGGATACCACGCACCACGCTCTGCTGGAGCGCCGCGGCGACCTGGCCGCCGGTGGCCTGCACGCGTACGACGGGTGAGCGCAGGTTGGGGGCCAGGCCCGCGAGGGACACGATGCGTTGCGCGCCCGGCTGAACGAGGATCCCGGTGGAACCGGGGGCTTCGACGAGGCCCGCCTCGCCGTAAACCGTGAGGTTGACGGAGGCGACGACGGTGGTCGGGTTGCTGAGCAGCACCAGGCTGGTGCGGCCGACATCTGTGGACCCGCTGACCAGCCACGAGTCGCTGGACGCCTCGGTGCACGCGGCGACGGCGAGGCCACCGACGGTCTCGCTCGCGACGTTCTGGGACTGCGCACCGGCGACCAGCGGGGCCTCGGTGGCGCCGGTCTCGACGGGAACGCTGAGCGCCAGCGGCCCACCGTCCCGGTCGCTCGCGGTGTTGTCGGGGGCCACGAGCTCGCCGCGCTCCACGGACAGCTCGCTCGACCCCGCACCGGGCGTGCGGGCCGCGTAGACCGTGTCGAACTGGCCCACCGAGGTGGCGGCTTCGGCTTGGCTGGAGTCTTCGGCCAGGGTGAGGAGCGGCCCGGGACAGACCCGGACCTGGTCGCTGGCCACCGGGGTCACCAGGGTCGACGGCGGCGCGTCGGCAAAACTCGGCCAGGGCACCAGGGCGGCGCCACCCACGGCCACGATCACGCCGGCAATGCCGACCAGGCCTGCGGCGACTCGCACGCCGATGATGGCCACTCTGCGCTTAGTGGCCATGGTCTGCATCCTTCGGGCTGGTGCTGTCGGTGCTGGTGCTGGTGTCGGTACCGCTGTCGGTACCGCTTTCCGTGCCGCCGGTGCCGCGGGTCGCGGCGTCGGGGCTGCTGCCGCGCTCGACCGTGGGGCCGGTGTCGCCGGGGCTCGCCGTTCCGGCGTTCTCCGGCACGGCGCTCTCCGGCACGGCGTTCTCCGCCAGGGCGGTTCCGCGCACGCGCCGGCCCGTCGGCCGTTTCGACCGCGGAAGGCGCGGCGGCTTCGGCGCGCGAGGCGCACGGGTGGGCTTGACCGGCTTGCTCAGCCGGGATGCACGCCGTACGGCGTCACGGTGGGCCTGACGCACGGCCTCACGGCCGGCTCCGGTCGGCACCGACAGCAGCACGGTCGCGCCGATGACCACCAGGGCGATGAGCCCGGTGATGAATCCGAAGGCCCCGCCGGCATCGGCCGGGATGGTGCCGTTGACGGCGCCGTCGGTCGGGGCGTCGGAGCGCCACAGTTGACCGAATACGGTGTCGCCCACCGGGGACAGGGCGGCGTTGCCGTCGAGCGAGGTGACGGTGCGGGCCGTGGTGTCCGCGGCCGTCTGGGTGACGGAAGCCGGCTCACCCCACGAGGCTGGCACGGTGGCCGGCGGCCGGAGCAGCACAAAACGGATGCCGAATTTCGCCAGGTCGGCGGTGGCGTCCAGTCCGCTGCGGGAGGCCAGGTTTCCCGCCAGAGTGGCAAGTTCGGTCTGCTCCGCGGTGAGACTCGTCGCCGTGCTGTTCACGGTGGCCTGCACATCGAGGGTGTCCCCGGTGCCACGCACGATGGTCGCGAGGATACCGCCATCCGGTTGGGCGACGATCTGCAGGGTACCCACCCGTGGGTCGACCGCGGCCTCGGCGGTGACGAAGGCCGGTTGGATTCGGCCGATGCCCTCCTGCACTGCAGAGGTGCCGAGCGGGATCGCGCCGGCGAGCGGCAGGGCAACGACGGCCAGTGCCACCGCCGCCACGGCGAGGGGCGCCACGGCAGCCCGGTGCAACCCGCGCGCGGTGAAGACGACGGCGCCGACGAGGCCGAGCCAATACAGGCTGAGCCCGGCTCCCGGCCAGATGCCCACGGCCTGACCGCCCAGCGAGGCGATCGACAGCGACCCGGCCAGGATAGCCGTGAGAAGCCCCAGGAGGGCGGTGAGCAGGGCGAACGCCGCTCCACGGGCCCCGGGCAACAGCAGGGACACGAGCGCCAGGACGGCGATCGGGATCAACAGGAGCGGAACCAGGTAGCCCGCCACGGAGGCGTCGGCGCCCCAGGTCGGCAGCAGCTGGGTCCAGCCGCCGAAGTCGCCGGAGGGGAAGCCGAGGATGAACTGCCAGACCGGCACGGTCGCGGTGGGCACCGGGACGCCCGGATCGGCCAGCAGGGCCAACCAGTTGCCGCGCAGGGCCTGGTTCCAGATCAGCGGGATGGCCAGCGCAAGCGCCGGCAACGGGATGCCGATGAACCGCATCACGCTGCGCCCGCTGACGAGCACGCAGAGCAACCAGCCCACCAGCAGGGCGGGCGCCAGCGATGGGGCGCAGGCGACGATCGCGGCGAAGAGGAGGGCGGCCGAGCCAGAGGCCGACCAGGACCGGGCGGCGGCGAAGGCGGCGAAGAACAACCAGGGCAGCAGCAGGTGCACGATGATCGCGGCGGGACGACCGGCCGCGATGGCCGTGAGGAAAGCCGGCGACAGCGCCCAGAGGGCGGCGGCGATGGCTCGGATCGCACCACGGTGGGTGAGCCGGGTGGCGGCCATCCACGCGCCCACCGCGGCCAACGGCAGGGCCAACAGGTACAGCAGCACGAGGGAGAACGACGGCGACCAGAAGGTGAGGGTGCCCAGGATCGCGAGAACCACGGCGAACGGGTCGCCCCCGCCGACGAACCCCAGGCCGATGTCGCGCCAGCCGTAGCCGACGTTCGACCACAGTCCGCCCACCGTGGCGGACAACGGCAGCAGGCCCCCTCCGGTGAGGGATTGGGCCCCGATCAGGGAGGCGAGCATCGCGACGCCGACAGCGGCGGCCGCGAGGGCGGTCCAGGCACCGCCGCCGGAGAAGAACCGGATCTCCGGCCGGTCGCCACGCGCTCCGGTGAGGGCGGCCTCCCTGGTCAGCGCGTGCCGGCGTCGCACCTCGGCGGCCGACACCCGGAGGGACGAGATGGCGGACCAGCCGAGCGTCCGGGTCGCGGCGAGACGGCGCCGGGCCGTGCGCACGCGCCCGCCCTGGAACGCGGCGGCGAACGCGGCGGAGAACTCGCCCAGAATGGCCCCCGGCTCCTTACGGAGCAGGTCGCCGATGGAGCGGAGGAAAGCCAGGGGGATGAGGGAGAGCCAGTGCACGGGCAGCGCCCAGGCCGGGGCGTAGACCAGCCGCCTGTGCAGCTGGGCGGCGCGTTCGGCGCGCACCCGGCGGCGTCTGGCGCTTCCGCGGGACGAGCCGTCCGGACCGGCGACGCCGTCACCGGCAGAGCTGACCCGCGCGGCGGCGACGACGGATACCCGGAACCCGGCGAGACGTACGCGCACGCAGAAGTCGAGAGAGTCATCGACGACGGGCAGGGCGGGATCGAAGCCGCCGAGCTGGTTCCACACCGTGTGCCGCACCAGCATGCCGCCGGCGCTGACCGCCAGCACATCGCTCATGCCGTCGTGCTGTTCCTGGTCGAGTTCGCTCTCGACGAGAGTCACCGTGGCGCCGTACGGGGTCATCGACTCGCCGAAGTCGTGGATGTAGTCGTCGGCGACCCACTCCATGATCTTCGGTCCGGCCACGGCCACGGAGGGTGCGATCTCGAGTTCCCCGACGAGATGCTGCAGGGCACCGGGTTCGGGGGCGCTGTCCTGGGCGAGCAGCCAGAGGAATTCGTGGTCGCCGGCGGGGTCGCCGATCACGCGCACGGCGGCGTTGATCGCCGCACCGAACGAGAGCGACGTATCCGCTGAGATGAAGTGCGTGGGTCCGAAGGCAGCGAGCAGCTCGGAGGTTGCATCGCTCGAACCGCAGTCGACCGCCACGACGGTGTCCGGCTGACGGGTCTGCTGGCGGAGTGCCTCGAGAGTTCGCTCGAGGTGCGAGGCGCCGTTGCGGGCGACGATGATGGCGGTGACTCTGGCTTGCATATCCCGCCCAGCCTAGGTCGGATATCCGGTGAGAGTGCTCAACCGGTCAGGCGCGCCCTGAAACCGGCCGCCGTTGCGGTTCAGGTCAGCCCGCGCGCTTGCGCAGTTTGCGCCGCTCGCGCTCGGACAGCCCGCCCCAGATTCCGAAGCGTTCGTCATTGGCGAGGGCGTACTGCAGGCACTGCGGACGGACCTCGCAGGAGGCGCAGATCTTCTTCGCGTCCCGGGTGGATCCACCCTTCTCAGGGAAGAAGGCCTCAGGGTCGGTCTGGGCGCAGAGCGAGTCGGACTGCCAACCCAGCGGGTTGTCGTCGGCACCCTCGGCGATCGCCGGTTCCTTGCGGACCCCGGGCACACCGAGGCGTACGGGATCGACGAACCAGTCGTCTGGAACCCCGGAACGATACTCGGACAACGTCATATCGCCTCCACCCATCAGCTCATGCACGTTTTCGCGCTAGAACTAATTACACCGGTGTAGTTCGCTTCCGTCAAGTCGCAGATCGTAAACCCTCAATACGGGCTGGAGGGTTCAGACTCGCCCACACTGCCCGAATCGTGTTGTTCAGACGGAGGATGCCTGCCGAGCTTCCCAGGCGCTCTGCACCATCTCCTGCAGACTGTGCCGCATCTTCCAGTCGAGGTCCCTGGCCGCGAGCTCGCCGGACGCCACGATGCGGTCGGGGTCGCCCGTGCGGCGCGGTCCGATCTCCGGGGTGAACGGGATGCCTGTGACGGAGGCCACCGTGCTCATGATCTCCCCGACGGAGACGCCGGCGCCGCTGCCGAGGTTGTAGACGGGGGCGATGCTCTCGCCCGCGTCGAGGCGGCGGGCGGCGGCGACGTGCGAGATGGCCAGGTCGGCCACGTGGATGTAGTCGCGCACGCAGGTGCCGTCGGCGGTCTGGTAGTCGTTGCCGTTGATCCGCGGGGTGCGCCCGTCGACCAGGGCCTCGAACACCATCGGGAACAGGTTGTGCGGGCTGGTGTCGCGAAGCTCCGGAATGCCCGAGCCGACGACGTTGAAGTAACGCAACGAGGTGTGGAGGAGCCCGGCGGCAACGGCCTGGTCGCGCAGCAGCCACTCGCCGATGAGCTTCGATTCGCCGTAGGGCGATTCGGGGCTCTTGGCGGTGTCCTCGGTCACCAGATCGGTGAACGGCGTGCCGTAGACGGCCGCGCTCGAGGAGAACACGATGCGGTTCACGCCGGCATCCTGCATGGCGGCCAGCAGCAGCGCGGTCGCCGTGACGTTCTGCTCGTAGGTGTGCAGCGGGCGGGTCACCGAGACGCCGGCGTACTTGAAGCCCGCAACGTGCACCACGCCATCGATGGTGTGCTCGGCGAAGGTCCTGGCCAGCAGCGCGGTGTCGAGCAGTGTTCCCTGCACGAATGGCACCCCGGCCGGAACGAATTCAGCGTGCCCGCTGGACAGGTCGTCGAGGACGACGACCTCGATGCCCTCGGCCAGGAACGCGCGAACGACGTGGGAGCCGATATAGCCGGCCCCTCCGGTAACAAGCCAAGCCATGTGGTGCCCCTGCGCTCTTTCGCAGCAGCCGTGCGCTGCCGTTCAGACCACACTATCGGTCGAGCGGGAGCACTACAGGTCGCGTGGGAACGTCTCGGGAAGCCGGTTGCGCCGGGTCACCTCGACATCACCGTAACCGTCGGAGCGGAGGGCGGCCACGCCCGCCGCCACGGCCCAGACGAGGAGGGCCAGCAGGATACTCAGAAACAGGATCATGGCACTAACGCTAGGTCTTGCGACTTTCTGCCACGAGTGGCAGAGTTGCCGACTACCGACACATTCCTGCCACTCGTTGAAGGACCGCCATGCTCAAGAAGATCGTCTGCGTCGCCATCCCCGGCATGGCCCCGTTCGAGTTCGGGGTGATCTGCGAGGTTTTCGGCATCGACCGTTCCGAGCACAACGGTCCGGTGTTCGACTTCGAGGTGGTGACGGCCGTCCCTGGGCCGCTCCGCACCAAGCTGGGCTTCGACATCGTCGTGCATCAGGACCTCACCGCCGCCGCGGACGCCGACCTGATCGCCATTCCCGCCTATGAGACGGGTACCGAGATCAACCCGGAGGTGCTGCGGGTGGTGCGGGAGGCGGAGGCCAGGGGCGCCTGGGTGCTCAGTGTCTGCAGCGGCGCCTTCATCCTCGGGGCCGCCGGGATTCTCGACGGGCGCCGCAGCACGACCCACTGGATGCACGCGGACGCCCTCGCCGCCGCGTACCCGAACACCACGGTCGACCCCGACGTGCTCTTCGTCGACGACAACCGGGTGGTCACCGGGGCGGGCACGGCCGCGGGCATCGACGCCGCGCTGCACGTGGTGCGCCGGGAGCTCGGCGCCACGGCGGCCAACGTGATCGCCCGCCGCATGGTGGTGCCGCCCCAGCGCGATGGCGGGCAATCCCAGTTCATCCAGACGCCCGTGGCGGAACGCTGCAGCGATTCCTTCGCCGAGATCATCGACTGGATGCTGCAGACCATCGACCAGGACCTCACGGTCGACCAGCTCGCCCGGCGCGCACTGATGTCGCCGCGCACCTTCGCCCGCAGATTCCGGGCCGAGCTCGGCACCACTCCGACGGCCTGGCTGAACCGGCAGCGTCTGATGCTCGCGCAGCAACTGCTCGAGGAGACCGACGAGACCCTCGACGTCATCGCAGCGCAGACAGGGTTCGGCGCCGCGGCCGTGATGCGGCACCACTTCGTGCGCACCCTGCAGACCACCCCGACGGCCTACCGCCGCACGTTCGGCATCCCCCGCCCGGCGCCGGATTACGCCGTGGTGGCCAGGAAGACCTCGCCGGAGCCCGCGAAGGTGACCGTGCTCTCGTCGGGCGTGATGTAGATCGACTCGCCCCTGCCCAGGGTGATCGACGATCCGGACCCGGCGACCAGGAACCGGCCGGACGTGCAGATCGCGATGGCCGGGCCGGTGAGCGTCACCTGCCGCAGGGGCGCACCGACGCGCCCGGCCTCGTCGGCCGCCGCATCCGCCGGCACCGAGATGTGCGCCAGCTGGAAGTCGGGCACGTCGGGCCGGTAGACGGCCACGCCGTCTGACTGCACGACGGGAGCCAGATAGGGCACCGGCAGCGGGCTGAAGTCGAGCACCTCGAGCAGTTCGTCGACGTCGATGTGCTTGGGGCTCAAGCCCCCGCGCAGCACGTTGTCGGAGGAGGCCATCACCTCGACGCCCAGCCCGGACAGGTACGCGTGGATGTTGCCGGCCGGCAGGTACAACACCTCGCCGCGCTTGAGCGACACCAGGTTGGTGAGCAGCGAGATCACGATGCCCGGGTCTCCCGGGTAGGCCGCCGCGAGGGACCGCACCATCGCGAGTTCCGCGGCGAAGCTCACCTGGGCACCCCCGTCGATGAGGAAGGCAGCCCGCTCGGCGAGCGCCACGACCCGCTCGACCAGCCAGGACACCTCGCCGGAGTCGCCGCCGCGGCCGTCGCGCAGCAGCCAGTCCACGACGTCCTGCAGCGCATCCGCGCCCAGGAGCCGGTTCTCGAGCCCGGCAAGGGCTCCGGGCTGCGGGTCGTCCATGGTGGCGTCGAGCGCGCGGAGCTCGGCGAGGATCGACCGGATCTGGCGCGGGTCGCGGAATCCGCAGAGCGCCTCGAAGGTGTCACTGAGCGCGAAGATGATCTCCGGCTTGTGGAACGGGTCGCGGTAATTGCGGTCGGCGGCGTCCACGGGGATACCGGCGGCGTTCTCCAGGGCGAACCCCTCCGCAGCGCGTTCGGGCGACGGATGCGCCTGCAGCGACAGCGGGCTGTGGGCGGCGAGGATCTTCATCAGGAACGGCAGCCGCCCGGCGGCGGCGAACCGGCGTCCGAGCGCGGTCTCGGGCGCCTGGGCGATCCACTCGGCGAGATCCCTCGCTCCCCCGGCGAGCGCGGGGTCAAGAATCACCGACGGGCTGCCGGGGTGCGCACCGAGCCAGAGTTCGGCTTCGGGGCCGCCGGAGGCCGGATGCCCCAGCAGGTCGGCGATCGCGGTCGGCGATCCCCAGGCGTAATCCCGCGGTGTGTTATCGATGCCCACAAACATGCTTGGCTCCTGAGTCGAAAGGTTTAGACCAAACTACCAAGCGCTTTCCGTCCTTCCGATCAGGGGTCCTAGGCTTTCGTCACCCGGTGGGCGATTCCGCCCGGCCGCCCATCCTCGTCGCAATGGAGCACACAGATGACCTTCGAGCCCCTCGGCAGTGATTTCTTCGGATACGAGAACCTCCTCAGGCCCGAGGAGAAAGCCGCCCTCGCCCGCATCCGTGCCTACCTCGAGTCGGATGTGCGCCCGGTGGTGAACGGGTGCTGGGAGCGCGCCGAGTTCCCGGCGGAGATCATCAAACCGCTCGGCGCCCTCGGCGCATACTCCTTCGGCTGGGAGGAGACCCGCCCGTTCGAGAACTCGGCGGTCTTCCGCGGTTTTGTGGCGCTGGAGCTGGCGCGGGTGGACGCATCCGTCGCCACCTTCGTGGGTGTGCAGAACGGTCTGGCGGCCGGGTCGATCGCCGCCTGCGGGTCGGCCACCCAGCGCGCGCACTGGCTGCCCCGGCTGGCCAGCGGCGACATCGTGGGCGCCTTCGCGCTCACCGAGCCGCTGTCGGGCTCGGACTCCGCTCAGGGGCTGCGCACCACGGCGACGCGGGACGGCGACAGTTGGGTGCTCAACGGCGCCAAGCGCTGGATCGGCAACGCCACCTTCTCCGACATCACCATCGTGTGGGCCAAGGACACCGCGGACGGCGCCGTGAAGGGCTTCATCGTGCCCACCGACACGGCCGGCTACACGGCCACGAAGATCGAGGGCAAGATCAGCCTGCGCTCGGTGCAGAATGCCGACATCACCCTGGAGAACGTGCGGGTGTCCGAGCAGAACCGCCTGCAGGAGGCCAACTCGTTCCGCGACACCGCCCGGGTGCTGCGCTTCACCCGGGCCGAGGTGTCCTGGGCCGCGGTCGGCCTGGCCATCGGCGCGTACGAGGCGGCCGTCGCCTACGCCGCCGAACGGGTGCAGTTCGGCAAGCCCATCGGCGGCCATCAGCTCGTGCAGGACCTGCTCGTGAAGAGCCTGGGCAACATCACGGCCAGCCTGGGTATGGTGGTGCGCGTCTCCCAGATGCTCGACGAGGGCACCCAGCGCGACGAGCACTCGGCGCTGGCCAAGTCGTACACGACCTCCCGGATGCGGGAGACCGTGGCCTGGTGCCGGGAGCTGTTCGGCGGCAACGGCATCGTGCTGGACTACGACATCGCCAGGTTCTTCTCCGACGCGGAGGCGATCTACTCCTACGAGGGCACCCAGGAGATGAACACGCTCATCGTGGGCCGCGGCATCACGGGCCTGGCCGCCTTCGTCTAGCCCCGCCGTCGCCACGCCCGTGGTCCCAATTGTTGCCACTGCGGACAATTGCGCCCGGCACACCGGGCGCAGATGTCCGGTGCGGGAACAGTGGGGCCCGGCGGGGGTGCTAGCCCTGAGCTCGAGCGCACGGAAGAATGAAGGCATGGGTACCGGTGCGCTCGAGCGGGAAGGCCGGCCGGCGTGAGCGTGCGGCGCGTGCAGCGCGGACGGCCGGAGGTCGACGCCGTCGTGGTGGGCTCGGGTCCGAACGGCCTGGCGGCCGCGGTGACGCTGGCCAGGGCCGGGCTGAAGGTTCGCGTCTACGAGCGATCGGCCCAGGTCGGCGGCGGTGCCGCCACCGCCGAACTCACGCTGCCCGGCTTCCACCACGATGTGTGCTCCGCCGTGCACCCTCTGGCCCTGGCCTCCGAGTTCTTCCAGCGGTTCGGCCTGTCGAGCCGCATCGACCTGACGGTGCCAGAGGTCTCCTACGGGCATCCGCTGCCGGGCGGCCGTGTCGGCCTGGCGTACCGCAGCCTGGCGCGCACGGTCGATGAACTGGGCCGCGACGGTCCGGCCTGGCACCGGTTGTTCGCCCCGCTGGTTGAGCACTCGCAGCAGGTGGCCGAGTTCACCGGCAACCAGCTGTTGCGCGTGCCCCGGCACCCGGCCACCGCGCTGCGTTTCGGTCTGCGCACGCTCGAGCAAGGCAGTCCGCTGTGGGACTGGCGATTCAGCGGCGACACGGCCCCCGCCCTGCTGACCGGCGTGAGCGCCCACACGATCAGGGCGCTGCCGAGCCTGGCCACGGCCGGAGCCGGCCTCACCCTCGCGACCTACGCGCACGCGGGCGGTTGGCCGATCCCGGTCGGCGGCAGCGGTGCCATCGTGACGGCGCTGGTCGACGACCTCCTCGCGCACGGCGGCGAGATCGTCACCGACACGGAGGTGCGGCGGCTGAGCGACCTGCCGCCGGCCCGGGTCGTGCTCCTGGACCTCACGCCCCGGGCCCTGCTCCGGATGGCCGAGGGCGAGCTGCCCGCCGGTTACGCGCGGCGTCTCGCGGCCTTCCGGTACGGCAACGCCGTCGCCAAGGTCGACTTCGCACTGTCCGACCCCGTGCCCTGGCAGGCGCAGGGGCTCTCCGCCGCGGGCACCGTGCACGTCGGCGGAACCCGCGCGATGATCCGGCGAGCCGAGAACACCGTGGCCCGCGGCCGGCACGCCGAGGAGCCCTATGTGCTGGTGTCCCAGCCCAGCGGCATCGACCCGAGCCGCGCTCCCGCCGGCCGGCACACGCTCTGGGCCTACACGCACGTTCCGCGCGGTTCCACCGTGGACCAGACCGATGTCATCACCCGTCAGATCGAACGCTATGCGCCCGGCTTCCGCGACACCATCCTCGCGGCCGCCAGCCGCACCGCGCAGGACGTCGAGCGGCACAATCCCAACTACGTCGGCGGGGACATCTCGGCCGGTGAGGTGAGTCTCACCCAGCTGGTGCGCCGGCCGGTGCTCTCCCCCGATCCCTGGCGCACACCGCTGGCCGGGGTGTATCTGTGTTCTTCGGCCACCCCGCCCGGCCCCGGCGTGCACGGCCTGGCCGGATGGCACGCCGCCCTCAGCGCCCTGCGCCACGACCTCGGCGTGCGCGTCGCCCCCGACCTCTCCCCGACAGCCGGTTGACGAAAGGTGCCCCCGTGGCCGTGAACTACCGAAACATGCAGTGCTCCCCCGAGAGCGTCTTCGCGGTGCTCGCCGACGGCTGGCTCTACCCGGGTTGGGTGGTCGGCGCATCGCGCATGAGGGACGTCGACGCGACGTGGCCGGCCACGGGCAGCACTCTCCATCACTCTGTCGGCGTCTGGCCCGCCCTGCTCGACGACACCACGTCGGTGCTGGAGTGGGACCCGCCCAAGCACGCCCTGCTGCAGGCGCGGGGCTGGCCGATCGGCGAAGCCCAGGTGGCCGTGGATGTGCGGCCGCAGGGCGACGGATGCCGCGTGCGCATCACCGAGGACGCCACCGCCGGACCCGGCCGGTTCGTGCCGCTGTTCCTGCGCGACGCGGCCATCTCGGTGCGCAACACGGAGACGCTGCGCCGCCTCGCCTACCTCGCCGAGGGCGGCGCGGGCACCCCGCAATAAGGACCCGGCCGGACTCAGGCCAGGGCCAGGAAGAGCTTCTCCAGCTCGTCGACGGTCAAGGACTCTGCGTTGTCGGGTTCGGTGATGCAGTCACGCATGGCCGAGGAGACGATGGTGAACCCGGCCCGGTCCAGCGCGCTCGAGACCGCGGCGAGCTGGGTCACCACGTCCTTGCAGCTGCCGCCGGCCTCGACCGCGGTGATGACGGCGCTGAGCTGCCCCTGGGCGCGGCGCAGCCGGTTGAGCACCTTCTTCTGGTTCGCGGCGCGCTGTTCGTCGGTCGCGACGGGGGTGCTCATGCGCTCACCCCGTCCCGGATCGTGGGCAGGCCGGCCTGCTGCCAGGCCGTCATTCCGCCGGTGACGTTGACGGCGTCGACTCCACTCTGCGTGAGGAACGCGGCGCCCTGTGCGCTGCGGCCGCCGGCGGCGCAGATCACGTAGACGGGCGCGCCACGCGGCACCTCGGCGAGTCGCTCGCGCAGCTCGCCGAGCGGGATGAGCTGCGCACCGTGGGCGTGGGCCGCGTCGAATTCGTATGGTTCGCGCACGTCGACCACGACGGGGTCGGCCAGTGCTGCGAGTTCGGTCACCGAGATGTCGGTCATGGGGGTCCCTCCGGGGCTGCGCGGGCGGTGCGGCGCGGAACGTGCGCATCCGCATCTGTTATACCCCTCAGGGTATCAGAGGATTCGCGCCGTCCGGCGGAGGCGTCCCCAGTACCCTAGACACATGCCCGTCGTGCAGAGCCGTCTCACCGTTCGCCTCTTCGCGACCCTGGTGTTCTTCAGTGTGCTGGCCGGCCAGGCCTGGCGCAACCTGCTCGGCTGGTGGGGATTCGGTGCTATCGCCGTGTTCATCCTCGTGGGCAGCGTCGGCTATCTCCTCTCCGTCCGCCGGGAGTGGACCTGGCGGGGTTTCCCGAAGTCCCTGGCCGCGTTCCTGATCCTGGCGACCCTGTCGCTGGCCTGGTCGGCGTATCCGGGCGCGGGTGCAATCGGGGTGGCCCTGCAGTGGGCGACGACCATCGCCGGCCTGTTCCTCGCGCTCTGCCTGAGTTGGACCGAGCTGCTGCGCACCCTCGGGGTGGCCCTCAAACTCATCCTCGGCCTGTCCGTCGCCTTCGAATTCGTCGTCGCGGTCTTCATCGGGCACCCCGTGCTGCCGTTCTGGGTCGAGTACAGCGGCAAGATCCCCGCCGCGTTCTACTGGTCGCGGGCGCTGCTGCTCGAGGGCGGCCCGATCGAGGGCATCGTGGCCAGCCGCAACCTGCTGGGCTTCATCGCCCTGTTGTCGCTGATCGTCTTCGCCGTGCAACTGGCCGGCGGCACCGTGACGCGCTGGCGTGGGATCTTCTGGGTGGCCGTGGCACTGGTGATGCTCTGGCTCACCCGGTCGGCCACCGTGTCCGTGGCCCTCGTGGCCGTGGCCGTGGCACTGCTCTTCGCCCTCTGGGCGCGCCGGCTGCCGCCGCTGGGCCGCCGCCCGCTCTACCTCACCGCAGCGGCGGCGTTGGCCGCGGCCGTGGTCGGACTCGTCGCGTTCTCGTCGACGCTGCTGTCCCTGCTCGGCAAGAGCGAGGACCTCACCGGACGATTCGACATCTGGGCCCGGGTCATCGGCCTCGCCGGCGAACGCCCCGTCTTCGGCTGGGGCTGGGTGAGCTACTGGGCGCCGTGGGTGGAGCCGTTCAACGGCCTGGCGGTGCGGAAGGGTGTGCAGTACCTGCAGGCGCACAACGCCTGGTTGGACGTCTGGCTACAGCTGGGCATCGTGGGCCTGATCGTCTTCGCCGCGCTCACCCTGTCGACGCTGTGGCGCGCCTGGTTCCTCGCCGTCGACCGGCCGCGCCTCGGCGTCTCCGACACCGAACCGTTCTCCGTGACCTCGCTCCTGCCACTGCTGCTCACGGTCGCCCTCCTCGCCCAGAGCCTGGCGGAGAGCCGCATCCTGGTCGAGTCCGGCTGGGTCCTGCTCGTGATCCTCGCGGTGACCACCAAACGCCCCGGTGCGGACGCCGAGCTTCAGGGCGTGGGGCGCCGATGACGGACCCGTCCCGCCCCCGGTACATCCCCACCGCCGTCTCCGCGGCGTTCTCGTCGCCGCGGTTCAGCGCGACACTCACCCACCTCATCCTGGGGTTGGCCTTCGCCACCCATCTGGTGCGCAGCCTGATGGGCTGGCCCGGGCTCCTGGGCGCGCTGGTCTGCCTCGTGCTCCTGGCTGCGGCATCCATGATCGCCCGGCGGCACAGCATCGAGTGGCACGGCCTGCTGCCGGTGTCGATCCTGGTCTTCCTGGTCTGGTGCTCCCTGTCGGTGCTCTGGAGCGAGTATCCGCTGCGCACCCTCAGTGGCGTCGGCTACCAGCTGGCCTTCGCCTTCCTGGCCATCTACGTGGCGCTGGTGCGCGACACCATCCAGATCGTCCGCGCCACGGGAGACGTGCTCCGGGTGCTGCTGGGCCTGTCGATCGCCCTCGAGGTGCTCTCCGGGCTCCTGCTGGACCTGCCGATCACCTTCCTCGGCGTGCAGGGCAACATCGCCCTGCTCGGCCCGATCCAGGGCATCTTCGGCTCCCGCAACGTTCTCGGCCTGGTCTCCCTGATCGCCGCGATCAGTTTCATCATCGAGCTGCGCTCCCGCTCGGTGCGTCCGGGGCGGGCCGGCTGGTCGATAGCCCTTGCCGTGCTCGGCCTGATCCTCACCCACTCCCCCGTCTTCGTGGTCGTCGCCAGCGCCGTGGGCATCGCCGCCCTGGCGCTGTACTGGCTGCGCCGCACGCCGGCCGAGCACCGCTGGCTCCTGCAGCTGAGCCTGCTCGGGGCCGCCGTGCTCACGGCCCTGGTCGTCTTCGTCGCCCGCGCCGGCATCATCAACCAGTTGAACGCCGGCAGCGAGTTCGAGACGCGCTCGTCACTCTGGCGCGAGATGTGGCGCCTGGTGGACCTGCATCCGCTCGAGGGCTGGGGCTGGACGGGCATCTGGCCGGAGAAGATCAGCCCATACGGCTGGTTGGACTTCGTCACGAAGAGCGAACACACGTCAGCCCTCAACGCCTTCCTCGACGTCTACTTCCAGGTCGGGCTCGTGGGCTTCCTGGCCTTTGTGACCCTCGTGATCCTGGCCTTCGTGCGGTCCTGGCTGCTCGCCTCGAACAAGCGGCCCGTCGTGTACGTGTGGTCGCCGCTCGTGCTGGTGGTGCTGCTCGTCACCTCGGCGGCCGAAAGCACGGTCCTGGTGGAGTACGGCTGGGTGCTCCTGCTGATCTGTTCGGTCAAGGCCGCACAGGGGCAGAGCTGGCGCAGGCTGCTCGGCCCGAGCCTGCGCAACAGCGACAACTCCTGACCCCCTGAGCCGCCGCCACGGCGGGCCGGCTGCGCCGCCAGGCTAGGCCTGCAGCGCCTCCAGGTCGGCCCGCACCATGAGGGTGACGAGGGCCTCGAAGTCAACGCTCGGTTCCCAGCCCAATGCCTTCAGGCGGGTCGGGTCGCCGACGAGTTCCTTGGGATCGGCCGGGCGGTAGAACGCCGGGTCGATGACGACGTACCGGCTCCAGTCCTCGATGCCGATGTACGCGAACGCCCGGTCCACAAAATCCCGGACGCTGTGGGAGACACCGGTTGCCACGATGAAGTCGTTGGCGGTCTCTGCGCGCGAGATCCGGATCATGGCGTCGACGTAGTCCGGGGCGTATCCCCAGTCGCGGTGCACATCGATGTTTCCCAGCACCAGGCGGTCCGAGAGACCGAGAGAGATGCGCGCGACCTCCTGGGAGATCTTGCGAGCCACGAAGGTTTCGGGGCGACGCGGCGACTCGTGGTTGTAGAGGATCGCGGAACTCGCGAACATGCCCCGGTGCCGGTAGACGCCGACCATGTCGTGGGCGAAGGACTTGGCGGCGCCGTACGGGGTCACCGGTTCCCGAAGTGTCGTCTCTGACTGTGGCACCTCGGTCGCATCGCCGAAGATCTCGGCGCTGGACGCCTGCACGAATCGCACCGGACGGGACGAGCGCTCACCGAACGTCCACGCGGCCTGGAGCAACCGGATCGGGCCCGCACCGAGCACGTCGGCCGTCTCGGCCGGGTAATCCCACGACCGGGCCACCGACGTGTTGCCGGCCAGATTGAAGATATGGGTCGGCTCGACCGTGTTGACCAGGCGCTCGATACCCTCGGCGTCGCCGAGGTCGCAAACGTGGGCGGTGGCCTCCGGCACATCAGCGGAGAGGATGTCGGCGCCGTTGGTGGAGTGGCACATACCGTGCACCTCGTGGCCCTCGCTGACGAGCCGCCGAACGAGGTAGCCCCCGTCCTGGCCGTTCGCGCCCGTGATGAGCACGCGCTGCTTCTGGGATGTGTCGTTCAACTTTGTTTCTCCTTCACAGCCGCACGGTAGGCCTGCACGTGAACGTCCCGGCACCCGCGCCAGGTGAACTTCTGAACCTGGCCGAGTCCGGCCTGGGTCAGCTCGGCACCGCGAGCGATCGCCTCGACGATGCCGGCCGCGATGTCGTCGGCATCCTTCGGGTCGAACTGCACGGCGGCGTCGCCGACGATCTCGGGGATGGAGCCGGCGTTGGAGGCGGCAACCGGGCAGCCGGAGGCCATCGCCTCCAGGGGCGGCAACCCGAATCCCTCGTAGAGGCTCGGGAAGACCAGGGCGCTCGCCGTCCGGTACAGGCGATACAGCTCCTCCTGCTCGACCAGTCCGCGCCGGTCGACCCAGTCAGGGAGCGAACCGAGGTCGTCGAGACCCCCGCCGGTGAGAACCAGCTTCAAGTCGGGGATGGACTTCCGCGCGACTCCCACCGCGTCGATCAACCGTGCATGGTTCTTGTGCGGCCACCCGCGCGCCGGGTACAGCACGAAGTTCTCGCGCGGACCGAAGTTCGGGGTGTACTTCTCGGTGTCGACACCCAGGTGCGCCACGTGAATGCGAGCCGGGTCCAGCCCCAGACTCTCGACCATTCGCGCCTTCGCGAAGTGGCTGATGGTGATGACGGCATCGGCGCGTCGGGCGAAGCCCTCGTAGAAACGACTCCGGTACGCCAATTCGGCGCGGCTGAAGAGCTGCGGAAGATCGAGGTGTTGCACATCGAGCAACGACTGAACGGACGCCTGAGCGCGATTCGGTCGCGGAGCCGGAACCGTGAACGGGTAGTGGACGACATCGTTGGACGCCATCTCCCGACGGATCGAGGATGCCCGGGCAGCGATGACGGTCATGGAGGCGAGCCGTTCGCGCGTTGACGGGCCGACCCGGAGGTTCCTGATCGTGCGCTCCGGGATCCCGGCGGTAAAACCGGCGGCCGACTCCGGCACGAATGCTTCTGCCGCGATCTCATCGGAAGTCGCCAGCTGCTCGGTGAGCGCGCGAGCGTAGGTCTCGCTGCCGCCCATTCCGCCGCGCACCAGGGTGAGCATGGACAGCGCGACCCGCAGCGGCGCTGAGCCGGAGGTGCCGGTCACGCGGCAGAGCCGGCCCGGGCCAGCGCCCGCGCCCGGGTGGTCAGTCGTCGCGCCGCGACGGACGATGCCCATCGCACCGGCAAGTGCCACACCGGGCTGAGGGGCTTGAGGGCGGCGGGCAGCTGGCGTCGTTTGACGAACTCCGCCTCCCTGCTCGAGTTGAGCCGACCGGCAACGGTCAGCGAATCCGGGTGCCAGCGGAAGGCCGAGACCGACGTCTTGGTGCTCAGGAACGAACCGTACGCACGCAATTTGAGGAACGCGTCCAGGTCCATCGCGTACTTGAGCTTGCCGTCGAACCCGCCGATCTTCTCGAGGTCGTCGAGGCGGATCATGGTGCCGGGGTGCGGAATCAGGTCCGGTCCCCATGGCAGCAGGAACTCGGCGAGCTTGCCCGCACGGCTCGTCGCCAGGATCCGGCCGTCGGGGTCGATGTACTCGCAACCGCCGTACGCGAGTACGGCGGACCGGTTCGTGTCCAGCATGGCCTTGAGCAGGGCGAGTCCGCCCGGCCGGAACATGTCGTCGTCGCCGATCCAGGCGTAGTAGCTCTCGCCGGAGCGTTGCGCCAAGCCGCTGTTGATCGCGTCGGAGATGCCCGTCTTGGGGTCGTCCACCACGATCGCGTCGTATTCCAGGGCGATGGCCCGTGCGGCGTGCGCACCGGCCGGCATCACACAGACCAAGGTGAGTCCGGTGGTCTTTCGCTGTTCCACCACTGTTTCCAGTGTCTGCTTCAGCATGTCCAGACGGTCGCCCAGAGTGGGCAGGATTACCAGTACGTCAGGTTGTTGCATGGACTCGCGTCCCTCCGATTCTGTCGTGCCCTGCTCATTCGCGGGACAAGACGGCGTTGCTTCGCGGGCACCACGTCGGGCTGTGCGGTAACCCAGACTCTGCGAGCGCGCTCATGTGAGTATAACGAGAAATCTAGGCCTCAGATTGGTCGGACGGATGCGGCCGACGCCCGGCTCGGTCCGCCAGCACGAGCGATCCGATGTGCACGATGAAACCGACTAAAGGCCCGACTGCGAGCGCTATCAGGGTGCGTGGCTCGACGTCGAGAGGCACGAACATCAGGGCGACGCTGACCGCTGCAGCGACCACCCAACCCGCCGAGTATGCAGCGTGCGCCGACCTCGCCAGCACGGCTGGTCCGCTCACGCACAACAGGGCCAGGAACCCGCTCGAGGCCACGATTCCAGCGAGCACCCAGGCATCCGTCTGG
>Ga0247808_10000229_pt1 | contig 31526 bp, 31 predicted proteins | sample UWRJL089202R1_FD_179914 | JGI IMG/M metagenome (GOLD analysis project Ga0247808, IMG submission 179914) | Plant litter microbial communities from Arlington Agricultural Research Station in Wisconsin, United States - UWRJ-L089-202R-1 | ecosystem: Environmental > Terrestrial > Plant litter >... | reverse complement strand
TACTCAGGATAAGTAGGGTTTTCTGCATATTCTATGATCAGGTCGCGTTTTTTAAAAGTCTCACTCACCTGCTGTAATGCACCGATTTCATGCACTTTTCCTTTTAATTCCATAACAAATACTCTTTTATTCTACTATCAACTTCAAATCTCTATATTTTTATTGATAACTTAGCACAATAATTATGCAAGTTTTCCACAACAAAAGTAAGGTTATCTTAACCTGTAACAAAAGACTTTCACCATACCTGGTGGCAGAAGTTGAAGCATTGGGCTATGAAATCGTTAGAGATTTCCCTACCGGGGTAGAGCTGAATATTACTTTAACAGAGTGTATTAAACTGAACTTAAACCTTCGTTGTGCAAGTCAGATTTTATACTGTTTAAATAGCTTTAAAGCTAATAATCCTGAAGAATTATACCGTGAGCTGGTCGACATGCCATGGGAAGATCTGATCGATTTTTCGGGTTATTTTTCAGTCACATCGAACGTTGACAATCCAACAATTACGACCCCGCTTTTCGCTAACCTGAAAGTTAAGGATGCTATTGTTGACAGAATAAAAGACAAAAAAGGTATCCGTCCCAATTCAGGTTCGGATGCAAATAAAGCCGTAGTTCACCTTTACTGGAAAGATGATGAAGCAGATATTTTCCTGGATACTTCAGGAGAAACACTGGCGAAACATGGCTACCGTAAAATTCCCGGAAAAGCACCTATGCTGGAGGCACTTGCTGCAGGCGTGGTAATGAGTACCAAATGGGACATGAAATCTCCTTTCATTAATCCGATGTGTGGCTCTGGCACACTGGCTATCGAAGCAGCATTGATGGCAACCAACCGGAGACCGGGATTGTTCCGCATGAATTATGGCTTTATGCACATCCTGGGATATGATGAACAGGTATTTTTCACAGAACGCAGGATCCTTAAGGATCAGGTAATTAAAAATGCAGACCTGCAGATTGTTGCAACGGATATTTCGGAGGATGCAGTAGATATCAGCCGTAAGAACGCGCAGACTGCTGGTGTAGATACGCTGATTACTTTCGAAGTATGTGATTTTGCAGATACGCAGGTTCCTGAAGGCGGCAAAGGCGTTGTAGTATTCAATCCGGAATACGGCGAGCGTTTAGGTGTACATTCACAATTGGAGCTGACGTATAAACGTATCGGTGATTTTATGAAAAAAGAATGTAAAGGCTACAGCGGTTACATCTTCACGGGAAACCCTGATCTTGCTAAAAAGATCGGGTTAAAAGCATCACGAAAACTTGAATTTTATAATGGCAAGCTGGACTGCCGGATGCTGGAGTATGAACTGTATGACGGTTCAAAAAGAGCTGACGATGAAAGACCACAGCCTAAAACACCACCACAAGAACAACCGGAAGATTAAATCCCGGATTGTTCAAACATAGGGAATTGCTTTTGCCACATCGCAGTATAAGCTGCTTTTCGCTGAAGCAATTCCACATGTGTGCCTTCTTCAATCAACAAGCCATTATTCAGCACCGCAATCTTATCGGCATTAACGACAGTACTAAGCCTGTGTGCAATCAGTATAATGGTTTTTCCCTGTTCACGCAGGTAAGCGATAGTTTTGTAGATATATTCTTCTGCTGTACTGTCCAATGAGGAAGTCGCTTCGAGAATTAGAATTTCGGGCTCTCTGTATAATGCACGGGCAATAGCAAGACGCTGACGTTGTCCGCCCGATAAATTCCCGGCATTTTCACCGAGATAAGTATCAAAACCATTGGGGAGCTTTTCAATAAATTCAAGGATATTAATCTCACCGCAAATCCGGATGATCTTTTTAATGTCTGGCTCCATATCTCCTACAGCAATATTTTCAATCACATTTCCTGCAAAAAGATGAACATCTTGTGGAACTAAGGACAGGAGCAAGGATCAAGAACCACTTGTATTACAAACAACTTACAGGAATAAATTACACCTCTGCGTTTTATATTTTACTGAACCCTTGACAGCTAAAAACCGTAAGAAATTTTTGATCAGGATCGAAAAGGAATTCATGAACATTCCCGCTAAAAACCGCCTTATATATTTTTTCGTTAATACTCCTCAACAGAATAAATTGGACTTATGAGGGTTACAGAGGCATTTATTTTAAGCTGACAAATCATAAAGAACAAAAAATAAAATATATTCTTATGAAAGAGACTACTGAATTAAAGCCGAAAATTGTTGCAGGCAACATTAGAAAGATTAGAGAATTTAGAAACTATACACAGGATTATCTGGCTGCAAAACTCCTGATTTCTCAAAATGCTTACAGCAAAATTGAGTTGGGTTATAGCAAGATAACGCTTGACAGATTATTTCAGATAGCCATTATACTGGAAGTTGAAGTGATGCAAATCATCTCTTTAGATCATAAAGATGTAATACAACTGATTCCTCCATCTACCGGAATTTCAGTTAACTGAAAAATCTGGCAGGATTCGGATATCTTTGCTGCATGGAACTGAATACTGATGAAATAATAACAAAAACCGTCGCTTTTGTAAAAGAAACTCTTGCCGGAGCGGAAGCAGGGCACGACTGGTTTCATATAGAGAGGGTATATAAATCTGCCCTTAATATCAATAAGGCTGAGCAGGGCGATCATTTAATTGTTGCTTTAGCCGCCTTATTACATGATATTGCAGACAGTAAATTTAATAATGGAGATGAAGAAATCGGTCCGTTTACAGCCGGAAATTTTCTCAGGACGTTGTTGTTGAAAGAAGAGACAATCATTCATGTACAGCAGATCATCCGTAACTTAAGTTATAAGGCCAGCCTTGGCCATATTACATTCCATTCTAAAGAACTTGATGTTGTTCAGGATGCGGACAGATTAGATGCGATTGGTGCGATTGGTATAGCGAGGGCATTTACTTACGGCGGTTTTAAAAACAGGCTGATGTATGATCCGGGAATTGAACCTGATTTGCATATGAGCAAAGAAGCTTATAAAAACACAACAGCACCGACAATCAATCATTTTTATGAGAAACTGCTTCGGCTGAAAGACCTGATGAAAACAACTGAAGGCAGAAAAATTGCGGCTCAGCGGCATGATTTTATGTTACAGTATCTGGATCAGTTTTATAAGGAATGGGAAGGGTTGATCTAAAAGTTATTCCCTGAAGGGGTATGATTAGCTAATTTTATTAGTATAAATATACTATATTTGTTAGCAATCACCTGTACCTATGTCAGAACGTATTAGAGAAAAACTTAACATTCTTGCCGATGCGGCCAAGTATGATGTCTCCTGCTCTTCTAGTGGAGGAAACAGAAAAAATGATAATAAAGGGCTTGGCGACAGTCACGCTTCGGGCATCTGCCACACTTACACGGAAGATGGCAGGTGCGTTTCTTTATTAAAGATTTTGCTGACAAACCATTGTATTTTTGATTGTGCCTACTGTGTATCCCGCAAAAGTAATGATATCGAAAGAGCGGCCTTTACTGTTGAGGAAGTTGTACAGCTGACGATGAACTTTTATCGCAGGAATTTCATCGAAGGTTTGTTTTTGAGTTCAGGTATTTTTAAAAATGCCGATTTCACCATGGAACGTTTGCTCAAGGTAGTTAAGAAATTAAGACTGGAAGAGCGTTTTAATGGTTATATACATCTGAAAACTATCCCGGGTGCAAGTGAAGAACTGATCCGTGAAGCAGGAATGTACGCTGACAGGATGAGTATAAACCTGGAAATGCCAACCGAGAGTGGACTAAAACTGCTCGCACCCGATAAAAGTCACCAGGATGTGATTAAACCCCTGGGTTTTGTTCAAAATCAGATTGTTCAGTTTAAAGAAGAGCGTAAACTGATTAAAAGCGTTCCCAAATTTGTACCAGCCGGTCAGAGTACGCAAATGGTAATTGGCGCTACGCCTGAGACGGATAAAGACATCATGCATACTGCCGATGCTTATTACCGGAATTTTTCGCTGAAACGTGTTTATTATTCCGGTTATATTCCGATCAGCAATGATAACCGGCTGCCTATTTTGGGTACACAACCACCATTGGTGAGGGAAAACAGGCTGTATCAAACAGATTGGCTGATGCGCTTCTATGGCTTTCACGTCAATGAACTCCTGAATGACGCCAATCCACATCTGGATATTGATATTGATCCAAAATTAAGCTGGGCACTCCGTAATCTGCAGCACTTCCCGGTAGATATCAATGTAGCTGCCTATAAAGTAATCCTTCGTGTTCCGGGTATTGGCGTAGGCTCTGCAAAAAAAATTGTACAGGCCAGGAAGTTTGGAAAACTGCGTATCGATCAGTTAAAAAAGATTGGCGTTGCCTATAATCGCGCCAAACATTTCATCAAATGTGCAGATACCCCTTACCAGCTCAAAGATTTTCAGGGCACACAGATTAAGTCGTTTATTCTTGCAGAAAGTCAGAGTAAATACCTGAAAACGGATACCAATCAACTTATTCTTTTTTAAATGGAAACCTATGTTTTCGATGGCAGCTTTGAAGGCCTGCTTTGTGCAGTTTTTGAGTGGTTTGAGCGCAAGCCCGGGAAAGTACGTTTGAAGCCCGAATCTGGCTTTCAGCCAGACGCGTTCATTACTCCGCTATTTATTCACAATGATCCTAAAAAAGCAGAACGGGTTTGGAAAGGCTTACAAGGGAAATTAGCAAAGGACTGGATCCGCAGATTTTACTGCACCTACCTCTCAGAGCTGGAAGAAGCTTATACTGCACTGTTTGAGTTTAGCTGTTACCTGTTTGTGAACCCGCCGGGAGCAGAAAAAAACTATGGTAATCAGGACGTATTGCTACTGAGTCAGATCGCCAGAAAAGTAGAAAGGGAGAAACACCGCATGGAGGCTTTTATCCGGTTTCAGCAGACAGCAGATGGTATATTCTATTGTGGTATAGATCCTGATTTTAATGTATTACCTCTCATCATGAATCATTTCAGGAACCGCTATGCAGATCAGCAATGGATTATTTATGACATCAAAAGAAACTACGGCTTGTTTTATGACTTAGATAAAGTAGAAGAAATCAAAATAGACTTCAATGACAGGCCAACACTTTTACCATCTTCTGCGCATGTACTCTCGGAGAAAGAAGGACTGTACGCAGTACTCTGGAAGGATTATTTTAAAAGCGCCAATATTCCGGCAAGAAAAAATACAAAACTGCATGTGCAGCATGTGCCTAAGAGATACTGGAAATATCTGACAGAAAAACAGCTTTAATGTTAAAATAAGAGGCTTAAAACTTAATGTGGAATTTTAAAATTATCTTGTAAATTGCCTCCATGAAGTTAAGTATCCTCGTTTTAATTACTGCACTTGCAGTAGGCTTGTCTATCGGACTGGTAAATTTCCACTTTCAACAAAGCTGGTACTTTATGCTGGTGTCTTTTGGGGTATCTTTTATTACGAGTTTTATCATGTTTTACTATCTGCTGGAAAAATATATATACTCTAAAATCAAGCTCATCTATAAGTTGATCCATAACCTGAAATTGGGTAAGGACCTTAAAGATGCGCTGGGCGAATATGTCAGTTCAGACCCCATCAATGATGTAGAGAATGAAGTAAAAGAATGGGCAGGAGCTAAAAAGAAGGAGATAGACCTGTTAAAAAAACAGGAGCAGTTCAGGAAAGAATTCCTTTCCAATGTTTCACATGAATTTAAAACACCTTTATTTGCTATTCAGGGATATATAGAAACTTTACAGGATTGCCTGATTGATGATCCTGAGATGGCAGTAAAATTCCTGAAGAAAGCAGAAAAGAATGTAGAGCGCCTGAGTTACCTGATCAACGACCTTGATTCTATTTCTAAACTGGAGACTGGAGAAATTCCTATTGATTATCAAAAGTTTGACTTTGTATTACTGGCAAAGGAAGTAATGGAGAGCCTGGAAGACAAAGCAAAAAAAAGAGAGATTAAACTCTTTTTTAAAGAAAAATACATGCATCCGGCTTTTGTGAATGCAGACAGGGAAAAGATCAGACAGGTAATGATCAATCTTATTTCCAATTCTATTAAATACGGGAATACAAATGGCTCAACTGCCATAAAGATCTTTGAATTACATGATCAATACCTGGTTGAAGTAACTGATGACGGGATTGGAATTGATGAAAAACATCTTTCCAGATTATTTGAACGTTTTTACCGGATTGATTCCCACAGGTCGAGAGAAGTAGGCGGAACCGGCTTGGGTCTGGCCATCGTTAAACATATCCTGGAAGCACATCAGCAGATTATATCAGTAAGAAGCACCTTGCAAATTGGTACTACTTTCGCTTTCACCTTACAAAAACTTGGCTAATTTTAAAGAAAAAGGTATTTAATGTTAACAGTTAACACTAACTTAACATAGGCTTGCTACTTTTGTAATCATATTTTATAGTTAACATGAATAATATCTTTAAGTTCTTTACACCCAAAGACAAAAAATTCCAACCGCTTTTTGAACAAGCAGGAAGTAATGTATTGAAGATCTCAGAAGCGCTTTTTCTTGCTTTAAGTGCGAAAGACCTTGAAAAAAGAAAAGAGTATATCAAAGAAATTGAGCGTTTAGAGCATGTTGGAGACGACATCACGCACTCTATCTTTTTGGAGCTGAGTAAAAACTTCATTACGCCATTTGACAGGGAAGATATACATGCTTTGGCGAGTGCTGTTGATGATATCGCTGATTATATCCATGCTTCTGCAAGTAATATTGAATTATATAATATCACAAACATTGGTGATGCAATGATCAAACTTGCAGAATTGCTGGTAGAAATGTGTACAGATTTAGACAAAGCGATCAAAGAATTGAGAAGCTTTAAAAATATACGCGTAATTGCTGATGCTTGTGTACGGATTAACAGTGGTGAAAACCAGGCTGATTATGTATGTAATATTGCTATTGCAAGATTGTTCGAGTTTGAAACTAACGCAATTGAGCTGATCAAGCAAAAAGAAGTTCTCCAAACATTGGAAATGGCAACAGATAAATGTGAAGATGCCGCGAATGTGCTGGAATCTATACTCGTTAAGAACGCTTAAAAAAATACGAAAATGGTAACTACCTTATTGGTTGTTGTAATTATACTGGCTATTGGTTTTGATTATATCAATGGTTTCCACGATGCGGCAAATTCAATCGCCACCGTGGTATCAACAAAAGTCCTTACTCCTTTTCAGGCTGTATTATGGGCAGCACTTTTTAACTTCGCAGCCTATTTCTATTTTACTGATCATAAAGTTGCAAATACAATTGCAAAGACGGTAGTAGAAAACTTTATCACACTGGAAGTTATCCTGGCAGGTTTGGTTGCTGCTATCGTATGGAATTTATTTACCTGGTGGTACGGTATCCCTTCAAGTTCTTCTCACACCCTTATAGGTGGCTTTGCAGGTGCTGGAATGGCAAAGGCTTCAACAATGGGTATCGGTGTGATGTCGGCCATTAACTTGGCTCCAATCCTGAAAGTAATTGCATTTATTGTACTTGCACCGGTTATTGGTATGGTGATTTCTGTTATTATCTCCATTATCCTGCTCCATATTTCAAAGAACTCAAGACCGTCAACGGCGGAAAAGTGGTTTAAAAGGTTACAGCTGATCTCTTCTGCAGCATTAAGTTTCACTCATGGTGGTAACGATGCACAAAAAGTAATGGGAATTATATATGTAGCCATGGTTGCAGCTAATGTCTTAAAAACAGGAGATACAATGCCGGAATGGATTCCTATCTCATGTTATGCTGCAATATCTTTAGGAACAATGAGTGGTGGATGGAAAATTGTTAAAACAATGGGTTCCAAGATCACAAAAGTAAACGCTTTTGAAGGGGTGGCTGCTGAAACTGCTGGTGCGGTAACATTAGGTATCACTGAACATTTCGGAATCCCGGTATCTACCACACATACGATCACAGGATCTATTGTAGGTGTTGGTTTATTGAAAAGGGTTTCTGCCGTTAGATGGGGCGTTACGGTAAGTTTATTATGGGCATGGATCTTAACGATTCCTGTTTCTGGTGTACTCGCAGTGATCATCTTTAAAATAATCGATCTGTTCTTTTAGACAATACAAACTATATAAAATTAAAAAGAAAATCCCCTCAGCAGATGCTGAAGGGATTTTCTTTTTAAAACGAGAGCGTATAAGTCATCCTGCTTTCCGGTGTAGCGGGCTTTTCCCATTTAGGTCCTTCCTTAATGAGGCGCAAAGCTTCATCATCAAACTCTTTGCCGGCAGCTTTTTCAATTTTTATATCCGAAGGATTACCTTCGCTGTCAATCAGAAAACTCAGTTCTACAAATTTACCTGCTTTTGCTGCACCCAATTTATTATTGTCAGTCAGGTAGGTATCGAATGCCGTCCAGCCACCAACAGGTGCAGATACAGCTGGAGCGGCTACGGCAGCTACTCTTGCGCTGGATACACTGGCAACCTTAGCCATTGCAGAGTTTAAAACTGTGGTATCCGGACTTACTTCGGCCTGAACCTGTTTTGTTTTGCCAGGTGCAATTTTAGCCATCGTAACTGGTGTTGCAGCTTCAGTAGTAATATTAGCTGCATATGCATCGCTTTTAGCAGAATCTACTAAGACAGGTGACGGCGCTATGTTTACTTCTATTTTTCTGGGCTCGTTTTTAGCCAGTTGCTTGCGATTTTCTTTATCACGCATAAAAAAAAGGATGCTTACAGATGTAAACATCACCGCAGCGGCAGCAGCAACACTTAATCGCTGCCAGGTAAATACACTTTCTTTCTGAACTACCTGTTGCTGTGCAATACGCTCATACAATTGTTTCTGAAGAATTGACACTGAAGCAGAAACCCTTTTTGGAGATTCACTTAAACCCGCCAGTGCCTGTGCGACAAAAGGATCTTCCAGCGCCTGTCGTTCAATCCGATGCATAGCTTTAGCATCAAGTTTACCGTCCAGGTAATCTTCCAGTAATTCTATATCTAACCAATCGTTATTCACTGCTGTTTTTCTCTATACAAATTTTCAGGTTTCTTTTCCCGTTCTGAATATAACTCTTTACTTTGAGCATTTCATATCCCGTGATCTCTGCCACCTCTTTATAACACTTTTCCTGCAAATAAAACAAGTCTACGCTTACCCTTTGCTCCTCCGGTAATGTTTCCATACATTTCTCCATTACCGTCAGCTGATTTTCTTTTGTATCTTCTATATCAAGATGCACAAATTCTGTATTTTCCACAAATGTATCATCAATAGATACTGTGTTATTCTTCGCGGCCTTCCTCAAGGCCATCAGGCAGTGATTCCTGGTCAGCACATGCAGCCAGCTTTTAAAATTCTGCACCTCATGGATTTTCAGCTTCACAATGAGCTCCTCAAAAATTTGCATCACCGCATCCTTGCTTGGCTCCTCTTCTTTGAAATAAGTGAGGCACACACCGAACACCAGATGCATGTAGCGGTTATAGAGGACACCCAATACCTCCAGATCACCGGTACTTTTGTACTGTGCCAGCAGCATTGCATCGCTTTGCTCTTTAATTCCGGATCTGTTTTTTATAAATTTCAATGTATATGGGAAGGAAAATTCTTTTCAAGTATAAAAATATTTTCTGACTCTGCAGGGAAAAATTAAAAAGGATTGTCAAAATAACATGTTAATTACATAATGGCCAGAGTTTTGCTTAATATTGGATATATATCAGATCAATGCATAAAATTAATTTATTATTCCTGGCCATCTGCACCGTTATTTTGAGCAGCTGTGACGTACAGAGTCAGTCGAAACTAGGAAACATACTCAAACAACTACCCACAACCGCTAACCCAAGTGCACTAGAGATAGGTCAGGGTATCAAACAGGCACTGGAAATAGGTACATCGAAAGGAGCTGACCAGCTTTCTGCCAAAGATGGCTTTTTAGGTAATCTTGCTGTTAAATTACTTTTCCCCCCGGAAGCACAAAAAGTAGAGAAAACACTACGGTCAATTGGTTTAGGCTCATTGGCAGATAATGTTATCCTGAGTTTAAACAGAGCTGCAGAAGATGCCGCAAAAGAAGCAAAGCCAATTTTCGTTTCTGCTATAAAACAGATGACCATCACTGATGCAACAAACATTTTACTAGGCAATAAGGATGCTGCAACGGAATACTTCAAAAGAGTAACTACTGCCCAGCTAACTGCAAAATTTAGTCCGGTAGTCACCAACAGCCTGAGCAAAGTAGGGGCAACGAAATATTGGGGAGACGCTGCAGGAAAATATAATAAGTTGCCATTAGTAAAACCTATTAATACAGACCTGTCTGGTTATGTTACACAAAAAGCCATTGCGGGCATGTTTATACAAGTTGCACAGGAAGAACTGACCATCAGGAATAACCTGAATGCACGCTCAACTACATTACTTCAAAAAGTATTTGGTTACGCCGATAAAAACAAATAAAATAGTAGAAAAATAAAAGCTACTTTTATAAAATACCGTTACGAATAACAAGAAGTATATTGGATTTTAAAGATTTTAATTTTAACCCTGACTTATTAGAGGGTTTATTAGCAATGGGTTTCAGAAATGCAACCCCCATACAACAGGAAGCGATTCCTTTGATCATCGCTAAAAAAGACTTGATAGCGTGTGCACAGACAGGTACGGGTAAAACCGGCGCTTATCTGCTACCTATTATGAATATGATCAGTGAGACGAAAGACCGCCATAATAATACCCTTATTCTGGCACCTACACGTGAACTTGCACAGCAGATAGATTTACAGGTAGAGGCGCTTTCTTATTTCACCAACATCAGTTCCTTAACAGTTTATGGCGGTGGTGACGGAATTGCCTACGAGCAGCAAAAACGCTCCATGCGTGAAGGTGTCGATATTATTATCGCCACACCGGGCAGGTTAATTTCTCATCTTTCATCTGGACTGCTTAAGCTTGATCAGTTGCAGCATCTTGTTTTAGATGAGGCCGACAGAATGCTTGATATGGGTTTTTACGACGACATCATGCGTATTGTAAGCTTTCTTCCGGAAAAAAGGCAGACAGTTTTATTTTCTGCAACGATGCCGCCTAAAATCAGAAAGCTTGCAGGAAGTCTGTTAAAAGAGCCTGAGCAGATCAGTATTGCCATTTCAAAACCAGCTGCGGGTATCAACCAGCAAGCCTATATTGTTCATGATACGCAGAAAGTAAAATTACTGACTGAGCTGATGAAAAATGTAGACTTCCCAAGTATCCTGATCTTTGCCTCTACAAAGGAAAAAGTGAAAAACCTGGGTAAGGTATTCCGTGGACTTGGATTTAAAGCTGAGGCTTTCCATTCAGACCTCGGACAGAAAGAAAGAGAAGCCATTTTATCAGAATTTAAGAACAAACGTGTACCTGTTTTAATTGGTACGGATGTACTTTCAAGAGGTATTGACGTGGAAGGAATCTCTCTGGTGATTAACTTTGACGTGCCGCACGATCCTGAAGATTATATCCACAGGATTGGCCGTACAGCAAGAGCCGCAACTACAGGTACTGCAATCACCCTGGTAAATGATAAGGACAAACGCAAGTTTGCAAACATAGAAAAGCTGATTGGTAAGACAATCGACAGAATGCCATTACCAGAACATCTGGGTGCTGCACCAGTGGAGACAGCTTCATCAGGAACGCCAGGCATTGACAGACCAGAAAGGTCTGACGCTGCTAAGCCCAAGCGAAAATTCTGGAAAAAGAAACCTAAAGTGGCTGGCGGAACGCCAAACGCACAATAATCAAAAGCATGGAGCAATATTTGTTGCTCCTGTTTTTTTATCTTTATGATTATGCAGAACCTACCTCCTTTAGCAGAACGCATGCGTCCACAAAATCTGGACGAATATGTTGGTCAGCAGCACCTGGTAGGACCCGATGCAGTATTGCGAAAAGCTATTCAAAGTGGTCAGTTGCCTTCCATGATCTTCTGGGGACCTCCCGGAGTGGGGAAAACAACTTTGGCCTATATTATCTCCCAGACTTTAGATCGTCCCTTTTTTAATCTGAGCGCCATCAACTCTGGAGTTAAAGATATACGCGAGGTGATTGATAAAGCTGCTTTGTTAAAAGACAGTCTGCTGGGTCTACCCATCTTATTCATAGATGAGATCCATCGGTTCAGTAAATCTCAACAGGACAGTCTATTAGGCGCTGTGGAGCGTGGTTTAGTTACTTTAATAGGCGCCACTACAGAGAATCCTTCATTTGAAGTAATTTCCGCACTATTGTCACGCTCACAGGTGTACATATTAAAGTCGCTCGACGAAAAAGAACTATCAGGTTTACTTCATACAGCGATTAAACAGGATGTAGTCCTGAAAGAAAAAGATATCACCATAAAAGACCATGAAGCACTCATCCGTTTATCTGGCGGAGATGCCCGAAAACTGTTGAACGTATTGGAAATTGCAGTAAATGGCATTGGCGGAAAAAAGATCGTACTCACGAATGAGAACGTACTGGAGCATGCACAGCAAAATCTGGCGTTGTATGATAAAGCAGGAGAACAGCATTATGATATTATTTCTGCCTTTATAAAATCTATCAGAGGCAGCGATCCCAATGCAGCAGTTTATTGGCTGGCAAGAATGATAGAAGGTGGTGAAGATCCTCTTTTTATTGCACGCAGACTTCTGATTCTTGCTTCTGAAGATATAGGGAATGCGAATCCCAATGCCCTGCTATTGGCAAACAATTGCTTTCAGGCGGTAAATGTGATTGGTTATCCCGAGGCGAGGATTATTCTGGCCCAGGCGGTTACCTATATGGCATCGTCTGTAAAAAGCAATGCCTCTTATGAAGCGATTAACAAGGCGCAGCAATTGGTAAAACAAACCGGGAATCTACCCGTGCCGCTCCATATCAGAAATGCACCTACTAAGCTGATGAAAAACATCGGCTATGGGAAAGATTATAAATATTCCCACGGCTATGAAGGGAATTTTGCACCACAGGAGTATTTGCCGGATCTGATCAGCGGGACCAAACTCTATGATCCGGGAAGGAATCCCGCAGAAGATAAATTAAGAGAAAAACTAAAACAAAACTGGAAGGACAAGTACAATTACTAATCATTTATGCTCTTAACTTTTTTAAGTCACCAGTGGACCAGCTTCTGGAGATCAAGCGGAAAAGGCAGTGTCATTGCTGCTCAGGTAATTATGGGTCTGCTGGCACTCTATATTATCGTGGTAGCAATCCTGATAGGTTACCAAATGGAAAACCTGATTGCACATTTTCTCCCTGGTAAGGATACCATTGAGGTATTTAATGGTATGATACTCTATTTTTTTGCAATAGACTTTCTTGTGCGCCTCCAAATGCAGGAACTGCCAACCTTAGCTGTCGTACCTTACTTGCATCTTAACATTCCACGGAGTAAACTGGTAAATTTTTTAAATATCAGGGCTCTTTTTTCTGCCTTCAATATTATACCACTACTGGTATTCTTTCCATTTTGTATCCTTATTATCAGCGATGATTATGGTGTATTTGCATGTATAATGTATCTGCTGGTTATTTTCTCGCTCATGATCTTTAACAATTATGCGGCACTGTATTTTAAGAGGATCTCGGCCGGAAATGCAAAAATCGTCTTAGCAGGATTCTTTTTGCTGGTTACTCTGGGTTTACTGGAATATTTCAAAGTGCTCTCTATAGCGATTTTATCAAATAGTGTATTCCATTATATTGCCTTACAACCAGCGTTTGGACTGGTGATCATTATTCTTGCCGTAGCCATGTTTATGATCAATGCGCAGTACCTGAATAACAATCTTTATATTGAAGAACTAAAATCAAGTGCACATAAAAAAATGGGTACCGATTATCCTTTTCTGAACAGGTTTGGTGAGGCCGGAACATTGGTAGCACTGGAGATCAAATTGATATTACGGAATAAACGTCCGCGAGCGACAGTATCTAAAGGACTTATCTTCCTATTCTATGGTATTTTGCTTTACAAAAAAGACGTGATCGACCATAACCAATTCTGGATGTTACTTTTCCCCGCCATATTTATGACAGGTAATATGATTGTGCTCTACGGGCAATTTATGTTTGGTTGGCAGGGAGCGGAGTTTGATGGGATGTTAGCCAATAAAACTAATATCAGAACCTTTTTCAGGGCTAAATTTCTACTATTGACTATCTCCTCGACGTTGCTGACTATTGTAACAAGCCTGTATGGCCTGATGAGTTGGAAAATCCTGGCAGTACAATTTGCCGCCTATTTCTACAATATCGGGATAGGTACGGTCATCGTGCTGTATTTTGCTACACGGAATTTCAAGTATATAGATTTGAAAAAAGGAGCCAGCTTCAACTGGCAGGGAGTTGGGGCAACTTCAATGATCATGTCAATCCCCCTGCTTTTATCGCCATATGTGATATATATACCACTGACTGCTATAGGTAATCCCTATTGGGGACTGGCAGGAATTGCTATACTGGGTATTGCTGGCTTTTTTACCCGCGAATTCTGGCTAACCTTTCTGGTGAAAGAATTTAACAAGAGAAAATATACAATTGCTGAAGGATTTAGAGAACAATCATGATCTTAGAAATAAACAACCTTAAAAAAACTTACGCTGAGCGTACAGTAGTAGACATTGAATACCTGTCTGTTACTGAAGGAGAAACAATTGGCGTTGTGGGTAATAATGGTGCAGGAAAAACTACGCTATTCAGAATGCTGCTCGACCTGATCCGTCCCGATGCAGGAGAGATTCTATCAAAGCAGCAAAATGTTGCGGGTAATGACCAATGGAAAAACTACACCGCTTCTTATCTTGACGAGGGTTTCCTGATCGATTACCTTACCCCGGAAGAGTACTTCATATTTATCGGCTCCCTGCATCAGATGACCGAAACCGATGTAAAATCATACCTCCATCAATATGAGGAGTTTTTTAATGGTGAGATTCTGGACAACGGCAAGTATATCAGAGATTTTTCCAAAGGAAATCAAAATAAGGTGGGTATCGCTGCAGCACTCATGCAGCAGCCGGAACTGCTGATTCTGGATGAGCCTTTTGCAAATCTGGATCCCACTACTCAAATCCGACTTAAAACACATCTTAAGTCGCTAACAGGCAACCACAAATTAACGACATTGATCTCCAGTCACGACCTCAACCATGTAACTGATGTTTGCAACCGTATTATACTATTTGAAAAAGGAAAGATTATTAAAGATCTCCATACTGACAAAAACACCTTAAACGAACTGGAAACATACTTTTCGGGATAATTGTTGTACAGAATTGTAGTCAGTTAAACAAAACCTGCCCTGAGCATGACAATTGTTCATCTTAATTCATGCAATATTTCTGTTTTAATACAATAAATGCTAAAAAACATATACTTGGCATTGCGTTTGATTTACTGCATGTATTAACAAAAAAAATAATGAACATGATTACTTCAAAATTTAAAATAGCAACATTTAGTATCGCTCTTGCAATGACTGCTATGGCATTTCAAGGATGCGATAGTTTAACAAAAACTCAAAAAGGTGCTGGTATTGGCGCTGCTGCTGGTGGTGTATTAGGCGCTATCATTGGTAAAAAAGCTGGTAATACGGCAGTTGGAGCTATTATTGGTGGTGCTGTTGGTGGTACTGCTGGTGGTTTCATTGGAAAAAGAATGGATAAACAAGCTGCTGAAATCAAAAATGCTATACCAAATGCAGAAGTAACACGTGAAGGCGAAGGTATCATCGTTAAATTTGACAGTGGTATTTTGTTTGATTTCGATAGCGCAAATTTAAAAGCACAAGCAAAAGATAACGTTAAATCTTTAGCGGGATCGTTGAACGAATATCCAAACACAGAGATTAAAATTATTGGCCATACAGATAACAAAGGTACAGAAGCTTATAACCTGAGTCTTTCTCAGAAAAGAGCTGCGGCTGTTAAAGCTTATGCTGTAGCACAAGGTGTACCTTCATCACGTTTAACTACAGCTGGTAAAGGATTCGCTGAGCCAATTGCAGATAATACTACTGATGCAGGAAGAGCAGCTAACCGTAGGGTTGAGGTTGTGATTGTTGCAAACGATCAGTTGAAAAAAGAAGCAGCTGCACAAGCTAACTAGTAGTAGAAATACGCATAAAAAAACCGGATGCTAATGGCATCCGGTTTTTTTATGTAAAAGAATATCGGATCTATCCGTAATGTTATTGATAGATATCTTCAAAATATAGGATAGCCAGAGATTTTAGCAGCATTTCCTGTTCCATCATTGCAAAGGAAGGCACGGCTTTTACCAGCTTCCAATGTGGCCACCCATCCTGATCAAGCCCCTCCAATTCATAAAAGCCCATCTCGCTTAGTAAGCGGCAGGTAGCAATATGCATCAGCTCTTCTTTCTGACGCTTACTGTATTTACCCGGTCCCTTGCCCAACTCCTGAACACCAATTAAGAATAATATCACTTTTAAATCCGGTATATCTGAGTCGAACTCCTGAGCAATTTTTTGCTGCAGGATCTTCCATTTTGCATTAGTTTCTGCGGGTTTCATAGTGCAAAGATAGGAACTATAGCAAGGTTTATGACATTATAATTAAACCTTAATCTTTAGGATTGGTTAATTTAGCAGATAAAAACAAATATAAATGGATAGAGTAATCTCAACAGGCCTTATGGCTTATGGCATGTCAGGCAAGGTATTTCATGGTCCTTTTCTTCATGCACATTCCGGTTTTAAACTACACGCGGTAACTGAACGCAATCAGAAAGCTGCAGAAAAAGACTATCCCGGAATCATCAGCTATAACAGCACGGAAGATTTACTAGCAGATGAAACAATTGATTTAATTGTAATCAACACGCCCAATTTCACGCATTACGACTATGCAAAACAGGCCTTAAATGCAGGCAAACATATCCTGGTAGAAAAGCCATTTACATCCAGTTCTGCAGAGGCAGCAGAAATTTTTGAACTGGCTGAAAAGCTGGATAAAAAAGTTTTTGTTTATCAGAACAGAAGATTGGACAGCGACTTTACAGCTGTAAAAAACATTATTTCAGCAGGCACATTAGGAAAGCTGTCAGAAGTTCATTTCAGATTTGACAGATATAAAGCAGCCATTGGTGTAAAAAGCTTTAAAGAAGAGCCTTTGGCGGCGAGCGGACTACAATATGACCTTGGTCCGCATTTGCTCGACCAGGTGTTGAGCATTTTTGGCAAACCAGACAGTTTTCATAAGATATTGGGCAAAAACAGGAAGAACACACAAGTAGATGATTATTTTTCTATTCACCTGGCTTACCCTGATAGTGTAAATGTATTTGTTCATTCCAACATGCTGATTTCAGATGTGCAACCTGCTTTTGTACTACATGGAGAAAATGGAAGTTTTGTTAAAGAAAGGGCCGACGTACAGGAAGAGCAATTATTATTAGGTATCAAACCAAATGAACCTGGTTTCGGAATAGAAGCAAAAGGAAAAGAAGGCAGGTTGACACTGATCAATAAAAGCGGAGAGAAAACACAGGAATTGATCCCATCAGAGGCAGCGACTTATTTACCACTTTTCGAAGCCGTTTATGAAGCTATAGTTAACGAAAAACCCTACCCAATTACTCAGGCACAGATTATCACACAATTGGAAATATTGGAAGCAAAATAAATGATGCCTTATTTGATATTGATTGCAGTACTCCTTATTGCGATGTACTTCATATTCCGAAAAAAGAGAACAAAAGTGACCGCTGGGAATCAAGGGGCCGACAGCGACATGAGTCAGCTTTTGGCAGCTCATGTTGCCTATTATCAGCATCTTGATCATGCTAACCGCATTAAATTTGAAAAACTGGTACAGGCCTTCTTAAATGATGTGCGCATTGAAGGCGTAGGCATAGAAATAGAACCCATAGATCGTGTGCTGATTGCATCAAGTGCAGTGATCCCCACTTTTGGATTCGATTACTGGAAGTATCAGAACCTGAGCAGTGTACTTTTATATCCCGATACTTTCAATAAAGACTTTCAGTTTGAGGGGAGCGACCGCAGCATTCTGGGAATGGTGGGCACGGGATACATGAACGGGCAAATGATCCTGTCCCGTTCTGCACTACGCCAGGGTTTCTCTATTTCCGCCGACAAAGAAAACACAGCTATTCATGAGTTTGTACATCTGCTGGATAAATCTGATGGTGCCACGGATGGCATCCCTGAAAACCTGATGCCTCATCAGTATATCATACCCTGGGTAAAGCTTATCCATCAGGAAATCAGCAAAATTGAACAGGGAAAGTCAGATATCAATCCTTATGCGATTACTAATGAGGCAGAATTTTTAGCCGTAGTATCAGAATACTTCTTCGAAAAACCTGATCAGTTTAAGGAAAAACATCCCGATTTATACCGCATACTGGCAGAGACCTTTTCACAGGATCCTGCCAAAAATAATTAAAGGCTGCCTAACAGTGCAACAATGAATTCAGTGGGTATTTCCAGATGTGGAATGTGCCCGCTGCCTTCAAATTCTATGAGTTTAGCTTTTGGGATTTTTGCCGCAGTCTGTTTACCCAGCAACTTATACTGACCGTGTAAAGCCTGTTCCTGCGGACTCAATAAACCTTTGCCAACAATAGTTTTATCCTCTTTACCGATAAACAAAACGGTAGGTACCGTAATATTCGGGAACTCGTATAGCACAGGTTGCTCATAAATCATCGTGAACGTCATCGCAGCGACCTTTGCCCAACGCGGATAATCCGCACTGAAAGTGACACCGCCGCCTATCCTGACCAGCTCATCATATTCTGGCTTCCACATCGTAAAGTAAGAGCTCTGATAATATTTTTTGATACTTTCTGCGGTCGACTTCAGTTCGGTTTTATATTGCTCTTCTGTACTTGCATAAGGGACAAACTGACGGTAATCCTCTAATCCAATAGGATCCTCCAGCAGCAATTTCTCTGTCGTTTGCGGATACATCAGCGCAAAGCGTGTGGCCAGCATTCCACCCATTGAATGCCCAAGAATATTTGCCCTTTGTATACCTAAAGTATCCAGCAAGGCTTTATTCCATCTGGCCATCTGGTGGAAACTGTAATGAATAAAAGGCTTTGACGACTTCCCGAAACCAATCTGATCAGGTACAAGTACCCTGAACCCGCGTCCGGTTAAAGCTTTAATTACGTTTGTCCAGTAATAACCACCAAAGTTTTTTCCATGGAAAAGCACAACGGTTCTGCCATTCGCATTTTGTACAGCCGGAATATCCATATAGGCCATCCGGATATCCTGTCCCTCAGTATGGATAGGCATATACTTTACCGGATAAGCATATTTAACATCTTCGAGGGTAATAGAAAGCGTATCTACCTTCTGCGCCAAAGCAGAAAAGGAAAGACAAAATAAGCAGGCAGCAAGTGATAAGAATTTTCTGAACATATCAAAACAGGTTTAACCTACAAACATTTGCAGGCCTCCGAAAGTTCTAATTAACGCATATTTTTACAACAAAGCTCCGCTTCCAATCAGGAAACAGAGCTTTGTTACTATATTGTTAAATCTATTTTTTCAATGTAAAGGGGAGCGTCACGCCAAAAGTTACATTACGGCCCTGATTATAAATACCAAAACCCGGGTCTTCTGTACTTAAACGTCCCGGAGCAAAACGACTCAAATGATCATAATAAGCTTTGTTCAGCAGATTTTTGCCCGATACATATATTGTGATATCCTGAGATTTGCTCAATTTCAATGTGGTACCGATTGCCGCATTTAACAAAGTATAGCCTGAGGATGCCTGCTCAAAACTATCAATCTTAGTCTGCTTAAAAAAGTTGTCAATACCAACAGAAAGATAAGAATTAGTCGTACCGGCAATTTTTGGCTCAAAGCGTAATTCGTTACGTAAAGCAGCAGCCGGAATAAATGGCAGGGACTCTTTTGTTGTACGGTTGTTTGCCCTTGTGTAAGAGAAGCCATTTTCAAAGTGTATAAAGCTAACCGGGTGTAAAGTTAAGGAAGCTTCTATACCACGTAGAAAAGCATTATCCTGCACAAAATTATAGACAGGATATTCATCTCCACCAGATTCTCTTAACTGACCACTATTGCTGTAATAGATATAATTGTTGATATAATTGGCAAAACCACCTAAACTTGCACTGACATACTGATTCTGGTAATCAAAAGAAGCATCAAACTGATAGCTTTGTTCAGGTTTAAGTGCAGCATTACCTACCTCATAACGAAATACACCTTCATGCACACCATTTGAAGCCAATTCAGCCACATTTGGAGCGCGGAATGCACTTCCTGCATTTGCTTTGAAACTCAGTGCATCGTTAAATTCATGGGTGTAACCTAAGGCGCCGGTAATATGTGAAAACTGATTTTTGAAAGCATCAAACTCAGAATCTCCACTAAAAGCTTTACCCGTCATTTTTCTATAATCAAAACGGGCACCAGCATTAAAGGTATTGTTACCCCATGTTTTTTTCACATAGGCAAATCCACCAAAAGCCTGTGTATCAAAATCAGGGATCAGCTGTTCTTCACCTGTGGTATTTAAGCTATGGATATATTCGCCCGCAATACCGATTACAGGTGCCCAGCCGTTTACTTCTTTAAAAGAATATTTCAAATCATAGCTATAAGTATAGCTGTTCAGAAATAAAGCATTGCCAGCTCCTTCTTCTTCCAGTTCTCTGCGCAGGTTATGCTGATAACCTAACGTCGCTTTTAAGCTTCCCTCACCTAACAGGACATTACTGTTTAAAGCGATTTTATAATGACGGATATCCTGTTTAGGATAAGCTAATGTACGGTCTTTATTTTGTGCGTCTGTAAATGTATTTCCATCTTCACTAATCAACTCGCCGGCATCGTTTCTTGCAGGCTCATAGAAGCCAATATTTGTACGAAAGCTGGATGCATCTAAATGGGCATAACCCCATTTTTTATTCAGGCCGATTTGTCCTTCGAAATTACTTTCATTAAATCCGGAATTAGGCACATAACCTACAGGTGTTTTGTATGAATATGCATTTTTGTATGAGCCTCTGGCTTTATAAACCAGACCATTTTCATTACCTTGTAACATCAGCGAGCTACCAGTAAGTCCGTTATTTGTGGCATAGTTAGTTAAAAACTCGCCCCTTAAAGTTCCTTCCGGAGCAGATGGTCCGTCAAGGATATTGATTACCCCACCCAATGCATCAGATCCATACATTAAACTTGCAGGGCCTCTTAAAATTTCCACATGGTCTGCGCTATACTGATCAATCTCAATACCATGCTCATCACCCCATTGTTGTCCTTGTTGTTTCACCCCATTGTTCAGGGTAACTACACGATTGTAGCTTAGACCCCGGATAACTGGTTTCGAAATTGCTGGTCCCGTAGTCACCTGTGATACACCCGGCACGCGTGAAAGCGCATCAATTAAGTTTGTAGATGGGTGACGCAATAGGTCCGCCTTACTAACGGTCGATATAGAAGTACTGTTTTTACGGTTATCAGAACTTCCGGGAGAACCTGTAATGACAACTTCTCTACCTTCAATCACGCTCTCTTCCAAAGCGAATTCAAAAGCGCCGGGATTTGCAAAATCAACAATTTGAGTAATCGTCTTATAGCCCACATACCTTATCTGAACAAGAAAACGCCCGCGTGCAGGTGCATTTCTAAATATAAAATCCCCATTTTCATTGGATAATGCTGACTTATTTAAATCCGGAATAGATATCGTAGCCCCCGGCAAACCGGATTTTGTACCGGCATCAATAATCTTACCTTTTAATTCAATTACATCGGCTGCGTAAGTGCTGCTGAAGGCAAACACTGATAATAGTACAACTAATAATAGATGTATCTTTTTCATAAAAATATGCTGTTTTTAAAATAATGAAGCTATCATCTTATAGTCATTGCTGTTTCAAGGCAGCAATGCTGATGAAGGTCTCACTGGAATAATTTATTTGTAATTTGGTGAATAGTCATGAATTTTATTCATGTCCTGATTACTAATTAAAATCAATCAGATGTAACTGTTAGTTCGAATGTAAATCCTAAAAACGCAACAGAGATCTGTTAATGAAATATACACGCTGATAAAATCATCATAATTAGTAAACATGCTGTTTATGCGCTATAGCGGAATAAACGATCTTGTGATAGAAATTTAAGATAAAGGGGGACCTCGAAGGGAAGAACCAATTAGCGTAGTATAAGCCGCACTAATTTCAATACTCTTCCTTTTATCAGCAGCTTTACTTTGCAGTATTACACGATATAAAGCCGGATCAGTATGGTAATCCTTTTCGAAATGTGCTGAACAGATCAGACAATTGTGCGCTTGTTTGCTGACATGCACTTTGTGCATACAAACCTTTCCATACTCCACACAGTTCTCCTCCTCTTCATGGTGATGAAGAGAACTCCAGGGCGTTAATGCGATGCTGAATACGCAAAGCAAAAAGAATCCTATAATCCGGTTGATATGTTGACGCTTGTTTCTCAATTGCAATGCAAAAGTAATGAAATAAGTGCAATTGGAACAACTGTCAGGTAACATTGCCATTATATGACGTAAATAGCCTGATTAGCGGATTTATATAAAAATATGGCATGGTAACTGTTGTAAATCAATGATTAAAATCTATACTCATGGCAAATGCACAGCAAATAAAAAATGGATATATTGATTATGTACTTACACATGATGAACAACCTAAATCTGTATATAGCTTCGTTAAAAAGCTAAAAATTTCTGAGGCTGAATTTTATGAGTTCTATACTTCATTTGATAGTATAGAAAAAACAATCTGGGTAGAGCTTACAGCCGAAACTATTGATACCATACAGCAGCAGCAGATCTGGAGTGAATATTCTTCCAGAGACCGCATGCTTTCCTTTTTCTATAGCTATGTAGAATTATTGAAAAAACAACGCAGCTTCGTGATCTACAGCTTAAAAAAACAGGCCACACGCTTTTCAGCACCGGAAGCACTTGCCGGAGTAAAGCCTATATTTGAAAACTTCGCTGAAGGGTTGATTAGTGAAGGTGTAGAAAGTGGTGAACTGGCCGACCGCAAGTTTTTAACAAAAAGATATAAAGACGCACTCTGGATACAATTCGCTTTTATTGTTAATTTTTGGGTGAATGATGATAGTGCCGGGTTTGAAAAAACCGACGAGGCAATTGAAAAAGGTATTAACGTAACATTCGATTTATTTCAGCGCTCACCGCTGGACAATCTATTCGAGTATGGTAAGTTCCTGTCCCGAAATGGGATTTTGCAGAAAAAATGAGGAAAGTATAAAACATGGATGAACAGAACAGTATTCCTGTAACAAAAGTGGAGCGTTCAGCCAAATTTGTGAAAACAGGATTCCAGATTGGCGGCAATTACATTAAACATTATTCAAAAAAGCTTTTTAACCCTCAACTGGGTCGCGATGAGCTGAATGAGGACAACGCTACTGATATCTACAAATCATTAAGTGAGCTGAAGGGCAGTGCACTTAAAATCGCACAGATGCTGAGCATGGATAAAAATATTCTGCCTAAATCATACGTCGATAAATTCACTCAGTCACAATATAATGCCCCTCCATTGTCAGGTCCGCTTATCGTAAGAACTTTTACAAAGAACTTCGGCAAAACGCCGGAGACTATTTATGACCGTTTCAATATTAACTCTACCCATGCCGCATCTATTGGGCAGGTACATGAGGCGGAATTGGATGGCAAAAAATTAGCTGTAAAAATTCAATATCCGGGTGTTGGAGATAGTATCTCTTCTGATCTTAAACTGGTAAAACCCTTCGCCTTCCGTTTACTGGGAATGAGTGAAAAGGAATTGAACATATACATTAAGGAAGTGGAAGAGCGCTTACTGGAAGAAACAGATTATGAACTGGAAGTCCGCAGATCTATTGAAATTACCAGCGCCTGTAAAGATCTGGACAATGTAGTCTTCCCGACTTATTATCCTGAACTTTCCGGAAAACGCATCATTACGATGGACTGGATAAACGGGCTTCATCTCAAAGAATTTCTGAAAACCAATCCTTCTCAGGAACTTAAAAATAAGATAGGACAGGCATTGTGGGATTTCTATAACTTTCAGCAACACGAACTTCGTGCGGTACATGCCGACCCGCATCCCGGGAATTTTATGATTACGCCTGATGAAAAATTAGGGGTAATAGACTTTGGCTGTATTAAAGAAATGCCTGATGATTTTTATATCCCATTCTTTTCTCTGATCTCATCTGATGTAGTAAATGATAAAGCAAAAACGATAGCCGCATTCAGGAAACTGGAAATGATTCATGCTACAGATAATGAAGCGCAGATAGAGTTTTACTATAAAGCTTATCTGGAAATGATTCAGCTTTTTGCAAAACCATATCTGAGCAGCACCTTTGATTTTAGTCAGCCAGACTTCTTTACGCAGCTTTATGCTTATGGAGAAAAGATCGCTAAAATGCCTGAATTCAAACAAGCCAGGGGCGTAAAACACTTTATTTATGTGAATCGTACCAACTTCGGTCTGTATACCATACTTCAGGAACTAAAAGCAACAGTTAAAACAGATACGTTTAAACCGCATGTAGCATGAGAATCCTGCTGACTGGCGCCAACGGCTACATAGGAACAAGGCTATTACCTGTATTATTAGAACAGGGGCATGATGTTGTTTGTATGGTGCGCGATAAACGCCGGTTTGCAGAGGAGTCTGATTTCGGTAACAAGGTAAAAATCATCACAGGAGATTTACTGCAACCGGAAAGCCTGAACAGCATTCCCGAGGACATTGATGCAGCTTATTATCTGGTACACTCTATGTCTTCCAGTGGCGACAAATTCTCGGAACAGGAGTTTGAATCTGCCATGCATTTTGTAAAAGCAATACAGAAAACTAAATGCCGGCAGTTAATTTATCTGACGGGAATTGTAAATGACGAAGATCTCTCCAAACATTTGACCTCAAGGCTGGCCGTAGAGAAAGAACTAAAGAAATCCGGCATTGCCTATACCATACTGCGTGCTGCAATTATTATTGGTTCTGGCAGTGCCTCGTTTGAGATTATACGGGATCTAACTGAAAAACTACCTGTAATGGTCGCTCCAAAATGGGTCAATACCCTTTGTCAGCCCATTGCGATTCGTGATGTTCTGGGATATCTTAACGGAATTCTGATGAACGAAAAAGCATTTAATCAGACCTTCGATATTGGTGGCCCGGATGTACTAACCTACAAGCAGATGATGCTGGAGTATGCAGCTTCAAGAAATTTGAAACGATGGATCATTACCGTACCGGTACTCACCCCCAAACTATCATCATTATGGTTAAACCTGGTGACCAGCGTACCTTATTCTTTGGCCCGCAGTCTGGTAGACAGTATGAAGAACGAGGTAGTTTGTAAAGATGAACTCATTAAAGAAGTAGTTCCCAGAATATGCGTCAGCTATAAAAAAGCCTTAAAACTGGCTTTCGAAAAAATTGAGCAGAATTCTATCGTTTCCAGTTGGAAGGATGCTTTAAACAGGGGTTATCTCGATGGCACGTTTATGGATCAGGTTAAAGTGCCGCAAAAAGGTACCCTGGAATATAAAGTCAAAATGCCATTTGAGCGCGAAGCAGAAGAAGTATTTGAAAACATCTGGGGTATAGGGGGAACAAGGGGATGGTATTATATGGACTGGCTCTGGAATCTAAGGGGATTTCTGGATAAGTTATTTGGCGGCGTAGGTACAAGACGCGGACGTACCAGCAATGTTTCCTTACAGGCGGGCGATGTGCTCGATTTCTGGCGTGTATTACTCGCCGATAAAAAAAACACGCGATTGCTGCTATATGCAGAAATGAAAGTTCCGGGTGAAGCCTGGCTGGAACTTAAGATCATTAATCATCATGGTAAATCATTTCTCTCTCAAATAGCCACTTTCCGGCCATCTGGCTTATGGGGAAGAATTTATTGGTATACCATGTATCCTTTCCACCTGATACTGTTTAAAGGCATGGCAAAAAAGATTACTACCTATCAGGTAAAATAAGAAAGGTACAGTCGCCACAACCGTACCTTTTCCTAACCTAAAACTCACTTATAAGACAGATGACAATTAAAAAGGTTTAAATATTTAATCATATTAGTTGTAAAAACGGCCAACAGCCCCTAAAAACCCTACACAACCTTTTTGTTTATAAAAATTTCAAAACAAGTGAACATAATCAACAGAGTTAAATATATTTGTAGTCTAAACCTATCCCTTTGGACAAAAGTTCTACCGCCTGCAAAAACGTACTAGTTATTGAAGATAATCACGCCATCCTGGATGTGATCACACTAATATTGCAAAGTGAGTCTTATAAAGTAACTGGTTTAAATAAAAGTGCCGATATGCTGATTCATATTGAGCAGGTTAAACCAGATTTAATTATTCTGGATATTATGCTGCCAGATGCTGATGGCAGGGATTTATTAAAATTACTCCGGTCTGATACCCAGACAGAGCATATTCCCGTATTAATGATTTCTGCAAGATATACAGAAGAGAATGTAGAACATGGAGAATTCAGACCAAATGGCTTTCTGGCTAAACCATTTGATATTGATGACCTGCTTGATCGTATAGAGGGCATACTTTCCGGAAAAATCTATTAAGCACGTTTCTTATTCCCCAGGCTCTGCATCAGCTGACTATACAAATCATCCCCGCTTTCTTCTCTGGGCTTTAATTTTTTCACAGTAGCTCTTTTACCTTTAGCCTTGGCCTTGATAATCTTTAACAGCTCCTTACTGTATTCATCTTTAAAACTGCTGATGTCAAAATCAGCCGTATATTGTTTAATCAGCGCCAATCCCACATCCAGTTCCTTTTTACTTACAGTAGCAGAATCTACGGGCTCAAGATCTTCATAAGAGCGGATTTCTTCCTGAAAACGAATTTTAGTGACCACCAGAAAGTCGCCCAAAGGATGGATTACACATAAGTTCTCTGTGCTACGTAAAACGAACCTGGCCACACCAGCTTTCTTAGATTTGATCAATGCTTTTAAAAGTAGTGCATAAGCCTTTTTTCCCTGTTTTTCAGGTTCAGCATAATAGGAAGTTTCGTAATAAATCGGATTGATCTCATCAATATCTACAAAGTTCTCCAGTTCAATCAGCTTCGTTTTTTCCGGACTGGCATCTTCGAAGTCCTGGTCCTCCACAATTACATATTGTTCATTAAGCAAATATCCTTTAACAATCTTATCGAAGGGCACCTCTTTTTTTGTACTCTCGTTAATGCGCTGAAACTTTATACGGGAATGATCTTTACTGTCCAGCATATCCAGATCAAGATGGCTGTTCTGCACTGCCGAAAACAGTTTAACAGGAATATTTACTAATCCAAACCCAATTGCACCTTTCCAGATTGACCGCATAATTTATCCTTTTTATTGATTAACAATGATTTGTTTTGTTTGTTTTATCGACTATATTAGTTTCAACACATCAAAGCATGAATAGTAACGAACAATTAATCCATCATTTCTATACCAGCTTTCAGCAAAAAGATATTAAGGCAATGCAAAACAGTTATGCTGACAATGCCACTTTCAATGATCCTGCTTTCGGGGATCTGAATGCGCTACAGGTAAGAAGTATGTGGGAGATGCTGATCAGCAGCAGCCGTGATATGGTCATTACCTTTGACAAGATCAAGGCTGATGATAAAACAGGAACTGCAGAATGGATAGCCAGCTACACATTTTCCGGAACAGGGAACAAGGTAGTAAACAAGGTCAAAGCCTCATTCATTTTTGAAAATGGTAAAATTATCCGGCACCATGACCATTTTAATTTTCATACCTGGTCAAGGCAGGCATTAGGTCTGTCAGGTCTCTTACTGGGATGGACACCTTTTTTAAAAAATAAAGTAAGAAAAACCGCAACAGGTAAACTGCAAAAATACATGGCAGCACATTGAGGCAAACATTGTTAAATTATACCTGTTATACTAAAAAAACAAAGATGAAAAAATTACTGACTCTAGCCCTTACCGTCCTGGTAGCCACCACATATGCACAGCTGAAACCAGTAGCCTACAATGACGGCGCACAAAAACTAAATGGTTTTGCCGTTGCACCTGCAAAAGGACATACAAACAAGGCTGGTATCCTTATCCTCCCGGCATGGAAAGGAATAGACAAACATTCCAAAAACGTGGCAGACGATTTAGCTAAACTGGGTTATCACGCTTTTATAGCTGATATCTATGGGGAAGGAAATTATCCTACGGATACTAAAACTGCGGGTGAACGTGCAGGTTATTATAAAAAGAATATCACAGCTTATCATAAAAGAATTGAGCTCGCCATGCAGGAACTGATAAAATCTGGTGCAGATGCCTCAAAGATTGTTGTGATTGGTTATTGCTTTGGCGGTACAGGTGCAATTGAAGCCGCAAGAATGAACTTTCCTGTTAAAGGGATAGTTTCCTTTCATGGCGGACTTGCACGTGACTCTGCACGTGTGATTAACCCTATTCAACCGAAGGTACTGGTATTGCATGGTGCTGATGATCCTTTTGAACCTACGGCTGAGATTTTAGCCTTCCAGAAAGAAATCAGGAATGCAAAGGCCGACTGGCAAATGGTGTACTACGCGAATGCCGTACACTCTTTTACTGAACCAGAAGCCGGCAATGACAATTCAAAAGGTGCAGCCTATAATGAGCTTGCAGCAAAAAGATCATGGAAACACATGTTAATCTTTCTTGATGAAGTATTAGCCAATTAAGGCTAATAATCAGGTTCCATTTTATTCTGCCTTTAGTAAAGCAATTATATCCGGAGCGGATAGCTTTTGCTGATCTCCGGATTGCATATTTTTTATGGTCAGCTGCCCGCTTTCCATTTCGTCACTACCAATCAGGATGACGTAAGGAATAGCTTTCGCATCTGCATAACTCATTTGCTTTTTAAGCTTGGCAGATGAAGGGTACAATTCTGCAGCGATATCTGCCTCACGCATTTGTTGTAATAAAGGCAATGCATATAATTCCGCAGCAGCATCAAAATTACTGATCAGCACTTTTGTACCAGCAGCGGCAGACTCAGGGAAAAGATTTAATTCTTCCAGTACATCATAGATCCGGTCAGCCCCAAAAGAGATACCAACCCCCGTTAGTCCTTTCAAGCCGAACATTCCCGTAAGATCGTCATAACGGCCACCACCACAAATACTGCCCATTTTAGCTTCGTTGGTTTTCACTTCAAAAATACATCCTGTATAGTAGTTTAAACCACGCGCCAGTGTAATATCCAGTTCCAGGTCAGGTTGTTTCAGACTGCTGTTGGCTAACAAGGCTTTTACGTAGCCAAAAACAGTTTCCAGCTCTTCTATTCCTTTTAGTCCGATCACAGATCCAGCCAATACCGTTTTTAAACTCTCTAATTTCTCAGTATTAGACCCTTCCAGCAGAATAACAGGTTTAAGCTGATCAATCTCACCTTCAGTAAATCCGCGCTCCAGCAATTCTTTAGTTACTCCCTCCAGTCCGATTTTATCCAGTTTATCAATCGCTACAGTCATATACACAATTAGTTCGGGTTTCCCGATAATCTCTGCAATTCCCGAGAGAATTTTACGGTTATTGATCTTGATCGTGAAATCTGTCATCCCAAGATTCGTAAGCGCTTCCTGGTAAATCAACACAAATTCGGCTTCATTTAATAAACTCTCTGATCCAACAACGTCAACATCACACTGATAAAATTCGCGGTAACGTCCTTTTTGCGGTCGGTCGGCACGCCACACCGGCTGTACCTGGAACCGTTTAAAAGGTAATGCGATATCATTCTGGTGCATGACTACATAACGTGCAAAGGGCACAGTAAGGTCATAGCGCAATGCCTTCTCACTAATTGACGAGATCAGCGCATTGGAATTTAATGCAGTAAGGTGATCCGTATTGGCCTTTGATAAATAATCACCCGAATTAAGGATTTTAAAAATTAGTTTGTCACCTTCATCACCATATTTACCCGTTAAGGTCGACAGATTTTCCATTGCAGGAGTTTGTATTTCTGCATAACCATATTTCTTAAATACCTTTTTGATGGTATCAAAAATATAATTACGTTTCACCATTTCCTGAGGGGAAAAATCACGTGTTCCTTTTGCTAAAGACGGTTTGATATTTGACATGGGTGCAAAAGTACAAAAACTAAAAGGCATAAAAAAAGCTGCCGGAGCAGCTTTTTAAATATATTCAGGAAATTATTAAATCAGTAATCTTACTGGCTCTTCTAATAACGCTTTGAATGTTTGTAAGAATGCAGCACCTGTAGCGCCATCAACCGTACGGTGATCACAGCTCAATGTAACTTTCATTACATTACCAGGAACAACAGCACCATTTTTAACTACTGGTACCTGAGAGATTCCGCCGATAGCAAGAATACAAGAATCAGGAGTATTAATGATGGCAGTAAACTCATCAATACCAAACATACCCAGGTTAGATACAGTGAAGGTTGAACCTTCCCAATCAGATGGTTGCAGTTTTTTTGCTTTTGCACGTTGTGCGAAATCCTTAACCTCTGCAGAAATACGTGATAATGATTTGCCATCAGCAAAACGTACCACAGGAACTAATAATCCGTCTTCAACTGCAATAGCAACACCAATATTAACATGCTCATTGTAACGGATCACATCACCTCTCCAAGAAGAGTTCACATTAGGATGTTGTTTTAACGCAACAGCCACAGCTTTAACCACCATATCATTGAATGACAACTTAACCGGAGAGAAGTCGTTCATTTTAGCACGTGCAGCAATAGCAGCATCCATATCGATGCTCATTGTCAGATAGAAGTGCGGAGCAGTAAATAAGCTTTCACTTAAACGTTTCGCAATTACTTTACGCATTTGAGAAACTGGTTTCTCCGTAAATTTCTCTTCACCAATATAAGCAGCCAATGCAGGAGCTGATTTTTCTGCAGGAGCAGCATCAGCAGATTTTGCAGGAGCAGCAGCTGGTTTAAAGTTTTCAATATCTTTTTTAATGATACGGCCACCATCAGCACTACCTGATACCTGAGCAAGATCAATACCTTTTTCTTTTGCAATTCTCTTCGCTAAAGGAGATGCTTTAAGGCGTGAGCCATCAGCAGATGCCGGTTCAGTAACCTCTTCAGCAGCAGACTCAGATGAAGCCGCTTCCTTAACAGGAGCATCAGATTTTTGATCAGCAGCAGGTTTAGCAGGAGCATCACCCTGATTCAGGATGCCACTGATATCTGTTCCTTCCGGACCAACAATCGCAATAATACCGTTTACCTTTGCCGCAGCACCTTTTTCTACACCAATATGTAATAAAGTACCATCAGCATAGCCCATTACTTCCATAGTTGCCTTATCGGTTTCCACATCAGCCAGGATATCATCATTTTTAATTTTATCACCTACTTTTTTATGCCATTCAGCAATTACGCCTTCAGTCATCGTATCACTTAAAAGAGGCATGCGAAC
>Ga0247808_10000228_pt1 | contig 31752 bp, 24 predicted proteins | sample UWRJL089202R1_FD_179914 | JGI IMG/M metagenome (GOLD analysis project Ga0247808, IMG submission 179914) | Plant litter microbial communities from Arlington Agricultural Research Station in Wisconsin, United States - UWRJ-L089-202R-1 | ecosystem: Environmental > Terrestrial > Plant litter >... | reverse complement strand
GCAGCAATCTTCGGATAAGCCTGCGCATGTTTGATGATTGCTTCTCGGGCGATATCATCCAGTTTCAAACCACCGATTCTTGATACTGTATTTTTGAAATATTTATCGATGACTTCTTTGTGGATACCTAAAGCTTCAAAGATTTGAGCGCCCTGGTAAGACTGCAAAGTAGAGATACCCATTTTAGAGAAGACTTTCAACAAACCTTTGTCCACCGCTTTGATGAAGTTGCCAAACAATTTGTCTTCGCTGTAATCGCTTTTGATGTGACCTGCTTTTTTCAAACCGACGATGGTTTCGAAAGCCATGTAAGGGTTGATGGCAGAAGCACCGAAGCTGATCAAGGTAGCGAAGTGATGTACTTCCCATGCGTCACCGCATTCTACCACAATACCTACTTTTCCTCTTAAGCCTTTACTCAACAAGTGGTGGTGTACCGCTGCGGTAGCCAATAGGGAAGGAACAGGAGCGTGCGAACTGTCGATGGTACGGTCAGACAATAAAATGATAGAGTATCCGTCTTCTACCGCGTCTACCGCGTATTGACAGATTCTGTTCAACGCTTTTTCCAATGCACCGTGAGAGGCTTCACCGTCTACTTTAAAGTAAGTGCTGATGGTTTTGGTTTGGAAATACGATTGATCCAATCCTCTTAATTTTTCAAGGTCTTTGTTGGCCAGGATCGGCTGGTGTAATTCCACAATGCGGCAATGCAATGGTGATTCATCCAGTAAGTTCAGAGAACCTCCTACATAAGAAACCAATGACATCACCATACGCTCACGGATCGGATCGATCGGAGGGTTGGTCACTTGCGCGAACAATTGTTTGAAATATTGAGACAAATGCATCGCCTGGTCCGAAAGAACAGCCAGCGGAGCATCGTTGCCCATAGAACCAAGCGGTTCCTCTCCTTTAACTGCCATGTCGGTGATGAGCATGTTCAAATCTTCGCTACTCATACCGAAAATTTGTTGTCTCTTCAACAAGGTCTGATCGTCAGGCTGCTGGTAAGCAATCTGCGGTTCAGGCAGTTCGTTTAATTTGATTTTATTTTTCAACCACTCTCTGTAAGGTTGACGAGAGCAGATGTCTGTTTTTACTTCTTCATCGCTGATGATGCGACCTTGTTCCATGTCCACGACGAACATTTTACCCGGTTGCAAGCGGCCTTTTTTCACGACTTTAGATTCGTCTACACGCACAACTCCCGCTTCAGACGCCATGATCACGACATCGTCCTCGGTTAAGCACCAACGTGAAGGACGTAAACCGTTACGATCCAATGTTGCTCCTACTATTTTACCATCAGTAAAGGAAATAGAAGCAGGACCGTCCCACGGCTCCATCAAGGCGGCATGGTATTCGTAGAAGGCATGTTTCATGTCACCCATTGATTCGTTACCGTCCCAGGCTTCAGGGATCAGCATCATCATCACGTGTGGCAATGAACGGCCTGATAAAGTCAATAATTCGACTACGTTATCTAAGTTAGAAGAGTCAGAACCTTTAGGATCACAGATCGGGAAAGCCATTTCCAATTCTTCGCGTGTGAAACGCTGAGAACTTAGCGCCGCTTCCTGCGCGCTCATCCACAAGACGTTTCCTTTTACCGTGTTGATCTCTCCGTTGTGCGCGATGTAGCGGAACGGCTGAGCCAACTTAAAGGACGGGAACGTGTTGGTAGAGAAACGGGAGTGAACTACCGCAAGGGCAGACACCACTTCTTTTTGTTGCAGGTCAGGATAAAACTGTCTTACCTGCGCAGTCATCAACTGACCTTTGTAGGTAATGGTTTTATAAGACAAAGAAGAAATATAGAACAGCGAGTTGACCTCCGCATCATTCAACGTTTCCTTGATGATACGTGTCGCGTAGTTTCTTAGAATAAACAGTTTTCTTTCAAACGCCTCCATGTCGGTCATACTGTCCGGACGTTTGACAAATAATTGCTCAATAGAAGGTTCAACAGATTTTGCTCCGTCGCCAATCATAGTATTGTCAACCGGTACGGGTCTGTAGCCAATGACTTCCATACCCAGCTTCTGAACGTTTCTGTTCAATATGGTGCGGCACTCTTCCTTTAGCTTTTCGTTCTTAGGGAAGAAGATCATGCCCACTCCGTAAGAACCGGAAGCAGGAAGCTTTACGCCAATCTTCACACATTGATCCAACAAAAATTCGTGTGGAATCTGAATCAAAATACCGGCACCGTCACCTGTATTCGCTTCACATCCACAAGCACCGCGGTGCTCCATACGTTCCAGCATGTCCAATGCGTTCGTTACCGTCTCATTGGTTTTTCTTCCTTTCAGATTGGCTACAAAACCAATCCCGCAGGAGTCGTGCTCAAAACTAGAATCGTACAATCCGGAATTTACATTCTCTGTCATCAACCTAACTGAACTTTACGTGTATATTAAATTATATTATTCAAACACCCTTATCGTTTAAAAGTTCCTAAACGAATTTTATTTGACTTAATCGAAGAAAATGGACCAGATTTTCTTAGGGGGTTTTTCACAAATTTACCGATAAAAAAAGTGAAAATGAATTTTTATACACATTCTTTTGGGGAACGTATGTTTTGACGATAAAATGGCCATATGCTATGGGTTTTGTCCAAGATTGACTTAAAAAGGTTAAAAATTAGGAATGCTTTTAGGTATTCATGCTCGTGCTAAGAAATTTGCGTTAGGGATTGAGCCATTGTCTGAGCTCTCCCGCCGGTGAAGATATTTGAAAACTATAAGGTGGTATTCGGGAAGCGAGTGGCGAAAGCCCGGCCCCCAGGGAACGCCCTAAATCCCTATCTAATTAAAGAAATCAATTGTTTAGCTGGATCATTTTACGTGTATACCTTAAGAAGTCCATTTAAATGAAGATGAGGGCGTTCCCTGCGGGCGGGCTTTCGCCACTCGCTTTTTTCTTTGAATCAAGTATAAAGCGAGTCCATCTAAAAAATCAAAGAAAAAGAGCTCAAACAATGGCTCAATCCCTAACGCAAGCTTATAGTACTTGTCTACATCCTAGATCAAACAATCACTTATTCCACTGACACACAACCGCTCTTAAAAATGACATTTATTTAACGGTCTTTTTACGGTTAATTTTTTTTATTCCATTTCTTATACCCTACCTTTGCGTGATTTACACAATTTTCAGACCCCTACAATGCCTAGAGATCATAGCATAAAATCTGTTTTAATTATTGGTAGCGGCCCCATCGTTATTGGACAAGCCTGCGAATTTGACTACTCCGGTTCTCAAGCTGCCCGCTCATTGAGAGAGGAAGGCATTGAGGTGACATTGATCAACTCCAATCCGGCGACTATCATGACGGATAAGGTGACAGCAGATAATATCTACTTGAGACCTTTGGAGAAGAAATACATTATTGAAATCCTTGAAAAACATAAAATAGACGCCGTACTCCCTACCATGGGCGGGCAGACCGCTCTCAACCTGGCCATCGATTGCGATAAAGCGGGTGTTTGGGAAAAATACGGTGTGAAGATGATCGGTGTAGACATTGGCGCGATTGAGATCACAGAAGACCGTGAAAAATTCCGTCAGCTGATGATTAAACTGGACGTCATGGTGTGTAAAGGCCGTGCCGCAACTTCTTACCTGATGGGTAAAGAGATCGCTCAGGAAATCGGATTCCCATTGGTGATCCGTCCTTCCTTTACCTTGGGTGGTACTGGCGGTGGATTCGTTCACACACCGGAAGAATTTGATCAGGCGTTGACTTATGGATTGCATGCTTCCCCGATACATGAAGTATTGGTAGAACAAAGCATCCTGGGCTGGAAAGAATTTGAACTGGAATTGTTACGCGACAATGTCGGTAACGTCATCATCATCTGTTCGATCGAGAACTTCGATCCAATGGGTATCCATACAGGAGACTCCATTACAGTGGCTCCTGCCATGACCTTGTCAGACAGAAATTACCAGCACATGCGTGACCTGGCCATCAAAATGATGAACGGTATCGGTCAGTTTGCCGGTGGTTGTAACGTACAGTTTGCTGTAAACCCTAACAATGAAGAAGAAATTGTAGGGATAGAAATTAATCCAAGGGTATCACGCTCTTCGGCACTGGCTTCTAAGGCTACAGGTTATCCGATTGCAAAGATCGCTGCGAAACTGGCGATCGGTTACAACCTGGATGAATTGAAAAACCAAATCACGAAAACAACCAGCGCGTTCTTCGAACCGGCTATCGATTATGTGATTGTTAAAGTACCGCGTTGGAACTTCGACAAATTCAAAGGTGCTGACCGTAGATTGGGCTTGCAAATGAAAGCCGTGGGTGAAGCCATGGGTATCGGACGTAACTTCCAGGAAGCACTTCAAAAAGCTTGTCAGTCTCTAGAGATCAAACGTAACGGTTTAGGTGCGGATGGAAAAGAATTGACCAATCAGGAAGAGATCCTGAAAAGCCTTGCCAATCCGAGCTGGAACAGGTTGTTCCACGTCTATGATGCCTTCAAATTAGGTATCGCATTCAGCACGATTCAAAAGCTTACGCATATTGATCCTTGGTTCCTGAATCAAATCGAAGAGTTGTTGAACCTGGAAAAAGAGATTCAAAAATACAAGCTGGATACTTTACCGGATGGGTTGTTGCGTTCTGCTAAGCAAAAAGGATATGCCGATCGCCAGGTCGCTCACTTGTTGAGCTGCTTAGAAAGTGAAGTATTCCAGAAGCGTGTGGACTTGGGCATTCACAGAGTCTACAAATTAGTAGATACGTGTGCCGCTGAATTCGAAGCAAAAACGCCTTATTACTATTCTACTTTCGAAGGAGAAAACGAATCGGTGCCTTCTGATCGTAAGAAGATCGTGGTATTGGGTTCTGGTCCTAACCGTATCGGACAAGGGATCGAATTCGATTACTCTTGTGTACACGGTGTATTGGCCGCGAAAGAAATGGGTTATGAAACCATCATGATCAACTGCAATCCGGAGACGGTGTCTACGGACTTTGACGTGGCGGATAAATTATACTTTGAGCCGGTTTTCTGGGAACACATCTACGACATCATCATGCTTGAAAAGCCAGAAGGTGTAATCGTACAGTTGGGTGGACAGACCGCATTGAAGCTGGCCGAGAAATTGGAACGCTACGGCATCAAGATCATCGGTACCAATTACAAATCGCTGGATTTGGCCGAAGACAGAGGAAGCTTCTCTGCTTTATTGAAAGAGATCAACATTCCTTATCCTGAGTTTGGCGTCATTGAAAATTCTTCGCAAGCGATTGAATTGTGCAAGACATTAAAATTCCCTCTTCTGGTGAGACCTTCTTATGTACTGGGTGGACAGAGCATGAAGATCGTGATCAACGAAAAAGAGCTGGAAGAACATGTGGTGAATTTGTTAAAAGATCATCCCGATAACCGTGTATTGGTGGATCATTTCTTAGAGAATGCCATCGAAGCGGAAGCAGATGCGATCTGTGACGGAGAAGATGTGTACATCATCGGTATCATGGAGCACATCGAGCCTGCAGGTATTCACTCCGGAGATTCACACTCTGTATTGCCTCCGTTTGATTTGAGTCCAAACGTGATGAAGCAGATCGAAGATTATACACGCAAGATCGCTGTGGCCTTGAACACGGTGGGATTGTTAAATATTCAGTTCGCTGTAAAAGATGAAATCGTCTATATCATCGAAGCCAACCCACGTGCATCGAGGACTGTGCCTTTCATTTGCAAAGCATACGATGAACCGTATGTGAATTATGCGACGAAAGTGATGTTGGGTGCGAAAGTGAAAGATTTCAAATTTGAACCAAAGAAACATGGTTATGCCATTAAGATTCCGGTGTTCTCGTTCAGTAAATTTCCTAATGTCAATAAGGAATTAGGACCTGAAATGAAATCCACCGGTGAAGCCATTTACTTTATAGAAAACCTTCAGGACGACTTCTTCACGAAGTTGTATTCTGAGAGAAACTTATACTTGAGTAGATAATAGTATGATTAAATTTCTGTTCATTCTCATCATTGGTTACCTGGTAATGAAATACTTACTACGGCCTATTTTGATGGCATTTGTTGTCAAATCGGCAGGAAAAATGATGCAGGATATGCAAAATCGTTCACAAGGCAGTCCCGTAAATCAAGGGAAACCTGCTGACCCTGTTCCTCCGAAAAAGAAGAATAAAGAAGTGCCAGGAGAGTACATTGATTACGAAGAAGTGAAGTAGTGTGCTATCCAATTGGTTTTCAGTTGGATAAAAAACAAACACAAGGGGTATAGCTATTGAAAAATGACTATATTTGAACCTTGTTTTTAAACCAGAAAGAAAAGAATGACGACATCTTGGTATAAACGAACACAAAAAGGAATCAGCACTCCAACGAATGAAAAGAGAGAGGTTCCTGATGGACTTTGGTATCAATGTCCCGAGTGTAAAAAGGTTATACAAACCAGCATCCATGTTGAGAATGCCTATGTGTGTCCCGAGTGTAATTATCACTCCCGTGTAGGCTCAATAGAGTACTTCAGTTTATTATTTGATGATAATACGTTTGAAGAGTTTGATGCCAATTTGGTTTCTGCTGATCCATTGGAATTTAATGATTCTGTTCCTTATCCAGATCGCGTGATTGCTTCACAAGCAAAGACCGGCTTGAAAGATGCTGTTCGTTCAGCGTTTGGAAAAATGAATACGGTAGATGTAGTGATCGCTTGTATGGACTTCAAGTTCATTGGTGGATCTATGGGTTCGGTAGTGGGAGAAAAAATAGCACGCGCTATTGATCAAGCCCGTGCGAGAAAAGTACCGTTCATCATGATTTCAAAATCAGGTGGTGCACGTATGATGGAAGCAGGTTATTCCCTGATGCAAATGGCGAAGACTTCTGCAAAACTAGCCTTGTTAGATAAAGAAGGTTTGCCTTATATTTCTTTGATGACAGATCCTACTACAGGTGGTGTAACGGCATCTTACGCGATGCTAGGAGATTTCAATATTGCTGAACCAGGTGCATTGATTGGTTTTGCCGGACCACGTGTAGTAAGAGAAACGATTGGTAAAGATTTACCTCCAGGATTTCAAAGTGCAGAGTTCTTGTTGGAACATGGCTTCCTTGATTTCATTGTAGATCGTAGAGAAATGAAAGATCAGCTGAGCAGTTTGCTGGAGTTGTTGAAATAAAATTAAGTGGTCAGTGGTCAGTGATCAGTAGTTAGAAAGAAACTAACACAATATTCAAAGAGAAAAGAACTTCAGGTTTTTTTCTCTTTTTTTTTACTGACAACTGACCACTGACCACTAAATTTTCATATCTTAAATTAACGCTGATCGTATAAGCCTTACGTGGGGATTTATAGGATTTCAACAGCTACATAGTATGACATATAATTTTTGGGACATTCTGCCCGTCGCCTTATTTCTTACGGTGATTGCATTTTTGATCATACGGTCTTTTTTCAAGGCTGCTGATATCGATGCTTTTTCTCCGGAAAAAATTAAGGTGGGTTGGTTTACCATCGGCATGTCGCTGGTCGCTACGGATGTTTCTCTGGCATTCATTATTGGTTCTGCCGGATATGGTTACACCAAAGGACTGGCGGTAGGAAGCTTCGGCTGGACGGCTTCATTGGTGATGATCATTGTCGCCTTGTATGTATTACCTCGTCTGATGCGAGTAGGCATTAAAACATTACCCGAGTATTTAGAATTGCATTTTTCTCCTCAGATACGCTTAGTTGTTTCGTTGTTGTTTTTATTCTTCATCGTTGCTGTCGTACTGTCTTCTGTTTTCTATTCTTTCGCTTTCCTGATTATTAACTTACTTAATCTCGAAGCCTTCTGGCTGATTCCCATGATATGGTTTATCGGTTGTTTGTCGGGTGGCATCTTGTTTTCAAGTGGTATAGAAAAAGCCATGAAGATCGATGTCTTCATCGCCATCGCCATGCTTTTAGCGGGTGTGTTTGTAGTGACATTGTGTATTTTAAAAGTAGGGGGATTTGATGTACTGGTAAATCATGTTCCTGCCTCCCGGTTATCTTCCGTATTACCTGCCAATGACAATTATTTACCCTGGACGCAGGTATTCGTCGGAGGTTTGTGGCTCCTGCATTTTAATTATTGGGCATTCCATCCACCGATTATACAGAAAGCATTGGTAGCATCTACGTTGTCAGATGCACAGAAAGGTTACTTGCTGGCGGCTACGATCAAAATTATTGTTCCTTTTATATTCATTCTTCCGGGTGTTGCAGGGTTGATTTTATACGGAGATAAAGTGGCCAATCAGGATGCTATTTTCCCCTTGATCCTGAAGGATATATTACCTATTGGATTCAAAGGTCTGGTCATGGTTGCCTTTTCTGCAACCATCATCAGTACTACGAATGCCATGCTTAATTCTGCGGCTTCTATCTTTACCCTGGATGTCTTCCAGCGTTTCATCAGACCGGAGTTGAATGATGAATTGAAAAAAACAGTATACCGTTACTCCATTGTATTTTGTGTGGTCATTGCTATTGTCATTGCGCCATACGTGAGCAACTTCGAGCATATCTTTGATCTCAGTCAAAAAGTAAGAAGCATCATTACACCCGGATTGCTGATCACGTTTATATTCGCCTTGTTTGTAGCACGCTCTTCTTCCATCTCGGCCTGGATTGCTTTAGGTGGAATGATTCCGGTGTATTTTATTGTGACGAAGGTTTTCGGAGAAATGGCTTTGCTGAACTTGTTTGGATTGAACGTGATGTTCCTGCTTATTCCAGTAATAGTATGGACATTGCTCAAGCCCTTGAAAGAACCGGTTAACTTGAAAGGTAAAAGAGAAATACGATTCGAAAGAAATCTGTTGGTGGTGACGTGGAGTATTTTTATTGTCACGGCAGTATTGAGTATCTACCTGATCTTTTTATAAAAAAAGAGGCGCTGTCGTAAAGACAGCGCCTGTAATTTATTTTTTACTGGTAGCCAGGGCAACGATACCCCCAACCAGCGCAGCGCCTGCTAATCCCCAATAAATGTATTCTGTTGAATCGTTTTTCTTTTCAGCGGACAATTCAAGCTTTCCGATTTTCAGGTCTGCAGTATTTGCATCGTGGGCTCTGTAAGCCAGTACACCGAAGATAATACCAACGACTACGAGTACAATTCCGATAGATTTATTCATGACTGTGTTTGTTTGGTTGAACGTTAATAATTTCCCGTTGGGGATGTAGAAACTTTTATACAAAGTGAGTGCCGTATATTTTTCATGGAAGCTCCTCTCTTCAAAAAGGTGATTTAATATCACTATAATGCTTTTTTTTAATCAGTGTTCTCTGTGTTTTAATTTAATTATTCAAAAGAAGCGTTTATCTTGTTTCAATGTGTGGAATAAAATCCTGATTATGCAACAGAAAAACAGAGTAGCAGACTTATTTGGTATTGAATATCCCATTGTACAAGCCGGCATGGTCTGGTGCAGCGGATGGCGATTGGCTTCCGCAGTGAGTAATGCGGGAGGCTTGGGCTTGATAGGTGCTGGTTCTATGTATCCGGATGTTTTGCGAGAACATATTATCAAATGCAAGGCCGCTACTCACAAACCTTTTGGTGTTAATCTTCCCTTACTTTATCCGGACATAGATCAACACGTGAAGATCCTATTGGAAGAGAAAGTTTCCATCGTTTTTTCTTCTGCCGGCAATCCGAAAACGTGGACAGAAATATTGAAAAAAGAAGGCGTGAAAGTCGTGCATGTGGTGAGCAGTGCAAAGTTTGCCCTAAAGGCTGCCGATGCAGGCGTTGATGCGGTGGTGGCGGAAGGCTTTGAAGCGGGTGGACATAATGGACGGGAAGAAACCACTACACTTTGTTTGATTCCTTCCATACGGGATGTACTTTCTATACCTTTGATTGCGGCAGGAGGCATAGCGGATGGCCGTTCAATGCTGGCGGCTTTTGCGCTGGGAGCGGAGGGGGTGCAAATGGGCAGTCGTTTTGCTGCCAGTCTGGAAAGCTCCGCACATGAAGCCTACAAGCAGGCCGTGATTAACGCGCAGGAAGGAGACACTGTCTTAACATTAAAACAGTTAACTCCAGTACGTTTTATAAAAAACGAATTCTATGAAAAAGTAAAAGCAGCCGAAGCCGCTTGTGCGACGAAAGAAGAATTGGCTGTTTTATTAGGAAAAGGAAGAGCAAAAAAAGGAATTTTCGAAGGCAATCTGGAAGAAGGAGAAATCGAAGTGGGACAAGTATCGGCGAGGCTTTCGGAGGTATTGCCGGCAGGAGAAATTGTGGCGAGGGTGTGGCGTGAATTTTTGAATGAAAAACAAAGGTTGAACAATCTATAAAAAAAATCGTTGATCTTCCAGCTGTCTAACCCCTAAATCCCGTGAAGGGGAATTGGTTTGCATTAAAACAAAGAAGCTCATCGTATATAGTACGTGATGAGCTTCTTTGTTTAGTAATTAGTAAAGTCCCCTTCAGGGGATTAGGGGTTAGGCGGCAAGTCTTCATCACTACTCTCTTTCGGAGCCCGTCTGCTGCCTTCATACAATTCAAAGGTCAATAAACGACAATCAATTCTTCCATTTAAAAAGGGAATACGTTGTTTCGGTTTAAGACGAATCGCTTGGTATACTTCTTTGTCGGCTGACAATACCGCAGCACCCCATCCCGGTGATTTTTTAAAGAAGGAGCCGATGTTTCCATACAATGTTTTTAGTTCTTCTTTGTCTCCCATCCGCTCACCGTATGGAGGATTCATGAGGATATTTCCTTTTTGTTCGGGAAGTTCCACGTCTTGAAAATCACTCATCGTAAAATCGATCAGATGATCAACACCAGCAGCTTTAGCGTTTATTTTTGCAGCTTCCAAAGAACTCTTGTCACGATCGGATGCCAGGATGCGGAAGTCCAATTCTTTTTTAATATTCTTATCGAGGTACTCAATGTTCTGGTTGTAATATTTCGGATTGTATCCTTTGACATGCATGAATCCGAACTTGTCTCTGTTCAAGCCAGGTGTCATGCCGGTTGCCATCCATGCTGCTTCTATAGCAAGAGTACCGCTACCGCAAAACGGATTGACGAAAGTTGACTTTTTATCCCAACCCGAAGCGATGATGAGTGCGCTGGCTAAGCTTTCCAGCAAAGGCGCTTCGGTAGTGATTTTTCTATAGCCGTGTTTGGATAACGTGGGTCCTGTTGTATCTAGGTATATAACTGCTTTTTCATTGACCCAAAACAAATAGATCACTGTACCGATAAACTCTGCTCCGGAATCGGGACGTTGTTTGGTCAGTTGCATGAAGCGATCTGCGATAGCGTCCTTGATGCGGACGTTGGCAAAACGAGGATCGACCATGGTGTCGTTTTTTACAAAACTATCAATGGAAACATAGCCGTCTTTCTCCATTAGATTTTCCCATGGAATCAGGTAGGCTTCGTCATAGAGTTGTTGAGCATTGACAGCTGTTACCGTTTTCAATTCTAAAAGGATACGGTGCGCGGTTCTTAATCGTAAGTTTAAACTGATACAATCATTAAAGTTACCTTGCAGTGTCACCCCGAAAATACCGGTCTTGGTGCAGGCATAACCCAGCTCTGTCAGTTCCTTTTCCAACCACTCGTTCATTCCCGGTGCGGTATTGATTTGGATGGTTCTTTTTTCTCGGATGAGGGTGTCAATGTTCATGAAAACGACTTATATTGAGGGTGCAAAGCTAACCCTAAAAATCAATTAAAGATGGATTTAAAGCAGGAATTTGAGCAAGCCTCTGTGAACGTCAAGAACTTACCGAAACAGGAAAACGATGTATTACTGAAGTTGTACAGTTTGTACAAACAAGCTACAGAAGGGGATATCAACATCGAAAAGCCTACCAATTTCTTTGACTTTCCTGGCATCGCCAAATTCAATGCCTGGGAGGAATTGAAAGGCATTACGAAGGAAGAGGCGATGAAAAAATACATCGATTACGTAAAGTCATTGGGAGCCTAGTGGGAAAGCTACTCGCGATTGTTCGAATGAAGTGTCCGAAGTGTTACGAGGGAAATATGTACAAGGACATCAATCCTTTTCATGTGAAGCAATTGCATGCTATGCCTGAGCGTTGTGACAAATGCGGCCAGCCTTTTAATCCGGAACCAGGATTTTACATGGGTGCCATGTATGTCAGTTATGGGCTTTGTGTAGGATTGTTTATCGCTTGTTTCTTCGGACTGTATATTATGGTGGGCATTGATCCGGTGGTTTTGTTAGTCATTTATGCTGTGACTTTATTGGCTTTGTTTCCCTTTATATTCCGCTATTCCCGTGTCATTTATCTCCATCTGTTCTATGATTATGATCCTCATGCCATAGAAATATACCAGCGGAAGAGAAAAGAAGAAACAAGTAACCCTTAGGCATTAAGCGCTTGTTTCTCAAGCAGAAGAGCGGCTCCTGCTTTTCAGGATAGCACCGCTAACCTTTACCGATTTATTTATGAAGCGGTATCGTAAAAATGACTAATTTTACACCCCAAATCTTTACACGATATGAGTAAGCAAATCATTAATTCCGCCGATGCTCCGGCTCCTATAGGTCCTTATAGCCAGGCAGTGAAACACGGCAATACCTTGTATGTTTCCGGACAAATTGCATTGGATGCTAAAACTGGAAATCTGATCACCGGAGATATCAAAACAGAAACACATCAGGTCATGAAAAACCTGCAAGCTATTTTGGCTGCAGCAGGCGTTGACTTTACACATGTGGTAAAGACCAGCATCTTTGTAAAAGACCTGAATAACTTCGTCGCCATTAATGAAACCTACGGCGAGTATTTCAAAAGCAATCCTCCGGCACGTGAAACAGTAGAAGTCAGCAGACTGCCGAAAGATGTGAACGTAGAGATTTCTTGTATTGCTGTATTGTAAGTATACTATGAAGTTTGCGTGAGGGATTGAGCCATTGTCTGAGCTCTTCCCGCTTTTTCAGCGGGAAAGCGAGTGGCGAAAGCCCGACCCCGCAGTACCGCAGCTGGTTTAATTGAATAGTTTCCAGCGGGGACACGCCCAATAAAGGAATGGATGGATTATTATCTTCCTCTTAGTACAATTCATTAAGAAAGTATAATAGACTTCTAAATAAAAATTTAAATCCGCATCATTAATAAAATTATATGTCGTCGTCGTCAAATGTTAGAGTTCGTTTTGCACCCAGTCCCACCGGTGCATTACACATAGGAGGAGTTAGGACAGCACTGTACAACTATTTGTACGCCCGCAAAATGGGAGGCAAGATGTTGTTGCGTATTGAAGATACCGATCAAAACAGATTTGTTCCCGGAGCTGAAGAGTACATCAAGAAAGCATTGAACTGGATCGGTATTGTGATCGATGAAGGACCTGACAATCCGGGTGCTTGTGGCCCTTACAGACAATCAGAACGCAAACCGATGTACAGAGAATATGCGCAAAAGTTGATCGACGAAGGGAATGCCTATTACGCTTTTGATACCGAAGAGGAATTGAATGCGATGCGAGACAGGTTGAAAGCCGCTAAGGTAGCTTCACCACAATACAACGCAATCACACGGGCGACGATGAAAAACTCGCTGACACTTCCTGAAGACGAAGTGAAAGCACGTTTGGCAAATGGAGATCAGTATGTGATCCGATTGAAAGTGCCGCGCAAAGAAGAAGTACGTTTGAATGATTTGGTACGCGGTTGGGTGATGGTTCACTCTTCTGCCATCGATGATAAAGTATTGATGAAGTCTGACGGTATGCCTACTTACCATTTGGCTAACGTAGTGGACGATCATTTGATGAGCATAACCCATGTGATTCGCGGAGAAGAATGGTTGCCTTCTGCTCCTTTGCACGTGTTGTTGTATAAGTTTTTAGGATGGGAAAGTACCATGCCTCAGTTTGCGCATTTGCCCTTGTTGTTGAAACCAGACGGCGAAGGCAAGCTTAGCAAGAGAGATGCCGACTTACAAGGCTTTCCTGTGTTCCCGTTGGAATGGAAAGATCCTGCAACAGGAGACATTTCAAAAGGATTTAAAGAAGAAGGATATTTATCGGAAGCCTTGTTAAACTTCCTGGCCTTCTTAGGATGGAATCCGGGGAACAACGAAGAGATTTTCAGCATGGATCAGCTGATCGAATCGTTCAGCATTGAACGCATCGGTAAGTCCGGAACAAAATTCGATATCGCAAAAGCGAAATGGTACAATCAGCATTACCTGCGGTTGAAACCTACTTCAGAGTTAGTTGCTTATTTAGAAACCGACTTGAAGAAGCACGGTGTCACTACTTCTGCTGACCTGACTAAGATTGTAGACTTGTTGAAAGAACGCATCGTGTTCCCTGCTGATTTATTTACAGAGTGCCAATTCTTCTTTGAACGTCCGACGGTGTACGATCCAAAAGTAATTGAAACGAAATGGACGAGTGAGGCAGTTACTGTGATCGAAGCCTTTGCATCAGCTTTAGCGGCATTGCCTTCCACACCGGATGGCCCGACGGCAAAAGCATTGTTCCAACAAGTGCTGGATGAGAAGGAAGTGAAGATGGGTAAAGTGATGCAAGCCTTGCGTGTAGCTTTAACAGGCAACGGAGCTGGTCCTGACTTGATGGAGATCATTTCAATCTTAGGTAAAGAGGAAGCAGTTGGGCGCTTGCAACAAGCGGTAGCTGTATTGCAATACAGGTAAGTTAAAGTAAAATCGATTGTCATTCGTCATCAATAAACACGATGTTGCCAGATTTATCTGGTGACTAAAATAATATCCCCGGCTGGTCCCCCGACAGGCCGGAATGTTCGTGTGAAATATAAGCTTTATGCTTAAGACAGACGATGGCCTGTCAGGGGACAGGCCATGGGTATCGGAATATTAGCAGAAAGAAGAACATGGCTAAAAAGAAAACAACCGCTAAAGACAGCAAAGCCGCCAAGATCAATCCTGATTTGGAGGGGTTGAGTGTGAACATCAATTCACTCGGTGAGGTTGTCACGTCTTACGACATTGATAAACTGAATCAGTTTCTGAATGAAAACGTAGACGATAAGAAACTTCGCGACCGTAAAGACGAAGACGAGACACCAGCGAAAAAACCAAAGACACCCAAAAAATAACCCGGTGATTGAACTGATTAGGAAGAATCAACTCTTTTATTGGCTGACCGGATTTTTTTGGTTGGTATGTATTGTTATTCTTTTAATAGCAGATAAAGGGAGTCCTTTGCTTTTTATCAATGGCTATCATGATCACCTCTACGATTACTTCTTTTTTTGCATGACCTATTTCGGCGATGGATTATTTTCTGCTGTCTTTTTAATCAGCATCCTTCTCTTTGTCAATATCAGAAAAGCTTTCGTGGTCACGGTAACGTTTTTGGTTGTGGTGCTTGTCATACAAGCTTTGAAATTCACTTTTGTTGAACCACGCCCCTTTATTTATTTCCAGGAGACACAAGGTTTATATTACATACCCTGGCTTGAGATTCACAAGTTTAATAGTTTTCCTTCGGGACATACCGCTCAGGCTTTTTGTTTGGCGTTGTGTACTTGCTTTTATGCCCATAAGAAATACATTCCTTTATTGTTTATACTCGCTGCATTGACAGGATTATCCCGCATGTATTTGCTGCAACATTTTCCCATTGATGTGTTTGTAGGATCGCTGGTGGCTGTTGTACTGACGACTTTGATTTTCCCTTTACTGGAAAACAAAGCATCTTTCTTTCGACGGGCAGCATGGAATCAATCCTTGATCTCGCTCTTAAAAAATAAATCATGAAACAATATAAAAACGAGTGGCTGATTGCTTTGTTGGGCGCCTTGCTGTTCATTCCTTTTTTAGGTAATGTAGGATTGTTTGACTGGGATGAAATCAATTTCGCTGAGTCCGCCCGTGAAATGCTGATTACAGGCGATTATTTCAAAGTACAGATCAACTTCAAAACCTTTTGGGAAAAACCGCCTTTCTTTTTCTGGATGCAAGTGTTGTGCATGAAAGTATTTGGTGTGAATGAATTTGCTGCACGTCTGCCGAACGCATTAGTTGGTATCGTTACCTTGGTGGTAATCTACCGCATCGGTAAGAAATTGGTCAGCGAACAGTTTGGTTTCATCTGGGTACTGACTTATGTGGGATCTTTCCTTCCACATTTTTATTTCCGATCAGGCATCATTGATCCAACGTTTAACTTATTTATTTTCCTTTCCATTTATTTCTGGGCCAAACAAACCGAAGCACGTAAACAAGGTTCGTCAGGCAACGACATTTATTTCGCAGGTTTTTTTGGCGGGATGGCCACACTCACCAAGGGGCCTGTTGGCGTATTGATTGTTGGGTTGGCTGTATTGGTGTATTGGATTTACAAACGTCAATGGAAAGCCATTGCTATAGTTGACATTCTAAAATATGTGGCCGTAGTATTTGTGGTTTCTTTCGCCTGGTTTGGGGTGGAGTTTGTAAAGAATGGTCCGTACTTTCTGCAAGAATTTATTGTATACCAAATCCGTTTGTTTCAAACACAGGATGCAGGTCATGGTGGTCCGTTTTATTACCATGCCGTCGTTTTGTTTTTGGGTTGTTTCCCTGTTTCTATTTTTGCGATACAAGGATTGTTTCGCAAAGAGGAGAATGAAACACTCAAGCATTATTTAGTTTGGATCAAGATTTCTTTCTGGGTCGTACTGATTTTGTTTTCTATCGTCAATACGAAAATTGTGCATTATTCTTCTTTCTGTTATTTCCCCATTACGTTTATGGGTGCCTGGATCATACAAGAACAATTGAAAAAAGGAGAAGCCTATAGCAAGAAGTGGGTCGGTATGTTGTTCACCTTGATTGGCGGCCTTCTCGCAGCGGTGTTTGTGTTGATCCCTATTGCAATGGCGCATAAAGAGATGTGGTTAAATATCTCCGTCATTCAAGAAATCAGGCAAAATGATCCCTTCACCTGGTCTAACCTTCAGGCACCGGTGCAATGGAAGGGCTATGAATGGATGGCAGGAGTGGTATTGTATGTAGGCTTGTTGTTATTTGGTATTTATGCGAAGAAGAATGCGTTCAGAGCCATCTTGTGTTTGTTTGTGGGTGTGCTCCTGACCATTGAATTGGTGCTGCCTTTGGTGGTGCCGAGAGTAGAGGAGATTTCGCAAAAAGAAGCGATTGATTTTTATAAAAGTATAGCGAAGGAAGAGAAGTATGTGTATGTGCACGGTTATAAAAGTTATGCGCATTACTTCTACGCCAACATGCAGCCGGAGCCGAATCCATTAGCGGAAGACCTGAATTGGCTGCTGAATGGCGAGATTGATAAGACCGTTTATATTGTCACGAAAGTGGCGAGCGACGCGGACAATGAGATAAAAGGGCATCCGAATTTAGAACGCATAGGTGGCCAGTATGGCTTTATCTTTTACCGCCGTTCCCCTCATACTAAAAAAACAACAGATGGCCTCGCTGAAAGTTGGTATCCTGAGAGAAGGTAAAATTCCTGTTGACAGAAGGGTTTTACTAACACCGGATCAATGCCTGGAAGTATTGAAACGCTATCCTCATGTGGAGTTGCTGATACAACCGAGTGATGTGCGCTGCATTTCCAATAAAGAGTATACAGAGAAAGGATTGAAGTTACAGGAAGACCTGTCTGACTGCGATATTCTATTGGGCATCAAGGAAGTTCCTATTCACTTGCTGATGGCCGATAAAACCTATTTGTTTTTTTCTCATACCATCAAGAAGCAAAGCCACAACCAGCGCTTGTTTCAAGAGATTGCGGAAAAGAGAATAACACTTATTGATTACGAAGCGTTAAAAGATAGACAAGGCAATCGTGTCATTGCTTTCGGGAGATTTGCGGGCATTGTCGGTGCTTACAATACATTTAAGTTACTCGGTAAGAAATACAAACTGTTTAACCTGAAGAATGCCTACGATTGTTTTGACATGGTAGATCTCAAGCTGCAATTGCGTCATGTGAAATTGCCTCCACTAAAATTTGTCATTACCGGTGCGGGCAGAGTAGGCAAGGGAGCTTTAGAAATCATGGAAGCTGTTGGTATGAAACGTCTGGCCCCGCATGATTTTTTAGCCCTGGAAGAAACCAATGAACCGGTTTATACCGTATTGTCGTCCAAAGATTATAATGAGCGTTTGGATGGAGAGCCTTTCGAAGCTTCTGCCTTTCATCATGACCCAAGGGGATATACCTCGACCTTCTCACGCTATGCTTTTGCGGCAGATGTGCTGATTGCGACTGCTTATTGGGATCCTGAGGCACCTATTTTATTTAGCATCAGCGATATGCACAACCCTGGTTTCCGCATCCGGTTGATTTCTGACATCACCTGCGATATTGGCGGTTCTATTCCTTCTACCGTGAAGCCGACAAATATTTATGACCCGGCTTACGATTTTAATCCCTTCAATTCCGACCTGGAAGCGCCCTTTTCAGATGCCCGCAACATCACGGTCATGGCCATCGATAACCTGCCCTGCGAACTACCCCGTGATGCTTCTCAAGATTTTGGAAATCAGTTCATTAACAACGTTTTGCCTGACCTGATGGAGCAACCTTACGGTGATCTGATCGCCCGTTGTGCTGTCTTAGATAAAGGCAATTTAACTCCGGCGTTTAACCACCTAAGAGATTATTTAAATAGCTGATTTACAATTTATATTTGCTTAGGCGGTTAAGCGATTTTTATTATTTAAGCCGTTTGGTATCTTTGAATTGTCATTAAGATCAAACAAAATCCACAATGGACAAATACTCTTATGTATCCAATGCTCATGCGAGTTATATCGATGAGCTTTATCTTTCCTACAAATCTGACCCCAAATCTGTAGACGAAAGCTGGCAGCAATTCTTCGAAGGTTTTGATTTTTCGATCCAAAAGTATGGAGAGAAAAAAGCGAGCAACGGTAATGGTGCAGCGACTGCAACTACAGCCGTTTCTTCGAACGGAACTACTGCTCCTGTTTCTGAAAAAGAAATCAGAGTGCACTACCTCATTCATGCTTACAGAAGCAGAGGTCACTTGAAATCCAAAACCAATCCGGTAAGACCAAGAAAAGATCGTAAAGCGATTTTGGATCTGGCAGACTTCGGTTTGTCTGATGCAGACCTGGATACAGTATTTCCATTAGCGGGCGAAGAGCTTGGTCTTGGTGCTGTACCGTTGAGAAAAGTAATGGAAGCCTTAGTATATATATACGAAGGCACTGTTGGTTTTGAATACACGTACATCAGAAACCCAGACAAGTTAGCCTGGTTAAGAAATAAAATTGAAAAAGAAGCCATGGCTTTCAATCCTGCATTGGATGAGAAGAAAAGAATTCTTTCCAAACTGAATGAAGCGGTGGTGTTTGAAAATTTCCTGCACACGAAATACGTTGGTCAAAAACGTTTTTCACTGGAAGGTGGAGAAACGACGATTCCTGCTTTGGATGCCATCATCAACCGTTTAGGTGATCTGGGCGTTCAGGAAGTGATGATCGGTATGGCTCATCGTGGGCGCTTGAATATTCTGGCGAACATCTTAGGTAAAACCTATGAACAAATCTTTACTGAATTTGAAGGAACTCAGATTCCTGATTTGACCATGGGAGATGGTGACGTGAAGTATCACATGGGTTACTCCAGTGAAATTTCTACACCACAAGGAAACAAAGTTAATTTAAAACTTGCTCCAAATCCTTCTCACCTGGAAGCGGTAAATCCGGTCGTACTTGGATTTATTCGTGCGAAAGCTGATGCCTTATACGGTGGTGATGCTTCTAAAGCGTGTGCCATCCTCATCCACGGTGATGCTGCGGTTGCAGGACAAGGTATTATGTATGAAACAACTCAGATGAGTAAGTTGAAAGGTTACCAAAGTGGTGGTACCATTCACTTTGTCATCAACAACCAGGTAGGTTTCACCACGGACTTTGAAGATGCTCGTTCCAGTATCTATTGCACAGACCTCGCAAAAATCATTGATGCTCCTGTATTGCACGTGAATGGTGATGATCCGGAAGCGGTCGTATTCTGCGCGAAGTTTGCTGCAGAGTACCGTCAGAAATACCAGGGTGATATTTTCATCGACATGGTGTGTTACCGTCGTCACGGTCACAACGAAAGCGATGAACCGAAATTTACGCAGCCTTCTTTATATAACATCATTTCCCGTCATCCGAATCCAAGAGAAGTTTACAACAAACAACTGATCGACCGTGGCGATGTAGATGCGGAACTGGCGAAAAACATGGACAAGTCTTTCCGTGATTTGTTGCAGGATCGTTTGAACATGGTGAAACAAAAACCATTGCCTTACTCTTTGCAAAAAACAGAAAAGGAATGGAGTTCATTGCGTCGCTCGAAGCCGGAAGATTTTGATCAGTCTCCAAAGACAGGTATCACAAAAGCAGTCATTGAAAAAGTAGGAAAAGCATTAAGTGAAATTCCTTCCGGATTCAAGCCGATCAAGCAGATTGAAAAATTATTGAAAGACAGAAAAGATCAATTCTTCGAAACGAAATCGTTGAACTGGGCTTCTGCCGAATTATTGGCTTACGGTTCTTTGCTGGAAGAAGGCAAAGGGGTTCGTTTGTCAGGACAAGATGTGCAACGCGGTACCTTCTCTCACCGTCATGCGGTGTTCAAAGATGCGGATACCAACGAATCCTATTGCGCGCTGAACAATGTCGGTAAAGTAAAAAACAGCATTCAAATTTACAACTCCTTGCTTTCTGAGTACGGTGTATTGGGATTTGAATACGGATACAACATGGCTAACCCGAATGCTTTGGTGATTTGGGAAGCACAGTTCGGTGACTTCGCCAACGGTGCGCAGGTGATGATCGATCAGTTCGTAGCTTCAGGTGAAACCAAATGGCAACGCATGAACGGTATCGTGATGTTATTGCCTCACGGTTACGAAGGTCAGGGTCCGGAACACTCCAGTGCGCGTTTTGAACGTTTCTTAGATTTATGCGCAGATTATAATATGGTAGTGGCAAACATCACTACTCCTGCTAACTTCTTCCACGCGATGCGCAGACAGATGACTTGGGATTTCAGAAAACCAATGGTCATCATGTCTCCGAAGTCCTTGTTGCGTCATCCATTGGTAGTATCTCCATTGAGCGATTTCGAAAACGGCTCGTTCAAAGAAATCATAGACGATACGTACGCAGAACCGAAAAGCGTGAAACGTGTATTGCTGTGTACAGGTAAAGTGTATTATGATTTGTTGGAAGAACAACAAAACAACAAACGTAAGGACATCGCCATCGTGCGTATGGAGCAGATTTATCCTTTCCCTGAAAAACAATTGGAACAAATTTTTGCTAAGTATTCAAAAGCAGAATTTGTTTGGGTACAGGAAGAACCGTTCAACATGGGGGCATGGGGCTTTATTCTGAGAAGATTGTATGCGTTGAAAAACAAGCAAGTGACCATGGATGTCATTTGCAGAGACGAAGCAGCTTCTCCTGCGGTAGGCTATTACAAAGCACACAATGAAGCACAGGCGGATTTGGTGAAGCGTTCCTTTGCAGATAAAATCAAACCGATCTATTGGTAAGCACCAAATGACAAATTTCAAATAACAAATAAGTCAAGTTCATTTGTTATTTGGAATTTGGTGTTTGTTAATTCAACAATAAAAAATATTAAACAAAGCATTAAAGTATTAAAAATATGGCCTTAGATATTAAAATACCCGCAGTAGGCGAATCGATCACTGAAGTTACCATTGGTAAATGGGTAAAGAAAGACGGCGATACGGTAAAAGCAGACGAACTCTTATTGGAGATTGAATCAGATAAAGCAACATTCGAATTGAACTCTGAAGCTGCCGGCGTATTGCGCATCAAAGCAAAAGAAGGGGATGTGGTGCAAGTAGGTGCTGTCATTGCTTCGATTGAAGACGGCGGTGCCGCTGCAAAGCCTGCTGATGCTGCTCCAGCCGCGAAAGCAGAATCAGCTGCTCCAGCGGCGACGAAGGCTCCCGCTGCTGCTCCATCAGCTGGCACAGGTGAAGTGAAAGAAATCAAAGTGCCTGCGGTAGGCGAATCTATTTCTGAAGTAACGATCGGAACATGGGCGAAGAAAACAGGTGATTTTGTACAAGTAGAAGATTTGTTGTGTGAGATTGAATCTGACAAAGCAACTTTCGAATTGCGTGCTGAAGTAGCCGGTACATTGGAAACTGTCGCTAAGCAAGGTGATGTATTGCCTATCGGTGGTTTGGTTTGCAAAATCAAAGTAGGTGCCGGTAGCGCTGCTACTGCACCGCAAGCAACGTCTGCTCCTGCAGCAACAGCAGCTTCTTCCGGAGGTTCTGATTATGCCAAAGGACATGCCGCTCCTGCAGCAGCTAAAATATTGGATGAAAAAGGAATCAGCAGTTCGTCTGTACAAGGCACAGGTAAAGACGGAAGAATAACAAAAGAAGACGCCCAAAACGCACAAAATAAACCGGTGGAAAAAGCAGCCTCATCGAACGGAGCTTCTGCTCCTAAAGCTCCTGCAGGAAGCAGAGTAGACGACAGACAAAAAATGACCAGCTTGAGAAAAACCATCTCAAGAAGATTGGTTGCGGTGAAAAATGAAACGGCGATGTTGACAACGTTCAACGAAGTAAACATGAAGCCGATCATGGACCTGCGCGCCAAGTACAAAGATTCTTTCAAAGAGAAAAACGCGGTGAACTTGGGCTTCATGTCTTTCTTCACGAAAGCAGTTTGTCAGGCATTGCTGGAGTACCCTTCCGTAAATGCATACATCGACGGAGAAGAAATCGTGTACCACAATTACTGTGACGTATCCATCGCTGTATCTGCTCCGAAAGGATTGGTTGTTCCGGTAATTCGTAACGCAGAAACGATGTCGTTTGTTGACATCGAAAAAGAAGTGGTGCGTTTGGCTTTGAAAGCACGCGACAACAAATTAACGATCGACGAAATGAGCGGCGGTACGTTCACGATTACAAACGGTGGTATCTTCGGTTCGATGATGTCAACACCCATCATCAATGCTCCTCAGTCTGCGATCTTAGGGATGCACAACATCGTGGAACGTCCGATGGCTGTTAACGGTCAGGTGGTGATTCTTCCAATGATGTACCTGGCCTTGTCATACGATCACAGAATCATTGACGGCAGAGAGTCTGTAGGATTTCTGGTAAGAGTAAAACAATTGTTGGAAGATCCTTCAAGAATGTTGTTAGGGGTATAGTTGATTTGCGTTAGGGATTGAGCTATTGTCTGAGCTCTTTTTCTTTGGGTTGCGAAGTTTGTTTAACATGCTGAGCCTATTACAAAGAAAAAGCGAGTAGCGAAAGCCCGGCCCGAAGGGAAACGCCCAAACAATAAGAAAGAGAAACAGAAAGAGATAACATTTCATTAAATACTATATACTATGAGTTATGATGTAGTCATCATCGGATCAGGACCCGGCGGATATGTAGCAGCGATTCGTTGCGCGCAAGTAGGTTTGAAAACTGCGATCGTTGAAAAATACAAAAGCCTTGGAGGTACTTGCTTGAACGTGGGTTGTATTCCTTCCAAAGCCTTATTGGATTCTTCTGAACATTATCACAATGCGGCACATACGTTCAAGACACACGGCATCGAATTGAAAGATTTGAAAGTGGATCTTGGTCAAATGATCAAACGTAAAGGTGAAGTGGTTGAACAAACAGTACAAGGCATCAACTTCCTGATGAAGAAAAATAAAATCGATGTCTTTACAGGCATGGGTTCTTTTGTCAACAAAAATAAAATTAAAGTAACAGCTGCTGACGGTACAACACAGGAGATTGAAGCAAAGAATGTGATCATCGCGACTGGTTCTAAACCGATCAGCATTCCTCCTGTACCGATCGACAAGAAAAGAATCATTACTTCCACTGAAGCATTGAATTTGACTGAAGTGCCGAAACACCTGATCGTTATTGGTGGTGGTGTTATCGGATTGGAATTGGGTTCTGTATACTCTCGTTTAGGTGCTAAAGTAACTGTTGTTGAATTCTTAGACACGTTGATTCCTTCTATGGACAGAGGCTTGGGAAGAGAATTGCAAAAAGTATTGAGCAAACAAGGATTTGAATTCTTGTTCAAGCATAAAGTAGTAGGCGCTGAAACCAAAGGCAAAGAAGTCACTGTGAAAGCAGAGAATGCCGAAGGACAAGTCATCGAAATCAAAGGCGACTATGTTTTGGTAGCCATCGGAAGAAAAGCCTATACCGAAGGATTGAACTTAGAAGCAGTGGGTGTAAAAGTAGATGAAAGAGGACGTGTAGACGTTAACGATCATTTGGAAACTTCTACGCCTGGTATCTATGCCATTGGTGACGTAGTAAAAGGCGCGATGTTGGCGCACAAAGCGGAAGAAGAAGGAACATTTGTAGCAGAACGATTAGTCGGACAAAAACCGCACGTGAATTACAATTTGATTCCTGGTGTAGTGTATACCTGGCCTGAAGTAGCAGCGGTTGGTTTTACTGAAGAACAATTGAAAGAATCTGGTCGTGCCTACAAAGTGGGTTCATTCCCTTTCAAAGCATCTGGCAGAGCTCGTGCGAGCATGGACCTGGATGGGTTTGTAAAAGTATTGGCCGATAAAACGACGGATGAAATTCTTGGCGTTCACATGATCGGCCCTCGTGCTGCAGACATGATTGCTGAAGCCGTGGTAGCGATGGAATTCAGAGCATCTGCTGAAGATGTATCTCGTATGTCTCATGCTCACCCAACCTTTACAGAGTCGATGCGTGAAGCTTGTTTGGCTGCTACGGATAACAGACCGATACATATGTAATCGTAAAATTTTGAAACGAAAGGAGGAGGAAACTCCTCCTTTTTTATTTTTAACCCTTTAATAATCGATATGAAAATATATTTCCTTTGCTCCCTTTTGTTATTTTCAATAGCTGTGAATGCTCAAACTACCAATGCAAAATTGGTAAAGGACATTACCACAGGAACGGCTTCCAGCTTTACGGACAGTGACGATAAAATAGTCGGTCATCTTGGTGACAAATTGTTTTTTGTTACCCGTGACAATAATTTCATTTCTCATTTATTCGTTACGGAAGGTGCAGCAGCAAGTACTATAGAGTTACAAACTTCTGCTTCTCAAAATGAACGCTTTGTTAATTTTTTAAAAGTGAACAGCACAACCATGGTGTACGTATTGTATAATCAGTTTAACCTGACGTACAAATCGTACAGCACCGATGGAACGGCACCAACGCTTTTAAGTGCGCATAATGCCAATAAATCCATCATTAATCTTCATTACTTTAATGGGTATTTATACTACAACACCAGCAATGAATTCCGAAGAATTGATTTAGCGAACACGGTAGACGAACAGGTTTTGCAATTGGGCTTCTTCGATAATATTGTTGACTTTTATTTAGAAGGCAACGATCAACTTTATTATGCATTTAAGGCGACAGACGAGGAGGAACAAGATACATTAGTTCTATACAACACGACTCTGGAAACTACGGACACGCTTTCACCTATTGGACAATCCATAGCATGGGGACTTAATTTTCAGAAAGTAAATGGAAAGCTTTTGCTGTTTAACAAAGATGAAAACGGCCTGGCTTATTTGTATGCAACAAGTGGAACGGAAACGAGTACTTCTCTTTTAAAAACTTTCGCTTGGCAGGGAATCGGAATATGCAATGTGCAAGCGATTGTAGGGAATCAATTATACTTTGATGCAGCATTAGATCCAAATGATCCGAATGCTGGATATGTAGAATTATTTGTAAGTGATGGTACGGTGGCAGGCACCTATACGTTGAGCAGTTCTGCTTCAGCTTTCAAAGATCCAAGATCTTTGATAAAGTATGGTGATGGCGTTTATTTTCAAGCAACACCTACAGATGATATTTATGGGAATTTATATACGAGTGACGGTACTACAGGCGGAACAACCAAGCGTGATTTTATAAAAAATTACTATGGCTCGGAAGGATTAGCAAGAATAGGAAACATTTATTATGCGGCCGGCTTTTACAGTCAGGGTGAAAACGTCATATGGGCAGGTAATGATATTGAGCAACCTGTTGAGGGGGATGTGAGTGTTTACCCCTATGACTTGAGCAGAGAATTGTCCTCAACGGTTACTTATGAAAATCAGTTGTATGCAACAGACAATGAAGTATACTTCATTGGACAACAAGACGAAGTAGGAAAAGAATTGTATTTATTTACACATGGGGCTCCAATTTTTGTAACATCCTCACTGGAAAGCAGCACAAATAAAATGGCGTTAAATTCTTATCCTAATCCTGTAACCGATCAATTCAAAGTAGAATATACTGGTACTGATGAAATAATAGGTTTGTCATTGAGAACGATAAATGGAAAGCTAGTCAACCAGACTTTTAATCAAACTGAAATGGATTTAACGGGGCAGCCATCCGGATTATACATTTTAGAAGTAGAATTGAAAAATAGCACACAGGTTTTGAAAATTATTAAGAAATAATCTTTAAAGGATATTATTCGAAAGGAGGATTTAGGTCCTCCTTTTTTTATTATATTCCATTATAAACGGAAGACATGAAGCATTCTATTTTAATAGCATTGGTGTTTTTAATGAACACCCTGAGCATGGCGCAAAAAAACAAGTCTGTTGTTTTTCCAGCAGATGCTCCTGAAATTCTATATGCCGGAAGAATTGATTTCTCCAATCCGGTTAGACCATCTTTTTGTTATTCTGGTGTTTCTATCCGAACAATCTTCAGCGGAACAGAGCTTCACATGTTGCTGGAGGATTTTGCAACGGGAGATGATAAAACAACCAATTATTTCACGGTGATCGTGGATGATAAAGTGACTCAAATACTTGAAACCACAACTGGAAAACAATCTTATGTATTGGCCAGCGGTTTGTCCAATCAAAAGCACAGCATGGAAGTATTTAAGAGAACAGAATGTTCAGTAGGAAGTGTTGCTTTTTTAGGTTTCAAAGCACCTCATGGAACGGTGTTGGAAAAACCTGTTACAAAAAAATACAGAATAGAATTTATTGGTGATTCGTTCACATGCGGGTATGGCAATGAAGTCAGCATCGCCGCACCGCCGGAAGGCAATCCAGGTACCGGTTTTCATAGTAAGAATGAAAATCATTACTTGTCATACAGTGCGCTGGTGTCTCGCCTGTTGAATACGGAATACCGCTGCGTTGCGTATTCAGGACGTGGTATGTACAGGAATTATACAGGAAGCGAAGAAGGCACATTGCCTAAAATCTATTCAAGTATTTTTCCAGACGATGTCTTCAGTACTTCATGGGATATGAAAAAAGAAATACCTGATGTAGTAGTGATCAAATTGGGTGCAAATGATTTTGCTCCTGAAGCGAAAGGTGATGAATTAAATGACACCGCATTTACGAATGCCTACTTAATGTTTGTAGAAAAAATCAGATCCTATTATCCGCAAGCGAAAATTGTCTGTGTCACGGGAGTAAGTATGTCGGACATTTGGCCTGAAGGTCGTAATTGTTTGACGCGTATTATAGAGGATGTAAAGAAGGTGGTTGATAGCAGAAATGCATCAGGTGATAAAGAAGTTTATTATTTTAAGCTTGATCAACAAACGCCACCATACGGGGAGGACTGGCACGCATCAATCCCTACACATCAGAAAATGGCGGAGCAGTTCGCCCCTTTTATAAAACAAATCACAGGATGGTAGTAAAGGCAGGAAAGATTTTCTTTTACCTGATGATTGCGGTATATACAATCGTTGGTTTGGTACACTTAATATTTCCGGAAAGGTTTTTATGGATCATGCCATCCTGGATGCCTAATCCCTTATTCCTTATTTATTTGAGTGGTGTAGCAGAAATTGTATTGGCCCTGTTATTGATTCCGGAAAAGACACGGCAACTTTCTGCCTGGTTGATCATTGCGATGCTGGTGGTTTATTTTGTTGTGATTCACGGAGCGCAATCACTGGATTTTTATGAAACAGGCAACAAGTATTTGTGGCTGACTTTAGCGCGTCTTGCTTTTCAGTTTGTTTTGATTCGCTGGGCTTTGCTGTATACACGCGATAGAAAATCATCTTTAAATAGAAACTAATATGAAATATTTTTTCCTTACACTGCTTTTCCTTCCTTCTTTGTTATTCGCACAAGTCGATTTAGAAAAACCATTCAAAGAATGTGGTATGGGTGGAAGCATTACGTTGTACGATTATAATCATAAGAAATGGATCTACAGCAATGAAGCAGACAGTAAAGTGCAAACCAATCCGGCTTCTACATTCAAAATCATCAACGCATTAATAGCACTCGAAGAAGGTGTTTTAAAAGACGAAAAGGAAATCATGAAGTTCGTCGGTATAGAAAATGTGGACACAGCGAAGTATGGCAACCGCACCGATATTTTCAAAGACATGGACCTTGAAGAAGCCTTTAAAAAATCGGCAGTGTGGTTCAACCTGGAAATTGCAAAAAAAGTGGGTCGTGAAAAATATAAACAATACATCACCACAGCGGGTTGGGGCAACATGGATTTCTCCGAAGCCGGCCTTGATTTCTGGAACGATGGCCCTTTCGCTGTTACACCTGTTCAGCAAATTGAGTTTTTGAAAAAGTTATACGAGGGTAAATTAGGGTTTTCTAAGCGTAATTTAGATATCGTAAAAAAAATCATGATTGCAGAAATTACCGATTCTTACACAATAAGAGGAAAAACGGGATGGGGTCAAACTGTAACGGAAGATTTAGGTTGGTGGATAGGCTATGTAGAAAAGAAAGAGGGTATTGTTTTTTTTGCTACACGGACAAGAAAATTGATGACAGATAAAAATCAAAACTTTGTTCCTTGTCGTAAGACCATCACAACGGCTGTTCTAAAACAGTTGTCTATAATAAAGTAGGCTAATCCTTTTTTATTCTTTTTTTCTGTATCTTATTCATACAAATCTATTTTCGTAATGTATGAATAAAATACTTCTTTCATTGAGCATACTTGTCATCATCACTTCAAGTTATGCCCAGGACAATATTTTAATAAATTCTTATAACCGTCCATCTATTTCTTTGAACGGAGCGTGGAACTACATTGTAGATCCTTACGAAACGGGATATTACGATTACCGCTATACACCACATGATCAGTCTGACCATCCAAGTAACGGCGCATTTTATTTAAATGCTAAACCGAAAGATAAAACAGACATGATCGAATACGATTTCGATCTGTCTCCTGTTATGCAAATACCTGGCGACTGGAATTCGCAGGTAGAGCAGTTGTATTATTACGAAGGTACAGTTTGGTATAAAAAATCATTCGATTATAAAGTACTGAGTAAAGACAAGAGTCTTTTTCTTTGTTTCGGCGCAGTAAACTATAGAGCGGATGTTTATTTCAATGGAAAGAAATTGGGTGTGCATGAAGGTGGTTTTACTCCTTTCAATTTTGACATTACTGCTTTAGTAAAAGAGAAAGGTAATTTTGTAGTGGTGAAAGTGGATAACAAAAGAAAGAAAGAAGCTGTACCTACACTCAATACAGATTGGTGGAACTATGGTGGCATCACAAGAGATGTAAAACTGATAGAGACAACGGAGACATTCATCAATGATTATTTCATTCAAATGGCTCCTAAAAATAAACAACTCCTTTCAGGATACATCGCTTTGAAAGGATCTCATGTGTCCGGTAGAAGGGTATCATTGAATATTCCTGAATTGAAAATCAAAAAGGAGCTTATAACAGACAGCACCGGACGTGCAGCATTTAACATTAAAGTAAGCAAAGTCACTTTCTGGTCACCAGACAATCCATACCTTTATGACGTGTTTGTAAAAACAAATGAAGAGGAGTTACAGGATCAGATTGGTTTAAGAACCATAGAAACGCAAGGACAAAATGTTTTACTGAATGGGAAATCAATTTTCTTACGTGGTATCTGCATACACGAAGAAAATCCAATCCGTCAGAATCGTGCCTATTCATTGGAAGATGCGAAGCTCTTGCTGACCTGGGCAAAAGAATTGGGCTGTAATTATGTGCGTTTAGCACACTACCCTCACAACGAACATGTCGTGCGACTGGCGGATCAAATGGGCCTGATGGTATGGGAGGAGATACCGGTGTATTGGACCATACAATGGGAAAATCCTCAAACATACGACAATGCGGAGAATCAATTAAAAGAAGTGATCCATCGGGATAAGAACCGTGCTGCTTCTATCATTTGGTCTATGGCCAATGAAACACCGGTGAGTAAACCGCGCACCGAATTTTTATTGAGGCTTGCTACGAAGACACGGGAACTAGATCCAACGCGCTTGGTAAGCGCTGCTTTGGAAATTCATGCAACAGATGCAGATCCTTTTACAAAGACAATAGATGATCCTTTTGCAGACCATGTGGATGTATTAAGCTTCAATCAATACGTAGGTTGGTACGATGGATTGCCGGATAAGATTGATCGCATTCAATGGAACATCAAACAAAATAAACCGGTATTGATTTCAGAATTTGGCGCCGATGCGAAATATGGATTACACGGTGATTCTTTAACGAGATGGTCTGAAGAATATCAGAAAGTGGTCTACGAAAAAACGATTAAGATGCTGCAGCGTATTCCTCAATGGAGAGGTGTTACGCCATGGATACTCGTTGATTTTCGGTCTCCGAGAAGATTGTTGCCCGGCGTGCAGGATGGATTCAATAGAAAAGGACTTCTTTCAGACAAAGGAGAAAAGAAAGCGGCATACGATGTGTTGAAGAATTTCTACAGTCGCACGAAGAAACAATACGAATAAATCTAATTTGTTAGAACAAATGGTGTCTCAGCACGAGTTGTAAGTTGAAAAGAATTATTCTAAACAACGCTCGAATGAACCGGATGCTATAGATTACAGCATGGCTCATTTGTTTTGTAGTTATATTTTGTTTCCTTTATTAAACATTCTAACACAAGGCAAATGAATCCTGCTTCCTCTATGGCACTTTCAAATAACCCCATTGTTGTTTTTTTAGCAGACGATGACGCGGATGATAGAGCCATGTTTGAAGAAGTCATCCGTGAAGTTGATCCAACAATTCAATTGACCTGTGCGGAAGATGGAAAAGTGTTACTTACTATGCTACAGTCTGGTAAATATCCTTTACCTCATTTGCTTTTTTTAGATTTAAACATGCCTAATAAAAATGGGAAAGAATGTCTGGATGAAATTAGAAGTTCAGAGCGATTAAAGGATATTCCTGTTATTATTTATTCCACTTCTTCGTCTCCTAAAGACATTGATGACACGTTTGAAAAGGGAGCTAATTTATATATACGAAAACCTTCTTCCTTTCAGGAGCTACGAGTGATTGCGCGCGCTGTATTGGCTATCGAATGGAGTAACTACAAACCTTTTTTAGCAAAGAGTACATTTGTTTTTGCTTATAAATCAGTTTAACAGTTGTTGTTTTTAGAGTAGATCGCGTTTATCATGAACAACAAGATTCTTCCTAATAGATTAATTTTTGATCATCTTCCTGCTTATGCCTCTTTTCTTCTGGAGCATAAGCTGACGGAATATGCAAGAATGCAATTGACTTATTCAATAGAAGAGAATATCCCTTTGCTAAAGTTTTTTAGTGAGTACTCTGAAAAAGAATTACTGGATCTGGGGAAAAAAACTGCACGGGAATTATTGACGGCCTTTGCCTGTAATCGGGTGGAGCAATTTATCACGGATTCATCAGCTGATTACATAAAAAATAATTTGACTACTATTGA
>Ga0247808_10000227_pt1 | contig 31804 bp, 28 predicted proteins | sample UWRJL089202R1_FD_179914 | JGI IMG/M metagenome (GOLD analysis project Ga0247808, IMG submission 179914) | Plant litter microbial communities from Arlington Agricultural Research Station in Wisconsin, United States - UWRJ-L089-202R-1 | ecosystem: Environmental > Terrestrial > Plant litter >... | reverse complement strand
GCGGCGCCGAGGCCGTTGGACGCGTCGAGGATCTCGTTGGTGAGACGCTCGGTCATGGTCTTCTCGCGACGCGCCTTGGCGTAGCTGGTCAACCAACGCAGCGCGAGGGTGTTCGCACGGTGCGGCTTGACTTCGACGGGCACCTGGTAGGTGGAACCACCGACGCGGCGCGAACGCACCTCGAGGGTCGGGCGCACGTTGTCGAGTGCCTTCTTCAGCGTGACAACAGCATCCGCACCGTTCTTGGCAACGACGCCTTCGAGGGCATCGTAAACGATGCGCTCGGCGAGGCCCTTTTTGCCGTCGAGGAGGATCTTGTTGACCAGCTGGCTAACAATGGGGGCGCCGTATACCGGGTCAGCGATAACGGGACGCTTGGGCGCTGGGCCTTTACGAGGCATTACTTCTTCTCCATCTTGGCGCCGTAGCGGCTACGAGCCTGCTTGCGGTTCTTGACTGCCTGGGTGTCCAGGGCGCCACGAACGATCTTGTAACGAACACCGGGGAGGTCCTTAACACGACCGCCGCGAACGAGCACCATCGAGTGCTCCTGCAGGTTGTGGCCTTCACCGGGGATGTAGGCGGTGACCTCGGTACCGTTGGACAGCTTGACGCGAGCAACCTTGCGGAGAGCCGAGTTCGGCTTCTTCGGGGTGGTCGTGTACACGCGCGTGCAAACGCCGCGCTGCTGGGGGTTGGACTTCAGGGCGGGAGCCTTGGTCTTGGTGACCTTGGGGCTGCGTCCCTTTCGCACCAACTGCTGAATGGTGGGCACTAATAACTCCTTGTTTTTGCTGCACGGTGACAGCTGACTGATGTCAAAGCATTCGAATCGCACCTCACAGTGCTCATCGAGTTCATCTGGACCCTCCGGACATCACGAACTCGCGTTCGATCGTTCTGGTGGGTATGCCGTGGGGGCCGCTCGGAGAGCAAACCCTGTTTGCGTGGAGTGTCGGGGCGACTGAAGTGCAACCCGATGTTGGAACAACGAAGCGGCATAACTGAAGCGCACGACAAAGCGCACACCCGTCAATGCTAACCCCGCTGGGGTTGCGGGTCAAGCGCGCCCGACTTCAGGTGCCGTGCGGGTCGAGCGTGCTGCCCAGGTCGGCGAGCAGCGCCTGCACCTGCGGCTCCACGAACCGCGCGATGGCTTGCTGCAGCTCGGGCCGGTGCGCCACGAGCGCTGCGCAGACCTGCTTACCCACCAGCTGAGCATGGTCGTCGGCCAGTCGCATCTCCACCCGGAGTGCCGCTTTCTCCTCCGCGCTCAGCGGCGGCGGCACGAGTTCGGGGTCGTCCGCGCTGGGTGGCGGCGCGAAGTCCTCGAACATGAACAGGTACGGCTCGTTCGGGTCGGCGGGCGGGTCGATGTCGACGCCGTCGAACTCCGGGCCCAACCCCTCCAACGGGTGATACGCCGCCTGCGCCTCCCGGCGCAGTTCGATCAACCCGAGTTCGCGGTTGAGCATCGGCAGGTTCAGGGCGGTGTACGTGTCGACCTCGTCTTCGATGAGCGTCTTGATGCGCATCGAGAGCGGATGCTGGACCGCGTGCGGCACATCCGTGTCGAGGCCGGCGGCGCGCAGCACCGGGGAGCCGAAGCAGTGCTGGCAGAGTCTGGAGCGTGCCCGGTGCGTTCCGGGCTGCCACTTGGGAACCCAACGCAGCCAGGCCTCGACCTCGCGGCCGACCCGCGACTCGATGGATGCATCCATGGCTATCGAGTTTAGTCGGTGCGGCCGCCGGAGTCACCAGGATTCAGCAAGCCCAGCCAGCAAAGGGCACGGCGGGCGCGCTCGACCAGCGGGTGTCTCAGCCGAAGTAGCGGTCGGGGCGATGGTTCATGGCGATGATCATGTTGAGGATGACCGCGCCCACCACCGAGAGCAGCACCATGGGCACCGGCAGGGTGGCGAAGGCGGCGAGCACGATGAGCACGTCCACGACGAGCTGCACGTAGCCGGCGCGCCAGCCGCGGCTCTTCTGCAGATAGAGCGCGAGGATGTTGACCCCGCCCAGGCTCGCCTGGTGCCGGAACAGCACGATGAGGCCGATGCCGGCCAACAGGCTGCCCAGCAGGGTGGCATAGATCGGCTCGATGTGCCGGATTTCCAGCAGCAGCGGGTGGACCTCGGAGAAGAGCGAGACGAGTACCACCGCGACGAGCGTTTTCACGGTGAAGCGCCAGCCCATACGCCAGATCGCCAGCGCGAAGAAAGGCACGTTGACCAGCACGAACCACACGCCGAACGACCAGGTGGTGGCGTAGCTGGCGAGCAGGGCGATTCCCGCGGTGCCGCCGGTGGCGACACCCACCTCCTTGAGGAGGTAGAGCCCGAAGGAGACGGCGAAGGTTCCGATGAACAGGGCCACCACGTTCTCGAAACGGCTGTGCGGCACCCGCTGCGGCCCCTCGGACGGGTCGACGATGGTGGCGGGTACGGTGCGCGTCACGCGCGCGGCTTCGGCAGGAATGCGGCACTGGTCATTACGCCATGGTATCGAGCCGCCAGGGAGGCCCAGTGCCGCCGGCCCGGGTGCCTGACCGGGCCCGCCGGAGCGAGAGCGCCGTGCGGGCACCCGCCGCGACGAACCGGGAAGACAAAAGGCGTGACCGGTATATCCGGTCACGCCTTGGGTCGCACGGGCGGAATTAGCCGCTGATGCCGCGAGCGAGCTCGCTGTCGACGTTCTCCATGGCGTCCGCGGCGCGGATGAGGAACTCCGACATGCCGGTGAGGCCGTTGACGGCCTCGGTGGTTCCCTTGGTGAACTGCTCGTAGGAGGTGTGGAAGGCCCCAGAGGCGGCGTCGGTGACGAAGCCGCCGGCGACGAGGTTGTTGACCAGGCTCTGCAGCTGGGAAAGCTTGGCGGTGAGGTCGTCCTTGCCTGAGATCAGGTTCTTGGACGCGTCGCGCATTTCGCTGTAAGTAACGTTCATATTCGCCATGAGAAGAGCTCCTTGTTTATTCGTTCGGGGCCAACCCCCTCAGGCCGACCGACTATGTATAACCTAACGAACCCTGGTTGGGGGCGGAATGGGCAGCACTCCCCATGCGATCCCCACGCGCTACCCGTGCTGGTTAGGAGACGGATTCGCCGCTGTAGAGCGACTTGCCGCTGCGCCACGCGTTCAGGCAGCCGATCAGCGCACAGAGCCCGGTGCCCACGGCGATCCAGAAGATCCACGCCAGCCAGGCGGGGTCGGGCACGACGGCGCACGACTGGGTGTAGCAGTCGTCGGCGGCGGACTGGTAGACCAGCGGGATGGTTCCGAGAATCGCGCCGAACCCGAACGCGAACCAGAGCTCGAACCGGAACCGATACGACATCGCTCGCCAGAACACCTGACTCACCGAGCCGGGCACGATCTGGTCGCCGAACCGGTTGGCCAGGGGCTCGTAGGTGAGCCGCTTGAGCAGGGAGAACAGCAGCACAGCGGCCATCCCCGACGCGAAGAACCCGTACAGCACGAGCAGCACCCAGAGGCTGTCGTCGGCGTCGGCGAACGCATCCGTGGTGACGTCGAGGTAGACCGGCACCGCAATGAGCCCCACCCACGCCGCCACACTGAGCAGGATGAAGAGCGCACGACTCCACAACGGGGCCGGCCGCAGCTCGACCACGTTGGAGCCACCCTGGATGAACCCGCGCTCCCGGGTGCTCCACTGGCCACGACGGTGGAATTCGGCCAGGAAGAGGGGGGCGGCGGCGAGCATGAGGATCATGATCGGCGCCGCAACGAGATTGGTTCCCCAACTGGCGCCGCCGACGAAGTCGCCGAGGCTGCGTCCCTGGGCGGTCACGGCGATCAGGACGCCCAGCACCACCAGGGCGATGAGCACCAGGATGCCGCCGGCCAGGTACAGCGTGCTCGCCCGGAATCGGGTGGGCACACCGTCGTATCGGCCTGGAGATGCGGTGCTGGAGCGGCTGGCGACGAGATCCCGGCGGCGTCCGGCAGCACTCTTTTTCGGCCCGCTCACGACACAGCCACCGTGACGTCGGTGAACCGCACTGAGTCCACAATTGCGTCGAAGAGTTGGGTGTAGAGGTCGGTGTCGCTGGCCATGGGCGCATCCACCACGATGTGCAGCAGCGTGTCGGCCTCCGGCGTGACCAGCCAGTACTGGATCTTCACGTCGCTGGTGGTCTCCTCGCCGGCGCGGATGGTGGAGGCGAACGCACGGCGTGCCGCCAGGCCACTGTCGAGGGTGAGGAGATCGGCTCCGGGGAACGCCAGCCGCAGGCGCTCCTCGGGGTCACCGTCGGGCGCGCCCGGCGCCGCGGGCGGCCACTCGGAATAGTCCAGAACCATGGCGGCAGGGAACGGCACCCCCGGCAGAATCTCGAGTGACAGGGCCACCCGGAATGCGCCCGCCGCGGCAGCAGCGGCGGCCACCCCGCGCAGCTGCTCCTTCGCGTCCCGGCGGAGGCGGGCAAGCCGGTCGTCCCGACCGATGCGGCGCTTGACCACGGAGGCGATCTGGCGCTCCAGGCCCGCGGGGTCGTCGAGGGGCAGGGTGAGCCAGGAACCGGGCAGCACGATCGACAGGTTCGCCTCGGCGAACTTCATCTGACGGGTCATTCCGCTACCCCCAGGTCGAGTTCGAGCGAGCTGACGATGAGCTGTGTTTCGGCGCGCATGTCGCCGAAGGTGGCCAGGTCTGCGGTGGTGAAGGTGAATTGCACCATCTCGGTGGAGTTGGGCGGGAAGACCCCGAACATGGTGCGTGCTTCTACCCAGCCCATCTCGTCGCCCGAACCGAAGTACTCGGTGACCTGGTGGGCGCCGACGAATCGCCCGGCGGGCAGCTCGCCCTGCCAGGTCTCGAAGTTGAGCGTGAACGCATCCGGCGCACTGTCCTCAGACAGCTCCCGCGCGGTCTTCTCATACCAGTCGGGGCCCTGCTCGGGCTCCATCTCGACCACCTGGAAGGTGAGAAGCAGACCCAGGCTCATGACATCCTGCGAGCGGATGTGCACGGCAGCGGTGAGGAACGGATTCAGCTGCGCGAGCAGGCGAATGCGCAATTCCTCCAGCTGCGCCAGCACCGAATCGTTGTCGTCCACGCTGCCGGTCTGGCTGGACACCTCGGTCACCACCTCGCGGGCCCAGGTCGCCGAGTCGATGTCATCGTCGAGCCGCACAGGATGAAACCCGTCCGAGATCTGGATTCTGAGGTCGAGGATTTCGTTCAGTGGAGCGTCACTCATACGGTCAGCCTATCCGGGGGTCAGTTTGGGGAGGTCGCCGTGCGAGAGGTCCTTGAGGATGCTCTCCGGCTTGAGCGCCATTCCCCGGTCATCGTGGTTGAACGGGTTGTTGGTGATGGTCTCAGCCTTGCCCGCGAGCGAGCGGTAGTTCATCACGCCGAGGAACACCGAGGCTCCGGTGGGAATCCCGGCCGCAGCCGCGCCGGTGAAGACCGGGTTGTCGAAGCCCTGAATGCCCAGCGGGTTGCGTCGGTAGTTCTGCCAAGCCGCGCCGAGGTTCTTCTCGGAGATCTTGAGCGGGTTTGTGCCGAAGACCTCCTTCATCACGTTCGGCAGCTTCTTCGGCGAGCCGAGCATCGCTTGCACGTCTTTGAGCTGGGCCGCTTTCTGGCTGCGGGGAATGCCGGTGAGAGTGGTGAACTGCTTGCGAGGAAGCTTCATGGCGGCGGTCAGTCCCTTCGCCTTCACCAGCTTGCCGGCGTACTTGGCGATGTTGCCGCCGAAGACCGACAGCACGACGCCCACGGCAGCGAACGCAACGTCGCCCCAGTTGCCGCCGTTGACGGCCTTGATGGTCGCCTCGATCAGGGTGATCACGGCGCCGATCACCGCGAGCACGAGCAGGATCTGCCCGAGGAACGGCACCCAGGAGAAGAAGATGGCCAGCACCCCGGCCCACTCGCACACGGTCTTGAGGATGTCGAGGGCGGCCTTGCCCCAGTCGTCCCACCAGGTGTCGTTGAGAGCCTCGCCCGCCTTGCCGTCGATCACGTTGAGGATGGCGCCGATCGCGGTCTGCGCGGCCTGGTTCTTCACGTCGAGCGCGGAGTGCCACTCCTGGTGCGCGGCCGCGAGGGCCTGCCCGGCGGCATCGGCGGCGGTCTCTGCGCGCGTGGCGGCGGCAGTCTCGGTGGTCGCGGTTTCGGGTGTGGCGCTCTCGGCCTTAGTCGCGGCGCTGGTGGCGGCTCGGGAGGCGGTTTCGGCCGCGGTCTCCTTGTCGTTGATGTGCGAGATCGCGGTGTCCGCCGCATCCTGTGCACTGCGCAGCTGCGCCGAGTAGGTGATGAGGGCCTGCGCGGTGCCCGAGTACCGGGTCTGTGCCTTGCCGATGTCATCGGCCACCTTGCCGGCCTCTTCACGCACCTTGTCGATGGCCTTGGAGGTCATGCCCTCGGTCGACTTGATCGCGTTGAGCGTGGTGACGGAGCGAGTGATGGCGTCGGCCAGTTCGGCGTAGCGGTCGGCCTTGGAGCGCACCAGGTCGGGGTTGCCCTCGAGGGCGCGGAATTCGCTGTCGGTCATGGGGTCACCTTCGTTGCGGTCATGGGCGGCATCGACGCTGCGGCGTCGTTGAGAGCCTTCGCCAGGCTGTCGTCGACCTCGGTGAAACCGTCGGTGATGGCGCCGATCTTCTGCTGCAGCGCCTTGACGGACTCGAGCATCGTCTTGCGCTTGTCGTTCCACTTCGAGGCGAAGTCGGAAACGTGCCCGCCGAGTTCATCGTGCCCGGTGGCGGTCGCCACGTCATTGCTGAACTCGTCGGCGTTGGTGAACTCGTTGACGACCGCGTCGAGGTCGTCACGCAGCTGGTGAAGCAGCTGTAAGTCGAAGTTGAGATCACTCACTATCGGTTCCCCCTTGGTCTGCGGCGGGGCCGGGCCACTCGCGACGGATGCGCGCTGGTCGGCTGCCTGTCCTGAACATTACCGAAGCGGCCGAACGGGTTCGATGGGCAGCGGTCCCCATCCGTCGCGTGGGTGCCTGACGTTCGGTGCACCCCCTGTGGCTGGATGCGCCAGCTATAGCGGGCGCATCCAGCCATACGTGGTGCAGCGAAGCTCCGACGGAGCGGCCCACGAGGTCTCGACAAGCTCGACCGACGACGGGGCCGTGACCCAGACGGCGTCACTGGAGGAGGGGCAGCTGCACCCGCACGAAGTTGCCCTTGGCGATGAGCACCCCGCGGCCGGGTGGGAACTCGGAGCGATTGAGCCGGGGCAGCGCGGTCTTCAGCAGGATGTCCCCCTCCACCGATTCGGGCTGCAGCAGCAGGCCCCGGCGGGAGTTCTTGATCTCGCCGAACAGCGGCCAGGAGGAGCTCCACGCGCTGGTCTCGGCCTCGCCGAGCAGGAAGTGGTCGCTGCGCTTGACCGCCCGGGTGAGCTCGAGGATCGGGCCGTCGGCGCTGGACTGCAGGAAGTCGCCCAGGCTCTCGACGAACACGGCGATGCGGCCCTCGGTGTCGGGGTCGGCCACCGCGGCGGCGAGGTCCTTGGCCAACGCCGCGACGGCGTCGACCGTGGTGGCGGCCTCGGTCCACAGGCCCAGCCGGGAAATCGGCGAGCGGGCATTGCCGAAGTAGTACAGTCGCGCATCCGGTTCGAACCGCTTGAACGAGCGGGCGATCGACTCGATCGCGGTGCTGCGGCCGCTGGCGGGCGGGCCGGCCAGTAGCAGGGTGCCGCTGGGTTCGAAGCCGGCCGGGCCGAGGTCGACGTCGCCGAGACCGAGCACGACCCGCTCCCCCACGCGCGCCGGCAGCTGCTCCTGCGGGTACTCCTTGGGCAGCGAACCGATGACAGGCGCCACGGCCACGCCCGCACGGCGCATGGCCTCGGCCAGCCGCCGGGTGGCGTCGGACTGCGCCGACTGGGCGGAAAGCCCGCCGAGGATGGCGATCTGGGTTTCGAAGCCGTCCACGATGGCCCGGCCGGCCGGCGACTTCACGCTGAGGATGTCGCTGGGCACGTCGAGCATGCCGTAGCCGTCATCGGCGAGCCTGAGCACGACCTTCCGCTGGATGGCGGAGGAGATCGACGCGGGCACGGCGCCGGCCCGGTCGGCGGTGAGGGCCACGTGCAGACCGAGCTGGCGGCCGTCGGAAAGAATGTCCTTGAACACGTCGAACCACTGGGCGCGGCCCGCGGTGATCTCGAAGTCGTTGCGGAAGTTGGGGAAGCCGTCGATGAGAAGCAGGATGCGCGGCTCGGTCGGCTGGCCGGCCAGCTGCCGGTACTCGCTGATGTTCGACGCGTTCGCCTCGGCGTAGAGCGCCTTGCGGCGGTCGAGTTCGCCCTGCAGGGTGCGGAACAACCGCACGATGCGTTCGGTGTCGTCGCCCATGATGATGGAGCCCACGTGCGGCAGCTGCTCGAGCATGCGCAGGCTGCCTGCACCGAAGTCGAGCCCGTAGACGTGCACGGGTCCGCCGCGCGGGGTGATTGCCGCGGCGCAGGCCAAGGTGCGCAGCACCGACGACTTGCCCGAACCGCCGGTGCCGAAGACGGAGAGGTGGCCGTCGATGTCGGGGCGGAAGTACGCGGAGACCTGTTGCTGCTGCTCGGCGACGTCGGAGACGCCGAGCAGGAGTTCGGCATCCGTGCGCTGCCGCAGCAGGCTGAGGTCGTAGGCGGCGGCGAGCTCGTCGAGCCACGGGCGGCGGGGCGCGGGGATGCCGGCGCCGGCGTTGGCGGTGACGATGGTGGTGACCAGGCGCTGCTGATCGGTGGGGCCGAGGTCGCGGTCTTCGTCGACGTTCTCGGTGGAGCGGGGCTCCTCCCACCGGCTCTCGGCGCCGAAACGCAGCTCGTGCACGTCGATGCCAGCGCGCTCGGGTTCGCGGCTGGTCCAGCCGCCCGCATAGGCGGACTGGAACTGGGCGAGCCGGCCGGGTCCGGTCTTGGCCACGCCGCGGCCGGGGATCGACGGGTCGAAGTGCGCGGAGTCCTTGGTGCCGATCACGTCGGTGCTGTCGGACTCGTCGGCCATCCGCAAGGCGATGCGGAGCGGCGTGTTGGCGCGCAGGTTGTCCTTGATCACGCCGGCGGGGCGTTGGGTGGCCATGATCAGGTGGATGCCCAGCGACCGGCCGCGCTGCGCGATGTCGACGACCCCGTCGACGAACTCGGGCACCTCGGTGGCCAGCGCCGCGAACTCGTCGATGACCAGCACCAGGGCGGGCGGGCTGTCGGGGTCGCCACGCTTCTCCAGCTCGAGCAGGTCCTTGGCCTTCTTGCGGTTGAGCAGGTGCTCGCGGTGGTGCAGTTCGGCGCGGAGGCTGGTGAGCGCGCGGCGCACCAGGTGCGGGCTGAGGTCGGTGACCAGGCCCACGCAGTGCGGCAGGGTGACGCAGTCGGCGAACGCCGAGCCGCCCTTGTAGTCCACGAAGAGGAAGGTGACCCGGTCGGGGCTGTATTCGGCAGCCATGCCGAGAACCCAGGCCTGCAGGAACTCGCTCTTGCCGGCACCGGTGGTGCCGCCGACGAGGGCGTGCGGGCCCTGGGTGCGGAGGTCCAGGTGCATGGCGTCGACACCGGCGGAGCCGATGATGGCGCGCAGCTTGCCGGCCCGGCGCGGCTTGGGCGTGCCGCCGGTGCGGTCGTGGATGGAGGTGTTCTGCTGCCACCGGTCGATGACCGCGGCGCTGCTCTCCACCATCTCGTGGCCGAGCAGGGTGACCAGGGACACCGTGCGGGGCAGGTCGCTGGCATCGGCCACGAGCGCTCCGGCGTCGATGACCGGGGCCATCCGCTTGGCGAATTCGAGCGCGGTGGCCGAGTCCACCTGTTCGGTGAGGACGTTGTCGATGGTCTCGCCCAGGCGCACGAACCCGACCGTGGCCAAACCGGCCTCGTCGGACAAATGCAGGTAGGTGCGGCAGACGGCGGGCAGGGCCGCGACGGTCGGGCCGATCCAGATGGGGTAGACGCCGGCGTCGGCGGCGATCTCGGCGAGCTGCACGAGGCGGGCCCGGTCGATGGCCACGTCGTCGGAGATCAGCAGCACGATCGCGGGGATGGGCGACTTGGTGCCCTGGTCGGAACCCTTGCCGACCTCGCCGCCGCGTTCGAGCGCGGCATCCGTTTGACCCATGGCGCCGCGACGCTGGGTCTTGGCCTGCGCGAGGCGGGCCTCGACGACGCCCTCGATGCCGGAGAGCACGGCGCTGGCGCTCGCGGCGCTGTCGGCGAGGTGGCTGCCCTCGAGCGGGCTGTGCGGAGACGAGGTGTGCGGCATCCACTTGAGCCATTCCAGCTCGCGCGACCAGCGCGGGGTGAGCAGCGACGCCACGACGAGCTCGGCCGGGGAGTGCAGGGCGGTGAGCTGCACGAGGATCGAATTGATCGAGCCCATCGCCTGCACGGGGGATCCGGCGATGCCGAGCGCGCCGGAGTCGTAGAGGTTGTCGATGAGCGGCACGCCGCCGAGGGTCTGGTTGGCGTCGACGACCTCGGTGAGCTTCTCCTGGAACTCGGGCAGCATATCGCCGCGGCTGGAGTCCTTGATGGTGTTGCGGGAGTTCATGGTGCCGATGCCCAGCCGCACGTTGAGGAACGACCAGTGCTCGGGGCGCCGGGTCCAGAGCAGCGGGCCGCGGGTCATCGCGTGCTCGTGCGCCTCCTGCGTCGACGGGGATTCCTTGAGCCGCAGGTCGAACTCGGTGACCCGTTCGGTGGCCAGGCGTGCGGTGAGTACCTCGAGGCGCGACTCGAACGTGGCGACGGCCTTGGCCAGCCGGCGCTTGTCGCGAGACTTGGTCGTGGCGAAGTTGCCGATCAGCATCACTGGCGAGAGCAGGCAGAAGAGCAGGCTGATCGGGCTGTGCGTAAACGCGAACATCGCGCCACCGAGCAGCAGCGGGGTGATCATCGCCAGCAGCGGGAACGGCTGCGGCTCTTTCTCCACCGGCACCTCCGGCGCGGTGAACTCCTGGCCGATGTAGCGCTTCTCCACCTTGGGCGAGCGGTTGAAGAAGATCGGGCCGGGCTTGGGCGCGGCCTCGGGGGCGGCGCCGGCGACCAGGCTGATCTCCACCTCGGAGTCGCCGAGCAGCAGCCGTTCGGTCTTGGCGATGCGCAGCCTGCCCACGATGCCGCCGTCGACGACCACACCGTTGGCGCTGCCGAGGTCGATGACCTCCACGGTCTCGCCGATCTCCAGGCGCGCGTGCTTCTTGGACACCAGGCTGTCGTGCAGCACGATGTCGCAGCCGGGATCGCGGCCGAGCACCAGGCTGCCGGGCGCGAGCGGAAAGTCGGTGCCGGCATCCGGACCGGTGAGCACCCGCAGTTGCGCGACGGGCGGCTGGGTGAGCGTGGACGGCGCCTGGTAGAGCACGCCGGCGTCGGCCAGGCTCACGGATGCGCCGGAGCCGATCCACGCCTCCCCCACCGGGCCGTCGGGCGGCAGGGTGAGCGGTGCACTCTGCCCGGGCAGCGTGGCGCGCAGGGTGAGATACCGGTCGGGCGAGTGCACGGTCTGCGCATCCACCCGGCTGATGGTGCCGGCGATCTCGCTGATCGTGGCGGCGGCATCCGCGGTGACGATGATGTCGCTGGCGGCGCCGTTGGGGCGAACCAGGGTGAGCTTGAGGCGCATTCGGAACCTATTTCACGTTGCAGGCAGAGCTGTGCGGGGCGTGGTGCAGTGGGTGCCGAGGGGTCCGGGCGTTACTCGCCGCGGCGTTCCCAGGGCCAGAGGGGGCGGCCGTGTTCGCCGTAGTGCGAGGCGAGCAGAATCGAATAGCTGAGGGCCACGATGAACGCGAGCGCCCCCACACTGAGCGAGAAGGGGCTGGCGAGCATGGATCCGGCGAAGAGGATCACGCCGAACGGGTCACCGTTGCCGGCGGCCACGAGGATGGCGCCGGTGGCGATGAACAGGCCGTAGGCGGCGATGCCCGTGGCAACGGCAAACCCCACCACGACACGTTGCTTGTCGGGTGGGGTATTGACGCCGAGGAGGACCAGCATGAGCAGCACCAGCAGCACCGAGACCGCGGCCATGGTGGGGCCGACGAGCGGGCCGGCGGAGCGGTCAGCGATGACGTCGAGGTTGGTCGCCAGACTGATCAGGCCGAAGGCGGCCACCAGCAGCGCGGCGTAGAGCACCGTCGCGAAAACGGCGACGATGGTCGCGTACTTCTGATAATCGCGCATGTGCTCCCCCCGCACCGCCGGCGGTTAGGCCGGTCGTGCGAGCTGCGGTCCCTCGGCGAGCTGACGCTCGTACTCGGCCTTGGCGGCGGCATTCTTTGCGGTGACGCTGCGACCGCGGCGGGCGATCCAGGCACCGAACCAGATCGGCACCTCGCGGGCCACGATGGCCGCGGCGATGGCGCCGGGGTTCAGCCACTGGGTGGTCACGAACCGGCCGGCCTCGGCGGGGGTGAGGGTCCACGCCTGCACGGCGAGCAGGGCGCCACCGATGTAGGAGAAGTACACGACGACGGCCACGAGGAAGCCGCCGAGCACGTAGGCCCACCAGCCGGCGCGGTTGAGCACCGCCACCAGCAGGGCGAAGGCGAGGAAGAAGAAGATCACCGGAACGTAGAACACCGGCAGCACCAGGAAATCGGTGAAGCGTGCGGTGGCCTCGGCGACCGTGGGGGCGCTCGACGCGGAGATGACGAACGCGACAACCGCGTACACCACGGCGAACACGGCGGTGGCGATCAGGCCGATGAGGATGCCCGCGGCGCGGTTGCCCGCGGTCTTGGGCGGCGTCGGGGCCGTGACGTAGACCGGGGTTGGCGCGAACTGCTGGGTGGGCGTGTACTGCTGCGCGCCGGGCTGCTGGGCGTTCGGCTGCTGCACGGGCGGCTGGTTGGCCGCGGCGGGCGTGGGCACGTACGCCGGGGTGTAGTCCTTCTGCTGGGCGACGGCTTCGTCGCGGGCGAGCTCGGCCGGGGTGGCCTCGGGCTCAACGGTGAGGCGTTCGACCTTCTCGGTCGGCGCGTCGGACTCGGTGGCGGTGTACGGGGCGGCCGGCTCGTAGTCGATCGGCTCGCCGGGAACGTACGCGGCGGTCTCGGCGTCGGGCGCGGGCGTCTCTGCGGCGGGCTCCACGTAGGGCTCGCTCACGGTCTCGTCCACGCTCGTGCTGGGGTCGGCCACGGTGGTGGGCTCTGGGGTCTGGTCGTCGTGGATGGGCGTGGTGGGCGCATCCGGGTTGTCGTTCTTGTTTCCCTCAGGGGGCGTCGTGTCGGTCATGCTGCACTCCTCGTGAGCCTCGTGGCCGTAGCTCTGTGCTGCAACTGTAGCAATCCGAGGTGCGAAGTCGACGGAACCCGAGGGCGCGCGGCGCGCGGCGGCTGAGGGTCCAGCCGCGACCTACCCTGCGCTCGGCGGGCCGAGAAGCACGTAGATATAGAGGGAGATGGTGCCCTTGACCGCATCGGTGGGCGCCGGCGCCTGGGCAGGTGCATCTTCATCCTCGGCCACCGTCGCCGGGGCGTCGACCTTGGTGGTGCCGAAGGCGGTGACCGTGGTGAGCCGGGTGCCTTTCTGCAGGCTCTCCACGAAGTCCAGCGCGTTGGCGTAGCCGCCGTCCAGGGCGATCGTGATGGGGATAGCCGCGAAGTTGTCGCCCGTGACGAGCGGGCTTGTCACGGGTGTTCCTGCACCGACGGATGCTGTGGCAGGCACGGCGTCGGGTGCGGGGGTGGCCGGTGGGCTGGTGGCCGTGTCGGTCGGGGGCGCATCCGTGGCCGTGTCGGTCGGAGCCGCCTCGGTGTCGGCCGGATCTGCCCCGTCTGTGACAGGCGGCGTGTAGGCCACGGCATCGCCGACCGTGATGGTCGTGAGAGTCACCGAGTGCTGCTGCGCGCTGGTCGCGAGCTGGGCCACATAGGCGGGCAGCGCTGTGCCGTTGGGAAGTTCGGTGCGGAGGCCGGCCAGCTGGATTTCGAGCTCGCCGATCCCGTCGAACTGTTCCTTGAGGGTTGTGAGCTCCTGGTCGTAGGCCAGGTTCTGCGCTTCTACGCCCTCCCGAGCCACGTCGGCCACCCGCGCCGTTTCAAGCAAGGGCGAGGCACCGAGCAACCAGCCCAGACCGAGCGCCACGGCCATCACCACTGCGCAGCCGATCACCCACCAACGTCGTGTGGTCATTTGGTACCCCCGGTGATGTCGCTGAAACGCCCGCTGAAGGCTCCGGCATTGATGTGCATGGTGACGACGACGAGATAACTGCCGTCGTCTTTCTTCGTGATGGATCCGGGGACCGCGTCGGCGAAGCCGGGGAGGGTGTGCATCGCGTCGAGCCATTGCGGCACCGACGGCAGGCCGGGACTCGCGACGGTGATCGACAGGGTGGCCACCCGGGGAGACTGCAGTGCCGCGGTGGGCTGCACGAAGGCCGCGAAGGGTGAGGTGGAGTCGATCGCCACGGCGTCGATTCCCACATCGGGCGGGAGCACGGCTCGCACGGCTTGCAGGTACGCCTTCCAGTCCACCTCGGTCCAGCCACCGACACCCCGGGCGGCGAGGGCCGTGTCGACCTCGGTCTGCACCTGGCGCACCTTGACGTACTTCGTTTGCTCGGTCAGGAGTTCCGCGGTGTGGGCCTGGGCCGAGGCCAGCCGGGCCGCGCTCATGGTGGAGTGCCAGAACGCGCCGCCGATTCCGAGGACGACCACGACCAGCACACCGGCTGTGGCCACCACCAGCTTCTTGCGCAGCTCTCGCGTGCGGGCCTGCCGGGTGACCTCGGGTGGGAGCAGATTGATGCGCGGTTCACCACCCAGCATCAGCCCGTCGTCGGGCTCGGCCCGGCTCATGCCGCACTACCCAGGGCCAGGCCGAGCGCCACGTAGAAGTCGCCGCCTGCCTGTTGGAACTCGTCGGCGTTCACTCCCCGGCCGAACGTGACGCAGGCCAAAGGCTCCGGTCTCACGACAGTGTGGCGCGTGAGCTCGCCGAGTGCCTGACCGAAACCGATCAGGTTGCTGCCGCCGCCCGAGAGCACAATGCGGTCGATGGCCAGGTTGGGCCGGGTGTTGACGAAGTAGGTGATTGTGTTGCGCAGGCTGTTGAGGAGTTCGGTGGTGACCTCGCGAATGATCGTGACCGTGTTCTCGTAGCCGGGTGCCACGCCGGTCGGGGCCAGCCCGAGCGAGACCTTGAGAGCCTCGGCATGATCGACGTCGGTGGGCAGCCGGTCGGCGAGCGTCTGGGTGAGGTCCTCGCCGCCGGCGGGAATGATGCGCACGAATTGCGGGATCCCCAGAATGGTGACGACCACGCTGGTGGTTCGGGCCCCCACGTCGATCTGCACCACGGCGCCGGGGTCGGGCTGACCGCGGTAGACCACGCGGCTCAGCGCGAACGGGATCAGGTCGACCTCCACGGGGATGAGCCCGGCCAGCTGCACGGCTTTCACGTTCGCCTGCACGGCGTCTTTCACCGCCGCCACGAGCAGCCCGTGTACCTGCGGGCCGTTTTCATCGACGCTCTCGGAGATCGGGTAGAAGTCCAGCAGCGCGTCGGCCACGGGAACGGGCAACATGTCTTGGACGTGAAACGGCAACGATTCCCGGATGCGCACCATCGACCCCTTGGGTACGGCCAGGTCGCGCACGAGCACGCGGTGGTTGCCCATGCCGAGCACCACATTCTTGCTCCCGAAACCGCCGGCGGACCACAGCCGTTTGAGCGCCTCGGCCACCGTGTTGACCTCCTGTACCTCGCCGCGCAGCACCGCTCCGGCCGGCAACGGCACCGCGTGATACTTCAATACCGTCGGCAGCGCCCGGCTGGCTCCGGTCAGTTCGACGGCGCGCACGGCCGTGCTGCCGATATCAATTCCTACGACGCTGGCGACCATCGGTCACACGTCCTTTCTGGCGGAGCTTGCGGGGAGATGCGCGGTGTCGCCGCGGGGCCGGCTGGCTGCCACGACTAGGCCAAACCGAACGAGGAAAGGTAGGCGTGCCAGATGAACTCACCGGCGAGCACGCCCACCCAGGCGCCCGCAAGCATCCAGGGACCGAACGGAATGCCGCCCTTGCGGCTGACCCGTTTGGTGACCACGAGCACGATGGCGAAGACTCCCCCGAGCAGGAACGCGCCGAACGCGCCGACCGCTAGCGGTCCCCAGCCGAGCCAGCCCAGGTAGAGGCCCAGCAGCCCGGCGAGTTTCACATCGCCGAACCCCATGCCGCCCGAGTACGCGAGGGCGAGCACCAAGTAGAGCGACCAGAGTGCCACCAGGCCGATGCCGGCGGTCAGCAGCGTGCCGTAGTCACCGGAGAGAACGGACGACAGCGTCAGCAGCGCTGCGCCGACCAGATACGAGGGCAGCACGATCTTGTCGGGCAGGGTGTGGGTGTCCAAGTCGATGAGAGCCAGGGCCACGCTGACCGCGGCCAGATACAAGAAGGCCAGCAGCAGCAACCCCACCCCGGGCGACACGATGGTCTCGCCGGTCGCGACTCCGCTGAGCGCCCACCAGGTTACGAGGGCAAAAAAGACGCCGGTCCCCAGTTCCACCAGTGGGTACCGCGGTGAGATGGGCGCCTGGCAGTCCCGGCACTTGCCGCGCAGGAGCAGCCAGGACAGCACCGGCACGTTGTCGCGCGGGCGGATCGCGTGGCCGCACTCCGGGCACGCACTCGGCGGCGACACGATCGACAGGCCTTTGGGCACCCGGTACACCACAACGTTGAGGAACGAACCGATCAGTGTGCCGAAGAGCCCGAGAAGGACCATGGCGATAGCGGCACCGGCCGTCACGGTGTGTCCCTCGCGTCAAACCGGGCCGTTTGGGTGGCGGTGACGGATGCTCCGGCTCCCGCGGGCGCTGTGACCCCCGGCACTGTGATCTCAGCCATGTAGAACGTGCTGTTGTTGGGCATGCTGGTCGTTCCGGAGTACATCTGCCCGTTGAACCCGGTCATCGCGTTCGACATGACGATGTCGCAGGGGGTGTAGAAAAACGACTTGGTGTCGGTGATGGTGAGGTTGTCCGTGCGGATGTCGCCGTAGACATCGGCAGGGTCGGCAGCGCAGCTAGGTCGCGTATAGGTCGGAACCGATGGAATCGGCGTGTTCCAGGTCGCCAGGTCGGTGCCGGCGGTCTTCTTGGAGTCGGACGGCACGATCAACATCAGGGTATGGCTGGTGCCCGCCACGGACGACTTGACCTTGGCGTTGTTGCTTGTGACGAACCCCGCTTGACTCATGATGGCCAGGTCCCCGGTCAGCTTGACTTCGGTGCCGTTCCAGGAGATCGGAGCCGTGCAGCTATCCGCGATGAGAAGTTTCTTTCCCAGCCATCCGGCCGCGATCGTTGTCTGCACGTCTGCGCAGGCGACGTGCTGGATGTTCCAGCCGGACCACTTCGCTGCCAGGCCCGCATCCGGATACATGTCGATGCGAGGCAGGCTCTCTCGCGGCGGAGCGACCACCCGGGTGTTGGTGGGGAAATTGAGCGGCGCGGGGATGGCCGACATGGGGATGGCCGGCTGGGCGGGAACACAGGGGTGGATGAACGAGGTGGAGCAGGAGGAGGCGGCGTTTCCGATTCGTGCGACTGGGACGTCGGAGCTTCCGCTCACAGCCACATAGCCACCCACACGAAATCCTGCGCCAGTGACGGCAGTGCCGAGTAAGGATCCGGTCGTCGACACAACGTTGCCCCCAGCCATCAGGGTGTCATTTGTATTGCCGAGATTGACCGTTCCCCTTGCGTAGAGCCCTCCAGCGACCTTGGCCATTCCTGACAGAGCGATGCTGCTTTCAACAGATACGACCGAGCCGCAGACCTTGGCGTCATACCCGCTGAGAGGGCAAGGCTGGACATTCGTCGTGCCCGCGATCGTGACACTCCCGTTGGCGACAAGTGACCCCCCGACAAATCCAGTGTCCAGACTCACGGGAGTGGCAGGGGTCCCACTCCCACCGACCGAGTAGAGGTCACCGCGAATCTTGACCTGCGACGTCAGGCTCGCGCTTCCCCCGACCCAGACCGTGCCCGAGATATCGCACTGGTTGGGACCGCCAAAATTACCCTGCGCGAATACTGAACCTTGAACCAAGGGGTTGTTCGCCGCGCACGACACGTTTCCGTTGCTGTATAGGCTGGCCGGCACCGGAACCGCAGGGTTGACCATCAGGTTCAGATTGTTGGTCAGGTTCAGGTCGCCGTCACTGAAGACGGCTCTATCGAGAGTCACCGTGCTGGGGTGCACCACGATGTCGAACAGCGCGGTGATCGTGCGCTGATTGCCCGCGGATCCACCTGCAACGCCCGGGCTGGACGGAACGCCCGTTGAGTTGACCACTGCCTTGGAAGGAACCCCGGAGACCGTGGCCCCGCTGCACGCCAGAGCGGCTCCGGTAGCACCGAAGTACGCGATGGTTGTGCTGTACGACCCAGTTGGAGTGGATCCGCTGCTGGCACATAAGAACGTGCCGCCGCTCAACGCGACCCAGGCGGTATCGACTCCGGCGTCGGCCACGGCACGAGCCTGCACAGTTGCCCGTGTGGACGTGGTGAAGGACACCGCGCTGATCGCCGAACTCGTGATGGCGATGGCGATGATGGCGGTCACCGCCATGATGCCGATCACAGTGATCAGGGCGAAGCCCGAGTCCGAATTCTCGGTGGTGCCCCGGCGTTCTCCGAGGCGGGCCTCGATCAGGTTCAGAAGCATGTCGTGGGCCCTGTTCCTCCTGCGGCGGCTTGCCGCTTAACAACCGTGTTGGGAATCAGAACCAGGTTCACAGCGTCTGACGAGACCTTGAAGCGAAGGATGACGTTGGTGCCGTCGGAGCCGAAAAACGCGCCGCCGGCGCCGTCCGGGCTGACCCCGTCTCCGAGAAACAGCCACGGAGCGGCGTGCATGTTCGTACCGGCCAGAGGAATGGGGATCGCCGCGGTTCCGCTTTTGGCCCAGAAGAAACTCTTGGTGGCGCTGGCGTAGTACCAGGCCTGACATTGCCAGGTGACCACGCCGGCAGAGGTACCCACGGCAACCCTGGCTCGGAGCAGCTGGCCCGCCGCAACGGTGGGCTCCGCCTGAATATCGGACGCATTCCGCGCGCCCTCCTCCACTGATTGGGAGATGAGCTGGCCCAGGCTGGATGTCTCGGTCAGACCACGCACCTCGTGTTCCACGGTGAGCGAACTGATGAGCATGCCCCCCACGACAGCGAGAATGACGACGGAGAAGAGGCAGTAGATGAGCAGTTCGACGAGCGTGTAACCGTCGGCACCTCGCCCGGCAGCCGACACAGCTCGAACGCGAATTCTCATGGACCCACGACCAGGGTTGCGCTGGTGAGGTAGATACGAGTGGTGGCCTGAGCCAGGATCTCTGATGAGCCCTGAACCCGTACCTGGGCGGTGTAGTCGATGGTGCCGGGGTAGGTCGCCGGGCACGAGCCGGCGATGCGGGTCATCTCCAGCTTTGTTCCGCGAGGGTCGGTTTCCAGAAGGCCCACGGTTTCGTGGGCATGCAAGGTGATCACCGCGCAGTTCTTGCCGAGCCGGCGGGTGACGTCCATCTGCTCGTTGACTAATTGAGTAGCCGTTGCGAGGGTGACGTTCTTCGACGCCAGCTGTGCCGAGGAAATCAAAAGCGGAAGGAGGGCCATCGCCAGGATCCCAAGCAAGAACATCGCTATGACGATCTCGATCATGCCGAAGCCTTTGTCTTCACGGTTCGAAAACCGGCGAGTTCCTAGTGACAGCATGAGATCACAATTGCTTTCGTCGACTATGCGGCACGTCAGTGCAGGCGATGCGGGACTTCCCGCTGGGGCATCTCACACTCACCAAACACGTGCGAGTAATGAGCCGACGAGAGCGAGGCGCCCGGGTTCAGGCGCCTCGCTCCAACTAGGCGCGCTGGACTATGGAATCTTGATCGCTGCGCCTGTATCGCTAATCGTGTAGCCGTGGTTGGTGCCCAGCGGGGCGGCCGCTGCCGGGTCGTTCCACCATCCGCTGATGGTGAAGCTAGTTCCTGTAGCAACGATCGAAACCCTGATATCCGCGCTCGGCGTGTAGGAAGTCAGAGTCGCCGGGAACGTAGGGCCGCTGATCGTGGCAAGGGAAGTTCCAGTGACGAGTTGTGCGACTACAGCGGTCTTCGCGTTTGTTACGGCGGCCTCTACCGCACTGTCCTTTGCGGTGTCCTGCTGGCCGAGGAAGATCGGAATGGCCACGGCGGCCAGGATTCCGATGATGAGGACGACAACCAGAAGCTCGATGAGCGTGAAGCCCTTCTGCTTTCCGTCGAGCGATGCGCGCTTCTTGGAGAGCGCTTCCATTGATGTGCGGATCATTGCATGTCCTGTTCATGTAGGGATGACTGGAAGCGGTGTTGCCCGTCCACCTTGAGGCTAGGGTTGAGGGTTTGACCGCCGATAACCCTCATTCTGGGGGTTTGCTGGGAAATCCCACCCCCAGTGCGGGGCACCCCCGAAGGGCCTACTTCACGTAATCAAAAATGCTGAACATGGGCAGATACAGCGCTACGATCATGCCGCCGATCACCACACCGATGAAGGCGATCATGAGGGGCTCTATCAGCGCTGTGAGCTGCTCTGTGGTCGACTGCACCTCTTGGTCGTAGAAGTCCGCCACCTTGTCGAGCATCTGCTCCAGAGCGCCGGAATCCTCGCCCACTGCGATCATCTGGGTGACCATGTTGGGGAAGATCGGTTCCTTCATCAGCGGGCCGGCAATCGACTCGCCCTGCCGCACCGACTCCTGCACATTCTTCAGGGCCGTTTCGATTACCCAGTTGCCGGAGGTCTCCCCCACGATCGACAGGGAGTTCATCAGCGGCACGCCGGCACCGATCATGGTGGAGAAGTTGCGGCTGAACCTGGCGATCGCCAGCTTGGTCATCAGCGGGCCGAACACCGGCAGTTTGAGCTTGAGCGGGTCGACCCGTCGGCGCACGGCCTCGGAGTTTTTGTTCTTTCGCCACCAGAAGGCGAACGCCACGCCGAGTACGACGAGCAGCGGACCGAGCCAGATCATGATGCGGGACAGCACCACGAGTATCTGGGTGGGGATGGGCAGTTCGCCGCCGAGACCTTTGAACATGCCCTCGAACACCGGAACGATGAAGATCAGCATGCCGATCACCGCGACTACGGCCATGATGAGGACGATCACCGGGTAGGCCAGGGCCGATTTGATGGTGCCGCGCAGCTTTACCTCGGACTCGAAGTTACCGGCCACGGCGTTGAGTGACTTCTCCAGAAAGCCGCCGGTCTCGCCGGCCCGCACGAGGTTGATCATGATGGGTGGCAGAACGGTGGAGTGTTTGGCCATCGCCGACGACAGCGACGACCCGGTCTCCACATCCGTTCGGATGGCGCCGAGGATCTCGGCCAGCTGCGTGTTCTCGGTCTGTTCGGTGAGGATGTTCAGCGTGCGCAGCAGCGTGAGCCCCGACGACGTCATGGTGGCCATCTGCCGGCTCATCACGGCGAGGTCCTTCAGCGACGGCGCCTTGCTGAAACCCGGGATGTTGATGTCGCGCTGCAGCCCCGTGCCCGTGCCCGCCTCGGTGATCGAGACGGGAGTGAGCCCCATGGTGCGCAGCCGCGAGGTCACCGCGATCTCGGAGGGCGCATCCACTCGACCCGTGACGACCTTGCCGTTGGCGTCGCGGCCCTTGTAGCTATAGGCCTGCGCGGTGGCCATCAGTACGCGCCCGGCGAGTAGGCGTCGTAGTCAGGGCCGTTGGTGGCCAGGCTGATGGGTTCTTCGATTTCGGTGCGGCGGATGAGCTGGGCCAGGCTCTCCAGGTCGTGCGCCTTGTCTTCGGCGGACTGCCGGGTGATCAGGCCGGTGTTCACCAGGTCGGCGAGGTGCTGGTCCATGGAGTGCATGCCCTGCTCGCGGCCGGCTTGCATGGCCGAGGAGATTTGGTAGGTCTTGCCCTCGCGGATCAGGTTCGCGATGGCGGAGGTGGTGAACATCACCTCGGTGGCCACCACCCGGCCACCGTCGACCCGTTTGACGAGGGTCTGGCAGACCACGCCCTGCAGGGTGGCGGCGAGCTGGGAGCGCACCTGCGCCTGCTGGTGCGGCGGGAACACGTCGATCATGCGGTCGATGGTCTGCGGGGCGCTCTGGGTGTGCAGGGTGGCGAAGACCAGATGCCCGGTCTCGGCGGCGGTGAGCGCCACCGAGATGGTCTCCAGGTCGCGGAGTTCGCCGATGAGGATCACGTCGGGGTCCTGCCGCAGCACGTGCTTGAGCGCGGCGGCGAAGCTGTGCGTGTCACTGCCCACCTCGCGCTGGTTGACCAGCGACTTCTGGTGCCGGTGCAGGAACTCGATGGGGTCTTCGACGGTGACGATGTGGTCGGTGCGCGTGCGGTTGACCTCGTCGACGAGGGCGGCGAGCGTGGTGGACTTGCCCGAACCCGTTGGCCCGGTCACGAGCACCAAGCCGCGAGGCATGGCGGCGAACCGGCTCACCGATTCGGGCACGCCGAGGTCCTTGAGCTGTTTGATATCGCGGGGAATCAGACGGAACGCCCCGCCGATGGAGCTGCGCTGCTGGTAGTAGTTCACCCGGAACCGGGCCCCGTTCGCGGTGAACGCGAAGTCCAGTTCCAGCTCCCGCTCGAACTCCTCGCGCTGGGCGGGGGTGAGGATGCTGTGCAGGGCGGAGGAGACCTTGTCGACCATCCAGCGGCTGGTGTTGTCGAGCGGGCGCAGCGACCCGTTCACGCGGATGCACGGCGGCGCGCCGACGGTGATGTGCAGGTCGGACCCGTCGAGGTCGAGCACCTCCTGCAGAGCGTCCATGAGGTCGCGGTCGGGGCCGCCGGCCTCTTCGGCGCTGCGCTGGGCCCGGCGGGGCCGGCCCCCGGGCACAGCGGTGGTCGGAGCGGGCGCGGCGAGCGGCACGGCGGCCGGCTGAGTGAGCCGTGGGCGCAGTACCCGGGTGCTGGTGGAGTCTTCCAGCGCCGAGCGGGTGAGGTCGGGCGGAACCTGCTGGGGGTATTCCGGGTCGACGTACGCGGCGGTGCGAGCGGGCAGGTCATAGGCGGGATCGGCATAGGCCGGGTCGGCGTAGACCGGCGGCGGCTGCGTGGCCGGTGTGTAGGCAGGCGGGTCATAGGCCGGCGGCGTGTACACGGGCTGTACCTGCGTGGGCAGGGCCTGGGTGGGCGGCTCCACCGGCAGCAGGTAGGCGGGCATGGAGGGTTGCGGGTACGCCGGCAGCACATCCGTCGGCAGGTCGTAAACGGACTGGTACGGCGCGGGCGTGGCCGGCAGCGTCTCGGTGGGCAGGTCGTAGACGGACTGGTACGGCGCCGGCGCCGGCACCGCCGGGGGCGTCTCGGCGGGCTGATCGTAGATGGACCGGTAGGGCGGGGTGACGGGCGCGGCCGGGGGTGTCTCGACGGCCGGCTCGACCGGCGGGTCGGTGGTCGGTTGTGTGGACCGCGGCGGCTGGGGCGGGGTCACCGGAATCTCGTAAATGGGCTGGTTCATGCTGATGTGTCCCTTCGGCGCTACGCGACCACGCGCAGAATCTCTTCGATGGAGGTCAAACCCATCCGAACCTTGGCCCAGCCGTCGTCGCGCAGCGAGACCATGCCCTGGTGCCGGGCCGCCTTGGCGATGTCGGCGCTGGACGCCTGCTGCACGGTGAGGCGCTCGATCTCCTCCGAAACTGTCATCACCTCGTGCACCGCGATGCGCCCGCGATACCCGGTGTTGGAGCAGCTCGAGCAGCCGACCGGCTTGTAGAGCACCGGCGCCTGGAGGTCCAGGCCTGCGTTGAAGCGCAGGTGCGCCAGCTCGGCGGGGTCGCGCACATCCGGGGTCTTGCACCGGTCGCAGAGTCGGCGGGCCAGCCGCTGCGCGACGACACAATCGAGCGCGGAGCCCACCAGGAACGGTTCGATGCCCATCTCGGTGAGCCGGGTGACGGCGCTCGGGGCGTCGTTGGTGTGCAGGGTGGACAGTACGAGGTGGCCGGTGAGGGAGGCTTCGATGGCGATCTGCGCGGTCTCGTGGTCGCGGATCTCACCGATGAGAACCACATCCGGGTCGCTGCGCAGGATGGACCGGAGGGCGCTGGCGAAGGTGAGGCCGGCCTTGGGGTTCACCTGCACTTGGTTGATCCCCGCCATGCGGTACTCCACGGGGTCTTCGACGGTGATCACGTTGATCTCGGGCCGGGCCACCGTGTGCAAGGTCGTGTAGAGCGTGGTGGACTTGCCCGACCCGGTCGGTCCAGTGACCAGGATCATGCCGTAGGGCTTGGAGTAGGACCGCTTGTAGGCCTGGAAGTTGCCCTCGAGCAGGTTGAGGTCGCCCAGGCTCATGGAGGTGCTCGAGTTGTCGAGGATCCGCATGACGACCTTCTCGCCCCATACCGTGGGCAGGGTGGCCACGCGCAGGTCGATCTTGCGGCCGCCGTGGCTTACCGACATGCGGCCGTCCTGCGGTTTGCGCCGTTCGGCGATGTCGATGTCGGCCATGATCTTCAGCCTCGAGATCACGCCGTTCTGGATGCTCTTGGGGGCCCGTTGCATCTCGTGCAGCACACCGTCGATGCGGTAGCGCACGCCCAGGCTGTGCTCGCCGGGTTCGATGTGGATGTCGGACGCCTGGTCCTGGATCGCCTGGCTGACCAGCAGGTTGACGAACCGTACGATCGGCGCGTCGTCGTCGAGGGAATCGCTGACCCCGAAGGCGTTGCTCTCTGCGGGCGCCTGCTCCTCTTCGAGGGTGGTGGTGAGGTTGCTCAGCTCGTCGTCGGCGCGGTGGTAGCGGGCGATGGCGGCAAGCAGGTCCTGCCGTTCCACGATCACCGGGCTCACGCCCATCCGGGCGGCTCCGCCCACGTCGTCCAGAGCGAAGACGTTGCCGGGGTCGACCATGGCCAGCACCAGGCGGCCGTCGGCCACGTTGATGGGCAGCACCTCGTGCCGCCGGCAGACGGCCGGGGTGACGAGGGACACCGCGACGCGGTCGACGGGGTAGTCGAGCAGCTCCACGAAGGGCAGGCCCACCTGGGCGGCGCGGGCCTTGGCCAGCTGGATGGCGGTGATCACACCGTTCTCCACGAGGGACTTGGCCAGGGACTCGTCGGCAGAGTCGTCGGTCATCACGGCGTCAAGCTGCTCGATCGGCAGGTGGCCCTGCAGGATCAGGATCTCGGTCAGAGTGGGCATACGACCCTCCCCCTGACGGCGTGTGCTGGGCAAACTCGGGCAGAACGACTCGAGGTGTCTGGTGACAGCTCACGTTATCGCCGCCCGTCCTGGGCCCGACAGTCCCGCAACAGGGGGGTGGCCCCCTCGCCGGCCCGGACTGGGGATCGCGCGGCAGGGTCCCACGCTGTGACGCTGTGAGCCATGAATCCCTTCGCTTTGATCAGCCTCTACGCAATTCTCGGCTGGGTGATTGCCGGCACATCAGGGCTGCTGCTGCTTTACGGCGTCGTGCGCGTGGCCGTGAGCCGGGGCCTGCGAGATCACCAGAAGTGGATGGAGAAGCATCGTCCGCAGACCATCGAGCAGAATCGGCCGGCGTTCCCGCGTACGTCGGTGGGCCAGTACTTCGGCTACGGCCTGGCACCTCTCGATCCACCACAGTGACGGTGGTGGGCATGACCCGACCTCATTCGCGAGCTGTGAGCTGAGCCCTCAATCGGGCGGGGTTGTGGGCCTTGCTCAAAGGTCGCGGAGGGTTAGCTGCCGGCCCACAGGGTGTTGACGATGTCGTGGGTGTAGCCGTCGGGCCCCGCGTTCGTGTAGCGGGTGGCGAGCCACACCTCGCCCCGGAGGAAGTGCGATTCCCCCACCAACGCACCGCCGCTGTCGCTTTCGGTGAGGCAGCGCAGCCCGCTGAGCTCCTCGTAGCATCCGTAGCCGAGCTCGGCCAGCCGGTCGGTGACTGCCGTGGTCTGCTCTGGGCTCAGCCACACCACGCTGGTGTCGACACCGCTGTCGGACGGCCCGGCCGGGCTGGCCCAGTGGCATGTCAGGTGCGGGGAGGCGGTGATCACGCCCACCAGCTCCGGGTCGTCGGCGCCGTCGCCCACGTCGGCGCCGGGCTCGGTGGTCCATTGGGGGTTGAGCACGAGATCGCCGAACGCCTGCTTCATGGCGGGGCTGTAGATCTCGGCGCAGGAGGTCGGCTGCGGGGTACCCGGTGCCACGACCGGCGTGGGAGAGGCGACGGGTTCGGGGGCGGGCGACTCCGTCGGCGCCGGCCGGGCGCCCGCGTCGGTCCCGGGCGAGTTCGCCGGCCGCGGCAGGTTGACGACATAGATGGCCACGATCACGACGAAAACCGTGACGATGCCGCCCAGGATGAGCAGCACCCAGGTGCGGCCCGGGGTGATGGTGGGCGTGGCGTGCGACGGCATCTGGCCTCCCTGTGCGCTCCGCGGAGGATTTTGCGCACAGCATAGCCCGGCCAGGGCAGAGGAGGCTGGTGGTTAGGCGCCTGCCCAGATGGTGCCGACCATGTCGAGGGTGTAGCCATCCGGCCCGGCGTTGACATAGCGGGTAGCCAACCAAATGCCGTCGCGCAGGAAGTGTGACTCGCCGGCGATGCCCTCCTCGCCCTGTGCCGTCTCGACCACACAACGGATGCCGCCGAGTTCCTCGTAACAGTTCTCGCCGAGGGCGAGCAGCCGCTGGTGCGCCGTCTCCGACTGCTCGGCGGAGACGAAGACCACGTTGGAGGTGAGTCCGCTGCCGGAGCCGCCGTTGGGGTCCGCCCACACACAGGTGAGGTGCTCCGCGCCGTCGATGAGGGAGCTGAGCTCGGCGTCGCTGGTGCCGAAGAGCACCCCTGACGAGTCGGACTCGGTCCAGTCCGGGTTCAGAGCGCCCGTCTGGGTGAGGGTGGCCAGCATGGTCGGGCTGTAGATCGCGTCGCAGGTCGTGGGATGCGGGCCGGCCGGGGTGCTGGGCGAGGGGGTGGCGCTGGCCACGGCAAGCGGCTCGGCCGAGGTGGTCGGAGTGGGTCGGCTCTCCTCCGCGGCACTGCCTCCGGGGGTGCCCGCTCCGCCGCGCCACACCACGAGCACCACGATGAGTGCCACCACCAGCAGCACACCGACCGCGCCCAGCGCGAACCAGAGCGGACGCCGGGACGGCGACCCGGTCGGCAACGTTGCAGCACCCATGCAGTGATCCCCCTCGAAGAATTTCCCCCAGCCTAGTGGGCATGCTGCGCCGGTCCGGGCGCCCCGCCAGAGCTCGCGAAAGCGGTCAGGTGGTCGCGTCAGGGGCGCCGCAGCACCCGTTTGACCGCTCTCGCGGACGTCGGGGAAGGTACGGCGAGTGAGGGCTGGCGCACGGGAGGGCTGATGCGTTCGAAGGGAGTGCGCGGATTGCGTGAGGGCTCGGCGCGGAGCATGATGGTGGTGAGCCGCCGTGTGTTCATGACTCCTAGTTGCGCGACCTGGTCCGCACTGTCTGTCGCACGGCGGTTCGTCATGTGCTCGTTAACGGGGGATGGCCCCCTGCCGAAGCAGAGGGCCATCCTTAGAATCAACCTCGGTTAGTTGTACGTACCGGGGGTGAAGTCATCCGACGAGAAGCTGTCGAAGTCGACGAAGCTCAGGTCACCCTCGGTGAACGCTGCATCATCGGTGAAGATGCGGTTCGGGTAACGCTCAGCCTTGGCTTCATCCGTTGCCTCGACGTTGACGTCGCGGTAGCGGGGAAGACCGGTGCCGGCCGGGATCAACTTACCGATGATCACGTTCTCCTTGAGGCCCATCAGCGGGTCGCTCTTGCCTTCCATGGCCGCCTGGGTCAGAACCCGGGTGGTCTCCTGGAAGGAAGCGGCCGACAGCCACGACTCGGTAGCCAGCGAAGCCTTGGTGATACCCATGACTTCCTGACGAGCCGAAGCCGTCTTCTTGCCCTCGGTGAGCGCGGTGCGGTTGAGTTCGTTGTACTTCAACCGGTCAACGAGCTCGCCCGGCAGCAGGCCGGTGTCGCCGTGCTCCACAACAGTCACCTTGCGAAGCATCTGACGAACGATGACCTCGATGTGCTTGTCGTGAATCGGCACGCCCTGCGAACGGTAGACATCCTGCACGCCACCGACGAGGTGCTTCTGCACCGCGCGGACACCCTTGACTCGAAGAACTTCCTTCGGGTCGACGGCGCCGATGATGATCTGCGTGCCGAGCTCCACGTGCTGGCCATCCTCGACGAGGAGGGTCGCACGCTTGAGCACCGGGTAGGCGATGGCTTCGTCACCGTTGTCGGGGGTCAGGATCACCTTGCGGCTACGATCCGTGTCCTCGATGGTGATGCGGCCGGCAACGTCGACGATCGGCGATGCACCCTTGGGGGTACGCGCCTCGAAGAGCTCCTGCACCCGGGGCAGACCCTGGGTGATGTCGTCTGCGGATGCGGAACCACCGGTGTGGAAGGTACGCATGGTCAGCTGCGTGCCGGGCTCACCGATCGACTGTGCGGCGATGATGCCGACGGCCTCTCCGATGTCCACGAGCAGGCCGGTAGCGAGCGAACGGCCGTAGCAGACCGCACACACACCGACGGCAGACTCGCAGGTCAGCACCGAGCGCACCTTGATGTTCTCGACGCCGGCCAGAACCAGCTTCTCGATCATCACGTCACCGACGTCGTCTCCGGCGTCAGCGACGACCTCGCCCTTGGCGTTGACCGCGGGGGCGGCCAGGCTGCGAGCGTAAACCGCGTTCTCCACGTTGGGGTGACGCGAGAGAACTCCCGCGGCATCCTTCGTGGCGATCGGCAGGTCGAGACCCTTGGTCGTGCCGCAGTCGTCTTCGCGGATGATGACATCCTGCGAGACGTCGACGAGACGACGCGTGAGGTACCCGGAGTCTGCGGTACGCAGAGCGGTGTCGGCCAGACCCTTACGAGCACCGTGAGTAGCAATGAAGTACTCGGCGACGGACAGGCCTTCGCGGTAGCTCGAGATAATCGGGCGAGGGATGATCTCACCCTTCGGGTTATTAACCAGACCACGCATACCGGCGATGTTTCGCACCTGCAGCCAGTTACCACGAGCACCAGAGGTGACCATCCGGTTGATCGTGTTGTCAGCCGGGAAGTTCGCCTGCATGGCCGCGGCGACGTCTTCGGTCGCCTTGGTCCAGATCTGGATGAGCTCCTGACGACGCTCGAGGTCGGTCGTGAGACCCTTCTCGAACTGCGTCTGGACCTTCGCGGCCATCTTCTCGTACGTGCCGACGATCTCCTTCTTGTTCGGAGGCGTCAGGATGTCGCTGAGCGCGACGGTCACACCGGAACGGGTGGCCCAGTAGAAGCCGGCGTCCTTGATGCGGTCCAGCGTTGCCGCTACTTCCACCTTCGGGTACCGCTCTGCCAGGTCGTTCACGATGGCCGAGAGGGTGCCCTTGTCGGCAACCTTCTCGAAGTACGGGTAGTCAGCCGGCAGCGCCTCGTTGAAGATGGCGCGGCCCAGCGTGGTGTTCACCAGTACGGTTCCGACGGCCTGACCGTCGACCAGCTCGACACCGTCGGGCTGGGTGCCCTCGGTGAAGTACAGGTCGCTGATGCGGATGCGCACCTTGGCGTTGAGGTCGAGCGACTTCTGGTCGTGGGCCAGGATGGCCTCCGAAACAGAGGTGAACGCGCGGCCTTCGCCGGTGACGCCGTCCTTGAGCGTGGTCAGGTGGTGCAGACCGATGATCATGTCCTGTGTGGGCAGGGTCACCGGACGGCCGTCGGACGGCTTCAGGATGTTGTTCGAGGCGAGCATCAGGATGCGCGCTTCGGCCTGGGCCTCCATGGACAGCGGCAGGTGCACAGCCATCTGGTCACCGTCGAAGTCGGCGTTGAACGCCGCACAGACGAGGGGGTGCAGCTGGATGGCCTTACCCTCCACGAGCTGAGGTTCGAAGGCCTGGATACCGAGGCGGTGCAGCGTGGGTGCACGGTTCAGCAGAACCGGGCGCTCACGGATGATCTCCTCGAGCACGTCCCAAACCTGCGGGCGGCTGCGCTCGACCATGCGCTTGGCGGCCTTGATGTTCTGAGCGTGGCTCAGGTCGATCAGGCGCTTGATCACGAACGGCTTGAAGAGCTCCAGAGCCATCTGCTTGGGCAGACCACACTGGTGCAGCTTCAGCTGCGGGCCGACGATGATGACCGAACGGCCGGAGTAGTCAACGCGCTTACCGAGCAGGTTCTGACGGAACCGACCCTGCTTACCCTTGAGCATGTCGCTCAGGGACTTGAGGGCGCGGTTACCGGTACCCGTGACCGGGCGGCCACGACGACCGTTGTCGAAGAGCGCGTCAACGGCCTCCTGCAGCATCCGCTTCTCGTTGTTCACGATGATCTCGGGAGCACCGAGGTCAAGCAGACGACGCAGACGGTTGTTGCGGTTGATCACACGACGGTAGAGGTCGTTGAGGTCGCTGGTCGCGAAGCGGCCACCGTCGAGCTGCACCATCGGGCGCAGTTCCGGCGGGATGACCGGCACGACGTCGAGCACCATCGCGGCCGGCGAGTTGCCGGTCATGATGAAGGCGTTGACGACGCGCAGACGCTTGATGGCGCGGATCTTCTTCTGACCCTTGCCCTCGGCGATCTGCAGGTGCAGGTTTTCGCTCTCGGTGACCAGGTCGAACGCCTCGAGGCGCTTCTTGATGGCCTCGGCGCCCATGTAGGCCTCGAAGTACATGCCGAAGCGGTCCTGGAGCTCGTGGAAGACGGAGTCTTCCGGCTTCAGGTCGCCGACCTTGAGGGTGCGGAAGTCTTCCCACACACGCTCGAGGTGAGCGATCTGCTCGTCGGCCGACTTGCGGACCTGGGACATCTCCTTCTCGGCGGCGTCCTTGGTGCGCTTCTTCTGGTCGCTCTTGGCGCCTTCGGCCTCCAGTGCTGCGAGGTCGGTTTCGAGGCGCTGCAGGCGGTCGGCGATGCGGGAGTCGCGTGAACCTTCGAGGGTCTTGATCTCGAGGCGCAGTTCGTTCTCCAGCCCAGGCATGTCCTGGTGGCGTCCGTCTTCGTCGACCTCGATGACCATGTAGGCGGCGAAGTAGATGACCTTTTCGAGGTCCTTCGGAGCCATGTCCAGCAGGTAACCGAGACGCGAGGGCACACCCTTGAAGTACCAGATGTGCGTGACGGGGGCGGCGAGTTCGATGTGGCCCATGCGCTCACGGCGCACAGACGACTTCGTGACCTCTACGCCACAGCGCTCACAGACGATGCCTTTGAAGCGCACTCGCTTGTACTTGCCGCACGAGCACTCCCAGTCGCGGGACGGTCCGAAGATCTGCTCTCCGAAGAGGCCATCCTTTTCGGGCTTGAGCGTGCGGTAGTTGATGGTTTCGGGCTTCTTGACCTCACCGTGCGACCAACGACGGATGTCGTCAGCGGTGGCCAGGCCAATGCGAAGCTCGTCAAATGTTGTTACGTCGAGCAATTTCTCTCCTTGGAAAGTTTTCGAGTATTCGTCAGTGGCCAGGCTTAGATGTCGTCGATTGAGGACGACTCAAACCGGGTGGAAATGTTGATGCCCAGCTCCTCCGCTGCGCGGAAGACCTCGTCATCCGTGTCGCGCAGGCTGACTGCGGTTCCATCGGCCGAGAGCACCTCGACGTTCAGGCACAGCGACTGCATTTCCTTGATCAGAACCTTGAAGCTCTCGGGGATACCGGGTTCCTGAATGTTCTCGCCCTTGACGATGGCTTCGTACACCTTGACGCGGCCGAGGATGTCGTCCGACTTGATGGTCAGGAGTTCCTGCAGGGCGTAAGCGGCTCCATATGCTTCGAGCGCCCACACCTCCATCTCACCGAAACGCTGTCCACCGAACTG